>Ga0180222_1000878_pt1 | contig 37840 bp, 33 predicted proteins | sample eDN5th37CKraftOP_FD_151336 | JGI IMG/M metagenome (GOLD analysis project Ga0180222, IMG submission 151336) | Enriched Organic Plus compost microbial communities from Emeryville, California, USA - eDNA 5th pass 37_C Kraft OP (version 2) (version 2) ...
CCGCCCTTATAACCGCGTGATCCTGCGCATGATCCGGCGAATCGGCTGACGCTTCGCCGCTCGTGCCGACCATCCCGGCGCGCCCCGGCGCGCCGGCCGGAGATCACGCATGAGAGTTCCGCGCTCGCTTCAACTCGTCGCCGCCGGGCTTGCCGCCGTCATCCTCGCCGCGCCCGCCGCGGCCCAGGAGCGGGTGATCCCGACGCCCGAGCAGCTGCGCCTGTCCTATGCGCCGGCGGTCAAGCGGGTCGCGCCCTCGGTGGTCAACGTCTACGCCGCCAAGGCGGTGGCGGTGCGCAACCCGCTGTTCGAGGACCCGCTGTTCCGCCGTTTCTTCGGCGGGCCGGCCGGCCCGCGCGAGCAGATGCAGCGCTCGCTCGGCTCGGGCGTGATCGTGGACGCCGGCGGACTCGTCGTCACCAACAACCACGTCATCGACGGCGCCGACCAGATCAAGGTGTCGCTCGCGGACAAGCGTGAGTTCGAGGCCGAGGTCGTGCTCAAGGACCCGCGCTCCGACCTCGCCGTGCTGCGGCTGGTGGATGCGCGCGAGCGCTTCTCGGCGGTCGAGCTCGGCGATTCCGACGCCACCGAGGTCGGCGATGTCGTGCTCGCCATCGGCAACCCGTTCGGCGTCGGCCAGACCGTGACCCACGGCATCGTCTCGGCGGTGGCACGCACGCAAGTCGGCATCACCGACTATCAGTTCTTCATTCAGACCGACGCCGCGATCAATCCCGGCAACTCCGGCGGCGCGCTCGTCGATCTCACCGGGCGCCTGATCGGCATCAACACCGCGATCTTCTCGCGCTCGGGCGGGTCGCAGGGCATCGGCTTCGCGATTCCCGCCAACATGGTGCGTGTCGTGATCGCCTCGGCCAAGGGCGGCGGCGGCGTGGTGCGGCGGCCGTGGCTCGGCGCCAAGCTGCAGGCGATCACCGCCGAGATCGCCGACGGCCTCGGGCTCAAGCGGCCGGCCGGCGCACTCGTCGCCAACGTGATCCCGGGCAGCCCGGCGGCGCGCGCGGGCGTGCGCACCGGCGACGTCATCGTGTCGATCGACGGGCAGGCGGTGGACGACCCCAACGCCTTCGACTATCGCTTCGGCACCAAGCCGCTCGGCGGCCACGCGCAGGTCATGGTGCTGCGCAATGGCAAGGAGCTCAAGCTTTCGGTCAACCTTCAGGCCGCGCCCGAGACGCCGCGCGACGAGGTGAAGATCAGCGCGCGCTCGCCGTTCCAGGGCGCGACCGTCGCCAACCTGTCGCCCGCGCTGGCCGAGGAGCTGCGCCTCGATTTCTCCAGCACCGGCGTGGCGATCACCGGGATCGGCGACGGCTCGATCGCGCAGAGCCTCGGGTTCCAGAAGGGCGACATCGTCGTCAGCGTCAACAACACCGACATCGCGCGCACGCGCGATCTCGAGCGCGTGACGCGCGAGCCCTCGCGCGCCTGGCGCATCACCATTCAGCGCGGCGGACGGCAGATGTCCGTCACGTTCAGCGGATGACCTCGCGACCAAAGGGGGGCAGGCAGCGCGGAGAGGGCGAAGGCCGCAGTCTGTTCGCGGCGGCCGGGCTCGAGCGCGAGGCGCCGCGCCCGCTCGCCGACCGGCTGCGCCCGCAGCGCCTCGACGAGGTCGTCGGCCAGGATCACCTGCTCGGTCCGGACGGCGTGCTCACGCGCATGCTGGAGACGCGCTCGCTGGGATCGCTGGTCTTCTGGGGCCCGCCCGGCACCGGCAAGACCACCGTGGCGCGTCTCCTCGCTGACGCCACCGATCTGCAGTTCGAGCAGATCTCGGCGGTGTTCTCGGGCGTGTCGGACCTCAAGAAGGTGTTCGACGCCGCGCGCGACCGGCGCGAGATGGGCAAGGGCACGCTGCTCTTCGTCGACGAAGTGCATCGCTTCAACCGCGCCCAGCAGGACTCCTTCCTTCCGGTGATGGAGGACGGCACCATCGTGCTCGTCGGCGCCACCACCGAGAACCCCTCGTTCGAGCTCAACGCGGCCTTGCTCTCTCGCGCGCGCGTGCTGGTGTTCAAGCCGCTCGATGCCGCGGCCATCGACAAGTTGCTCACGCGCGCCGAGGAGATCGAAGGGCGCAAGCTGCCGCTCGATGCGGATGCGCGCGCCTCGCTCATCCGCATGGCCGACGGCGACGGACGCGCTTCGCTCACGCTCGCCGAGGAAGTCTGGCGCGCGGCGCGGCCGGACGAGACCTTTGATGTCGCCACGCTGCAGGAGATCGTGCAGCGGCGCGCGCCGATCTACGACAAGTCGCAGGACGGCCACTACAATCTGATCTCGGCGCTGCACAAGTCGGTGCGCGGATCCGATCCGGATGCCGCGCTCTACTATCTCGCGCGCATGCTCGATGCGGGCGAGGACCCGCTCTATCTGGCGCGCCGCATCGTGCGCATGGCTGTGGAGGACATCGGCCTCGCCGATCCGCAGGCGCTGGTGATCACCACGGCGGCGAAGGACGCCTACGATTTCCTCGGCTCTCCCGAGGGCGAGCTCGCGCTCGCGCAGGCGGTGATCTACGTCGCCACTGCGCCCAAGTCGAACGCGGCATACGCCGCCTTCGGCGCCGCCAAGCGCGTCGCCAAGGAGGGCGGCTCGCTGCTGCCGCCCAAGCACATCCTCAATGCGCCGACGCGCCTCATGCAGGAGGAGGGCTACGGCTCCGGCTATCAGTACGACCACGATGCCGAGGATGCGTTCTCGGGCCAGGACTACTTCCCGGAGGCGCTCGGCCGCAGGCAGTTCTACGATCCGCCCGAACGCGGGTTCGAACGCGAGATCAGGAAGCGCCTCGAGTACTGGGCCAAACTGCGGCGCGAGCGCGGACGCACATGACACGTGTCCTGCGCTCCACTTGGATCGCGCTCGCGCTGTGCCTTGCCGCCGGCACGGCGAACGCGCAATGCGTCGACGTCGCGCAGGGCGTGTGCGTCACCCGCAAGACCTACAGCGCCCCCGCCAACGAGCAGCCGTTCCACGGCTTTGCCGACACGTCGCCCGCCATGCGCGACGCCGACGCCGCGCTGGTGACGCAGGTGCTGGCGTCGGGGCTGACCAGGGAGCAGGGCGCCGAGCAGGCGCTGCGCCGCGGCTGGGCGGCGTTGCAGGCGGGCGACTTCATCACAGCCGGTCATCGCTTCAATCAGGCCTATCTGCTCGACCCGCAGGGCAGCGCGACCTATCACGCGTTCGCGGCGCTCGCGGACGTGCGCTTCAAGGATTCCGCCTACGCGGAGGAACTGTTCCTGATCGCGAGGCGCCTGCCGCGGCCTGCGCCCACCCTGAACGCCGACTATGCACGGCTGCTGCTCAAGCTGCGGCGCGCCAGCGAGGCCCTGCCTCTGCTCGAACAGGCCGTGAAGGATGCCCCGACGTTCGAGACCGCCTGGTCGAACCTTGCGCTGGCGCGGCTGGAAACCGGCGACAATGCAGGCGCCTGCGCCGCAGCGGCCCAGGCGGGGCGACTCAAGCCGGGCACGTCCGTGCGCCAGGACCTGGCGCTGGTCGAGCGCCAGGCCGGATGCCCTCGTCCCGCGCCGTAACGCAGGGACCAAAGCGCGCGCGGCAATCCTTGGGTATGTACAACTTCGGGGCGATCCACCTACCATGACCATTCTTGGGATGGTCGGGCCGCGATGCGCGCAGCGTGGGACATCAACGCGATCACCACCGCGTTCACGGACGCGGCGGTCGATCCGTCGCGCTGGACCGCCGCCATGGAGACCGTGCGGGAAGTGACAGGCAGTCATGGTGCGGTGCTGCTGCCGATGACCGCGCGCCTGCCAAACATTCCGTATTCCGAATCGCTTGCCGAAGTGACTGCGGATTATCTGCGCGACGGCTGGTTCAGCCGCGACGAGCGCGACAAGGCCTGGGCCGGATTCGATGCGCGCGGCGTCGGCACGGAGTTCGACTTCACGACCCCCGACGAGATGGCGCGCAGCGCCTATTATCAGGAGTTTCTCGCCCCGCATGGCCTGCGCTGGTTCGCCGGCGTCAAGGTTGCCTGCGGGGACGACCTGTGGTGCCTGTCGGTGCAGGGCTCGATCGCGCAGGGGCCGTTCACCAGGCATGAGCTGCGCACGTATTCCAAGCTGTCGGCCAGCCTCGCGGGCGCCGCGGGTCTTGCGCGGGTGCTCGCCTTCGCGCGCGCGGAGGCGGCGCTCGAGGCATTCGAGGTCAGTGGCACCGGCGCGGTGCTGATCGGCCGCTATGGCGAGCACGTGCGCGCGAATGCCTCCGCGGAGCGGCTGTTCGGTAGTGACCTGCAACTGCGGCGAGGCCGGCTGCTCTCGCGGGAACGCGCCGCCACCGCCGCGCTCGACCGGGCGCTGCATCAGCTCTTGTGGGCGCGCCACGACGAAACCACGTCGCCTCCTGTGCTGCTGCCGCGCAAGACCGGGCGGCCGATCATCGCCTATCCGATGCGGCTCACCTCCCTGGCTCAGGAGGTGCTGGGGCCGGCGCATGGCATAATCGTGCTGATCGATCTCGAACGGGACAGCCCGCATGCGCAGGATGTGCTGCGTTCGCTGTTCCGTCTGACCGCCGCTGAAGCACGTCTCGCCGGTCTGCTGGCCGCCGGCGGGTCGCTGGAAGAGGCCGCCGTGGCACTCGGCGTCTCCTATGAAACCGTGCGTAACCAGCTCAAGGCGGTCTTCGCCAAGACCGACACCCGCCGCCAGGCCGAGCTCGTCGCGCTGATGAATCGCGTGCTGCTTCCGCTGGCGCGCACCCCCGCCGCATGACCCGTTTGGGTCATGCCTTCAAGCGCTGCCTTGGATTTCCTCCCTGATGGATCCGCGTCCTGCGGCGCCTCGCTCTCGGCGCCGCGGAGCGATCCAGCGACACCAGCGGGGGCTCATGCTCGGGCCCGCCTTCGTCGGCAGGAGGAACGACATGCGTCCAATCGTGTTCGGCTGCATCCTGGCAGCGCTGGCGGGCCCGGCACTGGCGCAGGGGAGCGGGGGCAAGAAGTCCGGCGCTTCGTACCAGGAGGTCTATGCCAAGTGCCTGGCCCAGATGCAGAAGAACGGCATCGCTGCGCGCGAGGCCTCCTACAAGTGCAACGTCTACGCCTCCGGCCGCGTCAAGAAATAACGGGCGGTGTTTCGCCGGCTCCCGCCGGGCCGACTCCGTAGACCAGCGGCCGTGACGGGTGCCGTTTTTTCGGCTACCCCTGACGGATGAAAAAATCCCGTCCAAGTCATCGCGGCTCGCGTCCGGGTGGACGCGGGGGCCCGGGCCCTGGCGCCCGCTCCGGCCGTCCGCCGTCGCGCGAGTCATCGCGGTTCGAGCGTCCGTCCCGTCCGTCGGGGCCGAAGCGTCGGCCGCATGCCGACGCCGGCCAGACCCGGTCCGCCCGCGAGGCGCCGCGGCCCGAGTTCACCCCGCGCGGCGGGGGGCCGCGCAAGCCGGGGCATGCCGCGCCGCCGGAGGCGGTCAAGCAGCCCGCTCAGGAAACCACCCGGGAGACGACGCAAGTCCAGACCGTGACGGTCACGCCCGATGAGGCCGGCATGCGCGTCGACCGCTTCCTGGAGGCGCGCTTTCCCAAGCTGTCGTTCTCGCACATCCACCGCGTCATCCGGAAAGGCGAACTGCGCGTCGACGGCAAGCGCGTCGACGGCAAGGACCGCCTCGCCGCCGGGCAAAAGGTGCGCATCCCGCCGATCAAGGTCGCAACGCCCGCGCCGCGTCAGGACGCGCAGCGCGAGAGCACGCGCGAGTTCCTGCACTCGATCACGCTTGCCGAGGACGACGACGTGCTGGTGCTCAACAAGCCGATGGGCCTCGCGGTCCAGGGCGGCTCCGGCATGGTCAAGCACATCGACGGCATGCTCGAGGCGCTGCAGACCCGCGACGGCCAGCGTCCGCGCCTCGTGCACCGCCTCGACCGCGACACGGCCGGCTGCCTCTTGGTGGCGAAGACGCGCTTTGCCGCCGCCGCGCTTGCCAAGACGTTCCGCACGCGCTCGGCGCGCAAGATCTACTGGGCGCTGGTCGCGGGCGTGCCCAAGCCCCGCCAGGGCCGCATCTCCACCTTCCTCGCCAAGGACGAGCGCGAGGAGGAATCGCTCATGCGTATCGCCAAGCACGGCGAGGAGGGCGCGAGCCACGCGGTCACCTATTATGCGGTGGTCGAAACGGCGGCGCAGCAGCTCGCCTGGGTCTCGCTTAAGCCCGTCACCGGCCGCACCCACCAGCTGCGCGCGCACATGGCGCACATCGGTCATCCGATCATCGGCGACGCCAAATATTTCCACCGCGAGAACTGGGAGCTGCCGCGCGGTCTGCAGAACAAGCTGCACCTCTTGGCGCGCCGCATCGTGGTGCCGCACCCGCGCGGCGGCACGATCGACATCACGGCACCGCTGCCGCCGCACATGGAGCAGTCGTGGAATCTGCTCGGCCTCGACGCCAGCCGTTACGATCCGATCGTGGAGGCGCCGGAGGAATAGCCGCAGACATAGTAGGGAGGGGCAATGCACTCGCATCCGCGTGCCATCGACATCCATGCCCATTATTTCGGACAGAGCTATCTCGACCTGCTCAACGAGCAGAGCGCCCGCTACGGCACCGAATATCGTTCGACCGGCGAAGGCTGGTACTTCAAGAGCCCCATCGGCGGCCTGGGTCCGCTGCCGACGCGGATGATCGACATTCGCCAGCGCGTCGCCGAAATGGACGCGCAGGGCGTCGCGGTGCACGCGCTCTCGCTCACCGCGCCGATGGTCTACTGGGCCGAGCCCGAGTTCTCGCACCGGCTGGCCCGCGCCTGGAACGACGACGCCATCGCCGCGCATGCGGCCTATCCCGACCGTTTCGTCGTGCTGGCGACCTTGCCGATGCTCGATCCCGACCGCGCCATCGACGAGCTGAACCGCGTCAGTTCCTCTCCCGCCGTGCGCGGCGTCTACATGGGCACCAACATCGACGGCCGCGACCTCGACGATCCGCTGTTCGAGCCGATCCTCGCGCGCATCGATGCGCTCGGCCTGCCGATCTTCCTGCATCCGCAGCAGACCATCGGCGGCGAGCGGCTCGCCAAGTTTTATCTGAGCAACTTCCTCGGCAATCCGTTCGACAGCGCCATCGCGGCCTGCCACCTGATCTTCGGCGGCGTGCTCGACCGCCATCCGAACCTGCAGGTCAACCTGCCGCACGCGGGCGGCGCGCTGCCCGGACTGATCGGGCGGATCGACCACGGATGGAAGGTGCGTCCCGAAACGAAACATCTCGCGCAGGCGCCGAGCACCTACCTGCGGCGCTTCACCTACGACACGATCACGCACTCCGCGCCGATCCTGCAGTTCCTGATCTCGCAGGTCGGCGCCGACCGCGTGATGATCGGCAGCGACTACTGTTTCGACATGGGCTACGCACGTCCGGTCCAGGTGCTGGACGAACTCGGCCTCAAGGACGAGGAACGCAAGCTGATCCTCGGAGGGACCGCGGCGGCCATCTTGAAAATGTGATGGCGCGCACCTGCCGCGCGAGGGCTGCGCTGCCTATCTCAGTGGCGCATGATCCCGCGGCTCGCTTTGGCCGCAAGGATTGTCCGCAATTTGAAGACAGTGCGCGCAACCAAGACACAGGTCCTGCGTCGCGCGCACATGCAACAGGAGCCTCCCATGGTCCGAGGCATGATCGTCGCTCTCGCGCTGACCGCATCGGCCCTGTCGGCCGCGCCGGCGTCCGCGCAGGTGTTCAACCCGACACTCCCCAGCGTGCCGGCGCTGCCGCCCCCGCCCACGCCGCCCGCGGCGACACCGGGCATGGAGGCGCCGCCACCGCTGATCGGCAGCGACTCGCGCAGCGATCAGGGCGCCGCCAATCCGCGCATCGAGCTCGGCAGCCCGTCGCGCGAGACCTTCAACGACCGCGCCATCCGCTGCAATCACGCGGCCCAGGCGCTCGGCATCCGCCGCAGCAAGCAGGGCCAGTACGTGCGCGAGTGCATCAACAGCAACTGAGCATGATCCCGAAAAGTGGTTTCCGGTTTTCGGACAAGATCATGCTCAAGATAAATCAGGCATGATCCCGAAAAGTGGTTTCCGGTTTTCGGACAAGATCATGCTCAAGATAAATCAGGCATGATCCCGAAAAGTCGCCGCCGAAGGCAATGCGACGCTACCGGTGTGAGTCGCGTGGCGATTGCCCCACGGCTCATCCCTCCCACGCGCAGCGGGGGAGGGTGGCCGTCCGCTGGACGGTGGGGAACCTTGGATCTTGAACGGCTAGAGAGTGCCTACCGCAGCGCCGCGTTGATCTTCTCGAGCGCGGCCGAGCCGGGGCACAGGTCTTTCGTCTCGAGCGCGTTGAGCGGCCTTGCCACGGTGTTGAGGTGCGCGTGCAGGTCCTCGGCGTCGGGATCGACGTAGAGCAGCCCCGTCACCACCTGGCCGTTGGCGGCATGGCGCTGCAGGAAGTTGAGCGCGGCGACGCGGTCGTGCACGTCGTAGTCGGCGTCGAGCTTGCGCAGCACCAGCTTGGTGCCGTCGTGCTGCTCGACCACCTGCACGGTGCCCGGCGCGTAGTTGACCGTGATCGGCGCGCGGCCGGTGATCACGTCGAGCTTGTTCACCGCCTCGTTGTGCTCGCGCACGTAGTCGAAGCTCTTGGTCGAGCCGGCGTGGTTGTTGAAGGCGACGCAGGGCGAGATCACGTCGATCAGCGCCGCGCCCTTGTGCTCGATGGCGGCCTCGATCAGCGGCACGAGCTGGGTCTTGTCGCCCGAGAACGAACGCGCCACGAAGGTGGCGCCGAGCTGCAGGGCCATGGCGACGAGGTCGATCGAGCTGTCGGTGTTGACGATGCCGCGCTTGGACTTCGAGCCGCGGTCGGCGGTCGCAGAGAACTGGCCCTTGGTGAGGCCGTACACGCCGTTGTTCTCGACGATATAGACCATGTTGACGCCGCGCCGCATGGCGTGGGCGAACTGGCCGAGCCCGATCGAGGCGGAATCGCCGTCGCCGGAGACGCCGAGATAGATCAGGTCGCGGTTGGCGAGGTTGGCGCCCGTGAGCACGGACGGCATGCGCCCGTGCACCGAGTTGAACCCGTGCGAGTTGCCGAGGAAGTAGTCCGGCGTCTTCGACGAGCAGCCGATGCCGGAAATCTTGGCCACGCGGTGCGGTTCGATCGAGAGCTCGAAGCAGGCCTCGATGATCGCCGCGGTGATCGAATCGTGGCCGCAGCCCGCGCACAGGGTCGAAATCTTGCCCTCGTAGTCGCGGTGGGTATAGCCCAGCGTGTTCTTCGGCAGGGCGGGGTGGTGGAACTTTGGCTTTGCGATGTAGGTCATGGCTGCTCGTCCGTCAGGACACCACTTTCTGCGGCGCCAGCTTGAGCGCGTCGAGGCGCTCGCGGATCGCCTTCGCGATGAAGCGGGCGGTGATCGGCGTGCCGTCGTAGTGCAGGACCGGGATCAGCCGCACCGGGTCGACGCCGCATTCGTTGACGATCAGCGAGCGCAGTTGCGCGTCGCGGTTCTGTTCGACGATGAACACGAAGTCGTGGTCGGCGAGGAAGCTGGTCACGCTCGAATGGAACGGGAAGGCGCGGATGCGCATGCGGTCGAGCGCCTGGCCGTCCGCCTCGAGCAGCCCGATCGCCTCGTCCATGGCGGGCGAGGTCGAGCCGAAATAGATGACGCCGAATTTCGTGGGGCGCGCGGCGTTGGCTTGCACAGGACGCGGCACCAAGTCCTTGGCGGTCTCGAACTTGCGCAGCAGTCGCTGCATGTTGTCGACGTAGGCGGGACCTTCCTCGGTGTAGCGGGCGTAGCGGTCGCGCGAGGTGCCGCGCGTGAAGAACGAGCCCTTGGTCGGGTGTGTGCCGGGATAGGTGCGGTAGGGAATCCCGTCCCCGTCGACGTCGAGATAACGCCCGAACTCCTTGCCGGCCTCGAGCTCGGCCGCCGTCATCACCTTGCCGCGGTCATAGACCTTGCTGTCGTCCCAGGCGAGCGGGCGGCACAGGCGGTGGTTCATGCCGATGTCGAGGTCGAGCATGACGAACACAGGCGTCTGCAGCCGGTCGGCGAGGTCGAACGCCTGCGCCCCGAACTCGAACGCCTCGGCCGGATCCTCGGGCAGCAGCAGCACGTGCTTGGTGTCGCCGTGCGAGGCATAGGCCGCGCTGACCAGGTCGCATTGCTGCGTGCGTGTGGGCATGCCGGTGGACGGTCCCGCCCGCTGGACGTCGTAGATAACCGCTGGAATTTCAGCGAAGTAGGCCAGTCCGATGAACTCCTGCATCAGCGAGATGCCGGGCCCTGACGTGGCGGTGAAGGCGCGCGCCCCGTTCCAGGCCGCGCCGATCACCATGCCGATCGAGGCGAGCTCGTCCTCGGCCTGCACGATGGCGTACTTTGCCTCTTTGGTTTCAGGGTCGTGGCGCAGCCGCTTGCAGTAGCTCGTGAACGCGTCGGCGAGCGAGGAGGAGGGCGTGATGGGGTACCAGGCGCACACCGTCGCGCCGCCATAGACCGCGCCGAGCGCGGCCGCCGCGTTGCCCTCGATGAAGATGCGGTCGCCGACCTTGTCGGCGCTCTTGAGCCGCAGCCCGATCGGACACTGCAGGTTGGCCAGCGCCCAGTTGCGCCCGAGGTGCAGCGCGTGGACGTTGGGCTCGAGCAGCTTCTCCTTGCCCTTGTATTGCTCCCCGAGCAGCTTCTCGATCGCCGGCACGTCCATGTCCAGCAGCGCGGAAAGCGCGCCGATGTACATGATGTTCTTGAAGAGCTGGCGCTGGCGCGGGTCGGTGTAGGTCTTGTTGCAGATCTCGGTCAGCGGCACGCCGATGACGTTGATGTCCGGGCGGAACTTGGAGACCGGCAGCGGCTTCGTCGAATCGTAGAGCAGGTAGCCGCCCGGCTCGATCGACGCCACGTCCTTGTCGAAGGTCTGCGGGTTCATGGCGATCATCAGGTCGACGCCGCCGCGCGCGCCGAGGTGGCCCGCCTCCGTCACGCGCACCTCGTACCAGGTCGGCAGGCCCTGGATGTTGGAGGGGAAGATGTTGCGCGGCGACACCGGCACGCCCATGCGCAGGATGGCGCGGCCGAACAGCTCGTTGGCGCTGGCGGAGCCGGAACCGTTGACGTTGGCGAAGCGGACGACGAAGTCGTTTACGCTGCTGATCGCGTTCTTGCCCGGCATGTGTCTTCCGCGTGCGTGATGTCGATCAGGTATTTCTGCATGTCCCAGGCCCCGGTGGGGCAGCGCTCGGCGCACAGGCCGCAGTGCAGGCAGACGTCCTCGTCCTTGACCATGACCCGGCCGGTCTTGAGCCCGTCGGCGATGTAGAGGTCCTGCGTCACATTGAGCGCCGGCGCGCTCAGGCGGGCGCGCAGGTCCGCTTCCTCGCCGTTCTGCGTGAAGGTGATGCAATCCATCGGGCAGATGTCGACGCAGGCGTCGCACTCGATGCAGAGCTGCGAGGTGAACACGGTCTGCACGTCGCAGTTCAGGCAGCGGTGCGCCTCCTTGAGCGCCAGCTCCACGTCATAGCCGAGTTCGACCTCGGCCTTGATGTCGCGCAGCGCCACCAGCTTGTCGCGGTGGGGGACGCGCAAGCGCATCTCCGGCGAGATGTCGTTGTCGTAGCTCCACTCGTGGATGCCCATCTTCTGGCTGACCACGGTGACGTGCGGAAGCGGGCGCTCGGCAACGTCCTCGCCCGAGCAGAGCTTGTGGATCGACAGCGCCGCGTCATGGCCGTGCGCCACCGCCCAGATGATGTTCTTCGGGCCAAAGGCCGCGTCGCCGCCGAAGAACACGTTGGGAAGCGTCGAGGCCATGCTCTTCGAGTCGACCACCGGCATGTCCCACTTGTCGAAGGCGATGCCGATGTCGCGCTCGATCCAGGGAAAGGCGTTCTCCTGGCCGACGGCCACGAGCACGTCGTCGCATTCGAAATGTTGGTCCGGCTCGCCGGTCGGGACGAGCTGGCGGCGGCCCTTGTCGTCGCGCACCGCCTTCACCTTCTCGAAGGTGACGCCCGTGAGCTTGCCGTTCGCGTGGGTGAAGGCCTTGGGCACGAGATAATTGAGGATCGGGATGTCCTCGTGCATGGCGTCTTCCTTCTCCCAGGGCGACGCCTTCATCTCCTCGAAGCCGGAGCGCACGATCACCTTCACGTCCTCGCCGCCGAGCCGGCGCGCGGAGCGGCAGCAGTCCATGGCGGTGTTGCCGCCGCCGAGCACGATCACGCGCTTGCCGATGCGCTCGATGTGGCCGAACGAGACGTTCGAGAGCCAGTCGATGCCGATGTGGATGTTGGCTGCGGCTTCCGTGCGGCCGGGAATGTCGAGGTCGCGTCCGCGCGGCGCGCCGCACCCGACGAACACGGCATCGAAGCCTTCCGCCAGCAGGGCCTTCATGCTGTCGATGCGCCTGCCGCCGACGAATTCGACGCCGAGCCCGAGGATGTAGTTGCACTCCTCGTCGATGACGGTCTCGGGCAGGCGGAACTTCGGGATCTGCGTGCGCATCATGCCGCCGGACTTGGGGTCCTGGTCGAACACGACGCACTGGTAGCCGAGCGGCGCGAGGTCGCGCGCCACCGTCAGCGAGGCGGGGCCGCCACCGACGAGCGCGATGCGCTTGCCGTTCTTGAGCGCAGGCGCGCGCGGCAAGCGTGCGACGACATCGTCCTTGAAATCGGCGGCGACGCGCTTGAGGCGGCAGATCGCGACCGGATCCTTCTCGACGCGGCCGCGCCGGCAGGCGGGCTCGCACGGGCGGTCGCAGGTGCGCCCGAGGATTCCCGGGAACACGTTCGAACGCCAGTTGATCATGTAGGCGTCGGTGTAGCGGCCGGCAGCGATCAGGCGGATGTATTCAGGAACGGGCGTGTGCGCCGGGCAGGCCCATTGGCAGTCCACGACTTTGTGGAAGTAGTCGGGGGAGGCGATATCCGTGGATTCCATTTACTCCTCGCGCATGCGCCACGACCGAGCTACTGCTCATTCGCGTGACGCCGCCCCCATGCTGGCCGGCTGTTGACCACCGACTCCCATCGGAAGACTAATGTAGACCGGCTCTAAATGCCACCGCGGGACCGCATGGCCGGCATCCCGCCATTGGAAATCCCCGTTGCGCCGCAATATGTTGCCGCCGGCCGCGCAAGGGCTTCACGAACGGTCCGCAAAAGCCTACCTAAGCGGTTGATACACACGACATTTCGCCCAGAGACAGGCGGCCCAGGCAGGCGCGATGCGCGACATATTCGAGGATATTTTTACCAACCAGCCGCTCGATCCCATGGAGGCGGCCCGGCGCAACGCACGTCCCAGCCTGCGCAAGCGCTTCTATGCCGCGGTTACGGTCGCGCCGCAGGACGACGGCTCTTTCGCGATCGAGCTCGACGGCAAGCCGGTGCGCACGCCCGCGCGCAACGTGCTCGCGGCGCCCACGCGCGCGCTCGCCGATGCCCTCGCGGACGAATGGCGCGCTCAAGATGACGTGATCGATCCCGCGCGCATGCCGCTGACGCGGCTCGCCAACACCATCATCGATGCGGTGGCCGCCGCGCGCGAGGAGGTGGCGGCGGAGGTCGCGAAATATCTCGGCTCCGATCTTGTCTGCTATCGCGCCGACCAGCCGGCCGGCCTCGTCGCGCGCCAGAGCGCGCAGTGGGACCCGGTGCTCGACTGGGCGCGCGAGGAACTCGGCGCGCGCTTCGTGCTCACCACCGGCATCACCCATGTCGCGCAGCCGCAGGAGGCGATCGCGGCTGCGTCCGGCGTCATTCCGCAGGATGCCTGGCGGCTCGGCGCGCTCAGCGTCGTCACGACGCTCACGGGGTCCGCGCTGCTTGCGCTCGCGCTTGCCGCCGGCGCGATCTCGCAGGAGGACGCGTGGAAAGCCGCGCACGTCGACGAGGACTGGAACGCCGAGTTCTGGGGCTACGACGAGCTCGCGGTGAAGCGGCGCGCCTTCCGCGAGGCGGAGATGAAGGCGGCGGCGCAGATCCTCGCGCTGCGCTGAGCGCGATGGCGCTCAGGTCCTTGCCCTCTCGCGCACGTCCGAGGGGGTCATGCCGAAGCGCCGCCGGAACGTGCGATTGAAATAGGACAGGTCGCCGAACCCGACGCCCAGCGCGATGGCGCTGATCGATTGATGGCGCGCGCGTGGATCGTTCAGCGCGCGATGGGCGCGCGTCAGGCGATGCTCGAGCACGTATTCGCTGAACGTCACCCCCTCGATCTCGAACAGCATGTGCACATAGCGCGGCGTCAGGCCCTGACGTGTTGCAACTGCGGCGACGGACAGAGCGGGATCGGCAAGATGAGCCAGAATATCTTGCTTGATCGCGGCGAGCCGCGCGGCGCGCACGCCCCGCTCCTGGATCAGCTCCCGCGCGTCACGCGTCGCGCCCAGGGCCAGTGCGACGAGGTCGTGGACGTGCGTCGTCACGACGTGGCGCGCTTCGGGCGTCTCGATCGCTTCCTCGTTGCCGATCATGCGGACATATCCGCGCAACAGCCGCAGGGTCTGGCTGTCGGGCAGCACGGCGAATGAGGCGGCGTCCTTCGTCATCGCCTCGATCAGGCGCGGCTGGAGCCGCAGGCTCAGGATGCGCACGCCATCGGGAAAATCGAGCGCCGAGCGGTGGTCCTGGCGTCCGATGGCGCCCATGCCGGCCGCGATTTCGTGCGTCTTGCCGCCAGTGTGGATCGCGCAGCTGCCCTCCAGCAGCGCGATCATCGTGATCTCGTCCCCGCCGGCGCCGTAGTGAGACGTGCGCATCGCCGACCTCACGCTTTGCGCGATGGCGAGGTCAGGCAGGGTGCGCGCGGTCGCTTCCAGCCTGAACGGCACCTCCGGATCGGGATCGAAGTCGATGTTGTAGAGCTGGCGCCCGAACTCTTCGCGAAACCATTCGAGCCAGGTCTTGTCGACGACATCCGGCGCCTTGAACCGGCGCTGACGGAAATCGCGCTCGTCGCCTGTCATGCATGCCCCCTCGGCGCCAGGTCCGCTCTTGCCGGCGAACCGTCGCGCCCAACCCACGGCATGAACCTATCGAGATGCGCCGCGTTCCGGCAACGGCAAATTCCGGGCACGCGCAGGCTCGGGTGCGCGGGATTTCCCTTCCGTCCGCACTTCACTTCTCACTGGTCCGGGAAAACGCGGTGACACGTGGTGTCGCCGCCACAGGCGTTTGAAAAGGTGCGGATCTTCGCGATGGTCCGCGCGCGGCTTCGCTCCCGTCCAAGCCCCGCCGCTCCACGCCCCTTATTGATTTGCGCAGTTGAAGTCCGCGCTGCGGGAATCAGGGGGAGTGATGGCTATTCCAGTTCATGCCGGCTGCGGCCGGATCCTCGCGGCAGCGTTCACGGCCGCAACGGGACTACTCTTCGCATCCGGCCAGGCGCTGGCCGACTGCGTGCAGTCGGGCACGACGGTCACCTGCACCGGCCTTGATACCAACGGTTTCGGCAACGGCACGCAGAACGGCTACACGGTTTCGGTTGCGCCGGACGGATTGATCGTCGTCAACGGGACCGCGATCTGGCTCAACAACGGCAACGTCGTCACCAACAACGGCGCGATCTCGGTCGGCGACAACTCCACCGGCATTGCGGCCGCGGCCAACAACACCATCATCAACAACGGCACGATCAGCTTCGGCGCGAACGGCGCCGGCATCGCCGTCACCGGCGGCAACGCCATCACGAACAACGGGCTCATCACCGGCGGCGCCAACGGCAACGGCATCTGGCTGAACGGCGCCACCGGCAATACGATCTTCAACAGCGGAACGATCAGCGCCGGGCCCTCCGGCTTCGCGATCGAAGGCTCCACCTCGCTCAACACCACGTTCATCAACTCCGGCAATGTGATCGGCGGCAGCAATGCAGGTGCGGTCGTCCTGACCGACAACAATACGATCACCAACAGCGGCCTCATCCTCGGCGGCGACAACACCACCGGCGCCGGCCAGCCCAAGGCGCTCCAATTCAACGACAACAACACCATCACCAACAGCGGCACCATCAAGGCCGGCCGGAAAGGCGCCACCGGCTCATATGCCGTCTACGGCAACGACAACAACACGTTGGCGAACACCGGCACGATCGACGGCGCGATCTACCTGCACCTCAACAACACGCTGACCAATTCCGGCCTGATCACGACGACCGATCCGACGCAGCAATTCGGGAGCGCGTTTACGATCGGCGGCACCTTCACCCAGACCGCCGCCGGCACCCTCGGCCTGCGCGTCGACAGCGCCGGCAACGTCGATCAACTCGCCGCCACCACCGCCAATCTGGGCGGCACGCTGCGCGCACTGGTGCAACCCGGGCTCTACGGCGCGACGACCTCCTACAGCAGCGTCGTCGCGGCGACGACCCTCAACGGCCAGTTCGCGCAGGTGTCCTCGTCGTCTCCGTTCTTCAACGCGACGGCGACCTACAACGCGACCTCCGTGGACCTGACGCTGACGCGCTACGGCTTCGGCTCCGCGCCCGGCGAGACACACAATCAGCAGCAGGTCGGCGCCGCGCTGGAGGCGGGCTACTCGACGGGCCTGACCGGCGCCCTGGCGATGTTCTACGGCAACCTGTTGGCTGCGACCTCGACGGGCGTGCTCGACCAACTCTCGGGCGAGGGCACGACCGGCGTGCAGAACACCGCCTTCCTCGCCGGCGCCCTGTTCAACACCACGCTCACCCAACAGATGGACGCCTGGCGCAGCGGCAACCGCGCGGGCATCCCCGCCGACGGCGCGCCGCTCGGCTATGCCGCCGAGAAGACGCATCCGGCCCAGCCGATCCTGGCGATGGTCACGAAGGCGCCGCCGGTTCATGCCCCGACCTGGAACGCCTGGGGCTCCGCCTTCGGTGCGACGCAGTCGCTCAAGGGCGACGCGTCGACCGGCAGCGCCGATCTCGACGACCGCGCGGTCGGCGGCGCGGTCGGCTTCGACGTGATGGTTGGCCCCGACCTGCTGGTCGGTCTCGGCGTCGGCGGCTCGTCGTCGCATTTCGACGTCAGCGACCGCGCCACGTCGGGCTCGCTCGACGGCGGCCATGTCGGCGCCTTTGCCATGCGGCGGTGGGGCTCGGCCTATCTTGCCGGGCTCATCAGCTACGCCCACTTCAACAACGAGACCACGCGCACGATCGGCGGCGTCGGAACGAGCGAGACCGCCACCGGCTCGTTCAGCAGCAATCCGCTCGGTGCGCGGCTCGAAGTCGGCAACACCTGGACCTACGGCCAGACCAATGTCACGCCTTTCGCGGCAATCCAGATGTCGCGTCTGTGGCAGGACGGCTACACCGAGGCGAGCACCACCGCCACCGGAGCTCCGGGCATTCTCGGCCTGACGTATCAGTCGATCGTCGTCGATTCGGTCCCGCTCTCGCTCGGCGCGCAATTCGACGGCCGAGTCGCCGTCGCCAATGGCATGCTGTCGCCCTATCTGCGCGCCGCCTGGGTTCATGAATTCAGGCCGGCGCGCACCATCGATGCCGCATTCACCAGCATTCCGGCGCAGCCGTTCACGGTCGACGGCGCGCGCGCCGCCGGTGACGTCGCCAAGATCGATGCCGGGGCCAGGCTTGCGCTCAATTCTCGCGCGGGTGTGTTCGCCGGCTTCAATGGCGAGTTTTCAAGCGCCGGCCAGACCTATGGCGGCACCGGCGGGCTGAGGATCAGCTGGTAGGGCGGCGGTCGGCCAATCCACAAAAGTTAACGGCCGGTTCATGGCTGTGGTCTAGCCTTCTGCGAAAGAGGCAGCCAGGACAGCCGCCGTGGACGTCATTGCTTCGCCAAGCTTGGTCGCGTTCAATACGCAGTCGGGCGGCCACCCCCAGGTGCTGTCGCCGGGCCAGACGATCGACGCCCTGGTGCTGCAGCTTCTCGACGCCACGACCGCGCGCATCTCCGTCGCCGGCACCGTCGTTGACCTGCCCACGCAGATTCCATTGGTGCCCGGCGCGATCGTCCGCCTCGCGGTGCGCGGCCACGGCACCGACACCAAGTTCGTCATCGTCGGCACTCATCCGCGCCATCCCGCGCCGGGAGAGGCGGCGGCGAAAAGCGTCACGGTCGAGCACGGGCCGGCGGCGATCGTCGGCCACGCCACAGATGAGCCGGGCGTGGCGACGGCGAGCGCCGAGCGCGTGCCGCCCGCCGCGCGGGTTGCCGAGGCGCGCATCGCCGGAGGCGATCCGACCGTTGCGCTGGCGGGTGCGATCCGCACTGCGGCGCCGCGCCAGGTCGGGCTTGCGCCGTTGCTGGCGGACGCCGCGCAGGCCGCCGCCGCGCCGTTCCTGCCCCCGCAGGTGCGGCAGGCGGTGATGAAGCTGCTGGCGCTGCCGCCGTCATTCGAGGACGGCGTGTCGCCCGCCGTCATCCGCGAGGGCGTGAAGCAGTCCGGCGTCTTCCTCGAGTCGCATCTCGCCGATGCCGCCTCGTCCGCTTCGTCTGGCGCGTTGGCCTCGTCGGCCGCGCCGGCGGTGAGCGGCGACATGAAGGCCGCGCTGCTCACGCTGCGCCATGTCCTGCAGGCCTGGGCCGACGCCGCGCGTCGTCCCGCGCCCGCGCAGGCGGGGCAGGCGGCCCCGCCGTCGCCGTCCGCACCGGCCTCATCGCCTCAGCCGCTGTCCGGGCCGGCTGGGCCTCTTGCGTCGGCATCGGCGCTGCTGCCGCCGCTGGCCAAGCTCGCTGCCGCCCAGCACGCACCCGAGCACGTGGCGCCGGCGACGCCGCCGCCCGCCGCAGGCGACCTCAAGATTCCGCCGCCGCCCTATCGCGGCGCCCCCACCACGGGGCAGGCGCCGGTCGAGGCATCCTTCGATGCGTTCGCGCCGCCCGGCGAGATCCGCGACGCGCTGCTCGCGCGCACCGAAGGCGCGCTCGCGCGCATGACGTTGCTGCAGTCGGCCTCGCTCCCGGATGCGGTGACTGCGCAGCACGTGGCGCATCACGAGGTGCCGGGCCCGCATTGGACCTTCGAGGTGCCGTTCGTGGTGGCGCAGGGCGCGGCCGTGGCGCATTTCGAGATCACGCGCGACGGCCACAAGACCGCGCCGCAGGAGGCGCAGGCGCCGACGTGGCGCGCGAACTTCTCGCTCGACCTCGAGCCCATGGGCCCCGTGCATGCGCAGATCGCAGTGTCCGGCCAGCGCACCTCGGTGCGGCTGTGGGCCGAGCGGCGCGCGACCGCCGCCGCGTTGCGCGCCGGCAGCAGCGAGCTGACGCGGGCGCTTCACCAGGCCGCGCTCGAAACCGGCGAGGTCCTGGTGCGCGACGGCGCGCCGCCCAAGCCGGTGAAGGCGTCGGCGGGCCGCTTCCTGGACCGCGCGACATGACCAAGCCGCCGACCGGATCGCTCGCCGTCGCGCTCGCCTACGAGCAGCCGGGCGCCCCGCGCGTCGTCGCCAAGGGCGACGGCGAACTCGGCCGGCGCATCATCGAGACTGCGCAGGCGCATGGCGTGCCGATCGAGCAGAACCCGGGCCTCGCGGCGGCGCTGTCCGGGGTCGAGCTCGAGCAGGAGATTCCGGTCGAGCTTTACCGCGCCGTCGCCGAGGTGCTCGGCTTCGTCCTGCGCGTGAACCGCGGCCGCTAAGCCGCTGGCCCGACTCGCGGTTCCGGCCGCCGCCGCTGTGGGAACGCCGCCGCCCGGAATGCCCCGCCGCCGCGTTCCATGCTAAGCACATCCCGCCACCTGTGCGGGGACCTGCATGAAGGACATTGTCGAGAAGCTCGAAACGCGGCGCGCCAATGCACGGGCGGGCGGGGGACAGGCCCGCATCGACGCCCAACACAAGCGCGGCAAGCTCACCGCGCGCGAGCGCATCGACCTCCTGATGGACAAGGACTCCTTCGAGGAGTTCGACATGTTCGTCGAGCATCGCGCCACCGACTTCGGCATGGACAAGACCAAGATTCCCGGCGACGGCGTCGTCACCGGCTGGGGCACGATCAACGGCCGCACCGTGTTCGTCTTCGCCAAGGACTTCACCGTGTTCGGCGGCTCGCTCTCGGAAACCCATGCGCAGAAGATCCTCAAGGTGCAGGACATGGCCATGAAGGCGCGTGCGCCGATCATCGGCCTGTTCGACGCGGGCGGGGCGCGCATCCAGGAAGGCGTCGCCGCGCTCGCGGGTTACGCCGAAGTCTTCAAGCGCAATGTGCTCGCCTCCGGCGTCATCCCGCAGATCTCCGTCATCATGGGGCCGTGCGCCGGCGGCGACGTCTATTCGCCGGCCATGACCGACTTCATCTTCATGGTGAAGGGCACGAGCTACATGTTCGTCACCGGGCCCGACGTCGTGAAGACCGTCACCAACGAGGTCGTCACGGCCGAGGAGCTCGGCGGCGCGTCGGTGCACGCGACGAAGTCCTCGATCGCCGATGGCGCCTACGAGAACGACGTCGAGACGCTGCTGCAGATGCGCCGGCTGGTCGACTTCCTGCCGGCCAACAATTCCGCAGGCGTTCCGGAGTGGCCGTCCTTCGACGACATCGAGCGCGAGGAGCCCTCGCTCGATACGCTGATCCCGGACAATCCCAACAAGCCCTACGACATCAAGGAGCTGATCCTGAAGGTCGTGGACGAGGGCGACTTCTTCGAGATCCAGGAGGCCTTCGCGCGCAACATCGTCACCGGCTTCGGCCGCATGGCAGGGCGCACGGTCGGCTTCGTCGCCAACCAGCCCATGGTGCTCGCGGGCGTGCTCGACAGCGACGCCTCGCGCAAGGCCGCGCGCTTCGTGCGCTTCTGCGATGCCTTCGAGATCCCGATCGTCACCTTCGTGGACGTGCCCGGGTTCCTGCCCGGCACCGCGCAGGAATACGGCGGACTCATCAAGCATGGCGCCAAGCTGCTGTTCGCCTACAGCCAGTGCACGGTGCCGCTCGTCACCGTGATCACGCGCAAGGCCTTCGGCGGCGCCTTCGACGTGATGGCGTCGAAGCAGATCGGCGGCGACGTGAACTACGCCTGGCCGACGGCGCAGATCGCGGTGATGGGCGCCAAGGGCGCGGTCGAGATCATCTTCCGCGCCGACATCGGCGATCCCGAGAAGATCGCCGCGCGTACCAAGGAATACGAGGACCGCTTCCTCTCTCCGTTCATCGCGGCGGAGCGCGGCTATATCGACGACGTGATCATGCCGCACGCCACGCGCCGGCGCATCTGCCGCGCGCTCGCGATGCTGCGCGGCAAGAAGGTCGAGATGCCGGCCAGGAAGCACGACAACCTGCCGCTCTAGGACGGTGGTGATGGCAATTCTGCGTTGGGCGTTCCCCGTCGCATTGCTTGCGCTCGCGGCCGCCGCGCGGGCCGAGCTCGTCAATGAGAATCTGCTCGTCGAGCTCCCGCCCGGCTATAAGATCGATTTCCAGCAGCGCAAGAACAACATGCTGATGACCGAGATGGTCCCGCAGGGCCAATCGGTCAACGACTGGACCGAGATGGTGACGGTGCAGATCTTCTTCGGGCACAAGGCCACGCCGGATCAGCTCAAGACGAACATTGCGCAGGGCTGGCTCGCGGCGTGCCGTGGCGGCTCGTATCAGAAGCTCTCGGCCGCGCCGCAGAACGGCTACGAAACTCTCGTTTGGCGACTGTCGTGTCCGTTCAATCCGTCCACCCGCAGGCCGGAGATGACCTGGTTCAAGGCGGTGAAGGGCAACGACAGCCTGTATGTGGTGCAGAAGGCGTTCAAGTTCGTGCCGAGCGACGAGCAAGTCGCCACGTGGATGCGTTTCTTCGACACGGTGAAGGTGTGCGACTCGCGTCTGCCCGACCGCCGCTGTCCGCAGACCAAGAAATAGCTACTCGCACACGAACTCCGCCTGCGCCTCGGCGTGATAGTTGAGCGCGGCGCGCAAATCGTCCTGCAACCGCGCCTTGGCGTCGGGCTCGAGCGGGGACGCGGAGATGCCCGCGAGCCATTGCTCGAACGGCTGGCGCATCCCGGCGAACGGCGACTTGCGCATGCGGCGGTCGATGAAATCGGCGAGGTCGGAGAGGCCGCCGTCGCGGTACTGCGTGCGCAGCGGCGCCAGCATGTTGGTCTCGATCGCATCGGGATCGAGCCGGCCGGCGACGATGCCGTGGCAGGGGCAGGCCGGCGCGTTCTCGACGTTGAACAAAACCCGCCGCCACAGCTCGACCAGCTCGTTGCGCGCGCGCGGCGCGAAACCCCACGAGGCGCCTTGGCTGGTCTCAGGCTTGGTGGTCACGGCGGGCACGCGCTCCGGCAACGAACGAGGCCGCAACCCTTATCGCAGCGCGCCCGCCGTTGGAAGGTCAGCGGTTTTCCCCGGACTTGCCGGCCGGTATCCCCTGGCCCTGGTTGGCGGGCTGGGCCTGGCCGCTTTGCCCGCTGCTCGTTCCGTGGGCGGCGGTATTGGCCTTGTCGACGGGCGAGGGCGCGTTGGCGTCGGTCGCGGGTGCCTGGCCGGAGGTGGTCATGCCTGCCGTCGGGCTGCTTGCGCCGGTGCTGGCCGCGTCCATCAGGCCGGTCGGGCGCGTGAGCCCGTAGAACACCATGACCACGATCGCGAGGCCGAGCAGCGCCGCGACGCCCATCACCGCGGGGCTGGCGCGCCGCTGGTCCTGCAGCATCGGGTCGGGCTGCACCTGCGTCTCGGCCTGCCAGCTTGGATCGCGTTCGCGCTCGCGGCCGGGGAAACGGACGATCATGACGGCCTCCTCTCGACATCCATTGTCCGGTCAACCGCGCTGCGCCCACGGCGGTTCCCCCCCGGCGGTGCATTGGTGGCGCCGTATTGGCTGGGCTATAGACAGGATTGAGGCACCAAGAGAACGAGCACGTGTCGGTTGCGGAACGCGGGCCGGCTCCGGCCAACAACGGCAAGATGGAAGCGCGCGCACCCGATACGATTCCCGCCGATGCCGTCCTGCGGCGGCGCGCCGTCACCGGCGCCTGCATGCTGTCGGCCTTCATGGTGGCGATCGACGTCACCATCGTCGCGACGGCGATGCCCACCATCGTGGGGCATCTCGGCCGCTTCGATCTCTTCACCTGGGTGTTTGCCGCCTACATCCTCACCAGCGCCGTCACCGCGCCGATCTATGGTCGGCTCGCCGACCTCTACGGCCGCAAGCGCGTCTATTACGTGGGCGCGGGACTCTACCTGTTCGGCGCGCTGCTGTGCGGCTTTGCGCCGAGCATGGCTTGGCTGATCGCATTCCGGACCCTGCAGGGCCTTGGCGCCGGCGCGCTGCAGCCGCTCACGCTCACGATCCTGAGCGATCTCTACGAGGCCGAGGCGCGGGCGCGCATGCAGGCCTGGCAGGCGGCGGTCTGGGGGCTCGCCGCCTTCGTCGGTCCCGTCCTCGGGGCCGGCATCGTCGCCTATGTGAACTGGGCGGCGGTGTTCTGGATCAACGTCCCGCTCGGCATCGCGACGCTGGTCACGCTGGCGCTCGTCTTCGACGAGAAGCTCATCCGCCGCGAGCACAAGATCGACTATCTCGGCTCCGGTCTCTTGATGATCGGTGCAGGCGCGCTGCTGATGGCGGTGGTGCAGGCGCAGGATCTCTCGCGCACCATGATCGTCGCGCTGATCACAGTCGGCGTCGTGACGCTCGCCGCGCTGCTCGTGCACGAGCGCCGGACCGCCGAACCGATCGTCCCGTTCGCGTTGTGGCGCGTGCGCAGCGTCGTGGTGAGCAACCTCGGTGCGTTCTGTATCGGCGCGGTCTATTCCTGCAGCACGCTGTTCCTGCCGACCTACGTGCAGGGCGTGCTCGGCGGCGGCGTCGCTCTCGCGGGAACGATCTATGCGGCGCATTCCATCGCGTGGAGCGGAGGCGCGATCGTGGCGGCCCGCATGCTGGCGCGCATCAGCTTCCGCCACACGGCCGCCGCCGGCACGCTGGCGCTGATCGCGGGCAGCGCGATGCTCGCGCTCGCGGATCGCGGCTCGGACGCGTGGTGGCTGGGCACGGCGGCCTCCGTGGTCGGCGTCGGCATGGGCATCTGCAACACGGCGTTCCTCGTCGCGTGCCAGACGGAGGTGGGTTGGGGCGATCGCGGCGGCGCCGTCTCCAACAACATCTTCATGCGCACCATCGGCATGGCGCTCGGCGCCGGCATCGGCGGCGCCGTGGTCAATTTCGGGCTGGCGGCGCTTGCGCCCGGCGCGCGCGAGGTGGTGCGTCAAATCCTCGACCCAGCCATGCGCGAGGCGCTCGGCGCGCAAACCGTCGCGGCGGTCAGCGAGGCCATGGCCGCGGCGCTGCACAACGTCTATCTCGCGGCGGCCGTCTTCTCGCTGGCGGCGCTGGGCTGCGCCTTTTGGCTGCCCGCGCGGCTGCGGCTCAAGCCGGGCGGCTGAGGCAGACGCGGCGAAGCCCCGGAAGGCCGGGGCTTCGTGCACAACAACCGCGATCGAGCGAAGCGATGCTCTAGCGCGCGCCGTTGGTGGATGGGTTCGTCGACGGATTGGCCGACGGGTTGGCGGGCATTGCCGGCCGCGAGGTCGGGCTGTTGGTCGCCGAGCCGCTGGTCGCGGGCGGGGTCGTATCGCGTGTCGCCGTGGTCTGCGAGTCGTCGCGGCCGGCGGTGAACGCCAGGAACAGCACCACCACCGCGAAGATCGCGGCGGCAACCCAGCCCCAGGTCGCGTTCGAAGCCATTGCATCGTCCTGCGGCAAGTTCTGCACCGGCCGCCGCGTCGGGTCATTCGGGTCCTGATAGGAACGATAATCGCTCATCATTTCCTCCTCGTCGGGGAGTGACGCCGGACAACTCCGCCCGCGGACGGTGGGTTCCGACGGCTCACCGTCGCGGCGGTATCACCGGAGGGTGGCGATCGAGGCCAGGTCGGCAACGACCGCGACCGGCGCGAAGTCCTGGTACTCATCAGGAGCCCCGCCGCGGTTGACCCACATGGGCCGAAAACCCGCGGCGCGTGCGCCCATGATGTCCCAGCGGTTGGACGACACGAACACGACCTCCGACGGCGGGAGAGAAAAGCGCTCGGTCACCAGCCGGTAGACCTCCGGCCGTGGTTTGAACATCCGCACCGTGTCGACCGACAGCACGGCGTCGAGGAGCGGCGCCAGCCCGGCGGCCGTGACCGCGGCATCGAGCATGGCAGGCGAGCCGTTGGACAGGATCGCCGTCGGATGGCCCTGCGCCTTGAGCGCGCCCAGCGCGGCACGCGCGTCCGGGTAAGCCTCGAGTGAGAGGTAGGCATCGAGATAGCTCTGCCGGAGCGTCGCGTTCGCTGACGGGAAGCGGGCGAGCGCGTAATCGAGCGCGCGCGCGGTCAGCGTCCAGAAATCGGCGTAGGCGCCGGCGAGGGTCAGCGTCCAGGTGTATTCGAGCTGCTTGGCGCGCCAGAGATCGGAGATCCGGTCCGCGTCGGGCCCGGCGGCGGCGCGGTGACGCCCGATGGCGGCATGCACGTCGAACAACGTTCCATAGGCGTCGAACACGTAGACGGGCATCGGTCCGCTCCTTTCGGGATTGGAATTTCACGGTTCGGGGATGGCGAGCAGGCTTGTGATCGATTTGCCTCGGATGTCGTAGACGCGGGCATAGGTGACGCCCTCGCGCGTGATCTCGACGATCACGGGCGCATCGAGCCTGGCGCAGTAGAACTCGCCGAGCGACATGGCGAAGTCGGCGCCCTTCGGATCCCATCCCACCGTGAACTGCGGCCCGAGCGCGACCTGGGCCGGCCGCTGCGGGCCGCACACGGCGATGCGCCAGCGCCCGTTCGCGCCCGGCGTCTGCGACTGCGCCGCCAGCCGCGCGCGCAAGTCGCCCGCGGCCTGCTTGAAGGCGAGGCCCCAGTAATCGAGCATGTAGCGCCCGTCGGCGCCGCGCATGCCGCCGACGAGATGATTGAACGACGTGTACTGATAGGGATGCAGCCGCACCATCTCGATCACGGGTGAGGCCAACGCGGCCGCGAACAACACGGCCGCCAGCACGGTCGCGGCGCGCGAACGCGCGCCCAGCCACTCCAGCGCCGCGGCGCCCGACCAGCCGCCGAGGGCGGCGAGCGGGGGCACGACGAACACGAAATGGCGGATGCCGTTGTACATCGCGGGGCCGGTGGCGACGACGACGCCGATCGGCACGAGCGCGGCGAGCGCCACCACCAGCAAGGCGGCGCGCTGGCCCGGCGCGATCTCCTTGCGCGTCGCCGTGACGAGCGCGCCCATGAGCCCGGCAATCGCCAGCACGAGGAAGACCTCGGGGAGCTTGAACGCCAGCATCTGCGGCAGGTAGATCCGCGGCATCTGCGTGACGAGGATGAGCTCCCCGCCGAACAGTTCCTTCCAGGGTTTCTCGAAGAAGTGCGAGAAGTAGACGAACGCGCGCAGCGGATTGAGCGGCTCGAGCACGCCCCAGGGCCACGCCAGTCCCATCACCGCATAGGCGAGCACCGCCGTCGGCAGCAGTATGGCGACGAAGCGGCCGAGCCGCCGCACGGGCTGCGGCTGGCGGCGGTCGGCGACGAGGAGGAACGCCAGCGCGAGCACGGCGGCGATCACCGAGAGCCCCGCGAGGATGCGCGTGCCGAACGCGAGCCCGAGCCCGAGTCCGAGGATCACCGCGCTCGACACGGACGGGGCCGGATACTCGCGCAACACGCGCACGAGCCCGAGCAGCAGCACCGCCATCGCCACCGCGAACGGCGCATCCTTCGGATTGATCCACATGTGCCCGTAGTAGAGCGGGCAGGCGGCGAGGAGCAGTAGCGCGATCAGCCCCGCGAGCGGTCCGCCGAGGTGGCGGCCGATGCGCCAGGTGACGGCAAGTCCTGCGAGCCCGACGAGCGCGCCGGTCAGCCGCCGCGTCTCCCACAGGTCGAACGGCAGCACCGAGGAGAGCCAGGCGGCGAGCGTGTCGAAGCCGCCGCCATAGGCATAGAGATTGACGAAGGTCAGCGCCCGGCGGTCGTGGAAGCCGGACTCGAACAGGCGCAGCAGCAGGCCGCCGTATTCGGCATGGGTGTAGTCGTCCCAGCCCAGTCCGTAGTCCTTGAAGGTGAGCGCGGCGATGGCTGCGAGGAGCGCCAGCACCGCAAGCGCGAGCGCGTCGCAGGCGCGCCCGGCGGAGTGTCGCGGCGCGCTCGTCATGGCGGACAGGCTCGCGCGCGTCTCAGCGGTCGGCGAGGGCGAGCCGCGCGCCCAGCACGGCGAAGGCGCCGGCGAAGGTGCGGCGCATCCACGTCACGACGCGCGGGCGCGAGACGACGTGCTCGCGCACCGCGGCGGCGAACAGGCCGTAGCCTGCGAACACAACGAAGGTCATCAGCATGAACACGGCGCTGAGCATCAGCATGCGCGCGAGCGGCTGCGCCTCGTCGGCGCGCACGAACTGCGGCAGGAAGGCGAGGAAGAAGATCGACAGCTTCGGGTTGAGGATGTTGATCAGGATCGCCGTCACCGTCACCTGCGCCGCCGAGCGTGCGCCGATCTCCTGCTCGATGCGCAGCGCGCCGTGCTCGCGCAGGGCGTTCCAGGCCATGTAGAGGAGGTAGGCGACGCCGGCGTACTTGAAGACCTGGAAGGCGAGGGCGCTCGTGTGCAGCAGAGCCGCGAGGCCGAGGATCGCGGCCGCGATGTGCGGCACGATCCCGATCGTGCAGCCGAACGCGGCGATCACGCCGGCGCGCGCGCCGCGCGAGAGGCCGCTGGCCAGCGTGTAGATCACGCCGGTGCCCGGCGATACGACGACGATGAACGAGGTGAGGAGGAATTCGAGGCTCACGCGCGTGGATCCTGGTGAGGTCGGAGGCGGCCCGGCCGAGCCGTGACGCGCCATGATAGCATCAATTGGAACGAAAACGGGGCCGCAGCGGCCCCGTCGCAGTCTCCGCCGTCCCCGCGGCTCAAAGCCCGCCGTGCGACTGCGCGGCCATCATGTAGAGCATCGGGATCGACAGCAGCGTGTTGACGCGCGAGGTCAGCAGTGCGACGCGCGCCGCCTTCTGCTTGTCCTCGGCCGAGGCCTGCACCAGTCCCAGCACCTTCTTCTGGTTCGGCCAGATGATGAACCAGACATTGTAGGCCATGATCAGCGCGATCCACATGCCGATGCCGATGGGGTAGGCGCCGTTCTGCAGCAGCAGGGCCTGCACGATGTAGCCGTTCATCCAGGCCAGCAGCAGGCCGGTGGCCACGGTCGCCACCGCGCCGTAGCGGAACCAGAACAGCACGTTCGGCATGATGAACTTGGAGATCGCGGCGCGGTGCTCGGCGGGTTCGATCTTGGGCACCGTCGGGATCTGCACGAAGTTGAGATAGTAGAGCAGCCCGACCCACATCACGCCGCTCAGGATGTGGAGCCAGCGCATGAAGAACTGCCAGTAGGCGTGATCGCCCAGCCTGACCATCTGGCCGGAGAGCGCGCCCGCCACGGCGACGATGACGATGAGGAGGACGACGCCGGCGCTGATCGTGCGGCCGAGCGATTGCAGGATCGATGTCATGTGGGCCCCCGGTGCTGCCGATCGCAGCCGCGCGAGCTTAACACACGCGCGCCGCGCTTCGATACCGGCGGGCCCACAGACCGAGAGGGCGGCTTACGCCTTCTTCATGGCCTTCTGGAACAGCTCGTCGACGTAGTCCCAGTTCACCAGGTTGTCGAGGAAGGCCTTGAGATAGTCGGCGCGCCGGTTGCGATAGTCGATGTAGTAGGAGTGTTCCCACACGTCGCAGCCCAGGATCGGCGTCGCGCCGTGCACCAGCGGGTTCTCGCCGTTCGGCGTCTTCATCACGACGATCTTGCCGCCCTTCACGGCGAGCCAGCACCAGCCGGAGCCGAACTGGCCGACGCCCGCCGCCGAGAGTTCCTCGCGCATCTTGGCGACCGAGCCGATGTCCTCGGTGATCTTCTTCTCGAGCTGGCCCGGGATCTTGTCGCCGCCGCCGCCCGGCTTCATCCACTTCCAGAAGTGCATGTGGTTGAAGTGTTGCGCGGCATTGTTGAAGAGCGCCTGGTTCTTGTTGAACGAGCCGGTCACGATCTCCTCGATCGGCTTGTTCTCCAGCGGATCGCCCTTCAGCAGCTTGTTGGCCGTGTCGACATAGGCCTGATGGTGCTTGTCGTGGTGATACTCCAGCGTCTCGCGGGACATGTAGGGCGCAAGCGCGTCGTGGGCGTACGGCAGGGCAGGCAGCTCGAGAGGCATGGGACGGTCTCCTTCACAGTGAATAGGGCGGCGCGCGGACCGCGGGGGGGACGAACGGGCACCGGCTGCTGGTTAAGAACTGCAATGCATAAAGTTTACATCCGTTCCTGCGGCCACATTGAAGAATTCGCGGCGTTTCTTTAAGTTTACGGCGGGAAAGGGGGCCCAACATCGCGCGGTTAACCCGTTAATCAACTATCGACGCAATGGCCATAAATTGCGGGTAGTATTTGCCGGGCGGCCGCAGGAGAGCCCCGTTATGTCGGCATTTCTTTATTCCATTGGCATTCTGGTCGCAGTGGTCGGGCTGCTGACCATCGGCTTTTCCATTCCTATCCGCGACTTCAGCCTGGGCAACAGTCTGATCGGGGCGGGTGCGACGGCGATCGTCGGCGGGCTGGTCTTGATCGGTCTCGGCGCAGTCGCGCGCGAGCTTCGCCGGCTAGCTAGAGCCCTGGAACGGCCAAGTCAACCAATGGCCGGCCAGCCGATGCCCCAGCCCGCGCAGCGCGGCGCGGACGCAGGCCGCGCGCTCGGCCGCATGCCGCTGCCGACGCCGACCCCGCCGGTGGCCGCCGCCGGACAGGGACGCGCCGAGCCGCATCTCGGCGCGCCGGAGCCGGCCGCCGGCGCGCCCCGTCAGCGCTCCGATCTCTTCGCCGCGATCCGCGGCGGCGGGCGCGAGCCGCCCGTGCCCGAAACCGAGAACGTGCCGCTCTCGCCCTCGCTGCCGCCGCGTCCGGCCATGCCGCCGCGCCCCGAAGCGGTGGAGGAGCCGGCCGCGCCGCGCGCACCGGAACCCCGGCCGGTGTCGCCCGCCGCGCTCGCGAGCCGCACGGCCTCGCGTCTCGAGACGCCGCGTGCGCCCGAGCCGCGTGCGCCCGAGCCGCGCGCACCCGAGCCGCGCCGGCCAAGCGGCGATCGCGCCGCCGAGCGCCGCTCGCGCAACCTGTTCGACACGGTGTGGCCGACCGAGCCGCGCCGTGCCGAGCCCGAGCACGCGCCCGAGGAGGCCGGCCATGCGGAGCCGGAGGCGCCTCACGACGAGCCCGAGGCTGCGCCCCTCCAGGGCGAGCCGCGCCCGGTCTCGATCCTCAAGTCGGGCGTGATCGACGGCATGGCCTACACGCTCTACACCGACGGCTCGATCGAGGCCCAGCTTCCCAAGGGGCTGATGCGCTTCGCCTCGATCGACGATCTGCGCAACTATCTCGAGAGCAACCACAGCTAGAGCGTGATCCGATCCGCTTGATCGGATGATGGCTTGGCCGCTGCGGATCACGTCCGCGCCTGACGATCACCGCCAACCTGTGCAGCGCTGCGATACGTCTCGCGGGCGCGGCGGATGACAGGGCGCGGAACGTTCCATCGAGCGACTCCCGGCGCGGCCTCCGGGTTGAGTGCAAAGATACCGCAACCCTTGCGGGAACACCCCACGCGGCCTACGCTTCCGATGGGGGATTTCGCCTTGCGCTCCATCTGGAAGATCCTGTCCTGGTCCCTCTATCTCTGCGGCTATCTGTTCACGTTGATCGGGACAGGCTTGGCCTTCGCCGGCGTTGCATTGCTGCATCTCGCCGACAAGACCTGGAGCACGGCGCTGCTGACCTCGCCCACGCGCTTTGGACTGCATCGCTGGTACCACGCGCTGCGATGGCGGTTCGTGCGGCTGCTCTCGCGCATCCGGCGCGACGCTTTGCATTGACGCGCCGCGTCATCCCGGATGATCGCGCCCCAAGGCGATTACGCGCCGGGAAGCCAAGGCGGCGATCCGCATACAGTGAAGGGTGAGAGCAGGGCGGCATTGCCCGCCTTTATGCGTTCTTGATGTGCCTTGAGTGAATTCCGCATCGCTTCCTTATGGTCGGGGCATTACCTGCAATGCCGGTCCCGAACATCCCGAAAGGGGAACGTGATGCCCGACATCCTCATGCTGGCGATCGGCGCCGGCCTTTTCGTCCTCACTGTCGGCTACGCCTTCGCCTGCGACCGTCTCTGAGGGTGCGCCATGCCCATCGACTATACGCTCGCCGCCCTCGTCGCCGTTGGCGTGCTGATCTATCTCACCTACGCGCTGTTGCGCCCCGAACGCTTCTGAGGAGCCCGTCATGACCGTCGTGGGCTGGGTTCAGATCATCCTCTATTGCGCCGTCATCGTCGCGCTCACGCCGCTCATGGGCGGCTACATGACGCGCGTCTTCGCCGGCGAACGCACCGTCCTTGCGCCCGTGCTGCGTCCGGTCGAGACGCTGCTCTATCGCGCCGGCGGCGTGAAAGAGAACGACGAGCAGCACTGGCTCACCTACACCGTCGCCATGCTGCTGTTCCACGTCGGCGGCTTCGTCCTCCTCTATGCGCTGATGCGTCTGCAGGCAGTGCTGCCGTTCAATCCCGCCCGGATGCCTGCCGTGGCGTCCGATCTCGCCCTCAACACGACGGTCTCGTTCCTCACCAACACCAACTGGCAGAACTACGGCGGAGAAAGCACGCTCTCCTATCTGGTCCAGATGATGGGCCTGACGGTGCAGAACTTCGTCTCGGCCGCGACCGGCATCGTGCTGGCGGTGGCGCTCATTCGCGGATTCGCGCGCGCGTCGGCGCGCACCATCGGCAGCTTCTGGGTCGATATCACGCGCTGCACGCTCTACGTCCTGCTGCCGGTCTGCGTCGTCTTTGCGCTGTTCCTGGTCTGGCAGGGCATGCCGCAGACGCTCGGGCCTTACGTGGACGCCGCCACGCTCGAAGGCGCCGGGCAGACCATCGCGGTCGGCCCCGTCGCCTCGCAGGTCGCCATCAAGATGCTCGGCACCAACGGCGGCGGCTTCTTCAACGCCAATGCCGCGCATCCGTTCGAGAACCCGACCGCGCTGTCGAATGCCGTGCAGATGGTGTCGATCTTCGTGATCGGCGCCGCGCTCACCAACGTGTTCGGCCGCATGGTCGGCAACCAGCGCCAGGGCTGGGCGATCCTCGCCGCCATGGGCGTATTGTTCCTTGCCGGCGTGTTCGTCGCCTACTGGGCGGAGGCCAACGGCACCAACATCCTGAGTTCGCTGGGCCTCGCCGGCGGCAACATGGAAGGCAAGGAGGTGCGCTTCGGCATCGTCGCCTCGGCGCTGTTCGCGGTGATCACCACGGCCGCTTCCTGCGGCGCGGTCAACGCCATGCACGACAGCTTCACCGCGCTCGGCGGCATGATCCCGCTCATCAATATCCAGCTCGGCGAGATCGTCGTCGGCGGCGTGGGCGCCGGCCTCTACGGGATGCTGCTGTTCGTCATTCTCACCGTGTTCGTTGCGGGCCTCATGGTCGGCCGCACGCCTGAATACGTCGGCAAGAAGATCGAGGCGCGCGAGGTGAAGCTGGCCATGCTCGCCATCCTGGTCCTGCCGCTGATGATCCTGGGCTGGACCGCGATCGCGGTGGTCTATCCGCCGGCGGTCGCGTCGATGAACAACGCCGGTCCGCACGGCTTCTCGGAAGTGCTCTACGCCTATTCGTCGCAGACCGGCAACAACGGATCGGCCTTCGCGGGGCTCACCGGCAACACCTTCTTCTACAATCTCTCCGGCGCGGTCGCGATGTTCATCGGCCGCTTCTGGATGATCGTCCCGGCCATGGCGATCGCCGGCGCGCTCGCGCAGAAGAAGACGGTGGCCGCATCGCTTGGCACCTTTCCGACCACGGGTCCGCTGTTCGTCGGGCTGCTCGTCGGCATCATCCTCATCGTCGGCGGCCTCACCTTTTTCCCCGCGCTCGCGCTCGGGCCCATCGTCGAGCATCTCGCGATGCTCGCCGGCCAGACGTTCTGAGCGGCGCAATCCGGAGTGACGATGATGGAAGCCTCCAAGGTGCGTAAGCGGATGCCGGTCTCGACCCTGCTCGATCCCAGGATCGTGCTGCCCGCGATCGGCCAGTCTTTCGTCAAGCTGGACCCGCGCACGCTGGTCAAGAATCCGGTCATGTTCGTGCTGGAGGTGGTCACGGTGCTGACCACTGTGCTCCTCGTGCGCGACGTCGTGCAGGGCGCGCACGGCATCGGCTTCGAGCTGCAGATCGTGGTGTGGCTGTGGTTCACCGTGCTGTTCGCCAACTTCGCCGAGGCAGTGGCGGAGGGGCGCGGGAAGGCGCAGGCCGACACGTTGCGCAGGACGCGCACCGAGACGGCCGCCAAGCGTCTGCTCTCACCCGACAACCACGACCTCTACGAGGGGGTCCCGGCCGAAGAGCTGGAGGCCGGCGACCTCGTCGTCTGCGAGGCCGGCGACATCATCCCCGGCGACGGGGAGGTGATCGAAGGCATCGCCTCGATCAACGAAGCCGCCGTCACCGGCGAATCCGCGCCGGTGATCCGCGAGTCCGGCGGCGACCGCTCGGCGGTCACCGGCGGCACCACCGTGATCTCCGACCGCATCGTCGTCCGCATCACCTCGTCGCCCGGCTCGTCCTTCCTCGATCGCATGATCAGGCTGGTCGAGGGCGCCGAACGGCAGAAGACGCCGAACGAGATCGCGCTGACCATCCTGCTGGTCGGCCTCACGCTGATCTTCGTGTTCGCCACCGCGACCATCCCGAGCTACGCGATGTACGCGGGCGGCGCGATCTCGGTGGTGGTGCTGGTGGCCCTGTTCGTGACGCTCATTCCGACCACCATCGGTGCGCTGCTCTCGGCCATCGGCATCGCCGGCATGGACCGCCTGGTGCGCTTCAACGTGCTGGCGATGTCCGGCCGCGCGGTGGAGGCGGCCGGCGACGTCGATACGCTGCTGCTCGACAAGACCGGCACCATCACCTTCGGAAACCGGCTGGCGACCGAGATCATCCCGGTGCCGGGCGTGACCGAGCGCGAGGCGGCGGAGGCCGCGCTGCTGGCCAGCGACGCCGACGAAACCGCGGAAGGCCGCTCCATCGTCGCGATGACCCAGGACAAGTACGGCGTGCGGCGCGAGGCCACGCCGGCGGGCGCGCGGTTCATCGAGTTCTCGGCGACCACTCGCCTGTCGGGTGTCGATGTCGGGGCGCGACGGCTGCGCAAGGGAGCCATCGACTCGGTGCTCAGGTTTGCCCGCGACGAGGCCGGACAGGATGTCCCGGAGCCGCCGGCCTTCCGCGCCGCCGTGGACCGGATCGCCCGCTCGGGCGGCACGCCGCTCGGCCTGGTCGACGGCGGGCGCATCCTCGGCGTCATCCACCTCAAGGACGTGGTGAAGCCGGACGTCAAGGACCGCTTCGCCGCGCTGCGGCGCATGGGCATCAAGACCGTGATGATCACCGGCGACAACCCGGTCACCGCCGCCTCGATCGCGTCGGAAGCCGGCGTCGACGACTTCATCGCCGAGGCTACGCCCGAGGACAAGCTGCGCTACATCCGCAACGAGCAGAGCAATGGCCGGCTCATCGCCATGTGCGGCGACGGCACCAACGACGCTCCCGCGCTCGCACAGGCCGACGTCGGCGTCGCCATGCAGTCGGGCACGCAGGCCGCGCGCGAGGCCGGCAACATGGTCGACCTCGATTCCGACCCGACCAAGCTCATCGAGGTGGTCGAGATCGGCAAGCAGCTCCTGATGACGCGCGGTTCGCTGACCACGTTCTCCATCGCCAACGACGTGGCGAAGTACTTCGCCATCATCCCCGCGATGTTCGCGGCGTTCTATCCCCAGCTCGGCGTGCTCAACATCATGGGCCTGGCGAGCCCGCAGAGCGCCATCCTGTCGGCCATCATCTTCAACGCGGTCATCATCATCGCGCTCATCCCGCTCGCGCTGAAGGGCGTGACGTACCGGCCGATCGGTGCCGCCGCCCTGCTGCGCCGCAATCTGCTGATCTATGGCCTCGGCGGAATTGTCCTGCCGTTCATCGGCATCAAGGCGATCGACATCGCCGTCACCGCTTTGGGCCTGGCCTGATGAGGAGAGCAGCCATGTTGAAAGAGCTCCGTCCAGCCGTCGTATTCATCGTCGGGCTCACGATCATCACCGGTCTCGTCTATCCCTTGGTGATCACCGGCATTGCCGGCGTCATCTTCCCCGCGCAGGCGCAGGGCAGCCTGATCGAGACGGACGGCAGGGTGATCGGCTCGGAGCTGATCGGGCAAAACTTCACGCAGGATCGATATTTCCACGGCCGGCCGTCGGCGACCACTGCGCCCGATCCTCAGGACCCGTCCAAGACGGTCGGAGCGCCCTACAACGCGGCGAACTCCATGGGCTCCAACCTCGGGCCCACCAGCAAGGCACTCGCCGACCGTGTGACGGCCGAGGCGGACAGGCTCAAGGCCGAGAACCCGCGCGCGGCCGTGCCGGTCGACTTGGTCACGGCCTCCGCCAGCGGCCTCGACCCGGACATCTCGCCCGAGGCCGCGCTCTTCCAGGTGCCGCGCGTGGCCAGGGCGCGCAACCTGCCGCAGGAGCGCCTGCGTGCCCTGGTCGCAGCGCGGACCGAAGGCCGCTGGCTGGGACTTTTGGGCGAGCCACGCGTGAATGTGCTCAAGCTCAATCTCGCGCTCGATGCCATGAAATCCTAAGCTGGATCCTGAGCTTCGAATCCTAAGCTTCGCTCCTGTGAGGAGCCGAATGCCCGGCGACGAAACGCAAAGAGCGTCCCCCGACGCCCTGCTGGCGCTGGCCAGGAAAGAGGGCCGCGGCCGGCTGAAGATTTTTCTGGGCGCCGCCCCCGGGGTCGGCAAAACCTACGCCATGCTCACCTCGGCGCACAGCGAACGCGCCGGCGGCCGCGACGTGGTCGCCGGCCTCGTCGAGACACACGAGCGGCGCGAGACCGCGCAACTCCTCGAGGGCCTGGAGGTTCTGCCGCGCAAGCCGATCGTCTATCGCAATCAGGTGATGCGCGAGTTCGACCTCGACGCCGCGCTCGCGCGCAAGCCGAGCCTGCTGCTGGTGGACGAATACGCCCACACCAACGTGCCGGGCAGCCGCCATCCCAAGCGTTGGCAGGATGTGGACGAACTGCTCGACAGCGGCATCGACGTCTGGACGACGCTCAACATCCAGCACCTCGAAAGCCTCAACGACGTCATCCAGAAGATCAGCAAGGTGCGCGTGCGCGAGACGGTGCCCGACACGGTCTTCGACAAGGCCGACGAGGTCGTGCTGGTCGATTTCCCGCCGGACGAGCTGCTGCGCCGGCTCGCCGAGGGCAAGGTTTACGTGCAGGACACCGCGGCGCGCGCGGTCGAGCACTTCTTCAAGCCGCAGAACCTCACGGCCCTGCGCGAGTTGGCGCTGCGCCGCGCAGCCGAGCGCGTCGATGCCGCGCTGATCGAGCGCATGCAGGCGCAGGCGATCGAAGGTCCCTGGGCGGCGGGCGAGCGCATCCTCGCCTGTATCGGCCCCGACCCGGTGTCGCCGGCCGTGGTCCGCGCAGCCAAGCGTTTGGCCGACCTGATGGATGCGCCATGGATGGCGGTCACGGTCGAACGTCCGGACACCGTGCTGGACAACGCGGCGCGCAAGCGCCTGGACGATGCCATGGCGCTGGCGCAGAGCCTGGGCGCCGAGACCAGCACGCTCACCAGCAACGATCTGCCGGCCGAACTGTTGCGCTTCGCGAGGTTCGAGAACGTCACGCAGATCGTCATCGGACGCTCGCGCGGCGGATTCCTGCGCGAGCTGCTGCGCCGCTCGCTGTCGCACGAGCTCGTGCACCGCACGCGCGACATCGCCATCCATCTCGTGACGCGCGAGGCGGAGGCGGCGTCGCCGCGCAAGCCGTCTCGCAAGCCGTCTCGCACCTGGCTTTCGCACGACACGCTGCATTTCCTCTATGCCACGCTGGCGGTCGTCGCCGCGCTCGCGATCGGCAGGGGTCTCATCCAGTTCACGCCCATTCCGAACCTTTCGATGGTGTTCATGCTGGCGGTGCTGTTCACCGCGGTGAGCTTCGGCATCTGGCCGGCGATCTACGCTTCGCTCCTGTCCTTCGCCGTCTACAACTTCTTCTTCATACCGCCGCTCTACACCTTCACCATCGCCGAGCCGTACGAGCTTCTGGCGCTGGTGATCTTCCTCGTGGTCGCGGTGGTCAGCGCGGCGATGGCGGGCCGTGTGCGTGAGCAGGCGCGCATCGCCGCGAGGCGCATGCGCGCGATGCGCCGGCTCTATGAGTTCACCCGCCGCATGTCGGGGCTGGCGATGCAGGACGCGCTCGCCGAGGGCGCCGCCAGCGAGATCCATGCGAGCCTCGGCCGGCCCGTGATCGTGCTGATCGCGCACGGCGACGATCTGGCGCTGACGGCGGCCTGGCCGCCGGAGGACGTGCTCGACGCCGCCGAAATGACGGCGGCGCGCTGGGCCTACAGTCACCGCGAACCGGCCGGCGCCGGCACCGGGACGCTGCCGATCGTGCGCTGGTACTTCGTGCCGCTGCGCATCGGCGACAAGGCGCTGGGCGTGATCGGCGTCGGCAAGGGCGACGGCGCGGGCCCGCTCGACTCCGAGGCGCGAGCGCTGCTGGAGACCTTGTCGGAACAGACGGCGGCGGCGCTCGATCGCGCCGCGCTCGCGCGTGAGATGGTGAGCGCCAGGACCGCGACCGAGACCGAACGGGTGCGCAACACGTTGCTCGCCTCGATCTCGCACGACTTCCGCACGCCGCTGTCGTCGATCCTCGGCGCGGCAACGAGTCTCATCGAC
>Ga0180222_1000880_pt1 | contig 37823 bp, 33 predicted proteins | sample eDN5th37CKraftOP_FD_151336 | JGI IMG/M metagenome (GOLD analysis project Ga0180222, IMG submission 151336) | Enriched Organic Plus compost microbial communities from Emeryville, California, USA - eDNA 5th pass 37_C Kraft OP (version 2) (version 2) ...
CGCGAGAAGCGCGTCGCGCTCACGAGTCTCATGCAGGCGCACAAGGATGCCGATCTTACAGCCGATCTCCTCGCCTTCTTCGCCGACCGGCTGAAGGTGCATCTGCGCGAGCAGGGCGCGCGGCACGATCTCGTCGATGCCGTGTTCGCGCTGGAGGGGCAGGACGATCTTCTGATGATCGTGCGGCGCGTGGAGGCGCTCGGCAAGTTTCTCGACACCGACGACGGCAAGAACCTGCTCGTCGGCTACCGCCGCGCGGCCAACATCCTCCGCGACGAGGAGAAGAAGGACAAGCGCGCCTACGCGGGCGAGCCCGACGCGAAGCTCCTGTCCGCCCCGGAGGAGAAGACGCTCGCCGCCGCGATCGCGCAGGCGGAGAGCGAAGTGTCCGCCGCGCTCAAGAAGGAGGACTTCGAGGCCGCGATGGCGGCGATGTCGAAGCTGCGCGCTCCGGTCGATGCCTTTTTCGACAAGGTCACCGTGAATGTCGAGGACAAGGCGCTGCGCGAGAACCGGCTCAAGCTCCTCGACCGCATCCGCAAGGCGACGCGCTCGGTCGCCGACTTCTCGCGGATCGAGGGGTAGCAAGCACATTCCTCGTCATGGCCGAGCTTGTCCCGGCCATCTACGTCTTTGCGGAAACAAAGAAAGGCGTGGATGCCCGGCACAAGGCGGGGCATGACGAGTCAATTCCTGATCGACCCCGTCAATCCGCCATTCCCAGCGTGGCGCCGCCGTCGATGACGATCTGCGCGCCGGTAATGTGGCTCGACGCAGGCGACGCGAGAAAGAGCGCGAGGCCCTGAATATCCTCGGGACGGCCGATGCGGTGGCTCGGGCTCTGCTTGTCGAAGAAGGAACGCGCCGACGGGTCCTGCAGGCGGCCACCGCCGATGTTCGTCGCAAACGGGCCGGGCGCCATCGCATTGACCTGTACGTTGTAGCCGGCAAGCTCGATCGCAACCTGGCGCACCATCTGCATCAGCCCGGCCTTGGAAATCACATAGGGCGCGCCGACGAAGACTTCCGCATGAAAGGTGGAGATCGTCGAGGTGACGATGATGCGGCCGCTCTTCTGCGCGCGCATGTGGCGGGCGGCAGCCTGAATGGTCGTGAAGATGCCCTTGTAGTTCACCTCGATCAGCCGGTCGATCAACTCGTCGGGGAGGTTCTCCAGCATGCGGTCGGGATTGCGCGTGCGATCGGGATTGAGGAAACCGGGACCGCCGGAAATACCGGCATTGGCGAAGACGACATCGATCCGGCCGTAGTGGGCGGCTGTTTCATCGACGACGCGGCGGACGGCAGCACGGTCGGTCACGTCGAGCGAAACGCCCCGCACGTCCCCTCCCCGTGCCTGCAACTTCGCGACCGCCTCCTTCAACGCGTCGCCGTTGGCGTCCGCGATGGTGACGCGCGCGCCGTTGTCGCTCATGGCTTCAGCGCAGGCGAAGCCGATCCCGCTCGCGCCGCCGGTGACGAGCGTGGCAAGCCCTTTGACGTCAAACAATTGCTTGATCTTCATGCTTCACTCGCACGTCACAAGAAAACGGGCGCAAATCCCTTGCGCCCGCTCGATCGCTTGTCGTCGTCCGCGTCAGACGCCCTTCAGCACGCAGCCGGCGGCGAGCACCACGTAGCCGATGATCGCGAGCCAGAAGCGATATTCGCTGATGAAGGGAATGCTGACGAAGTGCCCGATCAGCGCCAGCACGGCGATGATGAGGGAAATGATGAATACGACCTGTGTGGGCGCATTGAGATTCATGACTTCTACCCCCTGGTTCGAGCTTCGCGCTCAACCCCTTGACCGAATGCTTATACCACACGCTACACGACACAACCGAGTAGAACGACCACCGACGCCGCAATGGACAGCCAGAACTGATACTGCGCCAGCATACCGCTGTCGGGGACGAAATGGCCGAACAAGGCCAGAACGACCAGTACAACCGCGGCCCAGAAAATCGATTCCGACGGCGCATGGATTTTCATTGCCTCTCCCCGTGTCCGGTTGCCACAGTCCCCCGCAGGACACACCATCATGGGCCGAGTCGCCGGCGTTATCCAATGGCCGCGGAACGGAGCGCGCGTTCGGGCGTTGCAGTGCGACAACGCCCGCGTTAAGGAACTGCATTCTCCCGCCCGCGCCCGGACAATCAAATGGCTAAATGGGTCTATTTTTTCGGCGACGGCAAAGCCGAAGGCAAAGCCGCCATGCGCGACCTGCTCGGCGGCAAAGGTGCCAATCTTGCCGAAATGTCCAACCTCGGCTTGTCGGTGCCGCCCGGCTTCACCATCACCACCGAGGCCTGCACCTACTACTACGCGCACGCAAAGCAGCTCCCGCGCGATCTGAAGCCACAGGTGGAAGCTGCGCTGCAGAAGGTCGGGCGCATCACGGGACGGAAGTTCGGCGACAAGAAAAATCCGCTGCTCGTCTCCGTACGTTCGGGCGCGCGGGCGTCGATGCCGGGCATGATGGACACCGTCCTCAATCTCGGCCTCAACGACGTGACGGTGGAAGCGCTGGCGGCAAGCGCGGACGCGCGTTTCGCCTATGATAGCTACCGGCGCTTCATCCAGATGTATTCAAACGTGGTGCTTGGCATCGATCACCATCACTTCGAGGAAGTGCTGGAAAGCTACAAGAACGAGCGGGGCTATTCGCTCGACACCGAACTCGACGCCGAAGATTGGAAGAAGATCGTCGCGAGCTACGAGGAGCTCGTTGAAGCGGAACAGGGAAAGCCCTTCCCGCAGGATCCGAACGCGCAGCTCTGGGGCGCGATCTCGGCGGTGTTCGGCTCGTGGATGAACCAGCGCGCCATTACCTATCGGCGACTGCACAATATCCCGGCGAGCTGGGGCACCGCCGTCAACGTGCAGGCGATGGTGTTTGGCAACATGGGCGAGGACTCCGCGACGGGTGTCGCCTTCACGCGCAATCCGTCCACCGGCGAGAAGGCGCTTTACGGCGAGTTCCTCGTCAATGCGCAGGGCGAGGACGTGGTCGCCGGCATCCGTACGCCACAGGACCTGACCGAAGCCGCGCGCAAGAAGGCGGGCTCCGACAAGCCGTCGCTCGAAGCGCTGATGCCCAAGCTCTACAAGCAGTTCGTGCGCACGGCGGAGACGCTCGAGCGGCACTACCGCGACATGCAGGATCTCGAGTTCACGATCGAGCGCGGCAAGCTCTACATGCTGCAGGCGCGCTCGGGAAAGCGGACGGCGAAGGCCGCGCTTCGGATCGCGGTCGAACTCGCGAACGAAAAGCTGATTACGCGCGAACAGGCGGTCGCGCGGATCGAGCCGATGGCGCTCGACCAGTTGCTGCATCCGACGATCGACCCGGACGCGCCGCGCACACTGATCGCGAGCGGCCTGCCCGCTTCGCCCGGCGCGGCGTCGGGCGAAATCACCTTCTCGGCCGACGAAGCGGAAGCGATGAAGGCGCAGGGCAAGAAAGTGATTCTCGTACGCGTGGAGACGTCTCCGGAAGACATCCACGGCATGCACGCGGCGCAAGGTATCCTCACGACGCGCGGCGGCATGACCTCGCACGCTGCGGTGGTTGCGCGCGGCATGGGCAAGCCCTGCGTCTCGGGCGCCGGCAGCATCCGCGTAGACTACGCCAAGCGCGAGCTGAGCTCCGGCGAGCACACCCTGAAGGCGGGCGACATCATCACCATCGACGGCACAACCGGCCAGGTGCTGCTCGGCCGCGTGCCGATGCTGGAGCCGGAGCTTTCCGGCGAGTTCAGTACCCTGATGCAATGGGCCGACAAGGTCCGCCGGCTCGGCGTACGGGCGAACGCCGACACGCCGGCCGACGCGCGTGCCGCGCGCAATTTCGGCGCGGAAGGCATCGGCCTCTGCCGTACCGAGCATATGTTCTTCGAGGCCGACCGTATTCTCGCCGTGCGCGAAATGATCCTCGCCGACGACGAGAAGGGCCGGCGCGCGGCGCTCGCCAAGCTGCTGCCGATGCAGCGCGAGGATTTCGCGGCGCTGTTCGAGATCATGCAGGGACTGCCGGTGACGATCCGGTTGCTCGACCCGCCGCTGCATGAGTTCCTGCCGCACACCGAGGAGGAGATCGCTGAGGTCGCGCAGGCCATGGGCACGAGCCCGGACAAGCTGCGCCGGCGCAAGCAGGAGCTTTCCGAGTTCAACCCGATGCTCGGATTCCGCGGCTGCCGGCTTGCGATTGCCTATCCCGAGATCGCGGAGATGCAGGCGCGCGCCATCTTTGAAGCGGCAGTCGCAGCGGCAAAGAAGACGGGCTCGGCGGTGGTGCCCGAGGTAATGGTGCCGCTGATCGCAAGCAAGGCCGAGTTCGATCTCGTGAAAGCGCGGATCGACGCGATGGCGGAGGCGGTGACGACCGAGAGCCGCTTCAAGATCAATTATCAGGTCGGCACCATGATCGAGCTGCCGCGGGCCGCGCTGCAGGCAGGCGAGATCGCAGAGACAGCCGAATTCTTCTCGTTCGGCACCAATGATCTCACGCAGACAACGTTCGGCATCTCGCGGGACGACGCCGCCCTCTTTCTCAATACCTATGTCGAGAAGGGCGTGTTCGCGGGCGATCCGTTCGTGTCGATTGACCAGAGCGGCGTCGGAGAGCTTGTGAAGATCGGAACCGAACGTGGACGCGCTGTGCGGCCGAAGCTCAAGATCGGCATCTGCGGCGAGCACGGCGGCGATCCGGCATCGGTGTCCTTTTGCGACGAGGTCGGGCTCGACTACGTGTCCTGCTCGCCGTTCCGCGTGCCAATCGCACGGCTCGCCGCGGCGCAGGCGGCATTGAAGGCTGGCAGCACAAAGGCCGCCCGTAAAGAAACGCGCTCAGCGAGATCAAAATCAGCAAAGGCGAAGAAGACGAAAAAGTCGCAGCGGCCGGCTGCGCGGCGTGCGCGTCGCTAAATTTCAATTCTTCCTCGCAACAGGCCACTTGCGGCGACGCACAAATAAATTTTGCGCCGCAATAGAGCTGCGTGCGATTTTGTTGCCGAGGTTGTTATAACAATATAATAACCGCGCATGTCTTGGCGTACCAAAGCCGCCCCGCTCTATCTCGCGGTCCAAGAAGATCTGTTCGATCGCATTTATCGCGGCGAGTTCAAGTCTGGCGATCCGATCCCGACCGAAGAGCAATTGGGCGCGCATTACGGCGTCAGCCGCATCACCGTTCGTCGCGCGCTGGATGAACTTTCCCGGCGCGGCGTCATCGTCCGACAACAGGGTGTCGGCACGTTCGTCAAGGATGCCCGCGACTCGGTCCGCTCCCTCAGGCTCACGGCTTCGCTCGACGACCTCCTGCCGCTCAACCGCCACGAGATACTCTCGCGCGAGCGCATCGAGCCGGAGCCGCAGATTGCCGAGTTCCTCCAACTCGCACCGGGAGAGGCCGTCGATCGGATCACGGCGCTCAACATCTTCGACAGTACCGTCTTCGCCTTCGTCCGCTTTGATATCCCGACGCGCTTCGGGAGGCTCCTGACGACGGACGACTTCTATTCGCGCACGCCGCCCGTGCGGACGATCGAGCTGCGCAGCGGCCTCAGGCTTGAGCGCGGCCAGCAGTTCATTGATCCGGTTCAGGCGGACGCGGAAGTCGCCAAGGCACTGCAAATCGAGCCGAAGACGGCACTCCTGAAGGTCACCCGCGTCTATTTGGCCGAGCGCCAGATTCCGCTTGAAGCCGGAACCATCTTCTACCATCCCGGCCGCTACCGGCTCACGGTCGAGCTCGCTCCCTTGCTCGGTTTGCAGAAGCTGCAACGGCGGGACAACGAAACACGCGCCGGAAGGCAGCCTTCGGAATTCAAAGCAAGAACGGAGAGACCTGATGTCGAGTGAAGTCTGGCGCGAGCGCGTTTCCCAGCCAAAATACAAAATGAAAGTGACGCGTGGCGTCATGATCCCCACGCGTGACGGAACGCGGCTGGCCTGCGACGTCTATATGCCGGACGTGCCGGGGAAGTACCCTGCGCTCTTGTCCTACTCCCACTACGGCAAGGACATCCAGGCGATCGGCGAGAAGCGGAAGCCCCTCAATCCTCTGCGTGGCAATGGCGGCCAGGAAGCAGGCGATTCCGAATATTTCGTCACGCGCGGCTACGTCCATGTCATCGCGGACGCGCGCGGCTCGGGCGACTCCGAGGGAATCTACGACTACCAAGGTCCGAACGAGCAGCGGGACGGCTACGACATCGTCGAATGGATGGCGCAGCAGCCGTGGTGCGACGGCAATGTCGGCATGTATGGCATGTCCTATTTCGCCGTCGTCCAGTACATGGTCGCGGCGCAACAGCCGCCGCACCTCAAGTGCATTGCACCCTATGAGGGCCTGACCGATCGCTACCGCCAAAGCACCTATCACGGCGGACTGTTCAGCATCGGCTTCTGGCATCAGTGGTGGGACCACGTCAGCGTCGGACCGTGGAAGCCATTGACCTTCAACTACCTCCCGGAAGACGAAATCAAGCGGCGCGTCGCTGCGCTGATGGAGACACCGGAAGTCAAGTCGAGTCCGTATCTCCACATCCAGCTCAAGTATCCGGAGAAGAACCCGCTTCTGTTCAGCTGGCTGATGGAGCCGTTCGACGGCCCGTTCTACTGGGAGCGCTCGCCCTACCGGATGTTCGACAAGATCAAGGTGCCGGCGTTTCTCGCGACGCGCTGGACAAGCTGGGAAGTGCATCTTGCAGGCGCCTTCGAGGCATACGAAGGCATCAAGACGCCGAAGAAGCTCCTGCTCATGGAGACGGAGTCTCCGCTCGGGCCGCTGCGTCCGTGGAGCGATCACTCGGACATTCTTCTGCGCTGGTACGATCATTGGCTGAAGAACAACGACACCGGCATGATGGATGAGCCGCCGATCCACATGCTCATCAAGGGCAAGAACATCTATCGCCACGAGCACGAATGGCCGATCGCCCGGACGCAGTGGACGAAGATGTATCTCGCCGAGAGCGGAAGCCTCTCGACCGAGGCGCCCGCGAAGAGCGGGACGGCAGAATTCACGAACGATCCCGACCTACCGCTGCGCTCGCCCCTTCCCGGCGTTACGTTCCGGACGGCGCCGTTCGAGAAGGAAACGGAAATCAGCGGCCCGCTCGCGTTCTATCTGCACGCGAGCCTGGACCAGCCGGACGCGACCTGGTGCGTCACGCTGCGGGACGAGGCGCCTGACGGAAAGACGCGGATTCTGACAAAGGGATGGCTGCGCGCGTCTCAGCGCGAGCTCGATCCGGAGAAGAGCAAACCCTACAAGCCGTATCAGCTGCACCAGCGCAGGGAGAAGCTCGAGCCCGGCAAGGTCTACGAATACGCGATGGAAATTCGCGAGACGTCCAACGCCTTCCTGCCGGGTCACCGGCTCGTGCTCGAAATCCGCGGGCAGAACGGTGGACCGGACGACACGCTGTGGGTCCACACCTGCAATCCGATCCCGACTAAGCACACCGTCCATTACGGCGGGGAGCACCAATCCTATCTGCTCCTTCCGATCATCCCATCCTAAATCCCGCGATAAAAGAGGAGTTCTCCGAATGAAGACGATCATTCGACTTCTGGCGGCCACCGCCATCGCACTTTCGCCCGTGGCGGCAAGCGCGCAGGCCGACAACTATCCAAGCAAGCCGGTTCAGCTCATCGTGCCATTTCCGCCGGGCGGACTTGCTGACATTCACGCTCGCACCGTCGCGGACCGGCTTACCGCGGCATGGGGACAGCGCGTCGTCGTTGAGAACCGGCCCGGTGCAGGCGGTTCGATCGGCGCGCAACTCGTCGCGAAGGCCGCGCCGGACGGCTACACGCTCCTGTTCTCGAACACGAGCCTCGCGATCAATCCCAGCCTCCGCAAGGATCTGCCCTACGACACCGAGAAGGCGTTCACGCAGGTCAACACCAACGCCATCGTTCCCAACATCATCGTCGTTCGTAAGGAAGTCCCCGCGAACACGTTGCAGGAACTGATCGCGCTGGCCAAGAAGGAGCCGGGCAAGCTGAACTTCGGCTCGGCCTCCAACGGAAGCTTCCCGCATCTTGCGATGGAACTGTTCCTGCTGGAAGCCGGCGTGAAGATGACGCACGTTCCTTACGCGGGCGCCGCACCCGCGATGGCCGCCATTCTCGGCGGCGAGATCGACGTGCTGGCATCGGACATTCCGGGCGCGATCGCGCACGTGAAGTCGGGTGCCCTCAAGGCGCTCGCCATCACCAGCACCGAGCGGTCGCCATCCCTCCCCGACGTGCCGACCGGCGCGGAAGCCGGCCTGCCGAACTATACCGCCGTTGGCTGGCAGGGCATTGCGGTTCGCGCGGGCACGCCGGCTCCGATCATCGAAAAGCTGAACGCGGAGCTTCACAACATCCTGAAGGATCCCAAGGTGGCGGAGCTCTTCACCAGCCGCGGCGTACAGGTCAAGCTGGAGACTCCCGCCGAGGCCGACAAGTTCTTCCACGATGACATCGCCCGCTGGCAGCGCGTCGTGACCGCCGCCGGCATCAAGGTAGAATAACAATCCTCGCAACGGTGCGGCGGCCCCGGCCGCCGCACCGTTTCTTCACGACCAGCCGCACACCGTTGTTTCATGACTGAGCATTCGACCAAGAAACGTAATTTCGATCCACGCGCATTGACCGCCGCGCTTCTCGTCATCGCGGTAGGCGGTTTTGCCGTATTCCAAGGATTTGGCTACCGCGTCGGTGAGTTGCAACGCATGGGCTCGGGCTACTTCCCGGTGCTGGTGGGCAGCGCAATCGTGCTTCTGGGACTCGGCATGGCCGCCCTCAGCTTCTTGTACCGGGACGAAGACGAGGAGCAGGGTCAGGGCATCGCCTACCGCTCGGCGATCTTCGTCCTCGGCTCCGTCGTCGTGTTCGGCATGCTGATCGACAGCTACGGCATGCTGCCGGCTGTTTTCGCGACGATCGTGGTAGCGGCATTCGCCGATCCGAGGCAGCGCGTGATCCCCGTGCTGATCCTGGCGGCCGTCACCTCCGTCGTATCCGTGGGCCTATTCGTCTACGCGCTCGACCTTCCGTTCAAAGTTTTCGTCTGGTAGCGCCGTATGGATTTCCTCAGTCAGATCGCGCTCGGCTTCGAGGTTGCGTTTTCGCTGAAGTCGCTCATTTTCGCATTCATCGGCGTGACGCTCGGCACGTTCGTCGGTGTGCTGCCGGGCATCGGACCCATTGCGACCATCTCCATTCTTCTGCCGATCACGTTCCATACCGATCCCACCTCTTCAATTATCATGCTCGCCGGCATCTATTACGGCGCGCAGTATGGCGGTTCGACGGCTTCGATCCTGCTCAACCTGCCGGGCACGCCAACCTCGGTGGTGACCTGTCTGGACGGCTACCCGATGGCCAAGCAGGGTCGTGCCGGCGTCGCTCTCTTTATTACGACCGTCGCCTCGTTCGTCGGCAGCATGCTCGGTATCGTTGCGCTCGTCGGCTTCGCGCTGCCGCTCGCCACGGTCGCCCTGAAATTCGGCGCGCCCGAGTATTTCGCGCTGGTGTTCGTCGGTCTGCTCGCCGCCGCCCTCATGGGATCGAGATCGCGGCTCGGCGCGGTCGCCATGGTAGCGGTCGGCGTGCTCCTCGGCATTGTCGGCACTGACATCAATACGGGCGTGCAGCGGTTCACGTTCGGATTCGCCGAACTCTATGACGGCATCAGCATCGTCGCGATTTCCATGGGGCTGTTCGGCATCGCCGAGATCATCTCCAACGCGGGAAGGCGCACAACGGGCGAGTTCAAGCCGAGCGACATCACGTTGCGCTCCCTGATCCCGACCCGCGACGACGTCAAGCGAAGCACGGGGCCGACGTTGCGCGGTTCCGCCATCGGCATGGGCTTCGGCGTGCTGCCCGGCACCGGCCCGGCGATCTCCTCCTTCCTCAGCTATGCGCTGGAAAAACGCATCTCCCGCACGCCCGAGCGCTTCGGCAAGGGCGCCGTCGAAGGCATCGCCGCTCCCGAGGCCGCCAACAACGCGGCAACGCAGGCGGGATTCATCCCCACGCTCACGCTCGGCATTCCAGGCGATGTCGTCATGGCGATCATCCTCGGCGCGCTCCTGATCCACGGCATCACACCGGGGCCGGGCCTGATCATCGAGCATCCCGATCTGTTCTGGGGCGTCATCATCAGCTTTCTCGTCGGCAACATCATGCTGATGGTGCTTAACCTGCCACTGATCGGCATCTGGGTGAGGATCCTGACGATCCCCTACCGCATCCTCTATCCGGTGATGATCGCGCTCGTCTGCATCGGCGTCTACAGCATCAACTATGCCGTCTTTGATATGGCCATGATCGTGGTGTTCGGTCTGGCCGGCTATGTGATGCTTCTCCTTCGGCTCGAACCGGCTCCACTGCTGCTTGGGTTCATTCTGGGGCCGATGATCGAGGAGAACTTCCGCCGCTCGATGATCCTGTTCCGCGGCGACCTGACCCTCTTCCTGTACAGGCCGACGGTGGTCGTCCTGCTCGTCCTGATGCTCGTTCTGATTTCGTACTCGGCCTACTCGACGGTACGAGCGAAATAGGAACGCACGCTTCAGACCGCCACCTTGCGAAGGAAGCCTTCCACTTCGGCGCGCAGGTTCGAGACGGCCCGGTCGACCGCATCGGATTCGCCGAGCACCGTGTCGGCGGAGCTGCGCGTCTCGATCGCCGCGCCGGCGAGCTGGTCGAGCATGCTCACGACATCGCCCGTGCCCTGAGCCGCACCTGCCACGTTGCGGGAGATCTCCGACGTTGCGGCGCTCTGCTGCTCCACCGAGGCGGCCACCGCCGAGGCGTGCTGGTCGATCTCCTGCATGCGCCCGGAGATGCGCTGAATCGCGCCGACCGCCGCGCTGCTCAAGTTCTGCACCGATTCAATCTGCGCAGAAATCTCTTCCGTCGCCTTCGCGGTCTGCACGGCAAGCGACTTGACCTCGGAGGCAACGACGGAAAATCCCCTGCCCGCCTCGCCGGCGCGCGCCGCCTCGATCGTGGCGTTGAGGGCGAGCAGATTGGTCTGCTCGGCAATGCTGCGGATCAACTGCACGACGGCGCCGATTCGCTGCGAAGATTCCGAAAGGCCGGCAATCTGCAAGTTGGTCGATTGCGCTTCATTGGAGGCCAGCCGGAGCGCGGCCGTGGTCTCGCTCAATTGCCGGCTCATGTCGGCAATCGCGACCGAGAGTTCATCCGCCGCCGCCGCCGCCGTCGTCACGTTGCGAGACGCGCGGTTGGTGCTTTTCACGGCGCCCTGCGCGCGCTCGGACGTCTGCTCCGACGATGCCGCTAAGCTGGCTGCCGTGGCCTTCATCGCCACGGCGCTTTCGCCGACGCCGCGCAGCATCGCCTCGATGCGCTCGCGGAACGACCGGATCGCGGTTTCGATCGCCGCACGGCGTTCGTCCTGCGCCTGCATGGCCGTCCGCAACTGTTCGGCTTTGTATTGCTGGGTGACGTCGTCATGGGTCGCCACCCAGCTTCCGTCGGGCAAGAGCCGCTCGCTGAGCGCGATGCGCCGACCGCCGCCGACCTCCATGATCGTGGTTTTCGCTTCGCCGCGCCGGATTCGTTGCAGGACGTCGTTCACATATCCGTCGATATCGCCGGTGAACTGACCGATCGCCCGACGGTGCTCGATGACGTCCCGCAGGGAGGCGCCCGGCTTCACGATGGCGCGCGACATTCCATACATCTCGATGTAGCGGTCATTGCAGAGAATGATGCGGCCATCGGGCGCAAGCATACAAAGACCCTGGCTGATGTTGTTCACCGCCGCGGCGAACTGGCCGTTCCTCTTTCTTGCCAGGCCGCAGAGAACAGCAAACGCCACCGCCACAACGGCGAGGAACACCAGAACAGCCAGAGCCAGTGCCGGTCCAAGCAACGTGACGACCCGGGACGCGAATTCCGTCATGGATGATGCTTTGATTGGGGTTGAATTTCAGCGATCTGCTTCTTTTTCGTTCGTGTGGAAGCGCGAGCGGGAACGCCTACTGCGGATTTCGGCCAGTATCGGGGCGCTCCCGTTTCCGAATTCTTAACCAAGTACGCCCCTGCGATGATCCTGGACATTGCAATCGAGATTTGGCGGTACGCGTTCCGTTAACGCGGCTGCAAGGTTAAGCGTCCGATAACAAGACCGTTCGAATTCTCAGGTTCTGTTGCGCCGCGTAGGGTAAGCGTCCGATGGTTGTGTCGCTGGCACGGCGGGCTCCGCTCGCCGCCCGATCCATGTTCGGGGTCGCATTGCTGCTCGTCAGCACCGGACCGTCGGCGTACCAGGACCTCGCGAGTCTGCTGGTGAACCAGCCCGGCGTCGCTGAACGGGCGCGCACGTTCCTCCTCTCCAATCCATTCTCCACGCTGCGGACGGCAACGTTTTCCCTGCCCAATCCGGCAGGCATTGCCATTCCGCAACTGCCACTGCCGGATCATTTCGAGGTGCTCCATGCCTCGCTGCCGGACGCGGGCGATGACGGCTTTGAGCTTGATTCTCATTCAGCAAGCGGTCCCGAGATCGTACGTTCCGGCAAAGGCGACCGGATGGTGCCGACGCCAAAGACCACCGTGCGTACGGTAGAGCCCAGGAAGCTCCTGCAGGACAGCACGGGCGCAAGCGGGAGTGCGGCGGACGCGTTCGATACGGAGCTCTCGGTGGTCGACGTGGAGCCCTTCGCGGTGACGCCGGACTTCCTCGGCACGATCGCGCGGGACATCAACCCCGTGCCGCCTTCGGGAACGCTCCTGCGGCTTTCACACTTCTATTTCGGCACCGACGGGAAAGAACTGCCGCCGCTCGCTTTCGAGCACGTGCTGCCTTCGCCGGTGGAGCGGCTGCGGTTTGCCGCCCTGTCGGATGGACCAAGCGACAGCCCGACGTCGGTTGCCCGCAAGGGCGTCGTCACGGGCGACGAAGCGACGCCGAAGAGCCCGGCGGAACGGCTCGGCCTCGCCGGCCTGAAGCGCGCCAAAGCGGAGAAATGTTTGGCGGATGCGGTCTATTTCGAGAGTCGCGGCGAGCCGGAGCGCGGGCAGATCGCGGTCGCGCAGGTCGTGATCAACCGCGTATTCTCCGGCTACTACCCCGAAGACGTGTGCCAGACCGTCTATCAGAACGCTCACCGCTACCTCGCCTGCCAGTTCACCTTCGCCTGCGAAGGCAAGAAGCTCATCGTGAACGACCAGGTGGCATGGACGCGAGCGACGCGCATCTCACGGGATATGCTGGACGGCAAGCTCTGGCTCAATGAAGTCGGCAAGGCCACGCACTATCACGCCAACTGGGTGCGGCCGGCCTGGGTGCGGGAGATGCGCACGATCCAGCGTATCGGCGTGCATACGTTCTATCGGCCGCGGAAGTGGGAAGAGACGGATAGCTGAGGCCAGAGCGGAAACGCTTGAGATCGCATGCTAGCGCCGCGGGCCCCACGGACCCCATTGCCAGGGATCGAACGGATTGCCGCGCGGATAGTCCCAAGGACCGCGCGGCCGGGGCGGCTGCGGCTCGGGCTCCGGCGACGGCGGCACTTCGATCCGCGCGGGCGCTTCTTCCTCCTCCTCCTCCGGGCCGATTTCGCCGAGCGGTTCGTCCTCATAGGCGGGCAGCGCGATCGGACCGGGGTCGCGGCCGCCCGCGGTTCGCACAAGCGCATCAACGCGCCGCTCGATCGAAGGGTGCGTTGAGAAGATATCGACGAAGCCCGAATGAGGGTTGTCGACGCACATCTCCATGACGAAGGCGGTTGCGCCCGCAATTTCGCCGCGGTTCTCGATCTTGCGCAGCGCCATGATCATGGCGTCGGGGTCCTTGGTCAGCTCGACGGCGCCGGCGTCGGCGAGATACTCGCGCGTGCGCGAGAGCGAGAAGCGGATCACGATGGAGAGAAGCCAGGCGATCGCAACAATGGCGAGCGCAATCAGGATCGCGATGGCCGCGCCGCCGCCGCCCTTGCCGCGGTTGCCTGATGAGCGAACGCGTACGCCGGAGCGGAAGATGCCGCGGTAGATGATCTCGCCCACGAAGGAAATCACGCCCGCGATCACCACCGCAATCACCATCATGCGCACGTCGCCATTCCTGATGTGGGTCAACTCATGGCCGAGCACGGCCTCGAGCTCCCGGTCATCGAGGCGGCTCATCAGGCCGCGGGTGACGGAGATCGCATATTGATTCTCGTTCATGCCGGTGGCGAAGGCATTGAGCGCGCTGTCCTCGACGATCTTCAGCTTCGGCATGGGAATGCCGCGCGAGATGCACAGATTTTCCAGGAGATTGTAGAGGCGCGGCTCCTCCTGCCGCGTCACGTCGCGGCCATTGACCACCGCATCGATCATGCGCTGGTGGAATTGCCAGGCAATCCAGAGCCAGATCAACGTGCCGACGGTGACAAAGGGGATGGAGCCGACGAAGTATCCGCGCGCCACCCACATGAGATAGTCGAGCGGGGCGTCGCCTTCGGTCATCACCGCCGCGAACAGCGCGCCCGCGAAGCTCAGCAGATAGACGAGGAAGAACAGCCCGATGATCAGGAAGATCGAGCGGACGCGGTTCGCGCGGATGTGGGTGTAGAGACCGTAGGCGGCCATTGCCAACCCTCAGACGTGCCGTCTCCCCGTAAGCGGGGACCCAGGAACACCATCCGCCAGATCGGTGGCACGGTGTTCATGGGTCCCGGGTCTCGCGACGCCAAAGCGCCACTCGCCCGGGACGACAGATGGCTAGAATTTCACGCTCGGCGCCTGTTCGAGCTGCGGGCGCGTCTCGCCGAGGTCGAAGAACTCGCGGCGATGGAAGCCGAGGGACGCGGCGAACAGGACCGCCGGCATCTGCTCGATGCCGGTGTTGTATTCCTGCACGGCGTTGTTGAAGAAGCGGCGGGCGGCCGCGATCTTGTTCTCGATGTCGGCCAGCTCGGTCTGCAACTGCTGGAAATTCTGGTTCGCCTTGAGGTCAGGATAGGCTTCGGCGAGCGCGAAGAGCTGGCGGAGCGCGCCGGTCAATGCATTCTCGGCGGCCGCGACCTCCTCAGTGCCGCGCGCAGCGATGGCGGCGTTGCGCGCCTGCACGACGGCTTCCAGCGTGCCGCGTTCGTGCGCGGCATAGCCCTTCACAGTCTCGACCAGGTTCGGCACGAGATCGTGACGCTGCTTCAGTTGCACGTCGATGTCGGCGAAGCTCTGGTTCACACGCTGCCGCAGCGCGACGAGGCCGTTGTAGATGAAGACGACATAGAGAACCAAGGCGACGAGGATGCCGAGGATAACCAAGCCGGTGGACATGTGCGCTCCTTTGGGACTCCCTGCGGTCGATTTCGCGGCTACAAGGTAGCGCAGAATCCGGGGCAAAAGCCAAGGGTGCGAATGCCGGCTTGACCGGGGTCAAGGAGCGGCTTCGATCAAAGTGTCACAAACTCGGTAACGGTCCGGTGCCCGACCGTGTATAGTTGAAAAAAATTGGGGAGGAATCCGATGAAGAGAATCCTGACGCTCGCGTTCCTGGTTGCGGCCGCGACCGGGCCGGCGATGGCGCAAAACTGGCCGACGCAGCCGGTCAATATCGTCGTCGGCTTCGGGCCGGGCTCGACGCCCGACCTCGTTTCGCGGGTGATGTCCGAGCAACTGAAGAAGCGTCTTGAACAACCCTTCGTCGTGATCAACCGGCCCGGCGCGGGCGGCAATATCGGGCTCGAAACGGTCGCCAAGGCCCCGGCCGACGGCTACACGATCGGCACAACGATCCCGGGGCCGCTCATCGTCAACCCGATGACGATGAAGATGAGCTTCGACAGCAAGAAAGACATCCGGCCGGTGACGATCCTGGCCACGCAGCCGAGCGTGCTCGTCGTCAACGCGAAGCTCGGCGTCGACAACCTCAAGGACCTGATCGCCCTCCTGAAGGCCAACCCCGGCAAATACAACTATTCGTCGATCGGCATCGGCTCGATCTCGCATTTGTCGATGGAACTGGTCGCGCAGCAGAGCGGGACGCAGATCCAGCACATCCCGTACAAGAGCTCGCCAGAAGCGGTGGCCGCCGTCATCGCGGGCGAGACGCACATGGCGACGCTTGCGCCGAATGCGGTCACGGGACACGCGGAGTCCGGCACGATTCGCATGATTGCCGTTTCGACGCCCCAGCGCTGGCCCGCCCTCCCCGACGTTCCGACGTTCGCCGAACAGGGCATCGACGGCGTGCAGGCGGAAGCGTGGATGGCGATGGTCGCGCCGGCGGGGACGCCCGATGCGATCATCGAGCGGCTTTACAAGGAAGTGAAAGAGTCGCTCGAGGACGCCGAAACGATAGAGCAGATGAGAAAATTCGGATTCGAGCCTGTCGGCATCACGCCCGCCGAATTCGCCAAACGCATCGAGGAAGAAGAGAAACGATGGTCGAAGGTCGTCGACCAGGCGGGGCTGCGCGCGAAATAATCGCGACGCAGTGAAGGACGACCGATGGTGCCGCGGCGCCCGCGTGTAGCGCCGCGTGCAACCCGATGATCTTTTCGAGTGGGCAGCCGCCGGCGGCTTAGCTCAGATCACGCTGTGCCCCACACCTCGCGCGCGGTCTCGACCACAAGCGCGAGCTTGCGCTTCTCATCGTCGATCGTGAGGCTGTTGCCGGCAATGGTGCTGGCGAATCCGCATTGCGGACTTATGGCCAAGCCTTCGATGGGAACATATTCTGTCGCTTCGTCAATGCGGCGCTTCAGTTCGTCCTTGGATTCAAGAGCGGGTTTCTTCGTCGTTACGAGACCAAGTACCGCTACCTTCCCGCCGTTGAGAAAGCGGAGCGGCGCGAAGCCGCCGGCGCGTGGGGAATCGTACTCAAGGAGAAAACCATCAACCTGCATCTCGCCAAATACGATTTCGGCGATGGGATCATAGCCGCCTTCCGCTACCCATGAGCTCGCGTGATTGCCACGACACATATGCACATAGACGCTCATGTCGGCGGGTTTGTCGCGCATGATGTCATTCATCATGCGCACGTAAAGGGCGGGCAGCGTGTCCGGGTCCTCGCCCATCTTGCGCACGTGATCGCGCAGTGCCGGATCGCAAAGGAAGGGGAGATTGGTATCGTCCACCTGCAGGTAACGGCAGCCGGCCTCGTAGAGCGCACGGATCTCCTCGCGGTAGACCTGCGCGAGATCCTCGAAGAACTCCTCGATGTCGGGATAGATCGCCTTGTCGATCGCCGCGCGCCCGCCGCGAAAATGCACGCACATGGGCGACGGGATCGACTGCTTCGCCGTCAGCCCGTTCCGGTCTGCGGCCGGCTTCAGCGATTTGAAGTCATCCACCGCAAGATTTCGCGAGCGGCGCAGCTTTGCGTGCACCTCGAAACGAGGCGGCGCGAATTCCAGCTCGCCCTGCTCGTTGTGGAATTTGACCGTGAGGCCGCCGTGCACCTCAATGCCGTCGATCTTTTCCAGAAAATCCAGAAACCAGTGTCGGCGATGAAATTCCCCGTCCGTGCAAATGCGAAGACCCGCGGCCTTCTGCATCGCGACCGCATCCTCGACGCTCTGCCTCTCGATCTCCCATAGCTGCTCGGGGGAAATATCTCCTCGCTCGCAGCGGCTGCGGGCTTCATGGATTTCCGGCGGACGCAGGAGGCTGCCGACCACATCGGCTCGAAAAAGCGGCTTGGCGTCATGCATGCGTTTCTCCCCACGCATTTGATCATTGTTTCACTTCGCGCATATTTCTGCGTCGAGTGTCAACCGGACGTGGAGGCCGGCGGCCGCCGATGAAAAAAATCGCTCTTCTTCTTATCGTCATGCTCGCGTCAGCGCCTTCCGCGCTCGCGCAGTCAATGGATGTGACCGGGGTCTCCGCCGACGACGTGCTCAATCTGCGCTCCGAACCGCGCGCCGGTGCACCGCTTGCCGGCGCGCTGCCGCCGACGGCAAGCGGGGTCGAAATCCTGCGCCGCTCGAACGGATGGGCCTACGTCAAGTTTGGGGACCAAGCCGGCTGGGCGTCTGTGCGGTTTCTGCGACTGTCGATGACCTTTTCCGGCGGGCAGCCGCCGTTGCCGCTACAGTGTGTCGGCACCGAGCCGTTCTGGTCGTTCTCCATCGACGGCGGCCAATCGACGTTCCGAACGCCGGAGACAGAGCCCGCCACTGCGGAAATCCAGAAGCTCGAACCCAGCCGCAACAGCACGATTGTCTGGCTCTTGCGCCCGGGCGGCGGGCCGGTCGCCAGCGCCGTGATCGAGGCGAGGCAGGCGTGCTCGGACAATATGTCCGACCGGGTCTATCCCTTCCGCATCAACATCGAGACGCGGGATGGACAATTGCTATCGGGATGTTGCGACACCGGACACTGAAACAACTCCGTCATTGATACCAGAGCTCCCGCACAAAATTTTTGCTTCCAGCGCTGTCCCCTCGCTTCGCTCGGCAGCGTGGGCGATCACATGTTGGGGTAGTTCGGCCCGCCACCGCCTTCGGGCGTCACCCAGTTGATGTTCTGGTTCGGGTCCTTGATGTCGCAGGTTTTGCAGTGGACGCAGTTCTGTGCGTTGATGACGTAACGCGACGAGCCGCCTGCTTCCGACGATTCCTGGACCCATTCATAGACGCCCGCTGGGCAATAGCGCACGGATGGGCCGGCATAGACGCCGAGTTCGGAGTTCTGCTGCAGCGCGATGTCGCGCACCTGCAGATGCACGGGCTGGTCTTCCTCGTGATTGGTGTTGGAGAGGAACACCGAGGAAAGCTTGTCGAAAGTAATGACGCCGTCGGGCTTCGGATACGCGATCGGCTTGAATTGCGCGGCGGGCTTCAGTGTCGCCGAGTCGGGCTTGCCGTGCTTCAGCGTACCGAAGAACGAAAGTCCAAAGATCGTGTTCAGCCACATGTCGAAGCCGCCAAGGCCGATGCCGAGAAGCGTGCCGAAACGCGACCAGAGCGGCTTGACGTTGCGCACGGGCTTGAGGTCGCGGCCGATGGAGGACTCGCGCCACGCTTCATCATAGGCGATCAATTCGTCGTTCGCGCGACCGGCCTGCAAGGCAGCCACGAGCGTCTCGGCGGCGAGGATGCCGGAGACGATCGCGTTGTGGCTGCCCTTGATGCGCGGCACGTTCATGAAGCCTGCGGTGCAGCCGATCAGCGCACCGCCGGGGAACGTCAACTTCGGCACCGACTGCCAGCCGCCTTCGGTGAGCGCGCGCGCGCCATAGGCGATGCGCTTGCCGCCTTCGAACGTGGGGCGGATCAAGGGATGCGTCTTGAAGCGCTGGAATTCCTCGAAGGGCGCGATGTAGGGATTCTCATAATTGAGATGCACGACGAAGCCGACGACGACCTGCCCGTCCTCGAGGTGATAGAGGAACGAGCCGCCGCCGGTCTTGCCGTCGAGCGGCCAGCCGAAAGTATGCTGCACGAGGCCGGGCCTGTGCTTTTCCGGCGCGACTTTCCAGAGTTCCTTCAGGCCGATGCCGAACTTCTGCGGGTCGCGGCCTTCGCTCAGCTTGAAGCGCGTAATCAACTGCTTGGTCAGCGAGCCGCGTGCGCCTTCCGCGAAGAGCGTGTACTTGCCGCGCAGTTCCATGCCGCGGGTGAAGCCCGGCTTCTGCTCGCCATCTTTGCCGATGCCCATGTCCCCGGTGGCAATGCCCACGACCGCGCCGTTCGCGTCGTAGAGCACCTCGGCGGCGGCAAAGCCGGGGTAAATCTCGACGCCGAGGGCCTCGGCGCGTTGCGCAAGCCAGCGGCACACGTTGCCGAGCGAGACCACGTAGTTGCCGTGGTTCGACATCAAGGGCGGCATGAGAAAATTCGGGATGCGGATCGCGCCGGCCGCGCCAAGGAGGTAAAAGCGGTCGTCGGTGACCTTGGTCTTGATCGGCGCTTCGGCGTCCGCGCCCCACTCCGGGATCAGGCGCTCGATGCCGATCGGATCGATGACGGCGCCGGAGAGAATGTGGGCGCCGACCTCCGAGCCCTTCTCCACCACGACCACGGAAATTTCCGGGTTGAGCTGCTTGAGGCGGATCGCGGCGGCAAGCCCGGCAGGTCCCGCGCCGACCACGACCACATCGAATTCCATGCTCTCACGCGGGGGAAGATCGGCCATGACGACTCCTTTTTTGGAGGTTTTCCACGGTTTTGCTGCGGAACACAACGGCGCGTCCGCAGATGCTATGGTCCGCCCATGAACAAGCCGCACGACCGACAGGCCGCCATCGACGCCCTCGCCTTCCAGCTGGAGGCGGGCGTTGATGTCGCGTTGAGCGAGGAGCCGGTCGATCGGTTCGCGGATGCCGAGGCGGAGGCAGCACCGCCGCCGCCTCCGCAGCCCCGCATTCCGCCGCGGCCGGCACCCTCCACGCCTGTTCCCGCCGCCTCGCTACCTGCCGCGGAGGAGGCCGTTGTGGCCGCCCGAGAGGCGGCGAAAACGGCTGCGACGCTGGAAGAATTGCGCGCGGCACTCGAACGCTTCGAGGGTTGCAGCCTGAAGTTCACGGCCAAACAACTCGTGTTCGCGGACGGCAACCCGAAGGCGAAGGTGATGTTCGTGGGCGAAGCGCCGGGCGCTGAAGAGGATCGCGAAGGGCTGCCGTTCGTCGGCCGTGCCGGCAAGCTGCTGGACCGGATGCTTGCGGCAATCGGTCTCGACCGATCGAGCGTCTATATCGCCAACATCGTACCGTGGCGGCCGCCGGGAAACCGCACGCCGACGCCGCAGGAATCCCAGACCTGTCTGCCGTTCATCCGCCGGCAGATCGAGCTGGCCAATCCGGACGTGCTGGTGTGCCTGGGCGGGCCGTCAACCCAGACGCTGCTCGGCGTGCGCGAAGGCATCACCAAGGTACGCGGGCGCTGGTTCGACTTCGACACGGGCACGCGCACGATCAAGGCACTTGCCACGCTGCACCCCGCCTATCTCCTGCGTTCGCCTGCCGCCAAGCGGCTCGCCTGGCGCGATTTCCTTGCGCTGAAGAAAGCACTTAGCAACACCTGACCTCTCCGACGCCACTATGACGCGGCGGCGTGAAGGCGAATACGCTCCGCGAGCCGCCTGATCCAGCCGCGATAGGGGTCAGGCCCGAGCACATAACGCAACATGTTATGCTTCAGCAGAAATGCGTGCAGCTCGCGACCGTGCTGCGGAAAGATCATCCAGTCGTCGGGCGGTGTGTCGAGACGCCTGAACACGTGCGTCGTGCCTGCGGTTTTCGGAAGCTTGACGCGCTCGAAGCCCGCTTTCAGCGCCATCATGATCAAGGTGCGGCGGCTGAAGCCGTGCAGATGTGCGGAATGAAAACGATTAAGCGGCGAAGCCTTCCGGTCCGCCAGATTGGGCACGGAGATATACAGGTGCCCGCCCGGCGCGAGCCAGTGATGAAACTGTTTCAGGGCGGCCGTCGGCGAGCGTAGATGTTCCAACACATGGTGCGCGGTGATGAAGTCGAAAGCAGCGGGGGGAAACGTGGCGTCCGCCCAGCCGCCGTGGACCGCGTCGATCCCGAATTGCCGTTTCGCCCACTCGGCGTAGCCGATATTCGGCTCGATGCCCTGCACGCGGCAGCCGCGCTCGCGGGCGAGACGCAGGAATGTTCCGTTGCCGCTGCCGACGTCGAGGAGCCGGGCATTTTCCGGCAACACCAGCGCAATCACGTCCATTCGGACTCGGGCGCGGTGCTCGTCGCGATGCACGTCGAAGGTGCTCGGCTTGGTCACGCCCTTGTAGTGGAGCCGGTAGCGGCGTGCGTAGTAGTCGCGAAGTTCCTCTTCGCTCGGCAGCGGGTCCTGCCGGATGAGACCGCAGTTCAGGCACAAGACATTCGTGAGCGGTCGGAAGTGGCGGTCGCGCCGACCGACCACGACGTCCTCCACCGAACTGCAAAGATCGCAAGCCTGATGCGCGTCCATTGCGCGATCCAAATCGCCTTGCCGCTTCGATAGCGAAGACGTTCAGGCAAGGCCCGTCAAGCGCTTGCTCAGTTCCCGGAGCCGCGCGCGGGCGGCGGCATCATACGCCTGCTCGTTGGCGCGCGCCTCGTCCATAACGTTGAAGTAGAGGCCGGAGCGGCGCCCGAACTCATCGGCAACGATCAGGTTCATCACGGCGTCGGCGCCCTGGTCGACGGTGCTCATGGGCGGCACGTTGTTCAGGCGCACCATCGTCGTGTCCATGAACGTGGACGGATGCAGGCAGTTGACGGTGACGTCCTTCCCTTTCAGTTCCTCGGCGAGGTCGAAGGTGAACATGATCTGCGCGAGCTTGCTCTGGCGGTAGGCGCGGCCGCCGTCATAGGCGCGCTCAAGCATCACGTCGTCGAATTCGATCGCCTGCTGACCGAGCGACGACACATTGATGATGCGCGCGGGCGCGGATTTCAGGATTGTCGGCAGCAACAGATAGGTGAGCAGGAATCCGGAAAGGTAGTTCACGGCGAAGCGGAGTTCGTGCCCATCCGCGCTGGTCGCACGCCGATTCACATCGGGGCCCGATCCAAGCCCCGCGTTATTCACGAGCACATGGATATGCCCGTTATCCTGCAGAACTGCCTTGGCAAGGTTCCGGACCTCGGCGAGCGAGGCAAGATCGGCGTGATAGTAGTCGGCTTTGCCCTTCCCGGCCGCGCGGATTTCGTCGCGCAGGGCTTCGCCGCGCTCACGGCTGCGGCCATGCAGGAGAACATGCGCGCCCATGTTGGCGAGACGCCATGCGACGGCACGGCCGAGACCGTCGGTGGAACCCGTGATCAGAACCGTCTTGCCATCGACATCCATTGTCTCTCCGAACCCCCAAAAGCATCCTGGCCGGGACAAGCCCGGCCAGGACACCTTAGACCAAAGTGCCGCTCAGTGAACCGCGAAATAGATCGCGAAGAGGACCGCCAGGGCCAGCACCGCGGGGCTCGCATCCTGCGCCTTGCCGGCGAGGATCTTGATCACCGCATAAGTGATGAAACCGAGGCCGATGCCGGTAGCAATGGAGTAGGTGAGCGGCATGGCGACCGCGGTGACGACGGCCGGCGCGTATTCGGTCATGTCTTTCCAGTCGACATCGGCAAGTCCCTTCGCCATCACGACCGCGACGTAGAGGAGGGCCGCCGCCGTGGCGTAGGCGGGGATCATGCCGGCGAGCGGCGAGAAGAACAGCGCCAGCAGGAACAGGATCGCCACCACGACAGATGTGAGGCCGGTGCGCCCGCCGGCGTCCACGCCTGCAGCACTTTCGATATAGCTCGTCGTGTTGGAGGTGCCGAGCAGCGAGCCCGCAACAGTCGCGCTGGCGTCGGAAATCAACGCCTGCGGCATACGCGGCAGCCTGCCCTGCTTGTCAAGGAAGCCGGCTCGATGCGAGACGCCGATCAACGTGCCCGCCGTATCGAAGAGATCGACGAACAACATGCTGAAGACCACGATCAGGAAGGACAGCTCGAAGGTGCGTGAGAAATCGAGTTGCAGGAACGTCGGCGCGAGCGACGGCGGCAGCGAAACCACCCCCTGGAAGCTCGACAGTCCGAAGGGAATTCCGATGAGCGCCACGACGATGATGCCGATGATCGTTCCACCGAGCACACCCCGATAGTTCAGCGCGGCAATCAGTACAAAGCCGATCAACGCCAGGATCGCCGCCGGCTGGGTCAGGTTGCCGAGCGTCACGAGGGTTGCCGGATGATCGACGACGATGCCCGCACCCTGCAGGCCAATGATGGCGAGGAACAGGCCGATGCCCGCCGACACCGCCATCTTGATGTTGTGCGGGATCGCATTGATCACGTACTCGCGGATCCTGAAGATGGAGATGAGCAGGAAGAGCACGCCGGAGCAGAATACGGCGGCAAGCGCCTGCTGCCACGTGAACTTGTAGGCCAACACCACGGTGAAGGCGAAGAAGGCATTGAGACCCATGCCGGGGGCGAGCGCGATTGGGTAGTTCGCATAGAGCGCCATGATCAGCGTCGAGATCGCGGCGGCGAGGCAGGTCGCGACGAACACCGCACCCTTATCCATGCCCGCGGCACCGAGAATCTGCGGGTTGACGAAGATGATGTAGGCCATCGTCAGGAACGTCGTGAATCCGGCAACCACTTCGGTACGGATGTCGGTGTGATTGGCTCGCAAGCCGAAATAGTTGTCGAGCGTACCGGCGAAGCCGGAGCTTGCGGCACTCTCCGCTTTCTTGGCCATGAATGTCCCCCGTTTTCAGCGTGCGCCTGCATGTAACGCGGTACCTTGCCCCGGCACTTCACGGCTGCGCTCGCGCGCCCGATTTCCCCGCGCAGCAGGATGCAAGCATAACGGCCACAACGAGCGCGGGCCTGCCGATTTTTGGGTTGTCCACGACCGGCGCGCCGCGACAACACCGCCAGCACTCATCGGGCAGTACGGCATCTCGACGCGGACGTTTGTCGCGTTGTCGGAGAACCTATTGGCGAAGCACGGATTTTTGACGCAATCACCCGCCTGCCGGGCAACCTGCGATTAAGCAAATAGTTGCCGGGACGCCATAATTGCGGAACATAATCCGGTCCGCAGCGATTCCCGCCCCAGGCCGAGGAGAGCGCCAATGGATTTCGATCCGCTGCTGCTTGCGCGACTTCAATTCGCCTTCACCGTCACCTTCCACATCATTTTCCCAACGTTCACGATCGGCCTCTCGGCGTACATCGCCACGCTCGAACTGATGTGGATTCGGACAGGCACGGCGCACTATCACACGCTCGCCCGCTTCTGGACCAAGATCTTCGCGGTCTCCTTCGCGATGGGCGTCGTCTCGGGGATCGTGCTTTCCTATCAGTTCGGGACGAACTGGAGCCGCTTCTCGGAAGTCGTCGGCAACGTGGTGGGACCGCTGATCGGCTATGAAGTGCTGACGGCGTTCTTCCTCGAGGCAACTTTCCTGGGCGTGATGCTGTTCGGCTGGAACCGCGTGCCGCCGTGGCTGCATGTATTCTCGTCGATCATGGTTGCATTCGGCACGGCGATGTCTGCGTTCTGGATTCTTTCCGCCAATAGCTGGATGCAGACGCCGGCCGGTTTCGAGATCGTTGACGGCATCGTGCATCCGACCGACTGGGTCGCCGCGATCTTCAATCCGAGCTTTCCGTACCGCTTCGCGCACATGCTGACGGCGGCCTATCTGACGACGAGCTTCGTCGTGCTCGCTGTTGGCGCTCGTTATTTGGTGGCTGGGCAGTATCTGGATGAAGCGCGGACGATGCTGCGCATGGGCATCGGCTTCGCGGCGATCGTCGCGCCGCTACAACTCTTCATCGGCGACCAGCATGGCTTGAACACGCTCGAACATCAGCCGATTAAGATCGCCGCGATGGAGGCGCACTGGGACGGCGACAAGCCCGATGACTTCCACATCATCGCCTGGCCGGACGAGAATGCCGAGACCAATCGCTTTGCGATCTCCATTCCGCGCGGCTCTTCCCTCATCCTGACGCACGATCCGGAGGGACTGTTTCCCGGTCTGACGAGCGTGCCGGCGAGTGAGCGGCCGTCAGTGCCAATCGTGTTCTTCGCGTTCCGCATCATGCTCGCGATCGGCCTCTTCATGATCGCGTCGGCGTGGGTCGGCGTATGGCTGTGGCGGCGTGGACAGCTGTTTGAAACCAACTGGTTTCTCAGGCCAATGGCGCATACGTGGTGGATCGGCTTCGTCGCTGTCATCGCAGGCTGGGTCGTGACTGAAAGCGGACGGCAGCCGTGGATCGTGCAAGGCGTGATGCGAACGGCCGATGCCTTGTCGCCCGTGCCCGGCGGCAGCGTCGCGACGACGCTTGCGCTATTCATCGTCGTCTACGGCATCGTGTTCTCGATGGGCATCTATTACATCAACCGGCTCATCCACAGAGGGCCGCCCTCAGCGGCGGGCGAGAGCGAGTACCCGACGGCATCGCGTCCATTGTCGGAGGGCGGCGCGGGTATGCGTGCCGGCTCCGCGTAGCGAAAGGGAGGAACCGCCATGGAATGGTACCTTCCCGTGATCTGGGCCGCGCTGATCGGCACGGCCGTCGCGATGTACGTGATCCTCGACGGATTCGATCTCGGCGTTGGAATCCTCTTTCCCACCGCAAGGTCGGAGCGCGAGCGCGACCTGATGATGAACTCGGTAGCGCCGTTCTGGGACGGCAACGAGACTTGGCTCGTGCTCGGCGGCGGCGGTCTGTGGGTCGCTTTTCCGCAGGCCTATGCCGTGATCATGCCTGCGCTGTACCTTCCGGTCATCTTCATGCTGCTCGCACTGATCTTCCGCGGCGTCGCATTCGAATTCCGCTGGCCGGCGCGGACGAGCAAGAAATACTGGAACATCGCCTTCACCAGCGGTTCGATCCTCGCGGCCTTCTTCCAGGGCGTGATTCTGGGCGGGCTTATTCAAGGCATCAACGTGCAGAACGGCCAGTTCGCGGGCGGGCCGTTTGATTGGCTGACCCCGTTCGCGATGCTCGTGGGGCTCGGCGTCCTCGCAGGCTACGCATTGCTCGGCGCCACCTGGCTGAACCTGCGGACGGAAGGCGCGGTTGCCGAGCGGGCGCGCGGGCAAGCGAAGATGCTGCTACTCGTCGTGCTAGCCGCGATGGCGGTCGTCAGCCTGTGGACGCCGCTGGAGGTCGAACGCATCGCCGCGCGCTGGTTTTCGACGCCGAACATCTATTATCTCTGGCCGGTGCCGCTGCTCACGGCCATCGTCGCCTTCTTCCTTTGGAAATGGCTGAATGAGGGGCGCGAGGCGCCGCCGTTCATCGCGGCGATCGTGCTGTTCCTGCTCGGTTATCTCGGCCTCATCATCTCGAACTTCCCCTATCTCGTGCCGCCGACACTGACGGTCTGGCAAACGGCGGCGGCGCCGGCGAGCCAGATCTTCATGCTGATCGGCACGCTCTTCCTGCTGCCGGTCATCCTCGGTTACATCGTTTTCGTGTACTGGCTGTTCTGGGGAAAGGTGCGCGAGGGCGAGGGCTATCACTAGCCCTTAGGTGCTCACGGCTTGGGCGGAACGATCGCCCAACCAAGGCGCACGAAATCGAGGTTGCCGGAGCGTACCCAGCGCAGCGTCAATGGCGCCTCGGCAACAAGCGGCGGCAAATTCCCGGCGAGCGAGGCCGGGGGGGCGCCGTCGGCGCCGCGCACCGGCCAAACAACCACGCCGCCCGCGGATTCCAGCTTCTCGCGGCTAGCCCAGGGCGAGCGCGCGGGATCCGCATCGATAAAGACGTGCGGCCGGTCGCGGCTCAGAACCGCGATGGCGCTCGCCGTCTGCACGCTGCCGACTACATATTCCAGCGGCTTTCCGGTGCGCGTGCGATAGACGTCGGTGATGTAGCGCGCGGCCGAAGCGGCGGGCCAATTGGTCGAACGGCCGCGCTCTCCCACCCAGGGCGAACTGAAAGCGATCGCGAGATCAAGGGCGAGCGGCAGAAGCAACAGCGTCAGCGCCGCCACGGCGACCTGACGCTGACGATGCACGTGCAGCGCATCGCCGGCCAGCACAATGATGAAGAGCCCCGAATAAAGGACGAGCGGTGCCGCCGCGCCCGCCGTATAGCGCCCGCCGAAATAGGCTGCGGCGGCAAATGCGAGCGGCAGCGGAACAAGCGCGATGACGGACACGTATCGCCTGGCGAAATCCGCGAGGGGCGGCCGCATGAAGACCGGCGCGATCTCGTGATCGGTTGCTCCAAAGCGCGAGGCAAGCACGACCATGATCAGAAGACCGACATGGCCGACAATGACGACGCCCGCAATGGAGAGCGCACTGCTCATCGCCCCCGTCTCGCCGGTCATTTCCCCGGTGGGCAAGGCACCGTCGAAGCCGTGATATTGCAGCCAGATCAGGCGCGGCGTGAGCAGCAGTGTAAACAGAAACAGGCCGGCCACGGCGGCGATCTGGTGCTCGTTCTTTTGCAGCGCCGCGCGACCCATGCCCGTCGCGGCGGTCAGCGCGAGCAAGGCCAGAAGAACGAAAAGACCCTGCGGCCCCGCATAGGCGAGCATGCCGAAGGAGACCCCGACGACGAGCCACGCCACGCGGCTCCGATCGACGATTGCATGCCACCAGGCGAGCACCGCGGCGGCGACAAGCGGCATCTGCACGAGATCGGAATCGAAGGCGCCGACCGGAAACGCCACCGGATGCACGCCGACCATCAGGAAGACCGCAAGCGCGCCATGCCGATCGCCGACGATGCGCCGTGCGAAAAGAAAAACCAGCCAGCCTGTCAGTGCGACCGTCGCCGGCCCCAACGCATAGGCGGCGAGCAATCCGCCGGCCCGATAGACGATCTCGAGAACCCACGGAGCGAGCGGCGGAAGGCCGAGATAGCCGAGCTGCCATTCGCGGCCGAGCGCGAGACCCACCGTTAGATTCGGATCGGGCGTTGGATTGGCGATCCAGGCGGTCAGCGTCCACAGAAAGGCATGCACGATCAGGAGCAGGCCGACGAAAAACGCCGGGCGGGCACGCAAGCCTTCGACATAGATCGAGGCTTCGAGCGGACTCGTGAACGCCGCCGTCCGCATCAGCCTTCAATGGCCTCGATCACGCCGCAGGTCGCGACGGGCTGAAACGACGTGCGGTGATGCGGCGTCGGGCCGAGACGGCCGAGCGCCGCGATATGCAGCTCGGTGCCGTAGCCCTTGTGACGCTCGAATCCGTATTCGGGGAATGTCTCGCCGAGCCGGCACATCAGGCGGTCACGCGTGACCTTGGCGACAATCGAGGCGGCGGCGATCGAGGCGCAGAGCGCGTCACCGTCCACCAGCGTCTCGACCGCGCAGAAATCCTCGGCGAGCGGCGGGCGGTGCGGACCATCCACATAGACGAGCGCCGGCCGCACCGGCAGCGCGCGCACCGCCTGCGCCAGCGCCCACATCCGCGCGCGGAAGATATTATCGCGGTCGATGCGGGCGGGCGGCGCGAAGGCAACGGCGACTTCCGCGGTTGCGCAAATCTCGGCGAACAACTCCTCGCGGCGCTCCGCGGTGAGGCGCTTGGAATCGTCGAGTCCCTTCGGCACGCGCTGGGGGTCGAGGATCACCGCAGCGGCGGCCACCGGGCCTGCAAGCGGCGCGACGCCCGCCTCGTCGCAGCCCGCGACCGGGACGAGCCCGCTCAAATAAGCCCTTTTCTCGCGGCGGAAATTCGGAAACATACGCGCGGATTTTCTTCGAATTCGACTCACGGGCAGCCCCCTTCCCCGATCGTCGCTATCGTGCAGTGCGGCGGCGCTTGCCGCAATCCTCGGACAGGGCTTAACTCACAGCTCGGTCACAATCCTGGTGCAATTGCGGCAGACGCAATGTGCCGCTGGAGCCACAGATGAGATGGGATGATTTTCGGCGCAGTAAGAATGTCGAGGACCGGCGGGGCGAAGGCGGCATGGGCGGCTTTCCCTTCCCCGGCGGCGCACGGCGCGCAGGCGGCGGCATCGGCCTCGGCGGCCTCATTATCATCGGGCTGATCGCCTGGGCGCTCGGCATCAATCCGCTCACCCTGCTGACCGGCCTCGATGCGATTCAGGGGCCAGGAACGGAACAGACGCGTGCACCGTCGTCGCCAGGGCAGACCGGTACGCCCGACGACAACCTCGGCCAGTTCGTCTCGGCCGTGCTCGGCTCGACCGAGGACCGCTGGAACGAGATCTTCGCGCAGGCGGGCGCACGATATCGCGCGCCACGGCTTGTTATGTTCTCGCGCGCCACGCAGTCGGCCTGCGGCTTCGCACAGTCGGCCATGGGCCCATTCTATTGTCCGCCCGAACAAGCGGTCTATCTCGACACCTCGTTCTTCCAGGACCTGCAGCGCCGGTTCGGCGCCTGTCCCGTCGGCAGCAAGAGCTGCGAGTTCTCGCAAGCCTACGTGATCGCACACGAGATCGGGCACCATGTACAGAACATGACTGGCATCCTCGAGAAGGTGCGCGAGGTGCAGAGCCGCGTCGGCGAGCGCGAGCGCAACGCGCTCCAGGTGCGCGTCGAGCTGCAGGCTGACTGCTATGCAGGCGTGTGGGCGAACAAGCAGCAGTCGCGCTCGAACTTCCTCGAGGAGGGCGACGTGGACGCCGCGCTGCAGACGGCATCGGCGATCGGTGACGACATGCTGCAGAAGAAATCGCAGGGCTATGTCGTGCCGGACTCGTTCACGCACGGGTCGTCGGAGCAACGCCGGCGCTGGTTCATGAACGGCTTCAAGTCCGGCTCGGTCCAGAACTGCAACACCTTCGCGGAAGGCGCACTCTGAACGCGTCCATGAACGTCCGCCCGGCCGGGGATCGCGACGCGGACGCGATCTGGAAGATTCTCGAGCCGGTCATCCGTGCCGGTGAGACCTACGCATTGCCGCGCAACATGAGCCGGGACGCGGCCCTCGCCTATTGGCATGGGGAGCCGTACCAAGTCTTCGTCGCTGAAGATGCGGGCGAGATCGTCGGCACCTATCATCTGCGGGCGAACCAGCAGGGTGGCGGCGCGCACGTCGCCAATTGCGGCTACATGACCGCGCCGTCGGCGACCGGCCGCGGCGTCGCGCGGGCGATGTGCCTGCATTCGCTGAAGACCGCGCACGCACAGGGTTTCCGCGCGATGCAGTTCAATTTCGTGGTCTCGACGAACGAACGCGCGGTGCGGTTGTGGCAGTCGCTCGGCTTCGCGGTCGTCGGGCGGCTGCCGGGCGCATTCGAGCACCCTGCCTTCGGCTTCGTCGATGCGCTCGTGATGTATCGCAATCTCGCCGAAGAGAGTGGCTAGGGTGGCCGCTTACGGCGCGCGGCCGAACTGGCGTCGAAGCTCTTGCTTTGCCTGATCGAGAACCCGGCGGCGGGAGGCCGGCAGATTCTTGCCGGCACGATTGGTGTAAAAGGTCAGCATCGACATGGCCGAACGGAACGGCTCGGACTTGCGGCGCTTGCTGCGCTCGGCAGAGCGCTTGAGCGATGCCGCGATCCGTTTCGGGTCCTTGCTGCGGAAGACACCTGAGTCGAGGTCGAGGGCGTCACTCGTTCGTGTGACGCGGGCCGACCAGCGCTTCGCTCCTCGTTTCGGCGATCTTCGCTTTTTCGATCTTCGTTGTGCCATGATTGGTCCTCTTCGATCACAGATGCCGGCGGAAGGATGCGCGCCCGAATTTGAGACGCTATCGTTACCGGAACCATGACCGCGAGACTTGGTTCCTTTTCCGAATTACGATCGAGGCGAGGCAATGACGCAGATTGTGGCCATCACGCTCAATCCTTCCATCGACATTTCGACGTCCGTCGACCGGCTGATGCCGATGCGCAAATTGCGGTGCGCGGCGCCACGCATGTTTCCCGGCGGCGGCGGCGTGAATGTCGCGCGCGTCGCCGTCCGACTCGGCGCGGACGTGCAGCTCATCTATCCGTCGGGCGGCGCCTCGGGACAACTCCTTCGCCGCATGATCGACCGCGAGGGCATCCCGAATCTCGCGATCGATCTCGTCGAGGAAACGCGGGAGGACTTCACCGTGCTCGAGGAGACGACGGGCGCGGAATACCGCTTCGTCCTTCCCGGCCCGCTCTTCTCCGAGAGCGAATGGCGGCAGTGCCTGAGCGCGATCGAAAACCTCTCCATTCACTCCACCTTCGTGGTGGCGAGCGGCAGCCTGCCTCCCGGCGTGCCGACCGACCTCTATGCCCAGATCGCCCGCATCGCGAAGCGCGGCGGCGGCAAGTTCGTGCTGGACACGTCTGGCGAGCCGCTGGAGGCGGCGCTCAAGGAAGGCGTGTACCTGCTCAAGCCGAACCTGCGCGAATTGAATGAATTGATCCGATCCGACCTGGAAGACGACGAATCTCTGGTCGCCGCGTGCCGGAAGCTGATTGCCGAAAATGCAGCGGAGATCGTGGCGCTGACGCTCGGCGACTTTGGCGCGCTGCTGGTGACGCGCGACGGCGTCTGGCGGGCGCAGGCGCCGAAAGTGAATTTCGTGAGCGCCGTCGGCGCCGGGGACAGCTTCCTCGGGGCGCTGCTGTGGGGTCTCGCCAGCGAGCGCACGATGCCCGAAGCGCTGCGCTATGCGGTCGCCGCCGGCGCCGCCGCAGTGCTTACGCCGGGCACGGCGCTCTGCGACCGCGACGATGTCGAACGGCTGGCGCCGGATGTGAAGGTCGAGGCCTTCGCCGTCCGGCAGGACGCAGGTTGATAGAGCAAATTCCGCATCGATCAATCCAATCCATTCGTTTCCCGCGAAAGCGGGAATCCCGAGCAGCTTGTGCGTTCCATTACGGCCCCCCGGTCCCCGCTTTCGCGGGGACGAGCGGAGAGATGACCCGGCACCTGCGGAAAATGCGCTAGCTCGGGAACGTTCGCGCCGATCGAGGGAACTGCCTCTGCTCGTCGCCGGAAACGACGGTGTCGGTCCCTTGCCAATTCGACGGGCTGTCCTCCGAGCGTGACACGGGCTGGATCATCGGACTCTTCGGCAATGTGTGCGCAAGGCTTTCCCCGTTGATCAACGCCTTCAGGAAACGATTGCCCCATCCAGAGATATCGTTGGCCTGCAGCGCCGCCATCGACAACTGGTGCCGCTCGCGACGCTCTTCCGGCGACATGGTCAAGGCCGTTGCAATCGCGCCTGCCATCGTCTCGGTGTCATAAGGATTGATGAGAAGCGCGCCCGCGCACTCCTTGGCCGCGCCGGCGAAGCGCGAAAGGATGAGCACGCCGGGATCATCCGGGTTCTGGGAGGCGATGAACTCCTTCGCCACCAGATTCATCCCATCGCGCAGCGGCGTCACCAGCCCGACCCGCGCGCAGCGATAAAGCCCGGCGAGGATCTGCCGCGGATAGGACTGGTTCACATATCGGATGGGCGTCCAGTCCACGTCGCCGAGACTGCCGTTGACCCGGCCCGCGGTCGCGCTCACCTGCTGCTCAAGCGCGATATATTCGCGGACCTTCTGGCGGCTGCGTGGCGTGATCTGCACATAGGTCACGCCGCCGCGCCATTCCTGGTTCGCGCGCAGGAAGCTCTCGAAGGCTTCCATGCGAGGAACGATTCCCTTGCTGTAGTCCAGGCGATCGACGCCGATGATCATCGCCCGCCCGCCGAGGCTCTCGGTCACGCGGCGAACGAAGCTCGAGCGCGCTCCGCGCTCCGCCCATTGCCGCAGCTCGTCGACCGCGACACCGACGGGAAATACGCCGAGGGTGACCGCGCGATCCGGCGTAAGGAAGACACGCAGATCCTGGCTGGCAAGCTTGTGCTCGGTCATCAGGTAGCGGGCGAAATTCATGCTGTCGACTTCGGTCTGGAAGCCGACCAGATCGTAGTCGCACAGGGAGCGCAGCAGACGGTCGTGATTGGGAAGCGCCGTCAGCACTTCGCTCGGCGGAATCGGCGTATGCAGGAAAAAGCCGATCTTGTTCTTGTGGCCGCGCTGACGCAGGGCGTTGGCGAGCGGGATCAGATGATAATCGTGCACCCAGATCACGTCTTCGGGACGGATGATCTTGTGCAGCTCGTCGGCAAAGTGCGCGTTGACGCGAAGATATCCGGTGAGATCGCGCCGCGAATATTCCGCGAGGTCGAGCCGATAATGCAGGATCGGCCACAGCACGCGATTGGCAAAGCCGTCGTAGTATTCCTTTTGGTCTTCCTCGGTGAGATCGGTGAGAATGTATTGCTCGTTGCCGACGTCGGTGGTGCGGGTCTCGATCGCGCCCGGCCTGACCACGCGGCCGCTCCAGCCGAACCAGATTCCCGGCCGCGTCTTGAATACCGCCTGAAGCGCAACCTCGAGGCCGCCTGCACGCGCTCCAGCACGCGTCGGAACGGACACGCGATTGGAAACGACGATCAACCTCTCCAATATCGATCCTCCCAATTTCGCGAGAGGCGCATGGCTGACAGGATCAGCCCTGCCATCGAGTAGGTCTGGGGGAAGTTCCCCCACAATTCGCCCGTGCGCGGGTCGATATCCTCCGATAACAGTCCGTACCGGTTCCGGCGCGCAAGGGCGTCGATAAACAGTTCCCTCGCCTCCTCGCGGCGACCCAACGACCACCACGCATCGACCAACCAAAACCGGCAGACGAGGAACGCGGTCTCCGGCAAGCCGAAGTCGTCCGCCGTCGCGTAGCGCATCACATTATTGTGCTGAAAGAGCTCCTGTTCAATAGCGGAAACCGTCTTGGCAAAGCGCACATCCGTGGGCTCCAGCAGCCCGAGATCGGCCAGCAGGAGGCAGCTCGCGTCGAGGTCCTCGGAGTCGAACGATGCCGTGAAGGTCTGCCTCTTCTCGTTCCATGCCCGCGCGAGCAGCGGTTCCTTGATCGCCTCGGCCTTCTCATCCCAGTAGCGCGCACGGTCGTAGAAGCCGAGATGGGCGGCGATCGCCGCCAGGCGGTTGCAGCCGGCCCAGCACATGGCTGCCGAATAAGTGTGCACGCGGGTCCGCTGACGATATTCCCAGATGCCCGCGTCGGGTTCGAGCGCGTATTTCGCGGCCTTCTCGCCGATCGGCTCCAGGAAATGAAACAGACCGGCGTCGCCCGGCCGCGGCAGGCGCTGGTCGAAGAACATAGGCAGAGCCGCGAGAATGATGCTGCCATAGACATCGTGCTGCACCTGATCGGCCGCCGCATTGCCGATCCGGACGGGACCGTTGCCGAGATATCCCGCAAGCAACGGCGCCTCGCGCTCCTCCATCGAGTCGGAAGGCACGATGCCATAGACCGGCCGCAACGGTTCGTCGTCGCACTTCGAGGCGATGCCCAGATTGAACGAGATGAAATCTTCCATCGTGCGCGTCGCGCCGATGCGGCTCAGCGCCTTGACGACGAAATAGGCGTCGCGCAGCCAGCAATAGCGGTAGTCCCAGTTGCGGCCGGAGCCCTGCGCCTCCGGAATCGAGGTGGTGTGCGCGGCGACGATGCCGCCGGTCTCCTCGAAATTGCTGAGCTTCAGCGTGATCGCGGCGCGGATGATCTCGGCTTGCCAGTCGTAAGAGATCGAAAGGCCGCGCACCCAGTCCGACCAGTAATCGATCGTGCGGTTGAGGAAATCGCGGCAGGTCGACGCCAGCTCGGCGGGGAACGGCTCGTCCGTCCCGAACACGAGATACATCGGGCGCGTGAGCACGAACGGCGCCTCGCCCTCGATGAAGGACAACGGCGCGTCCGTGGTCAGGCGCATCACGGTCGTCTCGCCCCAATAGGTGATGTGATTGCTGCCGTGCGTCGTGCGCGGAACCGGCCGCCCATACTCGGAGCACGGGCGAACCCGGATCCTGATCCGCGGCATGCCGGCGACGGGCTCGATGACGCGGACGAGCTGCGGCGGCTTGGTCATCCTTCCGAACAGGCGGAAGCGCGGCGCGAAGTCCGTGACCTGCACGACGGCGCCGTCGGCACTGGTCAGCCGGGTCTGCACGACGCCCGTGTTGCGAAGATATTGGGATTCGGTTCCGGCCAACTGGTCCAGCACAACGTCGGTAAATCCCTTTTCCTCGTCGCCCGCGAGCAGCCGGCAGAAAACGGGATCGCTGTCGAAGCGCGGGAAGCACCACCAGGTGATGCGGGCCTGCGGATCGACCAATGCAGCAACGCGCCCGTTGCCGATCACGGCGAGGTCGAGATTCTTGCCGCTCATTCGTCCTTTGCCTTTCTTGCTATGCGCTCGAGCCAGTCCCGCACCTCCGCGGGATGCCCGAAGACGCCGCTCGCGCCGGCGATGTGCCGGCCGACGGAGAAACCGATACCGTCAACGTCCGGCAAAATCGCGAACACGGCCTCGTCGGTGACGTCGTCGCCGACGAAGACCGGCTTGCGGCCGTGGAACGGCGGCAACTCCATCAGTTCGAGGACGGCGCTGCCCTTGTTGAATCCGGTCGGCTTGATTTCGATCACGTCCTTGCCCGGGAGCACTTCATAGGCATTTTCATCGTAGGCCGTGGTGATTGCAGCGACCGCCTTGCGCAATTGCGGCGCGGCCCCGGGCGCGAGACGATAATGCAGGGCAATCGAGAACCCCTTGTCCTCGATGATCACACCGCGCTGGGCAAGCCCGAGCAACTGGCGCCGCATGCGCTCGTCGAGCAGCGGCACCCTGCGCTTGACGACCGCGTCCTCGGCGACGCTTGCCCGGATCTCGGCGCCATGGCCGCCGATCGCCGGCAGTTCCAGCGGCGCGAAAATACGATCGATGTCGTCGAGCGGGCGGCCGCTGACGAGCGCGAGCGCCCCGCCGGTCCACTTCCAGAGCGTGGTCAAGGTCGCCTGAAGCGACGACGGGACCAGCACGCCCGCGGGCGTCGGCGCGAGATCGAGCAGGGTGCCATCGATGTCGAGCAGGATCGCGTAACGATCGAAGGCAAACGTCTTGATGAACGCTTCCGCGGACGCGCCGTCGCGCGCGGCAACCTTGCGGCTGCGCGTGCTCTTGCCGGGACGATTGGATGGATTTCGGATGCCGGGAGCCCCGCCCCTCGCCATCTTCACTCGATTTGGCATTGCGCAATTGCCGATTTAACTTGCTGCGAACCGGAAAGTTCCATGCACTTTTAACAGGCGACGCCGACGAGGTGCCAATTGGCCCAGCACTCCCCGTACCTCTTGGCTGACATCGGCGGCACTCATACACGCATAGCGCTCGGCGGCGCGGAGGGCGAGCCCGTCAATGTCCGAAAATTCGTTAACGATGAAGTGGACGACATTCGACTCATACTATCGGATGTGACGCGGAGCGCCGGCGGCGCGGCGCCGCGCTACGGCGTCATCGCGGCGGCGGGTCCGGTTGAAGACGACCATGTGCGGCTGACCAACCGCGACTGGGTTCTGTCGCGATCCGAGCTTGAGCGCGCACTCGGGCTCGAACGGCTGATCTTCGTCAACGATTTCGTCGCGATGGCGCACGCCTTGCCCGCGCTCGCGCTGGCCGACCTCGTGCCGATCGGTGACGCCGCTTCCCGGCCCGACGGCAATCTGCTCACCTGCGGACCTGGCACCGGGTTCGGTGTCGCGGCCCTGCTGCAATCGCCGGGCGGCGCTTTCGCGATTGCGACCGAAGCCGGGCACATGCGGCTCGGCGCCACCACCGAGGAAGAAGCGCGCGTATTCCGGAGCATCGGGGAAGGCGGATCGATCGAGGTCGAACAGATCCTTTCCGGCCGCGGTCTGGCGGCGGTGCACCACGCGCTGACCGGGAAGGAAATCACGCCCCGCGAAGTATTGTCCGGCGCGGGAACAGCCAACCCCGATGCACTGCGCACGGTCGCGTTCTTCGCGCGGATCTTCGGGCGCGTCGTCGGCGACCTCTGTCTCGCCTTCAACGCCGCCGGCGCGTATCTCGGCGGCGGGATCGGCAAGGCGCTCATCCCCTTCTATTCCGGATCGCCGTTTCGCGAGGCCTTCGACGATCATCCGCCGTATCGGGCGCGGATGCGGGCGACCCCGGTTTTCGCGATCACGCACGATCTGCCCGGCGTGGTCGGCGCGCTGGAGATCGCGCGCCAGGAATTTCCGGCGGACGCTACCGCTTTCCGGCAAGCCGTTCGGCCACGCTCCTGACTTGAAATCGGGATGGATTCAGCGCGGCAATCGGGTTGGGCATAGGGCCTTGATGATCCGCATCGGTGGTCTCCGGTTCCGTTCGAACCAGCAAACGCATTTAGATAAAACTCGCAGTCTAAAAGTCGTGACAATCTTCCTGATCCCGCGCGGCACGTTCCTGCATGCGCCAAGCCGATCAAAGTTGCGCTGAAATCGCTGCACCTCGTTCGTCCGGCGTAAACTTCCCAGAACAAATCCTTTTGAAAGCAACACGCTTCTCGCCCCCAATGTGAGGGCGAGCAGGACATCGCG
>Ga0180222_1000881_pt1 | contig 37767 bp, 38 predicted proteins | sample eDN5th37CKraftOP_FD_151336 | JGI IMG/M metagenome (GOLD analysis project Ga0180222, IMG submission 151336) | Enriched Organic Plus compost microbial communities from Emeryville, California, USA - eDNA 5th pass 37_C Kraft OP (version 2) (version 2) ...
GCTGTTGGCCACCGCCACGATGGGCTTGCCGATGTCGGCGTTCGCCACCCCCGCTGCGCGCAGCAGCGAGCGGGCGCCCGCCATGTTCCGACCGTGCGTGACCGTCCGCGACCTCAACTCAGGCATGCGCCCATCGTCGCAGGCAGGCCCGGTGGTCCGGAAGTCGGCGCCGATACTAGTAGTGGCAGTAATAGCCTGGCAGGCGACATGGAGAAGCGTACGCAGCAGCGGATCGCCCTCGGGGAGTTCCTCCGGGTGCGACGGGAGTCGGTCTCGCGGGCCGACCTCGGCATGCCCGACGTGCCCCGGCTGCGGACCAAGGGGCTGCGCCGCGAGGAGGTCGCGGTGCTGTCCGGGGTCAGCGTCACCTGGTACACGTGGCTCGAGCAGGGCCGCGACATCAACCCGTCCAAACAGGTGCTCGACGCCGTCGCCCGGGCGCTGCGGCTCTCACCCGCCGAACACGACTACGTGCTGGCGCTCGGCGGCCACAGGGACTCGCACGGGGGCTCCACCGGCCACGCCGGACCGGCCGGCCCGCCGCCGCCGCACATCCAGCGGTTCCTCGACGCCCTGGACCGCTACCCGGCGTTCGCGCTGGGTCCGGACTGGGCCATCACGGCCTGGAACAGCGCGTACGCGGCGCTGTACCCCAACATCGAGATCACCCCGCCCGCCGACCGCAACCTGCTGTGGCTGGTGTTCATGGATCCGGCGATCCGAAAGCTGTTGCCGGACTGGGACGCCGACAGCGGCCGCTTCCTGGCCGAGTTCCGTGCCGAGGCCGGCGCCCGGGTGGGGGAGCCGTCCTACACCGAGCTGATCGATCGGTTGCGTTCGGCCAGCGAGCATTTCCGCGCCGGCTGGGAGGCGGGCACCGTCGAGCGGTTCGCCTCCCGGGAACGCCGGTTCTTCCACGACGCGGTCGGCGAGCTGGTGCTCGAACACCACCAGCTCGAACCCGCCGACGCCCCGGAGACCCAGATCGTGGCCTACCTGCCCGCACCCGGCACCGACGCCGCCGAGCGCCTCGCCGAGCTCGTCGGGCGCGGCCGCTGACCCGGGCCGACCCGGAAACCCGGATAACCCCGCAACGAAAAACACCGCCAGTCTCCTGACGGTGTCGCGTGGTGTCCGAGGGGGGACTTGAACCCCCACGCCCGTTAATAGGGCACTAGCACCTCAAGCTAGCGCGTCTGCCATTCCGCCACTCGGACTCAGTGGGCGCTTAAGGCTAACGGATCATCCGGGCCGGACCCAAACCAGGTCGGCAGTCCAATGGTACGAATGGTGGCGTGACTGGTCCCGCCAACGCCGAGTCCGAGGTCGTCGACCTCGTCAGCGCCCTCATCCGGTTCGACACCTCCAACACCGGGGAGCCGGAGACGACCAAGGGGGAGGCCGAGTGTGCGCGCTGGGTGGCCGCCCAGCTCGAGGAGGTCGGCTACCAGACCGAATACGTCGAGGCGGGCGCCCCGGGCCGGGGCAACGTGTTCGCCCGCCTGGAGGGCGCCGACCGCTCCCGCGGCGCGCTGCTGCTGCACGGCCACCTCGACGTGGTGCCCGCCGAGCCCGCCGACTGGAGTGTGCACCCGTTCTCCGGCGCGATCGAGGACGGCTACGTGTGGGGCCGCGGCGCGGTCGACATGAAGGACATGTGCGGGATGCTGATCGCGATCGCCCGCCACTTCAAACGCGCCGGCATCGTCCCGCCCCGCGACCTGGTGTTCGCGTTCGTCTCCGACGAGGAGGCCGGCGGCAAGTACGGGTCGCAGTGGCTGGTCGAGAACCGGCCCGACCTGTTCGCCGGGGTCACCGAGGCCGTCGGCGAGGTCGGCGGCTTCTCGCTGACCGTGCCGCGCCGCGACGGCGGCGAGCGGCGGCTCTACCTCGTCGAGACCGCCGAGAAGGCGATGATGTGGATGCGGCTGACCGCCCGCGGCCCGGCCGGGCACGGCTCGATGATCCACGACAGCAACGCCGTCACCGCGGTCTCGGAGGCGGTCGCCAGACTCGGCCGCCACGAGTTCCCGATCGTGCTGACCGACGCGGTCAGCGAGTTCCTGCAGGCCGTCACCGAGGAGACCGGCTACACCTTCGACCCGGACTCCCCGGACCTTCCCGGCGCGATCGCCAAGCTCGGCCCGATCGCGCGCGTCGTCGGAGCCACCCTGCGCGACACCGCCAACCCGACCATGCTGCGGGCCGGCTACAAGGCCAACGTCATCCCCGCCACCGCCGAGGCGGTCATCGACTGCCGCATCCTGCCCGGCCGCCAGGAGGCGTTCGAGCGGGAGGTCGACGAGCTGATCGGCCCCGACGTCACCCGCGAGTGGATCACCCAGCTGCCGTCCTACGAGACCACCTTCGACGGCGACCTCGTCGACGCGATGAACAACGCGATCCTGGCGGTCGATCCCGGCGCCCGCCTGGTGCCGTACATGCTCTCCGGCGGCACCGATGCGAAAGCGTTCTACAAGTTGGGAATCCGGTGCTTCGGCTTCGCGCCGCTGCGGCTGCCGCCGGACCTCGACTTCACCGCGCTGTTCCACGGTGTCGACGAGCGGGTGCCCGTCGACGCGCTGAGGTTCGGCACCCAGGTCCTCGAGCACTTCCTGTTGCACAGCTGATAACCCACGAAAGGACGAGCATGGCCTTCGACTACAACCCGTACGACTTCCTGCCGAAGCTGCCGACGTTCACGCTGACGTCGGAGTCGATCACTGACGGGCAGCCGCTGGGCAACGACCAGGTCAGCGGGATCATGGGCGCCGGCGGCAAGGACGTCTCCCCGCAGCTGTCATGGTCGGGCTTCCCGGCGGAGACCCGCAGCTTCGCGGTCACCGTCTTCGACCCCGACGCCCCGACCGCGTCGGGTTTCTGGCACTGGGCGGTGGCGAACCTGCCGGCGTCGGTGACCGAGCTGCCCGCCGGTGCCGGTGACGGCAGCCCGCTGCCCGGGGGCGCGATCACGCTGCGCAACGACGCCGGGTCGCACCGCTACATCGGCGCCGCCCCGCCGGCCGGACACGGGTTCCACCGCTACTTCGTCGCCGTGCACGCCCTGCCCGTGGAGAAGCTGGACCTGACCGAGGACGCGTCCCCGGCGTACCTGGGCTTCAACCTGTTCATGCAGGCGATCGCCCGCGCGGTCATCTACGGGACCTACGAACAGAACTAGATCAGCGCAGCGCTGAGCCGACCGCGTCGGCCAGCGAGGCGAACCCACCCTCGTGGAGGCGGCGGGCGACGCCGTCGTGAATGCGTTTGGCCCACAGCCCGCCGCCGTACACGAACCCGGTGTAACCCTGCAGCAGGGAGGCGCCGTTGACGATGCGCTCCCACGCGTCGTCGGCGGTCTCGATGCCGCCGACGCTGATCAGCACCAGCTTGTCGCCGACGCGGCGGTACAGCCGTTGCAGGATCTCCAGCGAGCGCTGCGCGACCGGCGGGCCGGAGATCCCGCCCGCGCCGAGCGCCTCGACACCCGGGGTGGCCAGGCCCTCGCGCGACACCGTGGTGTTGGTCGCGACGATGCCGGCCAGGCCCAGTTCGACCGCCAGGTCGGCGATCTCGTCGACATCGTGATCGGACAGATCCGGTGCGATCTTCACCAGCACCGGCTTGGACGTCTCGGCCCGCACCGCGGCCAGGATCGGCCGCAGCGACTGCACCGCCTGCAGGTCGCGCAGCCCCGGGGTGTTCGGCGAGCTGACGTTGACCACCAGGTACGACGCCAGCGGCGCCAGCAGCCGCGCCGACGTCGCGTAGTCGTGCACCGCCTCCTCGGCCGGGGTCACCTTGGTCTTGCCGATGTTCACCCCGATCGGCATCTCGGGCACATGCCGGGTCAGCCGCACGGCCAACTCCCCGGCGCCGTGGTTGTTGAACCCCATCCGGTTGAGCAGCGCGCGGTCCTCGGGCAGCCGGAACAGCCGCGGTTTGTCGTTGCCCGGCTGCGCCTGCGCGGTCACCGTGCCCACCTCGGCGTAGCCGAAACCCAGCGCGCCCCAGACGTTGAGGCCGGTGCCGTTCTTGTCGAACCCGGCGGCCAGACCCAGCGGCCCCGGGAAGTCCACCCCGAACACGCGGGTCGCCAGCACCGGGTCGTGCGGGCCCAGCCAGCGGGTCAGCGCCCGCCGCTGCCAGCCCAGGTGGGTGAGGGCGCGCAGCAGCGCGAACACCCAGGTGTGTATCCGTTCCGGCGGCGCCAGGAACAGCAGCCGCCGCAGTGCGCGGTACATCATCGGATCACAGCGCGGGCTGCTCGGGCAGCATGGCGCGGTCGGCGGCGGTCTTCTTGCGGCGCAGCAGGACCCGGCGCGAGCCGTCGGTGTACAACCGGACCCGGGTGAGCTCCCAGCCGCGGTACTCGGCCTCGATGGACAACCGGGTCGACGCGGTCAGCCGGGTGACCTCCGGCGGCAGCCGCAGCGGAATCCACTCGTAGTCGTCGGAGAGGTCCTGCTCCCAGGCCTTCGGCATCCGACCACGGAAGGCGCTCACTACCGGTCACCCGCCGCATCGGCGATGACCTGCACACCCGCTCCCGTTCCGGACACCACATACAGGGTGCCAGAAGCGTCGTCGTAGGCCAGCGTGTTCGGTTGCTGCACGGTTCGGTATCGCACCTTCTCGACGGGTATGCCGGTGGCCAGATCGTAGCCAACAACGGTGTTCGTCGCGGTCTGAGATACCCAGGCCAGCGTCGGCGAACCCGCCAGCCCGTACGGGGAGTCGCGCACCGGCGCCCGCTGCCGCTGGATCAGCGGGTCGACGCTGAACACCAGCAGCCCGTCGCCGCGGGTGTCGGCGACCAGCACCCGGCCCACCTCGTCGGCGACCATCGTGGTGGCGCCCTCACCGGCGCGCAGCGCCTGGCGGTCGTTGTCGCCGGACTCGGAGATCGTGGTCACCGACGTCTGCCCGCGGTCCAGCACCACGGCCGTATTACCTTGGGTGACAAGGACATCCACCCGGGCGAAGATCTTCAGCGTGGCGTCCACCGCGGCGGTGTCGCCCGCATCGGCGCCGAGCGTGTACACCGCGCCGTCGGCGCTGCCCAGCACCAGCTTGCCGTCGGCGCGGCGCGCGATCGCGGTGAACTCGGTGTCGGCCTGCCCCTCCACGTCGACCTTGGCGGCGGCGGCGGCCGCCAGGTCGATCCGGTAGTAGCCGCCGCGCGTCGTCGCGTACGCGTGGCCGTCGTCGTCGCCGGTCAGCGCGGTCGCCTCGGTCGGCAGCGACACCGATCTGGCCTCGCCGCTGCGGGAGAAGACCGTCACCAGCGACTGCCCGGTCGCCGCGGGTGCCAGCACCGCCAGCGAACCAGTGGCGGCGTCGACGACGGCGGCGATCGCGTCCCCGTCCAGCGGCCACACCACACCGTCGGGCTGCCCGGTGACCGGGGGAGACACCGCGGCCTGTGCGGGCGGGATGGTCGGCGGCGGGGCGTCCACCGGATTCTCTGAGCATCCGCTGACCAGCACCAACGCCAGCGCCGCCAGCATCGCGCGAACCGGCCGGGTCGGTGTGGTCACACAGGTCGGCACAGGCGGGGCTCTCCGTCGAGGGGTCAGGATCAATCGGCCAGTCTAGGCCGACCGATCACCAGGAATTCCACACAGTGGGACGTGTCCCGGCCGCGGGCCCGGGGGACGGCGGTATCGTGCCCGCATGACCCTGACCGCGGACTGCGAACTGGGTGCCGGCGAGTTCGCCGTCGAGGACATCATCACCGGCGTGCACGCCAGCGGATTCGGCCAGGTCGGCGACGGGCGCAGCTTCTCCTTCCACATCGAGCGCCAGATGCTCGTCGTCGAGGTGTACCGGCCCAGGCTCAGCGGGCCCGTCCCGCTGGAGGAGGACGTCGTCGCTGCCGCCAGCCGCAAGCTCACCGACATCGACGTCACCGACGCGCGCAGCCTCACCGCCGCCGTGCGTGACCTCGTCGCCGCCGCGCAGCCGGTGTCGCCGCCCAGCCGCTAGCAACCACTCACGGTACGGTCGTCGTCGTGACGGACGTGCCGGCGATGTCGTGGTTGCAGGTTGTCGTTCTTTCGATCCTCCAGGGGCTCACCGAGTTCCTGCCGGTGTCGTCGTCGGGGCATCTGGCGATCGCGTCGCGGGTGTTCTTCGACGACGACGCGGGTGCCTCGTTCACCGCGGTCACCCAGCTGGGCACCGAGGTCGCCGTGCTGGTCTACTTCGCCCGCGACATCGTGCGCATCGTCAAGGCCTGGTTCAACGGCCTGTTCGTCAAGGCGCACCGCGGCGCCGACTACCGCCTGGGCTGGTACGTGATCATCGGCACCATCCCGATCGGCGTGTTCGGTCTGCTGTTCAAGGACGAGATCCGCACCGGCGCCCGAAACCTGTGGGCCATCGCGATCGCGCTGATCGTGTTCTCCTTCGTCATCGCCGCCGCCGAGTACTTCGGCCGGCGCACCCGCAACGTCGAGCAGCTGACCTGGCGCGACGGCGTCATCGTCGGCCTGGCGCAGTGTCTGGCGCTGCTGCCCGGGGTGTCGCGCTCCGGGGCGACGATCAGCGCGGGCCTGTTCTTGGGCCTGGACCGCGAACTGGCCGCCCGGTTCGGGTTCCTGCTGGCCATTCCCGCGGTGTTCGCCTCCGGGCTGTTCTCGCTGCCCGACGCGTTCAACCCGTCCGGCGAGGGGATGAGCGCCAGCGGGCCGCAGCTGCTGGTCGCGACGATCATCGCGTTCGTGGTCGGGTTCGCGGCGGTCGCCTGGTTCCTGCGCTTCCTGGTGCGCCACAGCATGTACTGGTTCGTCGGCTACCGGGTGCTGCTGGGCACCGTCGTGCTGATCCTGCTGGGCACCGGGGTGGTGGCCGCGACATGACGGTGATCCTGCTGCGGCACGGCCGCTCCACCGCCAACACCTCGCACACCCTGGCCGGCCGCTCCGAGGGCGTCGACCTCGACGCCAAGGGCCGAGAGCAGGCCGCCGCCGTGGTGGACCGGCTCGGCGGGCTGCCGATCCGCGCGATCGTGCGCTCCCCGCTGCTGCGCTGCGCCAGCACCGTCGCACCGCTGGCCGACGCGCTGGGCCTGACCCCGCTCGTCGACGAGCGGATCTCGGAGGTGGACTACGGCAGCTGGACCGGCCGCAAGATCAGCGAACTGGTCAAGGAGCCGCTGTGGGCGGTGGTGCAGCAACAGCCCAGCGCCGCGGTGTTCCCGGACGGCGAGGGGCTGGCCGCCGTGCAGGCCAGGGCGGTCACCGCGGTGCGGGAGCACGACCGCCGGCTGGCCGACGAGCACGGCTCCGACGTGTTGTGGGTGGCCTGCACGCACGGCGACGTGATCAAGGCCGTCGTCGCCGACGCGCTGGGCACCCACCTGGACAGCTTCCAGCGGATCACCGCCGACCCCGCCTCGGTGAGCGTGATCCGCTACACCACCCTGCGCCCGTTCGTCATCCACGTGAACCACACCGGTGAGAACCTGACGTCGGCGCTGCTCGCCAAACCCGCGCCCACCGATGAGAAGTCCGAGGGTGACGTGCCGCCGGGGGATGCGGTGGTCGGCGGCTCCACCGGGTAGTCACCGCTTACAGTCGTCCAGCTCCAGCCGGTATTTTGGAAGGTGCCATGCCTCGCGCAATTCACGTCTTCCGCACGCCCGACCGCTTCGTGGCCGGGACCGTCGGGCAACCCGGTAACCGGACGTTCTACCTGCAGGCCGTGCACGACAAGCGGGTCGTGTCGGTGGTGCTGGAGAAACAGCAGGTGGCCGTGCTCGCCGAGCGGATCGCTGCGCTGCTGGTCGAGATCAACCGCCGGTTCGGCACCCCGATCCCGCCGGACACCGACGAGGTCGAGGACCTCAACCCGCTGATCACCCCGATCGACGCCGAGTTCCGCGTCGGCACCATGGGGCTGGGCTGGGACTCGGAGGCCCAGACGGTGGTCGTCGAGCTGCTGGCGGTGTCCGACACCGAGTTCGACGCGTCCGTCGTGCTCGACGACTCCGAGGAGGGACCCGACGCGGTGCGGGTGTTCCTGACCCCGGAGTCGGCTCGCCAGTTCGCGGTCCGCTCCAACCGGGTCATCTCGGCGGGCCGCCCGCCGTGCCCGCTGTGCGACGAGCCGCTCGACCCGGAGGGCCACATCTGCGTGCGCACCAACGGATACCGGCGCGGCGCCTTCGCCGAGGCCGACGATGAGCCCGACTTCTAAGGGCGCCGCCGACCCGGGCCGCGACATCGACGAGGTTCTGCAGCACGGCGAGCTGACCGTCATCGGGCGGATCCGCTCGGCCAGCAACGCGACGTTTCTGTGCGAAGCCAATCTCGGTGACCGCCAAGTTCATTGCGTCTACAAACCGGTCGCCGGCGAGGCCCCGCTGTGGGACTTCCCGGACGGCACGCTGGCGGGCCGGGAGCGCAGCGCCTATCTGGTTTCGGCGGCGCTGGGCTGGAACATCGTGCCCTACACCATCATTCGCGAAGGCCCCGCGGGTACCGGGATGGTGCAGATCTGGGTGGAACAGCCCGGCGACTCGGGCGACTCCGAGGACGAGCCGTCCGGCCCGGACCTGGTCGACCTGCTGCCCGCGGGTGCGATCCCGCCCGGGTACCTGCCGATCCTGCAGGCCTACGACTACTCCGGCGACGAGGTCGTGCTGGTGCACGCCGACGACGATCGGCTGCGCCGGATGGCGGTGTTCGACGTGCTGGTCAACAACGCCGACCGCAAGGGCGGGCACATCCTGTGCGGCGTCGACGGCCGGGTGTACGGCGTCGACCACGGGGTGACGTTGCACGTCGAGGACAAACTGCGCACCGTGCTGTGGGGCTGGGCGGGCAAACCGGTCGACGATCAGACCCTGGAGTCGGTGGCCGGGCTGCGCGACGCGCTGCGCGGCGGGCTGGCCGACGAGCTGGGCGCCCACATCACCGAGCGGGAGGTGGCCGCCCTGCTGGCCAGAACCGTTGCCCTGCTGAACGATCCGGTGATGCCCACCCCGGACCGACGCCGCCCCATCCCGTGGCCGGCGTTCTGAGTAGCGGATACTGACCCAATGACCCTGACCGATGCGGCGCTGGCCGCCCAGGTAGCCGCCGAGGCGGGCGAGATGCTGCTGAAGGTCCGGGAGAAGTTCGTCGGCTACTACGACCCCTATGACCTCGGCGACGCCGGGGACAAGCTGGCCAACAAGCTCATCCTGGAGCGGCTGCGCGAGGCCCGGCCCGACGACGCGGTGCTGTCCGAGGAGGCCGTCGACGACCTGAGCCGCGTCGACGCCGACCGGGTCTGGATCGTCGACCCCGTCGACGGCACCCACGAGTACTCGCTGCCCCGGCGCACCGACTGGGCGGTGCACATCGCCCTGTGGCGCCGCGACGGCGGCCCCAACGGCCGCATCACCGACGCCGCGGTGGCGCTGCCCGCGCGCGGCGAGGTGTACCGCACCGACACCGTCGCCCCGCCGCCGCCACGGGAGGACGCGGGCCCGATCCTGATCACCGCCAGCGCCAACCGGCCGCCGGCGGTGCTGTGGTGGCTGCGCGAGCGGCTCGACATCCAGCTGGTCCGCATCGGCTCGGCGGGCGCCAAGGCGATGGCGGTGGTGCGCGGCGACGTCGACGCCTACCTGCACGCCGGCGGCCAGTGGGAGTGGGACTCGGCCGCCCCGGCCGGGGTGGTGCAGGCGGCGGGGCTGCACGCCTCGCGCATCGACGGCTCCGAACTGATTTACAACCGCCCCGATCCGTACCTGCCCGACCTGCTGATGTGCCGACCGGAGGTGCGCGACGTGCTGCTCGACGGCATCCTGTCGGCGCTGCGGGAGCGCTTCGGCCGGTGAGCCGGGAGCGAGTCGGGAGCGAACCCGGGAATGAACTCGGGAATGAACCCGGGAATGAAATAGCCCCCCGCGTTGTCGGTGAGGTCGATGCCTAAAGTCGACGCTATGAATTCGTGGCCGGCACCCGTCGTGCCGACGCTTCCGGGTCAGGGCCCTGCGCTGCGCCTGTACGACAGCGCGGACCGGCAGGTGCGCCCCGTCAGCGCCGGCAAGACCGCGACCATGTACGTCTGCGGAATCACCCCGTACGACGCCACCCACCTCGGACACGCCGCCACTTACCTGGCGTTCGACCTGGTGCACCGGCTGTGGCTGGACGCCGGGCACCAGGTGCACTACGTGCAAAACGTCACCGACGTCGACGACCCGCTGTTCGAGCGGGCCGAGCGCGACGGCGTCGACTGGCGTGACCTCGGCGCCCGCGAGACCCAGCTGTTCCGCGAGGACATGGCCGCGCTGCGGGTGCTGCCGCCGCACGACTACGTGGCGGCCACCGACGCCATCGCCGAGGTCATCGAGATGACCGAGAAGCTGCTGGCCTCCGGGGCGGCCTACGTCGTCGACGACGCCGAGTACCCCGACGTCTACTTCCGCGCCGACGCCACCCCGCAGTTCGGCTACGAGTCCGGCTACGACCGCGACACCATGCGCCGGCTGTTCGCCGAACGCGGCGGCGACCCGGACCGGCCCGGCAAGGCCGACGAGCTCGACGCGCTGCTGTGGCGGGCGCAGCGGCCCGGCGAGCCGAGCTGGCCGTCGCCGTTCGGGCCCGGCCGTCCCGGCTGGCACATCGAGTGCGCCGCGATCGCGCTCAGCCGCATCGGCACCGACCTCGACATCCAGGGCGGCGGCAGCGACCTGATCTTCCCGCACCACGAGTTCTCCGCCGCGCACGCCGAATGCGTCACGGGGGAGCGGCGATTCGCCCGCCACTACGTGCACGCCGGCATGATCGGCTGGGACGGCCACAAGATGAGCAAGAGCCGCGGCAACCTGGTGCTGGTGTCGCAGTTGCGCGCGCAGGGCGTCGACCCGAACGCGATCCGGCTCGGCCTGTTCGCCGGGCACTACCGCGACGACCGGTACTGGAGCGATGCGGTGCTGTCCGAGGCGCAGGCGCGGCTGCAGCGGTGGCGCGACGCGACCGCGCTGCCCGCCGCACCGGACGCCACCGACGTGGTGGCGCGGGTGCGCCGCTACCTGGCCGACGATCTGGACACGCCGAAAGCGCTGGCCGCGCTGGACGGTTGGTGTACCGACGCGCTGACCTACGGTGGCCACGATCCTGACGCCGGCAAGCTTGTGGCGACCGCGGTCGACGCGTTGCTGGGCATCCGGCTGTAGTACCCCTTCGCGATGGCCGGGTACGTTACGGCCATGGCTTCTTCTGTGAACGGCAAGGTCGCCCTGATCACGGGCGCGGCGAACGGTGTCGGTGAAGAGGTGGCGCGGCGGCTGCACGCCAAGGGCGCGAAGCTGGTGCTCGCCGACGTCGACCGCGAGAGGCTCGCGCGGCTGGCCGCCGACCTGGGGGAGTCCCGGGTGGTGACCGCGGTCGCCGACGTGCGCGAACTGGCCGACATGGAGGCCGCCGTCGCCGCTGGTGTGGAGAAGTTCGGTGGCATCGACATCGTGCTGGCCAACGCGGGTATCGCCACCTACGGGTCGGTGCTCGGCGTCGACCCGCAGGCGTTTCGGACCCTCATCGACGTCAACGTCGTCGGTGTGTTCCACACCGTGCGCGCGGCCCTGCCGTCGGTGATCGAGCGGCGCGGCTACGTGCTGATCGTGTCCTCGGCCGCCGCGTACGCGGCGTCGGCCGGGATGGCGCCATACGACGCGTCCAAGGCCGCCGTCGAACACTTCGCCAACGCGTTGCGCCTGGAGGTGGCCCACCACGGTGTCGACGTGGGATCGGCGCACATGCTGTGGATCGACACCCCGCTGGTGCAGGAGAGCAAGTCCGATCTGCCGAGCGTGCGCGCGATGCTCGACGCGCTGCCCGGGCCGCTGGGCAGGACGACGTCGGTGCAGGAGTGCGGCCGGGTGTTCGTCGAGGGCATCGAACAGCGCAAGCGGCAGGTCAACTGCCCGCGGTTCGTCGGGTTGATGCGCTGGCTCAAACCGCTGCTGGCGTCGCGGCTGGGGGACCGGGCCTCGGGCGGGCAGGTCGCCGAGCTGCTGCCGAAGATGGACGCCGAGGTCGCCGCGCTGGGCCGGTCGTTGAGCGCGCGTACCGAGGCGCTGGAGAACAAGTGACCCGCGCCGGCCGAGTCTTCTTCAACGCGAGCGTGCGTGTTTGCACACGACACGCCGGGCATTTTCCAGCATTTGCGCACGGTCGCGAGCCTTTCGCGTCACCCGGTCGCTGCTTGCTGGTCGTTCGCTCGCCGAGTTCTACGCCTGGGTCGTGATTCGTCGAGAATCACTGCCCTGGTGTAGATCTCGCGACACCCTCGACGCGGTCAGCCCCTGAGCGGGGCCGCGAGCGTGCGCAAAATGCAGAAAAAACGCGGCGTGTCGTGTGCAAACACGCACGCTCGCGGAGGGGGGAGGGGGAGGGAGCGCTATCCGCGGAAGCCGGGGCCGCGGCGGCGCAGGTAGCGCTCGAACTCGGCGGCCAAGGCGTCGCCGTCGATCTTGCCCAGCGCCTCGGTCACGTCCATCTCGGCGTCGCCGCGCTCCTCCAGCGAGTGCACGTACTCGGCGATCTCGTCGTCCTCGGCCGTCATCTCCGAGACCGCCTGCTCCCACTCCTCGGCGGCGGTGGGCAGGTCGGCCAGCGGCACCTCGATGTCGAGTACATCCTCGACCCGGCGCAGCAGCGCGACCGTCGCCTTCGGGTTCGGCGGCTGCGACACGTAGTGCGGGATCGCCGCCCAGAACGTTACCGCCGGAATCCCGGCCTGCACGCACGCGTCCTGGAACACCCCGGCGATCCCGGTCGGACCCTCGTAGCGGGTCTCCTCCAACCCGAACGTCTGCGCCGCCTCGGGCGAGTACGCCGCCCCGGACACCGGCACCGGCCGGGTGTGCGGGGTGTCGGCCAGCAGCGCGCCCAGGATCACCACGGTCTGCACGTTGAGCTTGTCGGCCACCGCCAGCAGCTCCGCGCAGAACGTCCGCCACCGCATGTTGGGCTCCACGCCGTGCATCAGCACGATGTCGCGATCGGACCCGGGCGGACGGCAGTGCGCGATCCGCATCGACGGCCACACCAGCTCGCGGGTGACGCCGTCGATCATCCGGATCACCGGCCGGTTCACCTGGTAGTCGTAGTAGGCCTCGTCGTCGATCTCCAGGATCGTCTCGGCCTCCCAGATGGCGTCCAGGTGCTCCAGCGCGTCGCTGGCCGCGTCACCGGCGTCGTTCCAGCCCTCGAAGGCCGCGACGACGATGGTGTCGTGTAGTTCTGGCAGGTCGGGCGGTTTGAAGCCGCTCGCATCCGACGGGGTCACACCGCCAGCGTAAGCCCTGTGCGGGTCCGGCGACGGGCATCGGCACCCGGCGATCCGCGTCGTGAGTCCCGGCGGAAATATCACCTGGCGACGCCGCCGTTGACCGTGGTAAGCACTTTCTGCCGGGCGTCCGGACGGCGATTCGGGCACGACGTAGACTTGCCTGGTCGAGAGGCGTTGCAACGGGAGCCGGCCCGCCGGTTTCCGCCACGCTCGACGAAAGTTAAGGACGCCTTCCAGTCATGGAAGGAGTGCATGTGAACGCGGTTCAGTCGACCACCGTGACCTCCGAATTCACCCCGAACATCCGCCCCGACAGCACCGAGGAGCTGACGGCGGAGCTGCGGCAGCGGATCATGGTGATCGACGGCGCGATGGGCACCGCCATCCAGCGCGACCGGCCCGACGAGGCCGGCTACCGCGGCGAGCGGTTCAAGGACTGGCCGAGCGACGTCGTCGGCAACAACGACCTGTTGACCCTGACGCAGCCGCAGATCATCGAGGGCATCCACCGCGAATACCTCGAGGCCGGCGCCGACATCATCGAGACCAACACCTTCAACGCCAACGCCGTGTCGCTGTCGGACTACGGCATGGAGGAGCTGGCCTACGAGCTCAACTACGCCGGTGCCGCGCTGGCCCGCAAGGCCGCCGACGAGTTCAGCACCCCGGAGCGGCCGCGCTACGTCGCCGGTGCGCTGGGGCCGACGACGCGCACCGCGTCGATCTCCCCGGACGTCAACGACCCGGGCGCCCGCAACGTCACCTACGACCAGCTGGTCGACGCCTACCTGACCGCCGCGCGCGGCCTGGTCGACGGCGGCGCCGACATCCTGATCGTCGAGACGATCTTCGACACGCTCAACGCCAAGGCCGCGATCTTCGCGATCGAGACCCTGTTCGAGGAACGCGGCCGACGCTGGCCGGTCATCATCTCCGGCACCATCACCGACGCGTCGGGCCGCACGCTGTCCGGCCAGACCACCGAGGCGTTCTGGAACTCGGTGCGGCACGCCCGCCCGCTGGCGGTCGGGCTGAACTGCGCGCTGGGCGCACCCGAGATGCGGCCCTACATCGCCGAGATGGCGCGCATCGCCGACACGTTCGTGTCCTGCTACCCGAACGCCGGTCTGCCCAACGCCTTCGGCGAGTACGACGAGTCACCGACGCGGCAGGCCTCCTACGTCGAGGAGTTCGCCGAGGCCGGGTTCGTCAACCTGGTCGGCGGCTGCTGCGGCACCACACCGGCCCACATCGCCGAGATCGCCAAGGTGGTCGAGGGTAAGACGCCGCGAAAGGTGCCCGAGGTCCCGGTGGCCACCCGGCTGGCCGGCCTGGAGCCGCTCAATATCGACGAGGACTCGCTGTTCGTCAACATCGGTGAGCGCACCAACATCACCGGCTCGGCCCGGTTCCGCAACCTGATCAAGGCCGAGGACTACGACACCGCGCTGTCGGTGGCCCTGCAGCAGGTGGAGAACGGCGCGCAGGTCATCGACATCAACATGGACGAGGGCATGATCGACGGCGTCGCCGCGATGGACCGGTTCACCCGGCTGATCGCGTCCGAGCCCGATATCAGCCGCATCCCGGTGATGATCGACTCCTCCAAGTGGGAGGTCATCGAGACCGGCCTGAAGAACGTGCAGGGCAAGCCGATCGTCAACTCGATCTCCCTGAAGGAGGGCGAGGAGAAGTTCATCCGCGAGGCGCGGCTGTGCCGCAAGTACGGCGCCGCCGTGGTCGTGATGGCCTTCGACGAGGAGGGGCAGGCCGATAACCTCGAGCGCCGCAAGCAGATCTGCGGGCGCGCCTACCGGATCCTCACCGAGGAGGTCGGTTTCCCGGCCGAGGACATCATCTTCGACCCCAACTGCTTCGCGCTGGCCACGGGCATCGAGGAGCACGCGTCCTACGGCATCGACTTCATCGAGGCGTGCCGCTGGATCAAGGCCAACCTGCCCGGGGTGCACATCTCCGGCGGCATCTCCAACGTGTCGTTCTCGTTCCGCGGCAACAACCCGGTGCGCGAGGCCATCCACGCGGTGTTCCTGTACCACGCCATCGAGGCGGGCCTGGACATGGGCATCGTCAACGCCGGTGCGCTGGTGCCCTACGACTCGATCGATCCCGAGTTGCGCGAGCGCATCGAGGACGTCGTGCTCAACCGCCGCGAGGACGCGGCCGAGCGGCTGCTGGAGATCGCGGAGCGGTACAGACAATCGGGTCAAGGCGCAGAAAGCACAGACCCGGCCGCCGCCGAGTGGCGCAGTATGCCTGTGCGCGAACGCATTACGCACGCCCTGGTGAAGGGCATCGACGCCCACGTCGACGAGGACACCGAGGAGCTGCGCGCCGAGATCGCCGCCGCGGGCGGACGCCCGATCGAGGTGATCGAGGGCCCGCTGATGGACGGCATGAACGTCGTCGGCGACCTGTTCGGCTCGGGCAAGATGTTCCTGCCGCAGGTGGTCAAGTCCGCACGTGTGATGAAAAAGGCTGTGGCGTACCTGCTTCCGTTCATCGAGGCGGAGAAGAAGCCCGGCGACGCCGAACGAAGCAACGGCACCATCATCATGGCGACGGTCAAGGGCGACGTGCACGACATCGGCAAGAACATCGTCGGTGTGGTGTTGCAGTGCAACAACTACACCGTGATCGACCTCGGTGTGATGGTGCCCGCGCAGAAGATCCTCGACGCCGCCAAGGAGCACAACGCCGACATCATCGGCCTGTCCGGGCTGATCACCCCGTCGCTGGACGAGATGGCGAACTTCGCCGTCGAGATGGAACGCGAAGGGCTGGACATCCCGCTGTTGATCGGCGGTGCGACGACGTCGCGCGCCCACACCGCGGTCAAGATCGCGCCGCGGCGGTCCGGCCCGGTGATCTGGGTCAAGGACGCGTCGCGGTCGGTGCCGGTGGCGGCCGCACTGCTCGACGACAGGCAGCGGCCGAAGCTGCTGGAGGAGACCGAGAAGGACTACGCCTCGCTGCGCGAGCGGCACGCCCAGAAGAACGAGCGGCCGATGGTGCCGCTGGAGAAGGCGCGCGCCAACCGCACCCCGATCGACTGGTCCGACTACACGCCGCCGGTGCCCGCACAAGGACTGGGGGTCAAGGAGTTCCACGACTACGACCTGGCCGAGCTGCGCGAGTACATCGACTGGCAGCCGTTCTTCAACGCCTGGGAGATGAAGGGCCGGTTCCCCGACATCCTCAACAACCCGGCGTCGGGGGAGGCCGCGCGCAAGCTCTACGAGGACGCGCAGGAGATGCTCGACACCCTGATCAAGGAGAAGTGGCTGACCGCCAACGGGGTCATCGGCTTCTTCCCGGCCAACGCCGTCGGCGACGACATCGAGGTCTACACCGACGAGTCGCGCACCGAGGTGCGCACGGTGCTGCACAACCTGCGCCAGCAGGGTGAACACCGCGACGGCATCCCGAACCGCTCGCTGGGTGACTTCGTGGCGCCCAAGGAGACCGGCCTGGCGGACTACATCGGCGCGTTCGCGGTCACCGCGGGTCTGGGCAGCGTGGAGAAGATCAAGGAGTTCAAGGCCGCCAACGACGACTACAGCGCGATCCTTCTGGAGTCGCTGGCCGACCGGCTCGCCGAGGCGTTCGCCGAGCGCATGCACCAGCGGGTGCGCACCGAGTTCTGGGGCTACCAGCCCGACGAGCAGCTCGACAACGAGGCGCTCATCGCGGAGAAGTACCGCGGAATCCGGCCCGCGCCCGGGTATCCGGCCTGCCCGGAGCACACCGAGAAGGTGACGCTGTTCGAGCTGCTCGACGTGACCACGCGCACGGGCATCGAGCTGACCGAGTCGATGGCGATGTGGCCCGGCGCCGCCGTCAGCGGCTGGTACTTCTCGCACCCGCAGTCGCAGTACTTCGTCGTGGGCCGGCTGGCGCAGGACCAGGTCGCCGACTACGCGCGCCGCAAGGGCTGGACGCTGAGGGAGGCCGAGCGCTGGCTGGCGCCCAACCTGGGCTACAACCCGGAGGACTGAGCGCTACCGAAACTCCCCGGCGTTGCGGGCCGCCCACTGTGCGACCGTCTCCGCCGGGGTGCCGGTGATCTCGGCGACGAGTGAGTTGGCGCGCTGCTGACCGGTTCTGCCGCGCACCAGGTTGTAGTACCAGGCGGCGTCGTCGCCCATGACGGGCTTCAGCGCGGCGACGGCCTCGTCGTGGCTGCACACCTCGAACCTGACGGTGCGGCCGATGCCGACGCCGATCTGTTCGGCGATCTGCGCGCGGGTCAGGGCCTCGGGGCCGGTGAGCTCCAGCATCTGTCCGTGGTGGGCGGGTGCGACGAGCAGCGCGGCGGCGACGCGGGCGATGTCGTCCATGCTGACGGGTGCCTGGACGACGTCGGGGTAGGGCTCACGGACGACGCCCGTGCGTTTGATCTGGTCGGCCCAGATGGTGAAGTTGTCGAGGAACTCGCCGGGCCCGAACTGGGTGTGCGGGACTCCTGAGGTGCCGACCTTGGCGGCGTGCGTGCTCCAGTGCGCGCCGCCGGACAGGGCGACGACGTAGCCGACGCCGGCGGCCCGGATTCGCTCGAGCGTCGCGTCCACCGTTGCCGGCAGCGGTGCCAGGTACATCCGGTCCACCCCGTCGAACACGCCGTCCAGCGAGTCCACGTCGCCCAGATACCCGGTGACGGCCTGCACCCCCGCGGGCAGCCGGGCCTTTGCCGGGTTCTTCGTCAGCGCGCGAATGTCCGTTGCCCCCAGCTCCAGTAGCCGGTCCACGACGCGGCGGCCGATGTTTCCGGTGGCGCCGGTCACAAGAATGGTCATGCTGTTCAAGCTAATAGCGGCCACCAATGTATTCCTGTATTCCCGTATTCCGTTATTCCCGTTGGTGAATCAAGATCAGGATGAGTTTTTACCTCCCTGGGTGGCCGGGTGCGTTCGTACTGTGGCGCGACGTGACTCCGCAATCCCCACTCACACGCGCATTCTCGCGACGACGCGCCCTGCAGCTGCTCGGCCTGGCCACGGGTGCGGCCGCGCTCGGGCCGGTGCTGGCCGCATGCGGTTCCTCCGGCGAAGCCGGCACGCTGGCCGCCGACGCGCCGGTCGCAGGCAGGTTCGAGGGCGTCACGCTCAAGCTGCTGGTCAACCAGCCGCACGTGACCTCGTTCCGCGACATCCTGGCACCCGCATGGAACCGGGAGACCGGCGGCGTCCTCGAGGTCACCGCGGCGCCCTACGACCAGCTCACCAGCAAGCAGATCCTCGATGTGCAAAGCGGCACAGGGGAGTTCGACGTCTTCGACTACTTCTACTTCGGCCTCGGGGATCTGGTCGACGCCGGTGCGCTGGTGGACCTGACCGACTGGATCGACAAGAACTCCCGGCAGATCGGCGTCGACGGCTACCTGCCGTCGGTCTATGACCCGTACACGCTGCTGGACGGCCGCCGGTGGGGACTGCCGTACGACGGCGACGTGCACATCCTGTTCTACAACGCCGAACTGCTGGAGCGGCACGGTCTGGAACCGCCCACCACGTGGGACGAGTACGACGAGATCGCCGCCAAGATCACCAGGGACTCCCGCGGCGCCGCCTACGGCGCGATCGTGTCGGGGCAGCAGGTGCCGATGATTCTCGGCTGCTCCTACATCAACCGGCTGACCGGCTACGGCGGCGACCTCGTCGACGCCGACGGGAAACCGCAGCTGACGTCGGACGCCTCCGTCGCCGCGCTGCAGCATCTGGTGGACGTCGCCCCGGTCGCATTGCCCACCCCGCTGCAGATCGGCTTCGACCAGGCCAACCAGGCGTTCCTGTCCGGTCAGGGCGCGCTGCTGGACACCTGGACCGACATGGCGCTGCGTGCCGAGGACCCGACCGCGTCGAAGATCGTCGGCCGCTGGGGCGCGGTTTCGCTGCCGGTTGGCGGTGCCAACAGGACACCGCGCACCGCGCTCGACGCCGGTTTCGGACTCGGCATCTCGACAGCGTCGAAGAACCCCGAGGCCGCGGCGGCGTTCATCAACTGGGCCACCGCGGCACCGCAGAACCTCGCGGTGTCGTCGACGGCGGGTGCCGGCATCGACCCGGTGCGCGGGGAGGTCCTCGACTCCGACGGCTACGCCGAGGTGGTCACCAAGGCCGTCGAGCCGATTCGCGAAGGCCTGCACGGTGATCCGCTGGTGTGGCCCAAGGCCAAGGGCGCGCCGAAGCTGCTGCAGGACCTGGTCGACCAGCTGGCCCTGGCCATCGCAGGCACCCAGACCGTGGAACAGTCCCTGGAGAACGCGCAGAACGCGTGGGAGAACGCCGCGACATGACCCGTCGCGTCCCGCTCTGGCTGGCCGTGCCCGCCGTCGCAGGACTGGTGCTGTTCCTGGTCTACCCGACCGGGTACCTGGTGGCGCTGGCGCTGACCGACTCGTCGCTGGCGCACCCGCTGCGCTCGTGGTCGGGGCTGGAGAACTTCCACACCGCCTTCGCGGCACCGGCCTTCGTGCCGTCGCTGTGGCGCTCGACGGTCTTCGCCCTGTTGGCGACGGTGTGCACGACGGGCCTGGGTCTGGTGGTCGCGCTGCTGCTGCGTTCGCGCGGAACCAGATTCGGTGCGGTGGGTGCGCTGCTGCTGTTGCCGTTGGTGACCGCACCGGTGCTGATCGGCGTGGCCTGGAAACTGCTGTTGGCTCCCGTCGGTGGGGGATTGGCCACGGTGTTCGGCGCCGTCGGTCTGCCCGGCTTCAACCCCCTGGGCTCGGGCCTGGGCGCCTTCGTCGTGGTGCTGCTGATCCACATCTGGCAGTGGACGCCGTTCGCCACCCTGATCCTGTTCGCGGCCCTGGGGGTGGTGCGGCCGGAACTGCTCGAGTCCGCGCGCATCGACGGGGCCGGGCCGTGGCGCACGTTCACCGCGGTGACGTGGCCCGCGATCGCGCCGACGGCCTGGGCGGTGCTGGTGCTGGAGTTGGTGATCGGCTACAAGGTGTTCGACCTGATCGTCGTGATCACCGCCGGCGGGCCGGGTTTCGCGACCACGCTGTCGCCGTATCTGATCTACCAGACCGGTCTGCGGGGCAGTTTCGACATGGGCACCGCCGCCGTGCAGACGCTGGTGTTCGCCCTGGTGGTGGGTGCGGTGGCGACCGCGTTCACCGCGGCCCGGGCGCGCGCGGTCAAGGCGGAGCGCTCGTGAGCCGGCACGTCCTGGTCCGGGTGGCGCTGACGGTGGTGTTGCTGGCCGCGCTGCTGCCGATCCTCTACCTGGTGTCGCTGTCGGTGCGGCCGCCCGACGACGTGCTGAACTCCAGCCTGTGGCCGCGCGAGTGGACCACCGCCAACTTCACGTCGGTGTTCCACACCATCGAGCTGGGCACCATGCTGCAGAACTCGTGGATCTCCGCCGTGGGTGCGGCGCTGCTGGCAGTCGCCATCGCCACGCCTGCAGCGTATTTCACCGCGCGTCGGGTCGCCGGTGAGCGGCTGCTGACCGCGCTGCTGGCCGCCTACTGTGCACCGCCCATCGTCGCGATCATCCCGCTGTTCTTCCTGCTGCGCAGCCTGGGGCTGACCAACAACGTGGTGGGGCTGATCCTGGTCAACGGCATCGCGAGTGTCCCGGTGGCGGCCTGGCTGCTGGACGGATTCGTCCGGCGCATCCCGGTCGAGATCGACGAGGCCGCCGTCATCGACGGTCTGTCGGTGGGCGCGGCGTTCCGCAGGGCCGTGCTGCCGTTGCTGTGGCCGGGGATCGTGGCGGCGCTGCTGGTGGTGTTCTTCCTGTCCTACAACGACTTTCTGTTCGCCGTCTACCTCGCTGTGACGAAGGAGAGCCAGACCTTGACCGTGGGACTGTCGCTGTTCCAGGGCGACCGCAATGTGCAGTTCGGGCAGCAGGCCGCGGCCGGGTTGCTCGGCATCCTGCCCGTCTACGCGCTGGCGCTGGCCGCGCAGCGCTACCTGGTGGGCGGGCTGGCCACGGGGGCCACCAAGTGAGCACGGTCGAACTGGACGGAATCACAAAGTCTTTCGGTGCAACCCGGGTCATCGATGACCTGACGCTTTGCCTGCCGGACGGGTCACTGACGGTGCTGGTGGGTCCGTCGGGTTGCGGCAAGTCCACCACGCTGCGGATCCTGGCGGGACTTGAGGACGCCGACGAGGGTGCGGTGCGCATCGACGGCCGCGACGTCACGCGGGCCACCCCGCGGGAACGCGACGTCGCGATGGTGTTCCAGAACTACGCGCTGTACCCGCATCTGAGCGTGCAGCGCAACATCGAGTTCCCGCTGCGCAACGCCGGTGTCGGGCGTGCCGAGGCCGCCGAGCGCGCGCGCACCGCGGCCGAACGGGTCGGCATCACCGCGCTGCTGGACCGCAAGCCCCGGCAGCTCTCCGGTGGCCAGCAGCAGCGCGTGGCGATCGCCCGCGCTCTGGTGCGGACACCGTCGGTGTTCCTGTTCGACGAGCCGCTGAGCAACCTCGACGCCAAGCTGCGGGTCGAACTGCGCTCCGAGATCCGGCGCCTGCAGCAGGAATTGGGCATCACCGCCCTGTACGTGACGCACGACCAGGAGGAGGCGATGACCATCGCCGACCAACTCGTCGTGCTCGACTCCGGACGGGTGGCCCAGCGCGGCACCCCGGAGGAGCTGTACCGCCGGCCCGCCAACACCTTCGTCGCGGGGTTCATCGGCTCACCCAGCACCAACCTGATCGAGGGCCAGGTGACCGGCGGCCGGTTCACCGCCGACGGCATCGACTGGCCGGTCGGCACCCCCGACGGCGCGGTGACCTTCGGGGTGCGCCCGGAGGATCTGGTCATCGAGCCCGCCGAGGACGGCAACGCCCGCATCGACCTGGTCGAACTCCTCGGCCCGCGCTACGTCGTCATCGTTAAGGCCGGCGCGCACCGGCTCACCGCCGTGGTGGAGGCCGCCGCCGTCGCGGCCTGGCCCACCCCCGCCCAGCCCGGCCTGCCGGTCACCGTCGGCGTGCGTCCCGGCCGAGAGCACCTGTTCGACACCGACTCAGGCGAACGAAGGAGAAACCCATGACCCGCACACCGTGGACCACGCTGCCCGACGCCGCGGAACACCGGCACTGGGACGGGGTGGCCGCCGACGTGGCCGCCACGCTGGAGCGCGACGCACTGGACCGTGACCGCGCCAACCAGCAGCCCGATGCCGAACTCAAACTCCTCAAGGAGTCCGGCCTGGCCACCCTGCTGATTCCCGCGCAGTACGGCGGTGGCGGCGGACACTGGTCCACCGCGCTGCGTGCCGTGCGTATCCTGGCGCGCGCCGACGCGTCCATCGCCCAGATCCTGAGCTACCACTACTGCAATCACGCGGGCATCGTGTTCTTCGGCGCCCCGCAGCGGTGGGAGCACTGGTTCACCGCATCGGCCGAAGGCCGTTGGCTGTGGGGCGATTCCGTGAACCCGGTGGACCCCGATCTGGAGTACACGCCGGACGGCACGGGCTACCGGCTCAACGGGTTCAAGCGGTTCTCCACCGGCGCGTCCACGGGTGACGTGACGCTCGTGATGGGTGCCGAGCAGGGCGCGGACCGGGTGCTGGCCGCCGTCGTCGACCACGACCGTGCGGGTGTGCAGTTCCAGGACGACTGGGATGCGCTGGGGCAGCGCCTGTCCGCCAGCGGCAGCGTGCGTTTCGACAACGTCGCGATCGCGGCCGACGACGTGCTGGGAGTGGTAGGGGAGGAGCCCTATTCGACGCTGGTGACGCCCGGCGTGCAGCTGGGTTTCGCCAACCTGTACCTCGGCATCGCCGAAGGCGCGCTGGCGCGCGCCCGCGAGCTGACGCTGGCGCGCCGCGGTGCCTGGCTGCTCAGCAGCGTCGAGCACTATTCCCGGGATCCGTTCGTGCAGAGGGTGTTCGGTGAACTGCTGGCCCGCGCCGCGGCGGCCGAGGCGCTGACCGACCGCTGGAACACCGAATACGACCGCGTGATCGCGCGCGGCGCGGAGGTCACCGCCGAGGACCGTGCACGCGTCGAGATCGGCATCGCCAAGGCCAAGATCGTCACCACCGAGACCGCGCTGGAGGTGGCGCACCGCGTGTTCGAGGTGACCGGCTCCAGCTCGGCCCGCAGCGAGGTCGGCCTGGATCTGTTCTGGCGCAACATCCGCACCCACAGCCTGCACGACCCGGTGGACTACAAGAAGCTGGAGGTCGGCGCCAACTACCTGACCGGCGACGTCCAGCCGATCACCCTCTACACCTGACCCGGAGCGCCGCTCCAGTTGTGACCCGGAGCGCCGCTCCAGATGTGACCCGGAGCGCCGCTCCAGATGTGACCCGGAGCGCCGCTCCAGATGTGACGCAGGCCGTCAGCGGCCCACGTTGGGCTGGGCCGCTGACGACTCCGGCGACGACGGCACCGTCGACGGACGCTCGATGATGGTCGAGTTCCTGCCGCCGACCCGGTAGCTCGCTCCCCGGTGCTCCGCGGGCAGACGATCACCCTGGCCGAACAGCTTGTTGCGCAACGTGCCGGGCGCGTACTCGGCCTGATGCGCACCGCGTGCGGTGAGCACCGGGACGACGTGCTCGATGAAATCGGCGAACGTGCCCGGGGTGATGGCGTACGCGAGGTTGAAGCCGTCCACGTCGGTCTCGTCGACCCACTCCTGCAGCGTGTCCGCCACGGCCGCCCCTGATCCCACGATCAGCGGACCGATGCCGCCGATCTTGCCCCACTTGGCGATGTCGGCGACCGCCCACTCGCCACCGTCGGGGTCGGCCGACTGGAACGTCTTGACCGCCGACAGGATCGCGTTGGAGTTCACGTTGCCGATCGGCTCGTCGAGGCCGTAGCGCGCCAGGTCGACGCCCATCCAGCCCGACATGAACACCAGGGCCCCCTCGGCGGAGCCGTAGGACAGGTACTCGGCGTACTTGGCCTGCGCCTCCTCGTCGGTGGCGGCGGTGATGACCGTGGCGAGGTTGTAGATCTTGGCGCCGTACGGGTCACGGCCGGCGAGCTCGAGCTCACGCCGGATGGTCTGGACGGTCTCGCGCAGCAGCGCCTTGGTGGGCTGTGCCGTGAAGATCGCCTCGGCGTTCTCGGCGGCGAACCGCACCCCGCGCGGGGACGCGCCCGCCTGGTAGATCACCGGTGTGCGCTGCGGCGATGGTTCGCACAGGTGGATGCCCGGCACGCTGAAATACGTTCCCTCATGGCCGATGTGGTGCACCTTCGCCGGGTCGGTGAATACACCGCGCTCGGCGTCGCGGACGACCGCGTCGTCCTCCCAGGAGCCCTCCCAGAGCTTGTAGAGCACCTCCAGATACTCGTCGGCGTGGTCGTAGCGCGCGTCGTGCGCGGGCTGATCGGTCTGACCCATGTTGCGTGCCGCCGACGGCAGATAACCCGTCACCACGTTCCAGCCCACCCGGCCCTTCGTCAGGTGGTCGAGCGTGGACAGGCGCCGCGCGAACGGGTAGGGATGCTCGAAACCGGTACCGGTCGTCACACCGAAGCCGAGGTTCTCGGTCACCAGCGCCATGGCCGACACCAGCATCAGCGGGTCGTTGACGGGGACCTGCGCGGCGTGCCGGATGGCCGCCTCGTCGCTGGCTCCGTAGATGTCGTAGGTGCCGAGCACATCGGCGATGAACACGCCGTCGAACCGGCCGCGCTCGAGCAGCCTGGCCAACTCGGTCCAGTACTCGAGATCCTTGTACTTCCAGGACTGGTCTTCGGGATGCCGCCACAGTCCCGGGGACTGGTGGGCCACGCAGTTCATGTCAAACGCGTTGAAACGAATAATGCGAGTCACTGGACGCATGTTGTCGCGGATGCCGGCGCTGGTCACGCCTTTCTCTCCGCACGATCAGAAAGCGAAGTGGGCCCCGCCACATCCGCGGCGTGCGCCGTCCCGCGGATGTGACTTCACGGCCGTCGCCTGACACAATCGAACCCATGCGTGCGGTGCTGTGGGACATGGACGGCACCCTCGTCGACTCCGAAAAACTCTGGGACGTCGCGATGCACGCGCTCTACGAGCGGATGGGCGGGGTGCTGACGCCCGAGGTGCGCGAGACGACCGTCGGCGGCTCCTCGGAGACCGTGATGCGCATCGTCTACGAGGACCTCGGCCTGGACCCCGACCCGGCCGCGATGGCCGAGTCCGCGGACTGGCTGCACGAGTACACCGGTGAACTGTTCGAGCAGGGCCTGCCCTGGCGTCCGGGCGCGCGGGAGCTGCTCGAGGCACTGCTGGCCGCCGAGGTGCCGATGGCGCTGGTGACCAACACCCGGCGCGACCTGACTGAGCGGGCGCTCAACAGCATTGGGCGTCAGTACTTCACCGTCACGGTGTGCGGTGACGAGGTGCCCAGCGGCAAACCCGAGCCCGATCCGTATCTGCGCGCCGCCGAACTGCTCGGCCTGGCCACCGCGCACTGCCTGGCCGTCGAGGACTCGGTGACCGGTACCGCCGCCGCGGAGGCCGCGGGCTGCCCGGTGCTGGTCATCCCGAACGACATCGAGGTCCCGCAGGGCCCGCGCCGCAGGCACGTCGAGTCGCTGAGCCTGCTCGGCGTCGACGACCTGCGCGCCATCCACGCCGAACTGGGACCCGAGCGCCTCAGCGCCTGACTCACCCCGCCGGATACGGCCCTCCCGCGCACCTCGGTGTGCCATTGTGGAGTGATCGGTTTCACTCTCGACGGTGAGAGGACGAGTCATGTCGCACGGCCCGGTTGGCGATGACACCCCGTCGATCTACGACGACGATCCCTCCACGTCCTCCGGGCTGAGCGCGATCCGCATCGCCTCGGTGGCGGCGCTGGGCGGGCTGCTGTTCGGCTACGACAGCGCGGTCATCAACGGCGCGGTGGACGCCCTGCAGAAGCACTTCGCGATCAGCAACTTCACCCTCGGCGTCGCGGTGGCCTCGGCGCTGATCGGCGCGGCGTTGGGCGCGGTGACCGCGGGCCGGCTGGCCGACCGGATCGGCCGTATCGCCGTGATGAAGATCGCCGCGGTGCTGTTTCTGCTCAGCGCCATCGGCACGGCGGTGGCCCCGCACATCCTGGTCGTCGTCGTGTTCCGCGTGATCGGCGGTATCGGCGTCGGTGTCGCCTCGGTGATCGCGCCCGCCTATATCGCCGAGACGTCACCGCCGGGCATCCGCGGCAGGCTCGGTTCGCTGCAGCAGCTGGCGATCGTTACCGGCATCTTCCTGTCGCTGGCCGTGGACTGGGTGCTCGCCGAACTGGCCGGCGGCTCGGGCGAGGAGCTGTGGCTCAACATGGAGGCCTGGCGGTGGATGTTCCTGATGATGGCGGTGCCCGCCGTCGTCTACGGGCTGCTGGCCTTCACGATCCCCGAGTCGCCGCGCTATCTCATTGCCGCGCACCGGATCCCGGAGGCCCGCCGGGTGCTGACGATGCTGCTCGGGCAGAAGAACCTGGAGATCACGATCACCCGCATCCAGAGCACCCTGGAGCGGGAGGACAAACCGTCGTGGCGGGATCTGCGTAAACCGGCCGGCGGCATCTACGGCATCGTGTGGGTCGGCCTGTTCCTGTCGATCTTCCAGCAGTTCGTCGGCATCAACGTGATCTTCTACTACTCCAACGTGCTGTGGCAGGCGGTCGGGTTCGACGAGAGCTCGTCGTTCATCATCACGGTGATCACCTCGGTCACCAACATCGTCACGACGCTGATCGCGATCGCGCTGATCGACAAGATCGGCCGCAAACCGCTGCTGCTGATCGGCTCGTCGGGCATGGCGGTGACCCTGGCCACGATGGCGGTGATCTTCGGCACCGCCCCGCAGGTGGACGGCCAACCCCAGCTCGGCGACGTCGCCGGTCCGGTGGCGCTGGTGGCCGCCAACCTGTTCGTCGTCGCGTTCGGCATGTCGTGGGGCCCGGTGGTGTGGGTGCTGCTCGGCGAGATGTTCCCGAACCGGATCCGGGCCGCGGCGCTGGGCCTGGCCGCCGCCGCACAGTGGATCGCCAACTTCGCGATCTCGGTGTCCTTCCCCGCACTGCGTGAGGTGCTGGGCGCGGCGTACGGCTTCTACGCGGTGTGCGCGGCGCTGTCGTTCGTGTTCGTGTGGCGGTGGGTCGCGGAGACCAAGGGCAAGAACCTGGAGGACATGCACGCCGACGCGCTCGGGGGCTGACGCGCGGGCGAGCGAAGCGCGGATCGCCCGCCATGAAACAATTCATGTTCGTGAAGACCTTCGATGCCTTGTTCGCCGAGCTCAGCGACAAAGCGCGGACCCGCCCTGCCGGCAGCGGCACGGTCGCCGCGCTCGACGCCGGCGTCCACGGCATCGGCAAGAAGATCCTCGAGGAGGCCGGCGAGGTCTGGCTGGCCGCCGAACACGAGGGCGACGACGCGCTGGCCGAGGAGATCAGCCAGTTGCTGTACTGGACGCAGGTGCTCATGGTGGCGCGCGGCCTGACCCTCGACGACGTCTACCGGAAGCTGTGAGCGTGTCCGGGCAGATGTTGCGCGTGGCGGTGCCCAACAAGGGCGCGCTCAGTGAACCCGCCGCCGAGATCCTCGCCGAGGCCGGATACCGGCGCCGCCGCGATCCGAAGGACCTGACCGTCGTCGACCCGGTCAACCACGTCGAGTTCTTCTTCCTCCGGCCGAAGGACATCGCGATCTACGTCGGCTCCGGCCAGCTCGACCTCGGGATCACCGGACGTGACCTGGCCGCCGACTCCGACGCCCCGGTGCGGGAACGGCTCGCCCTGGGCTTCGGCAACTCGACGTTCCGCTACGCCGCACCCGCCGGCCGGGAGTGGACCACCGCCGACCTCAACGGCAAGCGGATCGCCACGTCGTTTCCGAACCTGGTGCGCAAGGACCTGGCCGCCCACGGCATCGACGCCACCGTGATCCGGCTCGACGGCGCGGTGGAGATCTCGATCCAGCTCGGGGTCGCCGACGTCATCGCCGACGTGGTCGGATCGGGCCGCACGCTGGGCCTGCACAACCTGGTGGCGTTCGGGGATCCGCTGTGCGAGTCCGAGGCCGTGCTCATCGAGCGCGAGGGTGCCGAGCCCGACGGAGAGAACGCCGCCGCGCGCGACCAACTCACCGCCCGCGTGCAGGGTGTGGTGTTCGGCCAGCAGTACCTGATGCTGGACTACGACTGCCCGCGTGCGGTTCTGGACCGCGCCACCGAGGTGACGCCCGGCCTGGAGTCGCCGACGATCGCCCCGCTGGCCGACCCGGCCTGGGTCGCGGTGCGCGCGCTGGTGCCGCGCCGCGACGTCAACGCGATCATGGACGAACTGGCCGCGATCGGCGCGAAGGCGATCCTGGCCTCCGACATCCGGTTCTGCCGCTTTTAGATTCAAGGCGTTCACGCGCGTCGCGCGTGTTAGCGTCCGGAGGTCGCAACCACGGCCCGGAGGACGCCATGACGCAGTTCCTGATCCTGGTTTTCGGGGTGTTGATCGGCTTCATCGCGGGACTGCGCGCGCTGACGGCACCGGCGATCGTCGCGTGGGGCGCCCTGCTGGGCTGGATCGACATCGATGACAAGTGGTCGGAGTGGATGGCGCATCCGATCACGGTCACCGTGCTGACGATCTTCCTACTGCTCGAACTCGTCACCGACCAGCTGCCGAGCACCCCGAGCCGTAAGACGGCGCCGCAGTTCATCACCCGGATCATCATGGGTGCCTTCGCGGGTGCGGTGATCGGCAGCGCCAGTTACCACACCTACCTCGGGCTCGGCGCCGGCATGATCGGCGCGGTGCTCGGCACACTCGCCGGAGCCTGGGCGCGGCAACGGTTCGCCGAGGCCCGCTCCGGTCAGGACCGCCCGGGCGCGATCCTGGAGGACGTCATCGCGGTCGGCGGCGGTTTCCTGATCGTGTACCTGGCCGGCCTGATCTGATGGCCGAGCGTTTCGACGCGATCATCGTCGGCGCCGGACAGGCCGGCCCGCCCCTGGCCGGGCGGCTGACCCAGGCGGGCCAGACGGTGGCCGTGATCGAACGCAAACTGGTCGGCGGCACCTGCGTGAACACCGGCTGCATCCCGACCAAGACGCTGATCGCCAGCGCCTACGCCGCGCACCTGGCCCGCCGGGCCGCAGACTACGGGGTCGGCACCGGCCCGGTCCGCGTCGACATGGCGCAGGTCAAGGCGCGCAAGGACAAGATCATGCTCGACGACCGGCTCGGCGTGGAGTCCTGGCTGGACGGGATGGACGGCTGCACCCTGATCCGCGGGCACGCGCGGTTCGAGGACCCGCACACCATCCGGGTGGGGGAGCGGGTGCTGACCGCCGACCGGATCTTCCTCAACGTCGGAGGCCGCGCGGTGGTGCCCGACCTGCCCGGCCTGTCCGATGTCGATTACATGACCAACGTCGACATCCTTGAACTCGACACTGTGCCAGAGCATCTCGTCATCGTCGGGGGCAGCTACATCGCATTGGAGTTCGCGCAGATGTACCGCCGCTTCGGCGCCCGGGTCACCGTCGTCGAGCGGGGGTCGCGGTTGACGTCACGCGAGGACGAGGACGTGTCGGCCGCCATCAAGGAGATCCTGGAGGCTGAGGGCGTCGAGATCGTGCTCAACGCCACCGGAATCCGGATAGCCAAGCGGGACAGTGGTTCCGGGCAGGGTTTCGACGTGATTCCCCGGGATGGCGCCGACCCGATCACCGGCACGCATCTGCTGATCGCGGTGGGCCGCGTGCCCAACACCGACGACCTCGGTCTGGACGCGGCGGGGGTGCGGACCGACGAGCGCGGCTACATCGTCGTCGACGACGAGCTGCGCACCACCGCCGGGCACATCTGGGCGATGGGGGACTGCAACGGTAAGGGCGCGTTCACGCACACGTCGTACAACGACTTCGAGATCGTCGCGGCCAACCTGCTCGACGACGACCCGCGCCGCGTCAGCGACCGCATCCCCACCTACGCGCTCTACATCGACCCGCCGCTGGGACGCGCCGGGATGACCGTCGAGCAGGTGCGCGCGTCCGGGCGAAAAGCGTTGGTGGGCAAGCGTGCGATGACGCGGGTCGGCCGTGCGGTGGAGAAGGGCGAGACGCAGGGTTTCATGAAGGTCGTCGTCGACGCCGAGACCCGGGAGATCCTCGGCGCCGCCGTCCTCGGGGTCGGCGGCGACGAGGTGGTGCACGCGATCCTCGACGTCATGACGGCGCGTCTGCCCTACACCGCGATCTCGCGCACCATGCACATCCATCCCACGGTCAGCGAGCTGGTGCCGACGATGCTGCAGGAGCTCACGCCGCTTCGGTGACCCGGCGGCCGGCGTGCAGTTGGGCGGTCACCGCCGCCACCCGCGCGCCGAGGTGGCGGCAGGTCTCCACGTCGGAGGGATGCACCTGATCGGGGTCGGCGTCGACGTCGGTGGACGCGCCCGCGCCCAGCCAGAACCCGAGCCGGTTGAGGTCGGCGTCGCTGCCCGCGCTGCTGTTCCAGCCGGGCGGCAGGCCGAGGTTCACCCAGTGCATGTGGTGCTGGGCGGCGAACACCGCGAGGCTGATCAGCGTCGACTGCTTGTCGCCGGCCTTGGCGCCGGAGTTGGTGAATCCGGCGGCCACCTTGTCACGCCAGGTCCCTTCGACGCAGCGCCTGCCGGTCTTCTCGGCGAACGCCTGAAACGCCGCGGCGACGTTGCCCATGTAGGTGGCGGTGCCGAAGATGATGGCGTCGGCGGTGTCCAGCGTGTGCCACTGCTCGTCGGTGACGGATTCGACGGGGATGAGCTGGACGTCGGCGCCCGCCGAGCGGGCTCCGGCGGCCACCGCGTCGGCGAGGCGGGTGGTGTGGCCGAATCCGGAGTGGTAGGCGATGCAGATCTGCGAGGGGCGGTTGGACATTCGTTACTCCTTGGTGGCGAGGGACTCGGCGACTTCCCGGTAGCGGGTGTCCCAGTCGGGCAGGGGTGCGCCTGCGAGGTGTGCCTCCAGGCGGTCGAGGTAGGCGTGGGTGCCGGGCCGGAAACCGTTGGCGTTGTCGACTCCGAGTCCTCGGTGGGTGAAAGTCAGTCGGGTGCCGCCGTTTTCGGGGTGCAGCTCGTAGCGCACCACGCTGGGTTCGACGACGCTCTGGTGCCACTCGTGTTCGAGGACGTGTGGAGGATCCCAGACGGTGATCCGTCCGGTCATGCGTTTGGCGTCGGCCGGGATGTCCGGGAAGATCGGGTCCATCTCGATGCGGCCGCCGGTTCGCGGTTCGATGACGGTGGCGCCGAACCACTCTCGGCGTTCGTCCGGATCGGTGATGGCCGACCACACCGCCTCGACGGGGTAGGGGAGGCGGCGTTCGAAGGTCAGGACGGCGCGGTCGCCGTGGACGGTCAGCGTTCCGTTGCGGTCACTCATCGGGGCTCCCGTGCTTTCTGGCCAGATGACGCTCCAGGGCGTCGAGGTGATCGGTCCACAGGCGGCGGTACCGGGCGATCCAGTCGTCGATGGCCATCAGACCGTCAGCGCGCAGCGCGTAGATGCGGCGCTGGGCGTCCGGGCGGACCTCGACCAGGCCGACCTCGCGCAGGATCTTCAGATGCCGGGAGACCGTCGGCTGGGTCAGTTGCGGCAGGGTCGCGACGAGCTCACCGGCGGTGCGCTCACCGTCGACGAGTGCGTCGAGCAGGGCGCGCCGGGTGGGCTCGGCGACCGCTTCGAAGACATCCACGGCTTGAAGTATGCGCCTTCATCTATATAGATGCAAGCGTATATAAGCGAGCGTGGCCAGGATCCGGTGCGGACCCTGGCCACGGGCGGGCCAAGCTCACGTCGATGTCGACCGCGCCCTTGCGCGCGTGAGTTCGGCGAGCTTGCGGTGCACCTGCTCGTCGGGATCATCGTCGCTGATGTCGTGATCGGTGATCTCGATCTCCGACTGGCCGGGTAACAGGGCGGCCGCCAGGCGGGGCATGCCGTCGGGCGTCGCTCCGATCGTGACGATGTTGCCGTCAGTGTCAACGGTGGCAACGACTTTCATCGTTCGTACCTTTCTCCTAGTGGGGGTGTCACGGGATGTCGACCGACGTGTACAGGTTGAACGCCGTGTTGCCGCTGGGTGGACCACCCACATGCGAGTTGTTGCGTACGACGATGTCCATGAAGCGGTCCTCCTCGCCGAACTGGCCGCGGCCGCGCCGGGTCGCCGCCTGGATCACTTCGAGGTAGACGGGGTTATCGCCGAACCCGCTGTCGGGAACCGACAGAGCCTGGGCCGATACGGACACCGCGCCCTGCCCGAGTTTCGGGTGCGGGCCGAGCACCAGGTAGAGGGTCTCGTCGGGCGGAATCTGGGCATTGAAAAGGTTTTTGAAGACGACGGTGGTAGCCATCGATGCACCTCGCTGCTTGTCGTGAAGACCCGAGTTTCGGGCTGCTCACACGGTGTCACCGGCGCAGCCGGCGCGTCATGCGTAGTGCACTACCTGAATTGCCGTGCGCGTCAGTCGCGAACCCGGCGGGCGAAGTCGGGGTCTTGAGTATGTGCTCGACTGGACCAACGACGACCACCAGTACGAGCACCTGCACGCCGACGCCGCCAACGGCGGGCGTGTACTGGTGCTCGCGTTGATCCGTTCGTCATCGGCCAGCCGTTCCGGCACATGTACCGCGGGCTGACGATCGGCGGGGCGTCAGTCCAGGATCCGGCGCGCGACGTTGGTGGTGATGAGGTCGAGCAGTTCGTCGCCGCGGCCGGCCAGGATGGTGCGGATCGCGTACAGCGAGAAGCCCTTGGCCTGCTCGGCGGTGATGGTCGGCGGGATCGACAGCTCCTGACGGGCGGTGACGACGTCGACGAGGGCGGGTCCGTCGTGGGCGAAGGCCTCGGTCAGCGCCTGCTCCAGGTCCGCGGGCTGTTCAACGCGGCGCCCGAAGATCCCCATCGACTGTGCGACGGCGGCGAAGTCGGGGTTGGTCAGGTCGGTGCCGAAGTTCACGATGCCCGCGGCCTTCATCTCCAGTTCGACGAAGTTCAGCGAGGAGTTGTTGAACACCACCACCTTGACCGGCAACCGGTTCTGGATGAGCGTGATCAGCTCACCGAACAGCATCGTCAACCCGCCGTCGCCGGCCAGCGCGACGACCTGGCGGCCCGGGTAGGCGGTCTGGGCGCCGATCGCGTGCGGTAGCGCGTTGGCCATGGTGCCGTGGTTGAACGACCCGATGAGCCGGCGACGGCCGTTCATCGTCAGGTACCGAGCCGCCCACACCACCGGCGAGCCGACGTCGCAGGTGAACACCGCGTCCTCGCCGGCCAGCCGGTTGATCAGTCCGGCAACGTATTCCGGGCGGATCGGGGTGCGGTCACGGTCGTTGACCGCCAACTCGTCGAGGCGCTGCCGGGTCTTGCGGTAGTGACGCAGTGAGCGATCCAGGTGCTGGCGGTCGAACTTGGGCCGCAGCATCGGTTGCAGCGCCTCGAGGGTGTCGGCGACGGTGCCGACCAGGCCGACGTCGACCGGGGTGCGACGACCGATGTGGTGGCCGCGGATGTCGACCTGGATGACCTTGGCGTTCTCGGGATAGAACTGCTGATACGGGAAGTCGGTGCCCAGCATCAGCAGCACGTCGGCTTCCTTGATGGCCTTGTAGCCCGACGCGAAGCCGAGCAGACCTGTCATCCCGACATCGAACGGGTTGTCGTACTCGATGAACTCCTTGCCCCGCAACGCGTGTACCACCGGTGCCTGCAGCGTGGCGGCGGCCCGGATCAGCGCGTCGTGTGCGCCCGCGACGCCGGCCCCGCCCAGGATCGTCACCGCGTTCGCCTCGTTGAGAATCCCGGCCGCCTGCCGCAGGGCTTCGTCATCGGGCCGAACGATCGAGTGCGACGCGGTGATCGGACGGGTGCTCCAGCCGGTGGCCTCGGCGCGCTGGTTGAAGATCTCGCCCGGGATGACCACCACCGCCACGCCGCTGTCCTCGATCGCGGCGCGCATGGCCATCGCGATGATGCGTGGCGCCATCTCCGGGGTGCTCACCAGTTCGCAGTACACACTGCACTCGCGGAACAGGTCCTGCGGGTGGGTTTCCTGGAAGTAGTCCGAGCCGATCTCGGTGCGGGGGATGTGCGCCGCGATCGCCAGCACCGGCACCCGGCTGCGCTGCGCGTCGAACAGCCCGTTGATCAGATGCAGGTTGCCAGGACCGCAGCTGCCCGCGCAGACCGCCAGCTGACCGGTGAGCGCGGCGTCGGCGGCGGCCGCGAAGGCCGCGGTCTCCTCGTGGCGGACGTGCTCCCAGCTGAGTTCGCCGGAGCGGCGAATCGCGTCGGTGAACCCGTTGAGGCTGTCGCCCGGCAACCCGTAGACGCGGCGCACCCCGCTTCGCGACAGTACGGATACGAGGTGATCGGCAACTGTGGACATGGGACAAACGTATCCCGATCTTTCGTGTGCTGTCGACACATGATCAAATGCTCACGGGCAGTGGGTAATTGAAATGGATTTGCTATCCGCTACTCCTGTTGACACCCCGTCGCGCCGTCGTGATGATCACAATGTCAATGCGCTGAGACGGCCGCTGTATTGCATTGGTATATCTGCCCGTTCGCTCACGCTACCGGGAGAGCGGGTATGTCAGAAATGCGAAGAACCTCCCATTTTCAGGAGACATCATGTCCAATTTCGGGGACTATCAGAACGACATTTATCGTCAGGGGCTGGCGGGCGTCATTCCCACGCTTCCCATGACCTATGACGACTGGGAATCCCATGCGCAGCAGGCGCTCCCGCCGAGCATGCTGTCCTACGTCGCCGGTGGTTCCGGTGACGAGCACACCCAGCGGGCCAATGTGGAGGCCTTCAAACACTGGGGGCTGATGCCGCGGATGCTGGCGGCGGCCACCGACCGCGACCTGTCGGTCGAGCTGTGGGGCCGGAAATGGACGGCTCCGATGTTCTTCGCTCCGATCGGTGTGATCGCGCTGTGTGCCCAGGACGGCCACGGTGACGTCGCCAGTGCCCAGGCCAGCGCCCGCACCGGCGTCCCGTACATCACCTCGACGCTCGCCATGAGCCCGCTGGAGGAGATCCGCAAGCACGCGGGGGACACCCCGGCGTACTACCAGATCTACTATCCGGAGGACCGCGACCTCGCGGAGAGCTTCATCAAACGCGCCGAGGCGGCGGGCTACGACGGTCTGGTGATCACCCTGGACACCTGGATCTTCGGTTGGCGGCCACGCGATCTCACGCTGTCGAACTTCCCGTTCCTGCGCGGGCTGTGCTTGACCAACTACGTCACCGACCCGGTGTTCCAGGAGAAGTTCAAGGCGCAGTCGGGAATCGACGCGTCCGAACTGCAGGCCAATCCGAGGCTGGCAGCCGACTACTGGCACAGCCTGTTCGGCCACTCGGTGACCTGGGAGGACGTCGAGTGGGTGCGGTCCATCACCAAGATGCCGGTGATTCTCAAGGGAATTCAGCACCCCGACGACGCACGACGCGCGGTCGACGCCGGCGTCGACGGGATCTACTGCTCGAACCACGGTGGCCGTCAGGCCAACGGTGGCCTGCCTGCGTTGGACTGCCTGCCCGACGTCGTGGCCGCCGCCGGTGACACCCCGGTGCTGTTCGACTCCGGAATCCGCACGGGCGCCGACATTGTCAAGGCACTCGCGATGGGCGCCTCGGCCGTAGGGATCGGCCGCCCGTACGCATGGGGCGCCGCGCTGGGTGGTTCGAAAGGCATCGAGCACGTCGCCCGGTCACTGCTGGCCGAGGCCGACCTGATCATGGCCGTCGACGGCTACCGCAACCTGAAGGAACTGACCTTCGACTCGCTGCGCCCCGTCCGCTGACGTGTCTGGGCCTCGGCCGCAAGGAGACTGGTCCTGCTTGCGGCCGAGGCTAGCGGACCGCCATGCCGTTTCTGGGCCGCCGGGGAAGCAGGCCGACGAGCAACGCTCGCAGGTAGCGGTCGGGGAGTGTCGGGTCGCTTCGATCCGGCGCGTGACGGATGGCGGTGCCCGCTCCGCACAGCAGCAGCATGGCATCGGTCGGCCCGAGCGTGGGGGAGAGCGAGGGGTCGGAGGCGACGATGCCGGTGACGAGCGAGCGAAGACCGTAGAGGAGTCGACGGCGCTGCGTACGGACGTCGTCGGTGACGGGATCGATCAACGCGGTTGCCGGCGCGCTGTCCCGCATGAACACCGCCAGGGCCGTCTTGATGAAGCATCGGAGGCCCTGCACCGTTTGCGGGACCGACTCGACCTTGGAGATCAGAATCGAGATCTGTTCGGCCGCAAGCGCTTCGGTGAGCGCTTCCGACGTGGGAAAGTGGCGGTACACGGTGGCGACGCCGACTCCGGCGTGCTGGGCGACGAGATTGAGTTGTAACGGCTTTCCGTCATCCGCAAGGCTCCGGGCCGCGTCCAGAATGCGACGGCGGTTGCGGGCGGCATCTCTGCGCAGGACGGTGGGCCGTACGGCGCCCTGGCTCACGGGGTACTCCTAAGGTTACTAGTTGATTGCTGAGCAAACCCACGACGTGACCCCGTTGCCGACGCCGGGCTTTGCTGCATCCTGCATGCAGGAGTCTAGCAGAGGTTGCATGCAAGGCGTAGTGAACTAATCGCACTTAGTTCGTCGCGGTCTCGAAGTGGGCCTGCACCCGGCCGATGAGCCGTTCGAGGTGTTCGATGGCGGCCCGCTCGGCGGCGTCGGCGTCGCGCGCCTCGAGAGCCTTGAGGATCGCCTCGTGCTCATCGACGACCACCTCGTGGGCGCTCACCCAGGCGGTGGTGTAGGTCGCGACGATCACTCGCGCCTGGACCCGGCGGAGGTTCTCGACAAGCAGACCGTTGCCGCAGTTGTCTCGGATGACGCTGTGGAAGTCGAGGTCGAGCCGGCGTGCGGTGAGGGTGTCGCCACTGCGCACGGCGGACTTGAAGCGGGTGAGGTTGTCGCGCAGGGTGTCGAGGTCGGCGCCCGACAGGCGGTTGGTGGCCAGTCGTGCGGCGAGGCCCTCGAGGCGGGAACGCACCTGCAGTCCGTCGATCAGGTCTCGGTGATCGAGGCGGGCCAAGTCGATGCCGACCGCGGTGACCACTAGCAGGCCCTCGTTCACGAGGCGTTCGACGGCGGCCCGCACCGGGCTGCGGCTCATGTTCAGCTGTTCGGCGATCGAGACCACGCTGGTCCGGCGGCCGGTCGGAAACTGACCGTCGAGGATGCGGGACCGAAGCTGGTCGTAGGCCAGATCGCTGAGGCCTGCCGGGCGTTGCACCGGTTCGAACGGCACTCACGTGCTCCTTCCTGTGCTCTTGCATTCAGCATACAGATACGGAGAGTGGCGCGATGGCAAGCATTTAGAGTTTGCTAGCGGTGTCCGTTCGCGGGTCGACGCCTGATTTGTCAGAGGTCGAATGTATGTTCGAGTTATGTCAGGTACGGGTCTGCAGGCGGCCATCAAGGGGCTGCGGGCGGCCGTCGACGCGGTCGCCGGCTGCGACCTGACCCTCGCCACTGACAC
>Ga0180222_1000882_pt1 | contig 37736 bp, 38 predicted proteins | sample eDN5th37CKraftOP_FD_151336 | JGI IMG/M metagenome (GOLD analysis project Ga0180222, IMG submission 151336) | Enriched Organic Plus compost microbial communities from Emeryville, California, USA - eDNA 5th pass 37_C Kraft OP (version 2) (version 2) ...
CGGTCAGGTATCGAGATCACTGGCGTTCCGCAAAACACTTTTCTCGGCACGCTGATTTCCTGGGTGGCGCCAGCGCTTGTCTTCTTCGGAATCTGGATGCTGCTGTTCCGCAAGTTCGCCGACAAGCAGGGCTTTGGCGGTTTCCTGCAGGTCGGCAAGAGCAAGGCCAAGGTGTATATGGAGAAGGAAACCGGCGTCAGCTTTGCCGATGTGGCCGGCGTTGACGAGGCCAAGGCCGAGCTGGAGGAAGTGGTCGACTTTCTGAAGGCGCCTGAAGAGTACGGGAAGCTCGGTGCGCGCATCCCGAAGGGCATCCTGCTTGTCGGCCCGCCCGGCACCGGCAAGACGCTTCTGGCGCGGGCCGTAGCAGGTGAGGCGGGCGTAACCTTTTTTTCGATCTCTGGCTCGGAATTCGTCGAAATGTTCGTGGGCGTCGGTGCCGCCCGGGTACGCGACCTATTTGAACAAGCCCGCAAGAACGCACCGGCGATCATCTTTATCGACGAACTCGACGCGCTCGGCCGCGCCCGCGCCTCCGGTCAGATGGCCGGCGGGCATGACGAGCGCGAGCAGACGCTGAACCAGCTTCTCACTGAGCTGGACGGGTTCGACCCGTCGTCGGGGATCGTGCTGCTGGCGGCCACCAACCGGCCGGAAATCCTGGACCCCGCGCTGCTGCGTGCGGGCCGCTTCGACCGGCAGGTGCTAGTGGACAAGCCCGACAAGAAGGGCCGCATCCAAATCCTTGGCGTGCACATGAAAAAGGTGACGCTCGCCCCCGATGTGGCCGCCGAGAAGTTGGCTGCGCTGACGCCTGGGTTTTCAGGCGCGGATCTGGCCAACCTAGTCAATGAGGCTGCACTTCTGGCTACACGCCGCAAGGCTGATGCCGTGACCATGGACGATTTCAACAACGCGGTGGAGCGGATCGTGGCGGGTCTGGAAAAACGCAACCGTGTGCTGAACACACGCGAACGGGAAATCGTCGCGCATCATGAAATGGGGCATGCGCTGGTCGCAATGGCGCTCATCGGGAGCGATCCCGTGCACAAGGTCTCGATCATCCCCCGCGGGATCGGCGCGCTTGGCTACACCATCCAGCGCCCGACTGAAGACCGCTTTCTGATGACCCGCGAGGAGCTGGAAAATAAGATTGCCGTTCTTCTGGGCGGGCGCGCGGCCGAGAAGGTCATCTACGATCACCTCTCGACTGGTGCCGCGGATGACCTGGTGAAGGCGACCGACATTGCCCGTGCCATGGTCGCGCGCTACGGCATGGACCCCGATCTGGGCCATGTCAGCTACGACAACGAGCGGCCCGGCTTCCTTGGCACGGGTGATCAATCCGCTTGGCTCAACCGCCGCCACAGCGAGGCAACGGCCGAGCGGATGGATGTAGCTGTCAAGGCAATCATCGATGACATCTTCGCGCGTACGGTCGCGCTTCTTGAGGCGAACCGGGCGCTGCTGGAGGAAACGTCGCGCGATCTGCTCGACCGCGAGACGCTGAACGAGCCCGACCTTCGGGCCATCGCAGAACAGGTCCGCGCTAAGAAGGGAGAAGCGGCCTGAAAACATAGTTCCAGCCCGGATTGTTCGACTGGGAACCTGACGGAGGTAGAAAATGGCAAATGGCATCTGTGATATCTGCAAATCCCGACCTGCCAGCTTTCGTGCGCAGGTCTCTGCAAACGGTGAACGCAAGGTGATGGAGCTTTGCGACGAGGACTACCGCAGGATCGCCCGACGGCAGGGCCGCAGCGCATCGCCGTTGGAATCCCTATTCAGTGGGCGCTCGCTCTTCGATGAATTCTTCGGCGATAGCGGTGGCCTTTTCGACCGCTTGGGCGAGGATCAGGGGCAAGCCGTCCCGATCCGCCAGGTGGGACGCGGCGCGCGGCGCGGCGGCATCAATATTGCCGACCGCTTGAGCGAACAGGCTAACAAGCTTTTGCAACAGGCGGGCCAGAAAGCGCACGAATTCGGCCGCAACGAGGTCGATACGGAACACCTTCTGCTGGCGCTGACCGGCTCCGACGTTGTCCGCACGGTGTTGGGGCAGGTCAAGATCGACGTCGACGATCTACGCCGCCAAATCGAGCGCGAGGCGAAGAAGGGCGACGTCGCTCACGAGGATCGCGAGATCGGGGTCAGCCCGCGGGTCAAAGATGCGCTGAACCGCGCTTTCATAGCCTCAAACGAGTTGGGCCATTCCTATGTCGGCCCAGAACACCTGCTGATCGGCCTTGCCGAAGAGGGTGAGGGCGTGGCGTCGAGCATCCTGAACCGGCTGGGCCTTACGCCGCAGGCGCTACGCCAACAGGTGACGAAGGCCGTCGGTCAGGGGGCCGAGGAAGGCCGCGTCGAGACCCCGTCGAGCACTCCCGATCTGGATGAATATAGCCGCGATCTGACGAAGTTGGCGCGCGAGGGCAAGCTTGACCCGGTGATCGGTCGGGCGCGAGAGATCGAGACGACGATCGAGGTTCTGGCGCGTCGCAAGAAGAACAATCCGGTTCTGATCGGCGAACCCGGCGTCGGCAAGACTGCAATCATCGAGGGACTGGCGCAGCGCATCGTCGCGGGGGAAGTGCCCGAGGCGCTACGCGACAAGCGGCTGGTCGAGCTCAATATCAACTCGATGGTCGCCGGGTCCAAGTATCGCGGCGAGTTCGAGGAGCGAGTCCAGAAGATCCTGAAAGAGATCGAGGCCAACAAGGCCGACATGATCCTGTTCATTGACGAGATCCACACCATCGTCGGAGCTGGGCAGGGCGGCGGCGAAGGTGGGCTGGACATCGCCAATACGTTCAAGCCGGCACTGGCTCGCGGCGAGTTGAATCTGATCGGTGCGACCACACTGAACGAGTACCAGAAGTATATCGAGAAGGACGCCGCGCTGGAGCGCCGCTTCCAGCCGGTATATGTGGACGAGCCGACGGTGGCACAGACGATCATGATTCTGCGCGGCCTTCGCGACACGCTGGAAAGCCACCACAAGGTGACGATTACCGACGAGGCCATCGTCGCAGCAGCCGAGCTTTCCGACCGCTACGTCACCGGCCGTTTCATGCCCGACAAGGCCATCGACCTGATAGACCAGGCCGCCGCCCGGGTGAAGATCAGCGCCACCGCGCGACCCGTTGACGTGCAGGAACTGGAAGCTGAGGTCGCTCAGATCAGGCGCGAACAGGACTACGCCGCCGGTCGCAAACAATTCGATCGCGCTGGAGAGTTAAAGAAGGAACTGGAGGAGAAACAGGCCGAACTCGACGAATTGATGGCGACCTGGAAGCGAGACCGGGCCTCTGCCACGGCCGAGGTGCGCGCCGACCACGTGGCGCAGATCGTCTCTAAATTGACCGGCGTGCCTGTGAGTGAACTGACCACGGAAGAGCGCGAAAAACTCCTGAAGCTAGAGGACAAGTTGCATGAGCGTGTAATCGGCCAGGAAGAGGCCATTCATGCCGTTGCCGATGCCGTGCGACTGGCGCGCGCCGGACTGCGCGAGGGCTCCGGCCCGACCGCAACCTTCCTGTTTCTCGGCCCGACTGGCGTAGGCAAGACCGAGTTGGCCAAGACCTTGGCCGAGACGATCTTCGGTGATCAGGATGCAATGATCCGCATCGACATGTCCGAATATGGCGAACGTCACGCGGTCGCGCGGCTGATTGGCGCCCCGCCGGGCTATGTCGGCTACGACGAGGGCGGGCAGTTGACGGAACGGGTCCGGCGCCGGCCATATTCTGTCGTGCTGCTCGACGAGATCGAGAAGGCGCATGCGGATGTATATAACATCCTGCTTCAGGTCTTCGATGAAGGCCGCCTGACCGATGGCAAGGGTCGCGTGGTGGATTTCACCAACACCATCATCATTGCCACGTCTAACCTCGGCTCCGACATCATCCAGCGCAACCTACGCAAGCGCGGAACCAAGGAGTTCGACGAGGCTGGCCAAAAGGCCGAACTGATGGACGTTCTGCGCGTTCATTTCCGACCCGAGTTCATTAACCGAATCGACGAGATCATCGTCTTCCATTCGCTGAATCAGTCGGAAATTCGGCAGATCGTCGAGCTGCAACTGGCCCGTGTCGCTCGCACGGCGATGACCCAAGGGGTCGAACTCGACTACGATAAAAGCGTTGCGGAGCATTTCGGAGCGGTGGGCTTCCGACCGGAATTCGGAGCCCGTGAATTGCGACGGCTAATCCGGTCGCAACTGGAAACCGAGCTCGCCCGCGAGATGCTTTCGGGCCGGATCGAGGACGGCGACAAGGTACGCGTCACCTGGGCCGTGGATGATCGGAAGATCGAGTTCGAAAAGCTGGAGAGCGCAGGAGAGACCGGAGCCCCCGACGAGCCCGGCGATCGCGATGGCGGAGAGGCTGAGCCTGCCGCCGAATGATCGCTCTCGCACCGGCGGCGTTGACGCCGCCGGTGCCGCGGCCCGAAAGGAGGTGAAAACCATCATGAATGGACACAACAGCGCCCCGTTTCGACCGGAAATCCTCGGAACTGGCCTGACACCTCCCAACGTGCTGACAGCGTTGATCTACAGGCCAGGTCGCTCGTCCCACACCTCCACGCCAATTAGGCGGCAATATTGGATACTCGGCTTTGAGTCGGCACGAGCGCCGGCCATCGCACTTCTTATGGGCTGGAGCGCAACCGACGATCCCTATAGGCCCATCCGCTTGACATTCCCTGACCTCGACAGCGCCATCGCCTTCGCGGAACGAAAAGGCTCGCAGTTTATCGTGGGCACTGAACCGGACAAACATCGATCCGTGCCACCGGGTCGCTTCTGGGGGGAGAGAGTGCCAACCAGCAAAGGTGCCGATGCTCCTGGCGCCCACCGCATAGTGACCGGACACCGACCGAGTTCCAGGCACCGGCTTCACCGACGCATTAGCGCCGCCAGCGTTCGTGATCGCACAGCGGAACTCGCGATGGCTGCACACCCGGACAGTGAACCGAGCGCTGCGTCCTTCCCCGCGTCAGACCAACCGGCGTGGATCGGGGCAACTGTCTATAAAAACGGGCGACGTTGATGCACGCGGCACAGGGACTGTTGGAGGTCACCGTGTTGCTCGCGATGGTAGCTTTCTGCCATGTCGCGATCTGCGCAAGGCTTGGCATCCCCGCAGTGGTCGGTTACCTGCTGTCAGGTATTCTGATCGGGCCATCCGGTCTGGGGCTCATCGCCGAGGGTGCCACACTCACGCTTATCGGTGAGGTCGGGGTGATCCTGCTTCTCTTTTCGCTTGGTCTGGAATTCTCCCTCGACAAGCTCGTGGCGCTCCGGCGGCTGATCTTTGGACTCGGTCTGGCACAGGTGCTTGGAACCGGAGGGTTGGTCGCCGGAGGGCTCCTCGTCTTTACCGAGATCCGGCCGGCGGCGTCAATTCTGATTGCTGGCGCGGTCGCGATGTCGTCGACCGCGCTTTGCCTCAAGGTACTTGCCGGCGGCGGTGCGCTCGGAACGCCTCAGGGACGGGTCGCCATCGCTGTTCTGCTATTTCAGGATCTGGCGGCAGTCGGCTTTCTGGCGTTTCATGATGTCATCGTCGCGGCAGGAGCGGTGGGAAGCGCGAACGGTATCCTTAAGATGGTCGGGGGAATCGGGGTGTTTATCGGGGCGTTCTTCATCGCCCGGTCAACGCTTCAGCGGCTTGCCGAATGGGTCGCAAGTCAGGGCGAGGCCGACCTCGCACAGCTTCTGGCCCTGGTTATTGCCTTGCTCGCAGCCATTGTTGCACAGGTCGCGGGACTTTCGCCAGCGCTCGGAGCCTTCGCTTCCGGCATGGCGATCGCCGAGGGCGACGCTCGCCTGTCAACGGCGGAGTAAAAACCGGCCACGGGGCGGAGCAAAAGTCGGCCACTGTGGCGCCGGCCTGAGACCACCGGGAGGGCGTAGCCCGAGCTGTGGTCTCAGGCCGGCGCGGCGATTTTTTCAGGAGCGTTTCAGCCGGCCTTTCGGGCGCGACTTTGTGCGAGACGATAGCTGTCGCCATTCATCTCGAGGATGTTGACGTGGTGGGTGATGCGATCAAGCAGTGCGCCGGTCAATCGTTCGGACCCGAGGGTTTCCGTCCATTCGTCAAATGGAAGATTGCTGGTGATCAGGGTGGCCCCGCGCTCGTAGCGTTGCGAGATCAGCTCGAACAGCAGTTCCGCCCCGGTCTTCGACAGCGGCACGAAGCCCAGCTCATCGATGATCAGCAGCTTGTAGGCGGCCATCTGCTTCTGGAGCCGGAGCAGACGCCGCTCGTCGCGTGCCTCCATCATCTCGCTGACCAGGGCCGCCGCCGTGGTGAAGCCGACGGACAGGCCCTCCTGGCACGCGGCCAGGCCGAGACCGAGCGCGACATGCGTCTTGCCGGTTCCACTGGGGCCGAGCGCAATGACGTTCTCGCGCCGCTCGATCCATTCGCATCGCGCCAGTTCCAGCACCTGCATCTTGTTCAGCTTAGGTATGGCGGTAAAGTCGAAGCTATCCAAGCTTTTGACGACCGGGAATTTGGCCGCCTTGATCCGGCGTTCTACCTTGCGGCGATCCCGCTCGATCGTCTCCCGCTCGGCAAGCCGGAAGAGGTAGCCGATATGATCGACGCCTTCGGTGGCACATAGCCGAGCCAGCTTCTGGTACTCGCGCTGGAAGGTCGGCAGCTTCAGGGCCTTGAGATAGTGGGCAAGCAGGATATCGGGTGCTTCGGCGGTCATGCGGCTTCTCCCGCATCATTCGACAGAAGGCGCATATACGCCTTTGCCGTGGTCTTCTCGACCGTCGCTCTTGGCAGGTAGGGATAGATCGCCAGGTCCAACCGCGGCGGTCGGCGCTCTACCCGGCACAAGGTCAGATGCTTGACGGCGTCGAAGCCGATCGCACCGAGCTGGATGGCTTGCTTGACGGCGGCCTGCAGATCGGCAAGCTCGAAGCTTTCCAGCAGGCGCAGAACCTGCACGTATTCCCGCCGCCCATGCTTGGCCATGCGTCCTTCCATCAGCCGGCGCAGCGTCGCGAACTCGTCCGGCAGATCCCAGCCTTGCAGAGGAGCCGCCTGATCCAGGGAATTAATCTTCTGCTCGATCAGCGGCAGATAATGGACAGGGTCGAAGACGACGTCTTCCCGTTCCCAGCACCGCGGATGACGAGCGATGATCTCGCCACGGCAGCCAATCACCACCTTGTCGACGTAGCCCCGAATCCAGACGTCCTGATGGCCATACGCGACCGGCACGGAATAATCGTTGGTCTTGTAGCGCACGAGAGATTGGGCCGTCACAATGGCGCTGGCCTGGTCGCAGGCATCGAAGGGTGATGCCGGCAAGGGGCGCATGGCAGCAAGATCACGTTGCAGACGCCCTCCGATCGTCTCGCTCTCGCCACGCAGCTTGTCGGACTAGCAGTGTTCGGTACAGCCTCGGCATTTGCCGCCTTTGCTCCCACCCCTGAGACATTGATTGCGGCCAGAGCGGTGCTTGCCATTGGCGCAGCGATCATGCTCCCCGCCACGATCTCGATCATCCGCGTGGTGTTTACCCAAGACCACCAGCGGGCAGTAGCCATTGGCATATGGGGATCGGTCTCCGCCGGAGCGGCCGCGCTTGGGCCTATCCTCGGCGGCTTCCTGCTGGAGCACTTCTGGTGGGGATCGGTGTTCCTCATCAACGTACCCGTGGTCATTGTAACGCTGGTGTTAACCTTCGCCAACATTCCCGCGCTTGCGGGCAATCCAGACCGCCACTGGGACGCCGCCACCTCGGCGGTGCTGACGGTAAGCCTTGTCGCGCTCCTCTACGCTCTCAAGGGCGTCTTAAAGGCGGATATTCATTGGGACGAGGTGGCGGCCGCTTTTGTGTGCGGCGTGACATTCTTCTGGTGGTTCATGCGCCGCCAGCGCGTCCTCTCTTCGCCACTAATCGACTTTACACTGTTCCGTAATGCCGGGTTCTCCATCGGGGCGGTCGGAGCGCTGTTCGCAAGCTTCGTCATGATAGGGCTTCAATACGTTTTAAGCCAGAAGCTCCAGCTCGTGGACGCCTTCACGCCCTTGCAGGCAGGCCTATACGTTCTGCCGATAGCGGCGGGTTCGTTTATTGCGGGCCCCACCCTGGGAGCCGTTCTGTTCCGCGTGGGTATCGCGCGCATGCTTGCCCTGACGCTCGGATTGGCCGCGCTTGGGCTTACCCTATTCGCAATGGCTACCAGTACCACACCATTGCTGTGGCAGGTGACCACCCTGACTGTCGCCGGGTTCGGGTTGGGCGGCATCATGTCGGTCGGCTCGACCTCGATCATGATTAATGCTCCCGAGGAAAAAGCGGGGATGGCCGGTGCCTTGGAAGGCATTTCCTACGAGTTGGGCGGGACACTGGGCGTTGCTGTCATGGGAAGTATCATCGCCTCCATTTACACCCAGTCGTTTGCGCCTCCGCCCGAGGCAGGGCTTGCTCCCAGCGCATGGGACAGTCTCGATCAGACCTTGACTGCCGCCGCTAAGCTTGGCGGTAATTTTTCAAACCAGATCATCGAAGCAGGTAAGGCCGCCTTCATACATGGTGTATCCACAGTAATGATAGGCAGCTCGGTATTGGTAATCGCCTTGTTTGTCATGATGGCTCTTTATGCCAGAAAGAACGTTGCCTAATCCCAGTATACGAAGGGCGGGAAACCCACTCGGGTCGACCGCTCAGACTTTAGCCGTTTGCGGACACGAATAATTCCACGGCATCAACTCGTCGATCCGGCTATGCTTGCAGCCGTTCATGATGGTGGTGAGCGCCCTGGTCAAATAGGCCTGCGGATCAACGCCATTCAGCTTACACGTCTCGATCAGCGAGGCGATGTCCATCGGAGCGCTCACCCTATTGTCCTCAGGGGCTATTAATTTCCAACGCATCGCAAGCATAGAAGGAATAGGCTCCGGCCTGCCGTTCGCTGCGCTGTGAGCAATGATCAGCTACCGATTGTTGCGTGTGGGATGTCAGGATGGTCGTAACGTTATCGCAGGATGAAGCAGATGAGTGGCGCTGATGATGCCGCGGCTTCCAGTGGTGCCGAAGCGTTAGCGCTTCCTTTCTCAAAGTGTGGCTCCATTGATTTCCACCGACGGAACCGGGCCGAACGGCGTGAGGTGGCCCGCCTCTAGCAGGTGCGACGGGCCACCCATGATCGCTTTAGAAATCCATACCGGCGCCGGCGGGCATAGCCGATGCGGTTTCCTTCTTCGGCTTTTCGGCGATCATCGCTTCGGTCGTAACGAGCAGCCCGGCGACAGAGGCTGCGTCCTGGAGAGCGGTCCGCACGACCTTGGCCGGATCGATGACGCCCTGCGCGTAGAGATCGCCATACTCGCCTGTCTGGGCGTTCCAGCCGTAGGAGAACTCGCTTTTCTCCCGCAGTTTTCCGACAATGACAGACCCTTCAGCGCCGGCGTTCTCGGCGATCTGACGGACAGGAGCCTCAATCGCACGGCGGACGATCTCGACGCCGACCTTCTGGTCTTGATTGGCCGTACTGAGATTGTCGAGAGCCTTGACAGCACGCAGCAGCGCAACACCACCGCCCGGCAGGATGCCTTCCTCGACAGCGGCGCGGGTCGCATGCAGCGCATCGTCGACGCGGTCCTTCTTTTCCTTCACTTCGACCTCGGTAGAGCCGCCCACGCGGATGACGGCAACGCCGCCAGCGAGCTTGGCAAGACGTTCCTGCAACTTTTCGCGGTCGTAGTCGGACGTGGTTTCCTCGATCTGCGCCCTGATCTGGGCGACGCGGCCTTCGATGTCGGACGTCTGGCCGACGCCGTCAATGATGGTTGTGTTCTCCTTCTCGATCGCGACCTTCTTGGCCCGGCCGAGCATTTCGAGCGTGACATTTTCAAGCTTGATGCCGAGGTCTTCGGAAATAACGGTGCCACCGGTAAGGATGGCGATGTCTTCGAGCATGGCCTTGCGGCGGTCGCCGAAACCCGGAGCCTTGACGGCAGCGATCTTGAGGCCGCCACGCAGCTTGTTGACGACGAGCGTTGCAAGCGCTTCGCCTTCGACGTCTTCAGCGATAATGAGGAGCGGCTTGCCGGACTGGACGACGGCTTCGAGAACCGGGAGCATCGCCTGCAGGTTGGAGAGCTTCTTCTCATGAATGAGGATATAGGGGTCTTCGAGTTCGACCCGCATCTTGTCCTGGTTTGTCACGAAATAGGGGCTGAGGTACCCGCGGTCGAACTGCATGCCTTCGACGACCTCAAGTTCGGTCTCGGCGGTCTTGGCCTCTTCAACCGTGATCACACCTTCGTTTCCGACCTTTTCCATCGCTTCGGCAAGATAGCGGCCGATCTCCGGATCGCCATTGGCCGAGATGGTGCCGACTTGAGCGATCTCGGAATTATTGGTGATCTTGCGGGCGTTAATCTTGAGTTCCTGGACGACTGCGTCGACAGCGAGATCAATGCCGCGCTTCAAGTCCATTGGGTTCATGCCGGAAGCGACAGCCTTGGCGCCTTCTTTGACGATTGCCTGGGCAAGAACCGTCGCGGTGGTCGTACCGTCGCCGGCCAGATCATTGGTCTTTGACGCCACTTCACGCAGCATCTGGGCGCCCATGTTCTCGAACTTATCTTCCAGCTCGATTTCTTTGGCGACCGAAACGCCGTCCTTGGTGATGCGCGGAGCACCGAAGGACTTGTCGATCACCACATTGCGGCCCTTCGGACCAAGCGTGACCTTCACCGCATTGGCCAACACATCGACCCCACGCAGCATCCGTTCACGGGCATCGGTGTGAAACTTGACTTCTTTCGCAGCCATTTCTTTAACTCCTCACTAGGCAGCTATCTGACTGATGAACGTAGGGTGGATGGCTCAGGCGGCCTGTCTTTGCTCGGCTTGGTCTTCAATGATGCCCATGACATCGCTTTCCTTCATGATCAGCAGGTCTTCGCCGTTGATCTTGATCTCCGTGCCGGACCATTTGCCGAACAGGATGCGATCACCGGGCTTGACGTCGAGTGCCTGGAGCTGGCCAGCCTCGTTGCGGGCGCCGGGGCCGACGGCGATGACCTCGCCCTCCTGCGGCTTTTCCTTGGCGGTGTCGGGAATGATGATGCCGCCCCTGGTCTTTTCTTCGGCCTCAATGCGGCGGACCAGAATGCGGTCATGTAGTGGACGGAACGTCATATCGTTCTCCTTCAGGACAAACAGATTAAAGAGAGGTTCCTCCGCTCCGAACCGGTTGGTCCGGAGCGGGGCTTGCGCACCCCTTTCGGCGATGCGCGGAAAATGAGCTGGGTTCGCCAATTTATCTTTTCAAGAGGGTGAGTTAAAAAAATCAGCACTCTGAGGCACGAAGTGCTACCGCCCTGAAGTTCTGATGATATTTCTGTTCCGACAAATATCGTTCTGTCTTGAATCACCTCATGAAAATACCAAAATTACCTCTCCGGCGGGGCATGTGCTCCGCAAATCCGCCACTGATATTTGTGAGAATGTTGTGTTGGATGGAGGATATCGATGGAAAAGCGAAAGCAGTTGACGGGCATTCCGTCATCGCTGCAGTCGGCAACAGATCCGGATCTTGATCGGTTGTTGTCACCGGCGCAGTATTTTTCTCATCCCAACGAGGTGTTAAAAAGCCGGATACTGGATCGGGATGAAACGGGCGATTCTGGCGGCGTGGGTTTCCGATGCCTGTGCTATCGAGTCAAACCCGGCGCTTCGACAGCGACCCGGCTCACCTGAGCCAATCCCATTCGACGTCATTATGTAGGCGCTGCAGCGGCTAGACGCACAGGCACGACCGTACGGGGCTCGACTGCAGGGCGCGAGAGACGACAAAAAGCATGGCGTAGACATGCATGTCTAAAGAGGATGGAAGAAAGTGATTTCGAAAGTCAGCCGGGAATTCCTGATGCAGATGGAAGGTTATGGTTTGACGACGGCGGAGATCCATTATCGGATGCCAGACCATCCCGGCCTTTTGCAACTCTATGTCTGGCAAGATTATGATCTGGCGCCGCACTTTCCGGAACTCCGCGCTTTCCTTGATTTCTGGTCAGAAACGCTGCAAGGACCGCTCCATTCGGTACGAGTTGCCCACAACCACCTGATTGAACCGTCGGACTGGGCAGCTGTAGACGGGGTCATTGCGATCCAATGAACAAGAAGATCGCCGCGGCGACCCGAGCCGCGGCGACTTGGCCTGGTGTACGCAACGGTCGCCACTCAGGCGCCGTCATCTTCCCTTTCGTCAAGCATGTCGATCAATTCGCCGATTCGTGAGCCGGGAAGAGGGCGACCGGCTCCAATCAGCGCTTCATCGCTGTTTAACCATGCCCACGCCTCCCTGAGCTCTTCGGCTGATGCACCGGTCGAAATAAGATCGGCGACAAGCACGTCATCGACCGGACCCAGAACGGCTTCAACTTCTTCACGTGTCATCGGCATCAACACTTCCTCCTGTTCGTGCGGAAAGGATGGCGTGGAGCGCGGCTTCTTGGGCGAGAGCCTTTTTTTCGACCTAAAGCCGAACTCCGCCGCAAAGGCATGAAAAGTTGATCTTGGTTTACGGTCCGAGCCTCCAAGCACAAATCTGTGAGCGTTTCGAGCCCAAGGCCGAGGCGGTTCTGCCAAAGCTCTCAGTTGGTCGTCAACACCTTGATCTCTCCCTTTCGTTCGAGAACGTCAACGACCACCTTCGATTGGGTGCCGCGCAAAGCGATATCCACCGATGCCGAACCGAGCCGCAGGTTTCGAAGCACGACTTCATCAGTGAAAGATGGCAGTACAGGCTGGTTCAGCGTCAATTGGCAGGCGCGTGGATCGAAACCGAGACCGATCACTGTCGCCAGCAGGAAGAGCGGCGCCGCCGCGGCCCAAGCTTGCGGGATGCAGGAGACGGGATAGAACGTAGGCCCTTTTCCGCGTTGGCGAACGAAGCCGCAGTAAAGCTCGGGCAGCCGTCTGAGATCGATGTAGGTCGATGCGGCAAACAATGCTTCGAAGATGCGTGCTGCCTCGGCCCGATAGCCGTACCGCACCAAACCGGCGGCGATCAGCGCATTATCATGCGGCCAGACCGATCCGTTGTGATAGCTCATCGGATTGTAGCGTGCCTCGGAGGCGGCAATAGTGCGCACACCCCAGCCACAGAAAGATGACTGCGCCATCAGTGTTCGGACGACCTTCTCGGCGCGTTCCGGGAAAGCAATCCCCGTGAACAGCGCATGACCGGCATTCGACGAGCGGACACGGCAAGGATTTTTCTCGCCGTCGAGGGCCAGGATATAGGTTTGCAGTTCTTCGTCAAAGAACGCTTTGTCGAAGGAGATGCGCAATGTCTCGGCCATTCGGTCGAAACTCAAGGCGTCATCGTCCTTACCCAGCTGCCGGGCAATGATCGCGGCCGCCCGCCAGGCACCATATACATAGGCCTGCACCTCCGTCAGAGCGATTGGTCCCGTCGCAAGCCTGCCGTCCTTGTGGAACACGGAGTCGTGGCTGTCCTTCCAACCCTGATTGGCCAGGCCCTTCCCGGAGCGGGCACCATATTCAACGAAGCCGTCACCATCCCGGTCTCCAAACCGGGTAATCCAGTTCAGCGCAGCGCGTATATGAGGCCATAGGCCACGTAAGGTTTCGAGGTCACCTGTCCTTTGAAGATAGGCGCCCGCCAGCATGACAAAAAGCGGGGTCGAATCGATGCTGCCGTAATACCGACGGAAGGGAACTTCACCGAGTTCCGCCATCTCTCCGAAGCGCATCTCGTGGAGGATCTTGCCTGGTTCGGCGTCGGCTTCAGGGTTGAAGTCGACTGCCTGGTTGGCGGCGAGATGCTTAAGGACGCCAAGGGCGATTGCCGGGTCGAGCCAAAGTGTCTCCAGGGCGGTTATCAGCGCATCGCGACCAAAGACTGTGCTGAACCAGGGGATGCCGGCATAGGGGTACGGGCCTTCGGGCGTGTCGGTCATCAGCATATAGAGGTCCGCGACGCTGCGGCGGGCGGCTTCATTGAAAATTTCGTTGGAGGTCACCACCGATGCTGCACGAGCCGACGAGCGTCGCAGAGCTCGACGCGCCCGACGCAGTGCGGAGAAAAATGTCTTTCGGGGTGGAGTTTTCTCTTCACTGCGCTCGTCACAGATAATCTCGATGAAGAGCGAGCGGGCTTCACGTGGCCCAAGGGTAATCTGATAACGGGCATGATCTCCCGCAATTGACGAGGGTTCGGGGCCGAAACGCAGAACCGTTGCACGTGTTCGCCCATCGAGACCGAGATAGGAAAGGCGGACGCGATCAGCCTCCACCTCAGGCTGGGCCGATTGCCCGCGCTTCGCGCGGGGCGTGCCCCGTATTTCGAACAGGTCGGCGAAATCGGCCGCAAATGCAATATCGAGACGGATCGTGCGTTCCCGGTCATCGAAATTGCGCAGCAGAAGCCGTTCGTAGCAGACTCCGTTTAGAAGAAACCGTGTCCGCCGTATGTGTAGCAAGTCGTGGCGAAGCGTGTCGCCATCTGGCTCGATGACAATGTCAGGATTGGTGAGATCGCAGTTCAGCGTAGCGTTGTCGTCACGCAATGTCGAAGAAAGCAGCAACGGATGGAGCCCGTTGATGGTCAGGCTGAGATAGGACAGGTGCCGCGTATCCCGATGGAACACACCCTCAGGGTTGCCTGGCCACGAAACTGCATCACCATTATTGTCAAACACGGCGAATGTGTCGCCGTGTTTCAGTGTTCGCGAACCGCGTTCATAGCGGATCGCGGCCTCGGGAACGCCGCTCGTCGGCTTGGTGTCGGAGCCGGCGTAGGCCGGCTCCTTTCTGTCGGTCAATGTTAACGCGGAATCCACGGCTGAAAATCCTTTATCAGACGAGCGTCAGGCTGTGTCGCCGATGGCAAAGGTGGCAGCATTTCCATTGGCAGCATGAAGCGGCATTTGTCCGACGTGGTTGTATCTGTTGACGAGTGAGCGGTAGATGTCGACATAGTCATTGGCCATCCTCCTTGCAGTGAAACGCTTGTCGAACGTGTTGCGGACAGTCTTGCGGTCGAGCTGATCGAGTTTGCCGACGGCATCCACGGCTTCATCAATATCGTTGACGATAAAGCCGGATACATTGTCGTCGATGACTTCGGGTACCGAGCCGCATTCAAACGCAATGACCGGCGTACCGCAGGCCATGGCCTCGATCATGACGAGACCGAAAGGCTCGGGCCAGTCTATCGGGAACAGAAGTGCTTGCGCATTTCCGAGGAAGTCAGCTTTCTGCGTCTCATTGATCTCGCCGATATATTCGACATTCTTGTGCTTTTCGATCATGGGCGCGATTTCCTTTTGCCAGTAGGCCTCATCGGCCTTATCGACTTTGGCGGCAATCTTCAGCTTCATGCCGGTGCGCGCGGCGATCTCGATCGCCCGGTCCGGGCGTTTCTCTGGTGAAATGCGTCCCAAGAAAGCGAGGTAGTCGCCCTTAGGCTTTTGGGTGAACGGCAAGACGTCCGAGGTCAGCCCATGATACACGGTACCTGCCCAGTTGACCGGGGGCATGGGCCGGCGCTGATCGTTGGAAATCGAGACCAGCGGCACGTCCGGAAAAGAAGCGTAGAAAGGTTTGAGATCAGGCAAGTCCAGCCGTCCGTGCAGCGTGGTGACTGTCTTGCCAGCGAATGGGCTGATCAGCGGGAAATGCAGAAGATCGATATGAAAATGCAGGACGTCGAACTCGTCGGCGCGCTTGCGCACTTCTTCCAGCATCATGACGTGATAGGGGATAGGGTCTTGAACGGCGGGGTTAAGCCTTAGGGCCAAATTCGAACACCGCACGAGCTTGGCGGATGTAATGGAATCACCGCTGGCAAACAGCGTGACATCATGCCCCTGACGAACGAGTTCTTCTGTCAGATAGGAGACGATGCGCTCCGTTCCGCCATAGAGCTTTGGCGGAACTCGTTCGGCAAGGGGTGCGATTTGTGCGATTTTCATCAAAACCTCCTTTAAGAAGCGAAGTTCGGACATGAACATCAAAGACCGTTCTTTGCGATCTTCGATCCGGGCACCTTTGAGGCCACCCCAAGCCATTTTCTTCGGGAGATTTTGCATGCTACCAGTCGGGCCGTTGCGCCCGCCCTGTCGCACCGCCATTCAAAACATGCCAACAAGGCTCAGGCGGATACGTTCGCAAACGCTCCTTCCGATCAATGACAACAACGTTATGAACACTTCGCAATTTGCGAAGCCGATAAAGATTTGGGAATCGGTGGGCTCGCTTCAAGAGAGGCGGTATAATTTTTTGGCACTCTGGTAGGAGGAGTGCCAGAGCGATATTGAACGCGCCAAAACGCCGCTTACATCTTTCGCGCCACAGAAGAGGACGAGAAAGATGTGCGTGACACACATGACAGGTCCTTCGGGTGCTGTTTGCAAAAAAAACAGCCCGATCCACTTGAGGGGCTCATGACCTCGCCGGAGCGCTTCGCGCTGTTTCTGGATATCGACGGTACGCTTCTGGATATCGCACCGACGCCGGGGGCAGTTGCTGTGCCGGACGATCTCGGCCGCGATCTGGCTGCGCTATCCCGATATCTGGGTGGATCACTTGCGCTGGTGACCGGACGTAGTATCGCGACGGTTGACGCGTTTTTTGCCCCCCAACGCTTTGCCGTTGCCGGCCTTCACGGCGCGGAGATGCGGTTCGCGGATGGAACCCGATACGGGACCGCGTCATCAGAGCCGTTCAATAAGGCAAAAGCGCTGCTCAGGTTGCGGCGGCCAGAGCCGGATAAGGTGATCTTCGAGGATAAGGGCGCCGCTGTGGCGCTCCACTATCGCCTGGCACCCGCAGCGCAACACGCAGTAGAAGCGTTGATGGAAGAGGCTCGGCGCGTGGCCGGTGATGACTGGTACGTCCTACGTGGCAAGATGGTGATCGAACTGCGGCCAGCAAAGGCAAATAAAGGCGATGCGCTCAAAAGTTTCATGGAGACCGCGGAGTTTTCGGGCCGACTGCCTATAGCAATTGGTGATGACCTTACGGACGAAGATATGTTCGTCGCAGCTAAACAAGGGGGCGGCGCGGCAATCCGGGTTGGCAGCGAACCAGGTATTACGTCGGCCGATACCGTATTGCACTCTCCCGCCGACTTGCGTTCTCGTCTGGGCTCTATTGCCTGCTCAAGGCTCGGCAGTCAGGGAACTTCGAGATGAGCCGGCTCATCGTTGTCTCAAACCGGGTCCCGCTACCGGACAAGAACGGCAATCCTCCGCCAGGTGGACTTGCGATAGCGCTCCATTCAGCGCTGCAGAAACATAATGGCCTCTGGATGGGATGGTCGGGCAAACAGAGCGCGGAGACTTATATACCCCCGCTTTCGAGCCAGCGGATCGGAAACATTGAGTACGCGCTCACGGATCTGACGAAGAAAGATATAGCCGAATACTACAATGGCTTTGCCAATCGGGTTTTGTGGCCGACCTTTCATTGTCGGTTGGACCTCAGTGAATACGCCCGTAGTGAGATGTCTGGATACTATCGGGTTAACCGGCTCTTCACGGACCTGCTAATGCCGTTGATCGAACCTGATGATATCATCTGGGTTCACGACTATCACCTAATTCCGCTGGCGGAAGAATTGCGCATACGCGGTTGCGCCAACAGGATCGGCTTTTTTCTTCATATTCCTTGGCCTCCGGCGGACATCCTGTTTGCCATGCCCGTCTACGACGTGATTCTGCGGGGGCTCTCGTCTTATGATCTGGTAGGCTTTCACACGCGATACGATCTCGACAATTTCGCCGAATGCCTGCGTCGAGAGGGGGCTGGAGAGCTATTGGGCAACGATCTTTGCCGCGCATATGGCAGAGTGTTCCGCTGCGGTGCCTTTCCCATCAGCATTGATACAGCGGAATTCGAGCGCGTGGCAGGCGACGCGGCGAACGACCCTCTGGTTGCGCGTACAAAGGCAAGCCTTGGTGGCAGCGATCTCGTGATCGGCGTCGATCGGCTCGATTATTCCAAAGGGATCACTCAGCGTATCGATGCATTTCATCGTTTTCTGCAGATGAATACCATGCGCATGGGGCGCACAACTCTGTTGCAGGTCACGCCAACATCACGTTCGAACGTGCCCGAATATGCGGCCATGCAAAAAGCGGTCGCCGAATTGGCTGGCCGAGTGAACGGAGAACTCGGCACGGTCGATTGGTCACCGGTGCGCTATATAAACCAGTCTCTCGGTCGCCAATCCCTGGCCGGGCTATATCGCATTGCGAAGGTCGGGTTGGTGACGCCCTTGCGTGACGGCATGAATCTGGTCGCAAAGGAATATGTTGCGGCGCAGAGACCGGAAGACCCGGGCGTTTTGATCCTTTCGCGCTTTGCCGGCGCCGCTCGTGAACTCGACAGCGCGCTGTTGGTCAATCCATATGATCTCGATTCCATGGCCTCGGCGATCGAAGTTGCGCTCTCGATGCCACACGACGCTCGCGTGGAGCGCTGGCAGGCGATGATGGAAAAATTGCGAGCCAACGACATCTTTCACTGGTGTCGGAGCTTTCTCGACACCTTGATGCGCGATTGACATGGGTGGACTTATCTCGAGAGCCTATTGAATAGTCGGACACGGTATCAGTTCGCCACGGGCCAAGAAAATTTTCCATGCTGCTATTGAAAACCTCTTGAAGCCACAACGTGCTGAATTAAATAATTATTGTTCGATCGCCCAATCGGGGGTCGACAAGTCCAGGAGGCGCCCTGTGCTCTTGGCGTCTCCTTGTATCCATGTTGCTTGTAAGGAGGATATGGTTATGAGGACAAACCTCGATTTTTCTCCCCTTTTCCGGTCAAGCATCGGCTTCGACCGAATGTTGAACGCACTTGAAGCTGCAAGCCGTGTCGAATCGATCGACAACTGGCCGCCCTACGACATTATCAAGACTGGTGAGGACGACTACCGCATTGCCATGGCAGTGGCCGGCTTCACGCAGGACGAGCTGACGATTACCCAAGAGCAGAACATGCTCTTCGTCGCCGGGCAGAAGGCGAATGACGACAATCAGCAGTATCTGCATCGCGGGATCGCCGGCCGTTCATTCCAGCGCCGGTTCGAGCTTGCAGATCACGTCAAGGTCGTGGGTGCAGGGCTCGTCAATGGTCTGCTGACCGTCGATCTCAAGCGGGAAATCCCTGAAGAGATGAAGCCTCGCCAGATCGCGATTTCGACCGACGTGGCACTGCCGAAGGTCGAGACGAAGCAGATCGAAGCGGACAAGCAGGCCGCCTGATTTTTCAAACGACGTTGTCTGCAATTAGGGCGCCGGGCCATTGCCCGGCGTCACGGGCGGATCTTGTCCAATCAACAGATGAGAAGGAGAAAAACCATGAGTGTTCGTGATCTGATCCCCTGGGGCCGCAATAATCGAGACCAGGTGCCGACTGTCCTGCGCGATGACGACCGCGATCCCTTCCTGTCGCTTCATCGCGAAGTGAACCGACTGTTCGATGATGTTTTCCGCGGCTTCGGCTCGGGCCTGACCACCTTCGGTGGCGGTTCTGCCTTCAGTACCGGCTGGCCGAGCGTTGAGATCTCCGACACCGACAAGGAGATCAAGGTGACGGCCGAAGTGCCAGGCCTTGACGAAAAGGACATCGAAGTCCTGCTCAACGACGGCGTGCTGACGCTGAAGGGCGAGAAGCGCTCCGAGAACGAGGACAAGGATCGTCAGTTCTCTGAGCGATACTATGGCCGCTTCGAGCGCCGCATCCCGCTCGGCGTTGAGATCGCGGAAGACAAGGTCGACGCGCACTTCAAGAATGGCGTGCTGACCGTGATCCTGCCCAAGACCGAGAAGGCGCAGTCGCAGGTCAAGCGCATCGCCATCAAGAGCTGATCGGTTCAACCAACCCTGGCGGCCGGCCTACTGGCGGCCGCCAGTATCCTTCGCCAACCGGGAGGGATGAACAATGGAGACTGCAAGAGACACAAAACCAAAAATAGAGACCCCAACTGCCGCTGTCCGCGCCTTAAATGACAACCGGCGCAACTTTTCCTTCGGACGCTCGCCATTTCCGGACGACGCGGTTGCGCGCATCTTCAAGCCGTCGCGTTCTGTGACCACCTCAGGGAATGCGCGAACAAAGGGCTGGCGGCTCGTTTTCGAGCGTCGCTCCGCGCCGTTTATCGAACCCTTGATGGGCTATACCGGCGGCAGTGACCCACTTACGCAGGTGGAACTCGAATTCCCCACACTGCAATCCGCCATCCGCTATGCCAAGCGACAAGGGCTGACCTACGTCGTGCAACGGCCGGCAGACAAGGCTGTTGCATCGGCCAAGAAGAGGAATGGTCGCCAATCGGCTAGGCCCGCTCATGCCTTTGCTGATGCAACCTTGGAGCGGCTGGGTCTTGCTCGACTTCAGGAAAAGTACGGGCAGGCCATGGATAGCGCGGCAGACCGCGACGATGCGTCCGGCCCGGCCAGCTGGTTCGCCCCGATGGACGTCGTTCGCGATCCGGCGCTATCGCTCGACGCGAAGCGTTCGATCCTGATGAACTGGGCCTGGACGGAATATCTGGCGGATCAGGCGACCAACGAAGGCATGCCGGAGAACGACCGGCCGTCGCGCCTTTACGAGGTTGAGCAGGCGATGCTCGCGCTTGAGCGATGCGTTGAAAACGGGCCAGTTCATACAATGAACGATCGCAACGCCGCATGAGGTGAGCCATGGATCCATATGTCATCTTTGATTGTGAGAAGGCTCTTCCGAACCGGTTTGCGCTGGTGCTGGCTGCGGCAGCGCGCACGCGTGCGCTCGACCGTGGGGACGAACCGAGACTTGCTTTGCGAGACCGGAATGCGGGGGATCTCGCATTGCAGGAGATCGCAGCAGGAGCATTCTCGGAGGACGAACTGGCGCCGTTCCTGCTCCCCCGACAAGCCGAAGCTTGTCTCCTGCCGGCCCCGTCCACGACGTCCAAACTTTGCGGCGACGGCCGTTCGAAGGCTGCCGCCGCATCCGCCGCCTCGCCGACCGAGGCGGTCCATTGATGATGCAACCAACCGATGAGGAGAAATGAACGATGCTAAAGTCCCTGAATTCGAATTACCGGACGGTTTTTGATATCGTCAATATCGTTGCCGGTCTTGGCCTTCTGATCTCGCCCTGGCTGCTCGGCTTCACCGCAGAGACCTATGCCGCCTGGAACGCATGGGTGGTCGGCGCGGCCGTCGCCCTTGTCGCCGCCTCTGCCCTCTACGCTTTCCATGAAATGGAAGAGTGGCTCAACCTCGTACTTGGCATTTGGGCGCTGATTGCCCCCTGGGCGCTCGGCTTCTCAGCCGTGACTGCCGCCACAAGCGCACATCTGATAGCCGGGATTGTCGTCGTGATCGTGGCAGCCGGCAGTATCTGGTTCGGCCATAATCGTCCGTGGTCGACGGCGTGAGTCTACTGAACGGGTCCGGACCGCCGGGCCCGTTCTCCCTATGCCTTGATGCGTCACAGCTGAAGAGAAGAAGGTCCCAAACCAACGGACTGACTGATGTTTCACATTGCTCTGACATTTCCGGTGATCCTGAACGCTCAACTGCGCATGGTCACGTTGACTAGGTTAAATATATTAGAAAGGCCTTACCCGAAAATGGATCTCGGCATGCTGAAGATGACGTAAAATCTATTAAAATGGTTGGAGGTCAGATGGTGCGCTTGCGTACCGCAAGCCTGGATTAGAAGGGAGACCGAAATGAAAACAGACTGCTTCAAAAAACCGATACGCATCTTTGTGGGGCTCGGCTACCCCACGGAAATAGGCTCGGTAATCGACGCTTACAGATATCTGCTGGAATGGCCTACCCAATCCAGAGATAAGGGCCATTCTGTCGCCCTGAATGCATGCCGTGCCGCACTGCGGGGCGAAGTGGACGCAGAGACCGCGCGTGGCCTTTTTGTCGCGTTCGCAAGGAGGCATGACCTACTGGCGCCTGACACCGACATTGCCGGCACTTCACGAACAGAATACGGTGAAAACCAACATGTAGGGTGAAGCGGGTGAGCGTTACACGTTGCGCGGTCAACGCGGACTGCTCGAAGTTGGGGCGCCTTGGTTTTTCGCTCCCCGATATGCTCAAATGGAATATCGACGTGGCCGCTGTGAGCTCGTGCAGTGTCCCGCGATTCAATGCTGAGCCCGCACTGGGTGAAAGCTGTCCACACGAATGCCGGGAACAGGCGATGATGAAGGACTTATTGTTGTCGCCTGCAGACAGCTGCCACGGTCCCCCAAATTTGCGTCGAACGATCCGGCGCCAGCAGCTACGTGAAATGGTCCCTTTGGCTGACAGCACCATTTATGAAATGGAGCAGCGTGGCGAGTTTCCCCGCCGGTTTGCGCTCTCGCCACGTTGCGTCGTTTGGGACTTGGCCGAGGTCGAGGCTTGGCTGATGGCAAGGCGGGCGGCACCGATCCGGCGCGCCCAACACCCCGATGTCACCAGGCGTAAAACCCGCCCCGTCAAAGGGCAGGATCAAGCTCCATCAAGGGCATAGCTTGCGGCAAAAGAGTGGGAGCATACTTCCGGCCATCGATCCAGGCATCCACAGTGTCCGCCCACTGCTGCATCATATGCCGGCGCTGCACTTCATACTCGGCCTTGTTATAAACGCCGCGCGATGAGCGCCCGTCCTCGTGCGCCAAGCACTTTTCGATCCAATCGCTGTTAAAGCCCAATTCGTTTAGCAGCGTCGACCCGGTGCGCCGCAGATCGTGCACGGTGAACGGCTCCAGCGGCAACCCCTCCTTCTTGGCCTGTGCGACGACAGCGTAGGTGATACGGTTAAAGGTCGCGCGGGACATGGGAGCATCAGCATCGTACCGGGACGGCAAAAGATATCGGGAGTTGCCGGAGCAGGTCTTGAGCGCGATCATGATATCCAACGTCTGTCGGCACAGGTAGACGTTGTGCGGCTTCGACCGCTTCATGCGTTCCTTTGGTATCGTCCAGACAGCGTTGTCGAAATCGATCTCGTCCCACACCGCGTCCTGCAGCTCGCTCTTTCGGACCATGGTCAGGAGGAAGAGCTTCATACCGAGGCGGATCGTTGGCAGCGTCGCGACATGCTCGAGTTGCTTGAACATGATGCGGATCTCGGCGGGCGACAATGCGCGGTCTTTCGGCGTAAAGGTGGCGATTGAAGCCGGACCGACGTCATCGGCCGGATTGACGACCTTCTCGCCGTGCAGAATGGCATAGCTGTAGATCTGCTTCAGGATATCCCGCACATGGATGGCCGTTGCAGGCGCGCCTCGTTCGACGATCTTGCCGCAGTGGGCACGCAGGTCATCAGGCGTGATCTCCGTCAGAAGACGATTGCGCCAGACGGGCATCAGTTCGCGCTCGAAGATGGAGCGACGCATCGCGCGCGTACTGTCGGCCATGGTTGCGTTCGTCAGCCACTTCTCTCCGAACTGACCGAAACTCTTCGCTTCCTTGATCCGGCGCTTCTCCCGCTGCTTCTCAATGGCAGGTGACCGCCCCTCGGCAATTGCGCGCCGTGCGTCGATGCATAGCTCCCGAGCCCTGGCGAGCGATATTCCGTCACGGGCATACCTACCGAGATAGATGGTCTCTCGCCTGCCGTTCAGCCGATAGTCGAGCCTGAACGAGATGGCACCCGACGGCGCGACGCGCACATACATGCCGTCACGATCGGAGACCTTGTACATTTTGGCTTTTGGCTTCAAACACTTAAGTGCTGCATCGGTCAACATTTCGGGCCTCCTTGCGGAAAAGTACCGTCACGCGGTTTTTGGAGGCTGGCGGCGTCGAAAACACTTTTAAATCAGCGTCTTAGATCAAAAAAAGTACCGTCATGAGCCTCATTACTCCTGACGGTACTTTCGTTTTTCCGTTTGATCAATGGGGGCGAGGCCCGTCAGCGAGGCTGCCAAACGCGATCTATGCCCACCGATAGATGTCGATAGGCATAGAGGGAATTTATTTTTACTTTCAGTTGGTTAGATCGTGTTTTGGCGCAAAATCGGCGATGTTCGGATGGGTCTGAATCATTCCCACTCAATCGTGCCGGGCGGCTTCGAGGTCACGTCATAGACGACGCGATTGATGCCGCGCACTTCATTGATGATGCGGGTTGCTGCATTGCCAAGGAAGTTCATGTCGTAGTGATAGAAGTCAGCGGTCATGCCGTCCACCGACGTCACGGCACGCAGAGCGCAGACGAATTCGTAGGTACGGCCATCACCCATCACGCCGACGGTCTGGACCGGCAGCAGAACTGCGAAAGCCTGCCAGATGGCATCGTAAAGACCTGCCTTGCGGATTTCGTCCAAATAGATCGCATCCGCTTCACGGAGAATTTCCAGCTTTTCCCGCGTGATGCCGCCGGGGCAGCGGATCGCAAGGCCCGGTCCAGGGAACGGATGGCGACCGATAAAGCTGTCCGGCAGGCCAAGTTCTTTGCCGAGCAGGCGAACTTCATCCTTGAACAGTTCGCGCAGCGGCTCGACCAGCTGCATCTTCATACGTTCCGGCAAGCCACCGACATTGTGGTGCGACTTGATCGTGACCGAAGGTCCGCCGGTGAAGGAAACGCTTTCGATCACATCCGGATAAAGCGTGCCCTGCACGAGGAAGTCCGCGCCGCCCAGCTTCTTGGCTTCTTCCTCAAACACTTCGATGAAGAGACGTCCAATCGTCTTGCGCTTCTTTTCCGGATCGGTTTCGCCTTCCAGTGCGCCGATGAAGCGGTCGGAAGCATCTACAAGGATCAATGGCAGATTGTAATGTTCGCGGAACATTTCAACGACCTGCTTCGCCTCGTTCTTGCGCATCAGACCGTGATCGACGAGGATACAGGTAAGCTGATCGCCAATGGCTTCGTGCGCCAGAAGTGCTGCAACAGACGAATCCACACCACCAGAAAGCGCGCAGATAACCTTGCCGCTGCCAACCTGTTTGCGGATCGCCTCCACTGCCTGCTCGCGATAAGCGCCCATCGTCCAGCCTGGCTTCACGCCGACAATACGATGAACGAAATTCTGCAACAGCTTCGCGCCATCGGGCGTATGCACGACTTCCGGATGGAACTGAACGCCGTAATATTTGCGCTTTTCGTCAGCAATGGCTGCAAAAGGTGCGTTCGGTGATGTACCGATAATGGTGAAGCCATCAGGAAGCGACGTTACTCGGTCACCGTGGCTCATCCAGACCTGATGGCGCGTACCCTTGGCCCAGATGCCTTCGAAAAGCGGACTGTCTTCCTGCACATCCAGGAAGGCCCGGCCAAATTCGCGATCATGGCCGCCTTCCACCTTTCCGCCCAGCTGCGCACACATGGTCTGCTCGCCATAGCAAATGCCGAGGACCGGAATGCCCTCGTCAAAGACAGACTGCGGCGCTCGCGGCGACCCGATATCGGTCGTCGAATGCGGACTGCCGGAAAGGATAACACCCTTCGGCTTCAGCCGTTTGAAGGCCTCTTCAGCAGACTGAAAAGGAACGATTTCACAATAGACATTGGCTTCGCGCACACGACGCGCAATCAGCTGCGTGACCTGGCTGCCAAAGTCGATGATAAGGATTGTGTCGGGATGTGCCGTGATACTCATGTGCAGCATCTATTTAAAAAGTGGTCGGGATGCAATGCCTATATGGGGTATAGACGATATGCTCAACAAGTGCGTTGCCGAAAAAGGGCTTGTACTGACACACCATTGTCAGGAGGAGATGAGGCCATCGGCGATTGCTGCCTCCAATCGCTCGACAGCGTGAGCCAGTTTTTCATCGATAATATGCAGATACTGCGTCCAATCGCCGACATGCTGCAACTCGCTTGCTCCATCCGAGATGCCTCGCAGCCCGAATAGCGGCACGTCTGCCAGTTGGCAGGCCCGCAGGCAGGCATAGGTCTCCATATCCACCATATCTGCATCAATTGTCGCATAAACATCGCCGGAGACAATGTTTGCGCCGGTGGAAAGCGATGCGGCAGGGACTTCAGGCACGGAAATCGGAAGTTCCACTACCTTGGGAAGATCGAGAAAAGGTGTTGCGCCCTTTTCGAACCCGAGCGGCGAAGCATCCATATCCCGATAACATACGGAGGACACCTGAAAAACTTGTGCTTGAGCCAATCTGGCTGACCCGGCAGAACCAAGCGAGACTACCAGATCGGGTTTTTCGCCTGCATGGATCAGGCTGCCAAGAGCATATGCGAGATTGGCTGCCGCTTCGACCGGCCCAACCCCAATCATGACCGGCGTGAAGAGTTTTGCCAGATGACGCCCGTATTCGGCATCCGCTGCCATAACATAGAGCAAGCGCTTTCCGGCAACGGTCTTTATCATCCCTGCAAGCCCTTTCTATCCTGCACGACCATCATCGTTCCAGTCATCGTCGCAATCAGGCGCACTTCCGTATCGGTAACGGCAAATGCCTGGCCATCACTGACCATGATAGTCCGACCAGGCTTGGTCACCTCGCCACGGAACAGAAAGCGCTCGCCCTTGCCGGGGGCAAGCAGGTTCACTTTGAATTCGATGGTTAGCACTGCCGCATCGGATGGCATCAGCGTAAGTGCTGCGTAACCGCAAGCGGAATCGAGCGCAGCGGAAATCACGCCCGCGTGGAGAATGCCGTGCTGTTGCGTCAGTTCTTCACGGAACGGCATTTCGATTTCGACGATACCGGGCTCACACCGCGACAGTTCAGCGCCGATCAGCTTCATCGCAGCCTGCCGCCCGAAGCTTTCCTCCACGCGCTCCTTGAAATCCGGTTCTGCTACACGGTGTGCTGACATCGGTTCGGCTCCCCCGTTCCATCCATTTGCTTTACGCGTAATCCGGCGCAAAACCGCTTCGCACTTTTGCTGGCAACGCTCTATTCCGCCCTTTGCAAAACGCTCACATAAAATCCGTCAGTGTCAGTGGATAATGGCGAAAATACCGCGCCGTGCGAGGGGAATACCGGCTTCGTGTTACCGGCATTCGCGACAACAGCATCCCACAAGGACTGCGGCGCAACTTCCGTAAAATCAGCGTTATCGGCGAGAAACCGCGCCACTTGCCGGGTATTTTCTTCAGCAAAGAGCGAGCAGGTGACATAAGCAAGCCGCCCTCCCTGCTTCACATAATGCCTGGCCGATTCCAGCACTTCCTTCTGATCCTGAACGCGCCGCTCAAGCTGCTGCTCGTTCAACCGCCATTTTGCATCTGGCCGGCGGCGCCATGTACCGGAACCAGTGCAAGGCGCGTCGGTAAGCACAAGATCCATCTGCCCCGTGAGCGGGCCGAGCGCGTCGAGATTTCCATGCACCTGTGTATTGCGGACCCCTGCACGCTGCAGTCGTTCATGCATGGGCGAAAGCCGCGCACGTTCGGCATCATAGGCATGAATTTGACCGCTGTTTTGCATTGCAGCCGCCAGAGCCAATGTCTTGCCGCCGGCTCCCGCACAATAATCCAGCACCTGCTGACCAGGCTTCGCACCGGCAAAGAGCGCGGCAAGCTGTGAACCGAGATCCTGAACCTCAAACCAGCCGTCGAGAAAAGCCTGCTCGCCCTGCACATTTGGATGGCGACCAAGCGCTTCGATCGGCGGTATGCGCAGGGCTTGCAATAGGAATGGCGCCTGCGCAGCCCCGGCTTTTGTCAGGGCCGCAAGCGTTTGCTCAGGCTTGGCCTTCAAACTGTTGACGCGCAGATCAACAGGTGGCCGCGTTGCCAGCGCTCTACCCTCATCGACCCAGCGCGCACCAAAAAGCTCCTCAAACGACGAGACACACCATTCCGGTATGTCCGCTTGAACGTGAGCGGGTGCCTCGACAATATCGCGGTTTTCCCAAGCCATACGGCGCGACCGTTCCAACGTTTCGGGCGCGAACTTGTCACCGTCGAGGACTGTATCGATCGCCGCAATATCCATGCCGCCATCGGCCAGCAACGCGCCGAATGCCAGAGCGCGGGCGTCGTCGGCATCCATTCGCCACGCAATGGACTGTTTGCGGCGCAGTGCGTCATAGACGATATTGCCGATCACAGCGCGATCGCCTGCACCTGCGAAACGATGGGAAGCACCCCAATCCTTCAGCACGTCAGAAGCCGGGCGCGTGCCCGCTTCGATCTGATCCAATACCTCGATAGCCGCCTGCAGGCGTCCGCCAAGCCGCATTGTGTCTCCTTCTCGAATGCCTGCTCGGGAATAGCCTTCCTTGCAGGGAAAAGGCAATCGGCAAATCAAAACAAAAAGCCGGAGCGGCGAGCTCCGGCTTTCACCAACTTGCAATGCCAGCTTATTCAGCCGCTGTTGCCTCTTCGCCCAAGGCAATCGTGTTGGCTTCATAGCCATGAGCATCCTTGAGCGCCTTGCGCACGCCAGCTTCATACTCAGGATGGACAAGCTTGAAATGACCGAGCTGGCGCTCGATGATGAAACCAGGCACGCCATTCATTGCTGCGGCAATGTTTGCGAAGAGGCGCTGTCTTTGTCCTTCATCGAACAGATTGAAGAGCGCGCGCGGCTGCGAATAATCATCATTGCCGACGCGGTGGTTATAGCGATCCGCATCACCGGAAATCTTCAAAGGCGGTTCCTTGGCGGACGGCTGTTCCACAGGTCCGTTGAAGGAATTCGGTTCATAATAGGCATCCGGATTGCCGGTCTTGATGCCGCCATAGACATTCATCTGGCCATCGCGATGATAGTGATGAACCGGGCATTTCGGCTGGTTGACCGGAATGCTTTCGTAATGCGTGCCAAGCCGATGACGGTGTGCGTCCGCATAGGAAAAAATACGCGCCTGCAGCATCTTGTCCGGAGAAAACCCGATACCGGGAACGATATTGGAAGGCGAGAACGCCGCATTCTCGATCTCGGCGAAATAGTTTTCCGGATTGCGGTTCAGTTCCATGATGCCGATATCGATCGGCGGATAATCTGCATGCGGCCAGACCTTGGTGAGATCGAACGGGTTGTAGGGCGTCTTGTCAGCATCGAGTTCCGGCATAATCTGCACCTGAACCTTCCACTTCGGATAGTCGCCCTTGTCGATGGAGGTGAAAAGATCTTCCTGCGTGGATTCACGCGTACGGCCAATTACAGTCTCGGCTTCCGCATTGGTCCAGTGCCGGTGGCCCTGCATGGTCTTGAAATGGAACTTGACCCAATAGCGCTCACCGGCATCGTTCCAGAACGAATAGGTATGAGAGCCGTATCCGTTGATGTGCCGGACGTCCGTAGGCAGACCGCGATCCGACATCAGGATCGTTACCTGATGCAGGCTTTCCGGTGAGAGCGACCAGAAGTCCCACATGGCTGTCGCTGAACGCAGGTTAGTCTTGGGATGGCGCTTCTGGGTATGAATGAAATCCGGGAACTTGACCGGATCACGCACGAAGAACACAGGCGTGTTATTGCCGACCAGATCCCAGTTGCCTTCATCGGTGTAGAATTTCAAAGCAAAACCGCGCACATCGCGTTCAGCGTCGGCAGCCCCAAGTTCACCAGCAACGGTGGAAAAACGGGCCAGCATCGGTGTCTGAGCGCCCGGCTGCAGAGCCTTGGCCTTGGTATATTTCGAGATATCACCGGTGATGGTCAGCGTACCATAAGCCCCCCACCCCTTGGCGTGAACTGCTCGTTCTGGAATGCGTTCACGGTTTTGATGGCTCAGTTTTTCAATGAGCTGATAATCCTGCATCAACAGCGGGCCGCGCTCGCCCGCACTAAGGGAATTCTGATTGTCCGGTATCGGAGCGCCTGCACTCGTCGTCATTATCGGGCGATCTGCCATGGGAATTCCCTCCTGAAAAGCCAATATTTGGAATACGATCAGCCTTGCCACAAGTATGACATGGCTTATCCGTGTCATGCCGTGGCTGGGCAACTGGCGTAGATTAGACTCATTCCAATCATAATCTCCAATTGCTTTTTCGATAATTTTCGATAAGTTTTTCCTATCATGTTTACTGTACGTCAGATGCGCTATTTCGAGGCGCTGGCCACCACACTGCATTTTCGCAAGGCCGCGCAACTCGCCCACGTGTCGCAACCGGCACTTTCAGCCCAGATCACAGAGATGGAAGCCCTTGCAGGGGCGCCGCTATTTGAACGCTCGCAGCGGCAGGTGATAATGACGGAACTAGGCAAGCAACTTTATCCGGGCATCCAGACCGTCTTGCGAGAGCTCCAGTCACTTGAGGAGATAGCCGCGCAAAGCCGGGGACTCCTGCAAACACGGTTGCGGCTGGGCATTATACCCACTGTTGCCCCCTATCTGGTCCCGGTTCTCATTCCGCTTTTGCGCGAAAGGCATCCGTCATTCCGCCTTCAATTGCGAGAAAGCGTAACCGCCAAACTGCTCGACGAACTGCATGCCGGTGAGATCGATGCGATTGTCGCGGCCCTTCCCATAGATGACGAGCGCCTCGCCCAGAAAAAACTTTTCGATGATCGCTTTCTGATCGCGACCTCCACCAATGATCAAACGGTCCTTGCGTCGCCGATGACACAGGAAAATGTCGCTCTCGAACGTTTGCTCCTGTTGGAGGAAGGACACTGTATGCGGGATCAGGCGCTTGCCGTTTGCGCCCTGCCCTCGCAACGCCAGCTGGTAAAGTATGGCGCCACCAGCATGACCACCCTTTTACAAATGGTTAGCCATGGCTTGGGCCTTACACTCATCCCAGAAATCGCCGTGCGCGCCGAAACACGCAGCAATCACATGCGTATCATCCCGTTTGACGGCGAACAGCCTAAACGCGAGATTGCGCTGTTCTGGCGGCGGCAGAGCATGCGTCGAAAGGATTTTAACGCGCTTGCCGACTGCATCGCTGAAAGCGCACAGGAATTGAAAGTAAACGCGGACGACCTCAACACCCTCGGATCATAAGACTGCCGCGTTTTTAGATGATGTAGTCCGATTTGGCCAGATGAGGTGGACATTGCAGCCGTCTCCCAGTCGAAGCCGCGTCCGGCAAAAACTGAAAACAAAAGGGTCGGCGCAATCGCGCCGCCCCCTTTTCATCTCACCGATGCGATATGATATTACATACCGCCAGGATAGTTGGGGCTCTCGCGGGTAATTGCAACACCGTGCGAATGGCTTTCCCGCAAGCCCGCATTGGAAATGCGCACGAAGGTTGCTTTTTCGCGGAACTCTTCCAGCGTCTTCGCACCCACATATCCCATGGAAGCGCGCAAGCCCCCTGCAAGCTGGTGAAGAACCGCGGATATAGGCCCTTTATAGGCGACCTGTCCCTCGATACCTTCAGGTACGAGCTTCAATTCATCGCGCACTTCAGCCTGGAAATAACGATCGGCCGAACCGCGCGCCATGGCTCCGACAGAGCCCATGCCGCGATATGCCTTGAACGAGCGGCCCTGATGCAGATACACTTCGCCGGGGCTTTCCTCCGTACCGGCCAGCAGTGAGCCGGCCATCGCAGCGACCGCACCAGCGGCGAGCGCCTTGGCGAAATCGCCGGAGAACTTGATACCGCCATCAGCGATCACAGGAATATTCTGCTTCTGTGCTGCCTCCACGGCAGACATAATAGCCGAAAGCTGCGGAACGCCGACACCGGCAACAATACGCGTCGTGCAGATCGAACCCGGCCCGATACCAACCTTGACTGCATCCGCCCCGGCATCGATCAGCGCCTGCGTACCGGCGCTCGTCGCCACGTTTCCCGCAAGAATTGCGACATTCGGATAAGCTTTCTTGATACGGGCCACCGCGTCGAGAACGCGCTGCGAATGACCATGCGCCGTATCCACGACCAGAAGATCCACGCCCGCTTCAATGAGGCGCTCGGCACGCTCGTAACCGTCTTCGCCGACGCTCGTTGCAGCAGCAGCGCGCAGACGACCTTGCGTATCCTTGGCGGCGTTGGGATTGAGCTGCGACTTTTCGATATCCTTGACCGTAACCAGACCGACACAACGACCCTGATCGTCAACGACGAGAAGCTTTTCAATGCGATGAGCGTGCAGCAGGCGCTTTGCTTCGTCCTGATTAACATTCTCGCGGACCGTTATCAGGTTTTCCCGGGTCATCAGTTCGTGGATTTTCTGCTTCGGATCGGAAGCAAAACGCACATCACGGTTGGTCAGGATGCCGACAAGGCGCCCAGGCCCTTTGGTTGCATTCTCAACAACCGGAATACCCGAGATACCATGCGCCTTCATCAATGCCTGCGCATCGGCCAGAGTGGCATCAGGCCCGATAGTAACGGGGTTAACCACCATGCCGGACTCGAATTTCTTGACTTGACGGACCTCCTCGGCCTGACGCTCCGGCGTCAGATTGCGGTGGATAACCCCGATGCCGCCAGCCTGTGCCATCGCGATGGCCAAACGAGACTCCGTTACAGTGTCCATAGCCGCCGAAAGAAGAGGAAGATTAAGCTCGATATCCTTGGCGATGCGCGTGCGCAGATCGACCTGCCCCGGCATTACTTCGGAATGGCCTGGCTGGAGCAGCACATCGTCGAATGTGAGAGCGAGAGCGCCAGTGGGCGATTCCACGATTTTAGCCATTGCCAATTCCTTTGCCGGTTTTATCGAATGAGAAAAGCCGCCTCTCCGGAATAGGTCCGGGAGCAACGACACATCTGGTTTGCTAGGTTGAATTGGCACCGGCTGGTAACACGGTTATGACCAAATGGAAAGCCTTTTGCGGACAAGTTTCAGTTACCGACAAGGATTTGGGTGATAAATCTTGGCTCGTCGCAATCTGGGAGAAGCAGGATCGCAGGCCAAACGATGTAGGAGAGGCTCGGCCTGCAAAGAATATGCACTCACGACAGGGTGAAAATGGAGGAGAAAACTGTTCATGGATCGAAGAACATTTGCCATGTCGCTTGCAGGACTTGGAGCAATACCCTTTGTCGTCACTGGTGCGTCGGCCGCAAGCAAGGGAGGAAAAAGCGTGCTGGAACTTATGGGTGGAAGTATCACGGATGTGCCTGGCGTCAAGCTGGGTCATCACACGCTGACAAAGCGCCCGACCGGGTGCACGGTCCTGCTTTGCGAGGAAGGCGCTTCTGCTGGGGTCGATGTGCGTGGCTCCGCGCCCGGCACACGTGAAACCGATCTGCTTGATCCGATCAATTACGTGCAGCAGGTTCAGGCTATCCTGCTATCGGGCGGCAGCGCCTATGGTCTGGCGGCTGCCACCGGAGTGATGCGTTATCTTGAAGAGAACAATCTCGGATTCAAGATCGGCAAGGGCGTGGTTCCGATTGTACCGGCGGCAATCCTCATGGATCTGGGCGTTGGTGATTTTTCTGTCCGCCCCGACGAGGAAGCCGGTTATCTGGCCTGCAAGGCAGCCAAGGCTGAACCTTCGGGCGAAGGCAATATTGGGGCGGGTGCGGGTGCAACTGTGGGCAAGATGTTCGGCATGGACTACGCCATGAAGGGCGGACTCGGCACAGCCAGCTATAAGGTGCCCGGAACCGAAATCGTGGTCGGCGCCATCGTGGCTGTCAATGCGGTCGGTGATGTTTATGCGCCTAATTCACGCCAGATACTGGCAGGTGCGCGCGCAGAGGACGGCAAGGGATTCCGCGATACCATGTCCGCCATCATGCAGGGCCATGGCGTGGTCAAGTCGGGTGGCGCCAACACAACGATCGGTGCAATAGCGACCAACGTTCCGTTCGACAAAGCCCAGCTTAAAAAGATCGCAGGCATGGCGCATGACGGCTTTGCGCGCACGATCAACCCCATCCACACTATGTGGGACGGCGACACGATCTTCGCGCTTTCCACAGGCAAGGCGAAGGGTGTGGAGGCTGATGTAACGGCAATAGGAGCAATAGGAGCAGCCGTGATGGCCGAAGCCGTGGCCCGAGCAGTTATCAATGCTGACAGCCTTAAGGATTTGAATCTGCCCGCATACAAGGATTACGCAACGCAATAAGGCGGCTATCGGCGATGAAGCCAGCATGAGGATTTTGGCAACGCCTGTCGGTGCGCAGAAGTCGGGCTGACGGGCAATAGAACCGTGTTCTTTACGGATGCGAATCCTTCTATAGTCTGAGCATGCCCATTCGACACTTAAGCGAAACCATCATTAACCAGATCGCGGCGGGTGAAGTCATTGAACGCCCCGCCAGCGTCATCAAGGAACTTGTCGAAAATGCCATCGACGCCGGTGCGACCCGCATCGAGGTCGTAACAGGCGGCGGCGGCAAGACCTTGCTGCGTGTAACGGACAATGGGTCAGGCATTCCCGTGGATGAACTGCCTTTGGCAGTTTCCCGCCACTGCACCTCCAAGCTGTCCGACGATGTACATGATATCCGTGCACTGGGATTTCGCGGTGAGGCTTTGCCATCCATCGGCTCGGTCGCCAAGCTCGTTCTCAAGTCCCGTCCGCAGGACGCCGATTCCGGTTTCGAAGTTTCCGTTTCCGGCGGACATTTGGAAGGGCCTCGTCCTTCAGCACTCAATCGTGGAACGATCGCTGAGGTGCGCGATCTTTTTTATGCGACGCCCGCCCGCCTCAAGTTCATGAAGACGGACCGCGCGGAAGCTTCCGCCATAACCGATGTCATCAAACGCATCGCAATTGCCTTTCCGCATATCCGCTTTTCGCTCGCAGGCACCGACAGGACACCGCTGGACCTGGCCGCAACCGGCAGCGGCGCGGAAGCAACGCTTGAGCGCATCAATCAGGTACTGGGAAAAGAGTTCGGTGAAAACGCGCTCGCCATCGATGCCGAGCGCGACGGTGTGCGGCTAGCGGGATTTGTCGGCATTCCCTCGCACAATCGCGGCAATGCCCTGCATCAATTCGCCTATGTCAACGGTCGCCCGGTGCGTGACAAGCAGCTTTTCGGTGCATTGCGCGGGGCCTATGCAGACGTGATGGCGCGGGACCGCCATCCGGTTGCGGTATTGTTTCTGACGCTGGACCCCGCACTTGTCGATGTCAACGTACATCCTGCCAAGGCGGACGTCCGGTTTCGCGATCCCGGGCTGGTGCGCGGACTGATCGTCGGAGCGATCAAACAGGCATTGGCGCAATCGGGCATACGGCCCGCGACCAGCGGTGCGGATGCCATGCTGCAAGCCTTCCGGGCGGAAGGTTTCCAGCCATCTTCGTCATCCTTCGGCTCACGTTCTTCATCTACGGCTTATGCCTCCGCGACTTGGCGCTCTGCGCCTCCGCCCCCCCGGAGCGAGTGGTCCCCTCAAACGGCGCACCCCGCCCATAGGCCACTCGATTTCGCAACCTCTCCAGCTTTTCAGGAGAGCGATCAGACGACGCTCGCTGCTATCGATGTGCTCGCGGCGGATGCTCGCGCAACGCTTGATGAAGCGCCAGTGGAACTCCAGCAGAAACCGCTTGGTGCAGCTCGCGCACAAATCCACGCCAACTATATCGTGTCCCAAACGGAAGACAGTCTCGTCATCGTTGACCAGCACGCAGCGCACGAACGTCTTGTTTATGAAGCCTTGAAAAACGCGCTGCATTCCCGCCCGATCCCGGGGCAAATGCTGCTCATTCCCGAGATTGTGGACTTGGCGGAAGAAGATGCCGAACGACTGGCCACGCACGCAGAAACCCTTGCACGCTTCGGTCTTGGCATTGAACAATTCGGCCCGGGCGCTATCGCGGTGCGTGAGACGCCTGCCATGCTCGGAGAAATGAACGTGCAGCAATTGATCCGCGATCTGTCGGATGAGATTGCGGAACACGATACTTCCGACGGACTGAAAGCAATGTTGAACCATGTAGCTGCAACGATGGCCTGTCATGGCTCCGTTCGCTCTGGACGACGACTGAAGCCTGAAGAAATGAACGCGCTTCTGCGTGAAATGGAAGCTACTCCTGGCTCCAGCACCTGCAACCATGGACGCCCTACCTATATCGAACTGAAACTGACGGATATCGAGCGGCTTTTTGGTCGGCGTTGACAAAATTGCGACCAAGCGGGACGCGGTACGGCTGGACGCAATGAACGACACTTGCTAGAGTCAGTTGTAAAGGTTTTAGACACATGAATAAATTTGAATCGCCCCGCTCGTCCGAAGCAGTTCTGCGCTATCTCGACGGTGATTATGAGATCGTCAGACATGGTGCCTATGTGGCATGCGCAGTGACCGGCGCGCATATCCCGCTTGATGAACTGAAATATTGGAGCGTGGCCCGGCAGGAACCTTATGCAACAGGGCTGATTTCCTTCGAACGTGAGCTGGAAGTCAATCCTGAGCTGCGTAGCCGCAAGAAAGCCTGAAGCCAGAGCGGTTCCTGTTTGGACAGAATGGCCTGAACCGCTCTATCCCTTTATTTTTACGCATTATCCTGCCGCTTCGCACTTTTGCTGGAAATGCTCTAACTCGTCACGCGATTTTTGAATCGCTCTGTAACCGTGTCCAGAATACGGTAAAGTGCATCCTTTCGATCAAATTTAAGATCGACGTCGAGGACAGCGAGTTTCGCGAGAAATTCCGTGGAGACTCCAACCATCGTTGCCAGCCGCACCTGATCCTTCGCCGTGGTGATAAGCCCCAATCCTTGGCGACGGGCCGCATCTGTCAGGCTGCGAATATCATCCGCTTCGAAACTGTGATGATCGGGGAACGAGCGCGTTTCCACAATTTCCCCACCAGCTTCAACAACGCTTGCATAGAATTTTTCAGGATTGCCGATGCCAGCAAATGCAAGCCAGCGGTTGCCTGCGACCGGCACTGTAGACGAAGGCTCAAGGTGAGCTTCATATATCGGTCGGCCCGCTCGCGCGGCCTGACGGATCGTGAAGTCGGCGCCATCGCCCTTGCCGATACGCAGCAATGCATCGGTTTTACGCATCTGATCGGTGAGCGGAGCCCGCAACGGGCCTGCCGGTATGACCTTTCCATTGCCAATGCCACGTGCCGCATCTACCACCAGCAGCGAAAAATCGGCAAAAAGCCGTGCGCTCTGAAAACCGTCATCCATGATGATGAAATCGCAGCCGAGTGTTTGCAGATGTCGCGCTCCCTTCAGCCGATCAGTACAAAGAGCTACCGAGGCATGGCGTGCCAATAGAAGCGGCTCGTCTCCAACGTAGCGCGCACGGTCATGTGCGGCATCGACCACGTGCAATCCCTTGTAAGCGCCGCCATATCCGCGTGACACGATACCGGGGCGTAATCCCCGCGCTTTTGCGCCATTGGCGAAGGCGATGGCGGTCGGGGTCTTTCCAGCGCCACCTACCGTGAAATTGCCAATGCAAAGCACGGGAACAGAAATTCGCGGTGGTTCCGCTTTCAAAAGCCGGCGGCCTGCCACCATTCCGTAAAGCCAAGCCGCAGGCGCCAGAGACAACGCACGCCAATCAGGCTTTTCCCACCAGAAAGGCGGCGCCTCACTCGCCATCGTCAGTATCCGCCCGACTGAAAAGCAGCCTCATTGCGATTGCCGGGCAATTGTGCCTGCAGGATCAGCGGCTGGATAAATGGCTCAAGTGCTACAAGAGTCCGGTCCAGCGCACCGCGCATATCCTTCACCGTATTCACGCCGGCATTGATCATCGCACGAAGATGCTGAGGATTATTGAACAGGAAGTTGATCGCGCCGGCCAGCATGTTGCGATCCTTCACAATGCGCGCACCGCCATTCTTGATGAGACGCTGAAAGGATTCACGGAAGTTCTGGACATTCCGTCCCGTCAGTACGGCTGTCCCCATCATCGCCGGTTCCAGCGGATTATGTCCGCCTTCCTTGGTCAG
>Ga0180222_1000883_pt1 | contig 37708 bp, 38 predicted proteins | sample eDN5th37CKraftOP_FD_151336 | JGI IMG/M metagenome (GOLD analysis project Ga0180222, IMG submission 151336) | Enriched Organic Plus compost microbial communities from Emeryville, California, USA - eDNA 5th pass 37_C Kraft OP (version 2) (version 2) ...
CGCACGACACAACAGGCGCACATGCCGCGACGGCACGACAAATAGTAGCCAAGGCTGCCGTCGAAATGACGGGCGATATATTGCAAGGCCGTGCTGATGCTCGTCGCCTCTGTGACCGGAATGTCGTATTGATCGCGCCGCTGTGCGCCGTCCTCAGTTCTTGCCTGTCTCACAACGGTGACATGCATGCGCGCACTCCACTCTGCATTACTGCGTCCGGATAGGGCGGGTCTCGAAGCTCAACTGGTCGCCGGCAAGGGAAATGATGCTGTTGACCAGATAGCGGTCGTCGCTTTCCGGATAGTCATCACGGAATAGTGCGCCGCGGCTTTCCTTACGTTCGAGCGAGCAACGCGCGATCGCCTCGGCCGTCAACGCGGCGCTGCGAATTTCGAGGGCGTCGATCCAGTTGCGGTTGTAGCGGCGCTCCTTGCTGGCGCTGCTGACGCGTGGAACATCGTTCAGACGCAGCGCCTGTAAATCGCCAACGGCTGTTGCAAGACTCTCGCCGCTGCGGAGCACATTGAGCGATCGCTCGGTGATCTCCTGAATGCGGGCAAGCACTTCGTGCGGTTGCGGCCCGCTTTCAACCTCTAGCGGCGCCTCGACATCAGCGACGACCTCGTGCCACGTCTCTTCCTTGATGTCCTGCTGACCAGCCGTACGCGCGAACTCGGCCGCCGCGCGTCCCGCCCGGCGGCCCTGCACCAGGAATTGGCTGCATGCATTTCCGGAGAGCCGGTTTGCGCCATGCACACCACCCGCGACCTCCCCGCATGCGAACAGTCCAGGCACTGAAGTTTCACCGTCGGCGCCGATAACGACGCCGCCCATGAAAAAGTGGCAGGCGGGCGCAACCTCGACCGCGTGTCCCTGCTTGATGCGGTCCATCAGCGGGCGGAAGTCAAAGCCCTCCCAGTGCCATGTCGGACGCAACAGCGGCTTGCCGTACCATTGCGGCAGAAAATCCAGGATGTCGTGGGGAAGATGCCGCCACGACATGAAGACGCCGCCGCCCGGTCCCCCGCGCCCCTCCAGCACTTCCCGCACGCATGCGATCGAGATGATGTCGCGGGTCGACATCTCCATGCGTTCGGGATCGTAGCGCGCCATAAAGCGCTCGCCGTAGCGATTGAGCAGCCACGCGCGCGTGCCGCTTTGAGGGCCGATGATCCACGGAAACTGAACGCCACGCCACAGCGGCGGGCTGACGAGACAGCACGGCAGGAACTGTACCATCTCCATCTGGACCAGCTCGGCCCCGGCGCGAAGCGCAAGACGATACCCGTCGCCGACCAACTCCTCGGGGGCCGTGCGAAGAGGATGAATCATGGCGCCGTTGCCGGTCGCGATCACGACGGCCTTGCTGCCGAGCCGCGCGACGTCACCGGTACGCAGGTCAACGCCGGCAATGCCGGCGGCGCCTTCCGACCCTTGCAGAATATCAGTGACATAGAATTCGTCGCGGAAGCGCACGCCTCGCTCGGCCGCTTGACGCGTCAGAATCTGCAGCATCTGCATGCCCGAAACGAGGACGCCGCGCGGATGACGATGGCCGGGTGCATGACCGATGCCAGCGGTCTTGAGACCGGAGTCGAGCAACAGCTTCACTTCCCGGCCGACCTCCGAAATCATGGCCTGGGCGAGAGCCGCGTCGTTCAGATGGGCGCCGCCCTTGATCGTGTCCTCGTAGAAGGCTTCCTCGCTGTCGGCCGTGTCGCCCGGCAGACCGAAGCTCCGGATCGTGCGGCCGTCGACCGAGATGTCGCCGGTGATCGTTGCCGTCGCGCCGGATCGCCCCGTCTGGCCTTTCGTCATGACGACAACGTCGAGACCGGCAGCCGCCGCCTCCGTCGCAGCGATCAGGCCCGCGGCGCCGCTGCCGATCACGATGACATCGACCTTCTGCATCAGGTGATCCCCTGCATGTAAGCCAGCGTGAAAACGGCGAGCACGACGGTCTCACCCACGAGCAGGGCGATCGGCGCCCATCCGAGTGACGCGAGATCCTGGAGAGACGTCTGCATGCCGAGGGCGGCGATTGCCACGACCAAGCACCAACGCGAGAACTCGCCCACGGTCTGAACCAGTGGAGCCGGGAGGACGCCGACGCTATTGACGAGAACGAGTAGGCAGAACGCAATCAGAAAAGCGGGCACGAGCGGCGGGCGCTTCGTTTCGCCTGGCGTCGCCTTGCCGCGGAACAGAATGCTGAGCGAAAGCACCACCGGAACCAGTAGGGCCACCCGAAAGAGCTTGACGACGATCGCCGTATCGCCGGTCTCGGTGGACATGAGATAGCCGGCGCCGACCACCTGCGCCACGTCGTGAATCGTTGCGCCGATGAACAAGCCGGCGACATTTCCGCTCATTCCGAGAAGCCCCGCAAACAACGGATAAAGAACCATCGCGATGGTCGACAGCGCTGTTACGCCTACGACCGTGATGATCGTATAGCGCTGCAAATGTTCGCTCTTCGGAAGCACGGAAGCGATCGCAAGCGCCGCCGACGCTCCGCAGATCGCGACCGCTCCGCCCGTCAATAAACCGTCGCTGGTGGACGTTCCGAGGACGCGGCTCAACAAGAGCCCGGTTGCGATCGTCACAATAACGCCGATGGCGACCCACAGCATCGGCAGAAATCCGATGGCGACGATCTGATCCATCGCGATCCGTGCGCCGAGCAGGGCGACGCCGAGCCGCAGCACATGGCGGGCAGCGAACTGAATTCCGGGCTTGGTCCGGCCGTCGTGCGCCAGAAAGTTCAGGGCCATTCCGAAGAACAGGGCATAGAGCAACTGCGGCCCGCCATAGTGCTCCGCAACGAACGTGGCCGCGAGCGCAATGAGGACGGCCACGAAGAGGCCCGTGAGCCAGCTTGGCCAGAATCGATTCATCGTTGCAGCGAGATGCATTGCTATGCCGATACCGTAGGAAGGAGTCCGCGAATGGAAGGCCGCCGATCGAGCGTTTGCAGTTCATACAGAAGTCGGCGGGCATGCTCCTCCGGGAGCAGCTGCGTCGTGCAATCGATGAACTTCCGCTCGAAGACCTCTTCCGGCATTGGGGCGCTCGGCATGCCGGTCGCCGCGGAAATCAATTTTGTGATCTTCCGTCCATCAAACGCCTGCACCGTGACTTCCGCCGCCTCAGGGAAGTGGGCGAGATCTTCCGGCGCGACGAGGCCGTCGTCCCGAACCATTTCCACCTTCGCCATTTCAGCGCGAAGCGCCGCGTCGCCAAGCACGCTTTCCGAGAGCTGCGATACGCTGAAGCGGCCGAACCGCAGCACACACCCGATCGCGAATGGAAGACTGAACTGAGCTTCCGTCAGCGAGCGCGGGCTTGGATACGTAAGGTTCGTGGCAACGAGCGGCGTCACGCGGCACACGACTTTCTTGATATCCTTCGACCGAAACTCGTTCTCCTCGACGATCGATACAACTGCCTGCGTGGCGGCCTGCGTCCCCGAACACGCCGGAAATTGCTTGAACGAAATCTCGGAGTCGACGAGGGCATATCGTTCGCCGAGTTCGTTCAGCACCGCGCCATGAAACCGTCCTTCGTTGAAGACCTGCGCCAGCCCGCGCGACGACTCGAGAGCATCGAGCGGTCCCTTGATGCCGTTGCGCGCGAAAAGCGCCGCCTGCACCCCCAATTGCGAGGCGAGCCCCGCCCCGGCCGGGTTTGCTTCCGTTCCGAGCAGTGTGCGGATTCCGAATGCGAAGGTGGCCGCGAGCGATAGCGCATGCGCGGTGCGCACGGCGTCGAGGCCGAGCGCCCGCGAAGCCGCGGCAGCGGCACCAATCGAGCCGAGCGTCGCCGTCGTCCACCACCCCTTCCAGAATATATCGGTTAGCGCACGGCCCAGCGCATAGGTGACTTCCGCTCCCGCGACGTAGCTCGCGAAGAAATCCGCGCCCGACAGATCGCTTTCTTCGGCGCAGGCCAGCGCCGCCGGCAACACAACGCACGATGCGTGAAGAATGCCGTCGTAGCACGTATCATCGTAATCGAGCACATGGGCGGCCGCGGCATTGGCGAACGCCGCGCCTGCCGGCTGCAGCGACTCCGTGCTGCCGAAAACGGTCGCGGGTCCTGATGCCGCTTCCTTCGAAATCGTCTCGCGCAAGGTGCGGGAAACCGACTGCGTTGCGCCTGCCAAGCCCACCGCAACTGTGTCGACGATGCACCGCGTCGCCATATAGCGCGCGCGCTTCGGAATATCCGCGTATTGGAGCGCCGCAGCCCATTGCGCGAGGCGTTCCAGCGCCGTTTCGGCGTCGCGCGAACTAGCGTGCACCGGCGGCCTCCCAATAAGAAGCTTTGGCCTTGCTCATTCGACCGGCATACACCGCAATCCGATCACGCAGGCCGGTCGTCGCGGCGCTGCACACAAGGCGTGCGAGATCACGATCTTGCTCGATCGTGACCCGGTCATCTTCGACCCGATAGGAGACCGGTGCGCCGCTCACCTTGCGCCCTCCCCAAGAACTCGCGTCGCGCTCTCGAGATCGCGAATGAGATCATCGACCGCTTCGAAGCCGGCATGGAATCGTACGAGCGGTCCTGCCGGGCGCGATGATACCGTCCGCAGGGAGGCGACATCCTCGACACGGGCGAGACTCTCAAATCCACCCCAGGACGAGCCGATTCCGAATAGTTCAAGAGCGTCCACGAACGCTTCGACTTGAGTCGGTGTTACCCCGGTAAATTCGACCGAGAAGAGCCCGCAGCTGCCGCTGAAGTCCCGCTTCCAGATCGCGTGATCGGGATGATCGGCAAGCGCCGGATAATAGACCTTCGCGGTGAACGGCTGCTTCCGGAACCATTCGATCAGCGCGCCCGCTTGCCGTGCATGCTCGTTCAGCCGGACTGCCAATGTACGCAGCCCGCGCAGGACGAGATACGCGTCCTCCGATGCGCAGGAGGCGCCGACCAATTCCGCCATCTCGTTCAGTGCAGGCCAGGCGTGCTCATTGGCGACCACGGCGCCGAGCAAGACATCGGAATGACCGGCCAGATATTTCGTCGCGGACAGGATTGAAATATCCGCACCGAGCCGGATCGGATTGTACAGGAGCGCCGACCCCCAGGTGTTGTCCACAGCCACCAGCGCTCCATTGGCGCGGGCGATCGAGACAACCCGCGGCAGGTCGGTCAGCTCGAACAAGGTCGACCCGGGACACTCCAGATAGATGAGCTTGGTCTCGCGCGTGAGCTTCGCCGCGATCTCGTCGGCATTCGTCGCAACAAGTTCATAAGCGATGCCGAACGCCGGCAGATACTTCGTGACGAACTTCCGCACCGGGCCGTACACGGAGTCGCCGACGAGAACCCGGTCACCGGGGCGCAGATAGGTCTGAAAGACGAGGGTGTTCGCCGCCAGCCCGCAACTTGTGAGCCGGGCGCCGTGGCCGCCTTCCAGCTCGACGAGCAGGTCTTCCAGCAGGAAACCCGTGTCCGTCCCGCGCCGGCCATAGGCCTTTACCCGCTCGCCCGCGGCACGCCGCCGCTCGGTATCCCGCATGTCCGCGACGGTGCGATGCAGGTAGGTGCTCGCCCTGGAGATCGGCGGATTCACGGGGGCGGGCTGCTCCAGCGCCGGTCGCGCGCCATGCACCAACAATGTCCACGATTTCCCGCGTTCTCTTCCGGGTTTCTTTTTCTTGTTGTTGGGCATCACAAGACCGCCACTCTTATAAAGCTATGAGGCCTGCGCCGTTTTCCTTCCGGCAACCTCTTCGAGAACCTCCTCCGTGTGTTCGCCCAGGGCTGGCGGCCGCCGGTAGATTCCAAAGTCCATTCCGCTGATGCGGATCGGCGATCCGAACGTCTTCGTGACGGCGCCGCCCGGCAGTTCCACAGGCTCAACCCAGCCGTAATGCGCCACCTGCGGATCGGCGAGCGCCTCCGAATAGGAGTTGATTCGCGAGCAGGGCACGCCACTGCTCTCCATGCGCGCCAACCCGTCCTCGATCGTCATTGTCACGAAGCTTTGCTCGAGCAGGATCTTCAACTCGGCCTGGTGCTTCGCCCGTAGCAACGGGCTCGCAAACCGCGGATCTTCCAGCAGTTCGGCGCGCCCCAGCGCTTCGCATGCGCGCCGGAACAGATCGTTGTTGCCGGCTGCGACCACGAGATAACCGTCGCTGCAACGGAAGGCTTGGTAGGGCGCGTTGCGGGGATGCGCGGATCCGAGTCGCTTCGGATCGACGCCCGTCCCGAAATACTCGCTAATCTGCAGTGCGGCGATTCCCAATGTCGCCCCGAACATCGGCAGGTCGATCTGTCCGCCGACGCCGGTCGCCTGCACCTGTCGCAAGAGCGCCGCGATGGCATAGGCCGCGTAGAGCCCAGTGGCGAAGTCGGCGAGTGGAACACCGCATTTGACAGGCGGACCGTCGGGCTCACCCGTCACGCTCATGACCCCCGCGACGGCCTGCAGTGTCACATCGAAGCCGCCCTCGCGCGCGCGCGGGCCTTCCTGACCGAATGCCGAGATCGAGCAATAAATCAGCGACGGCGCCTTCGAGCGCAGCGAGCGGTAGCCGAGCCCGAGTCTATCCATCGTTCCAGGCCGGAAGTTCTCGACCACAACATCCGCCGACAGGCACAGAGAGCGCGCCTGCTCGGCCTCCTTCGGATCCTTGAGGTTCAAGACGACGGACCGCTTGTTGCGGTTCAGCGAAGCGAAATTCTCCGAATATCCGCTGGACAGCGGCGGCCATCCGCGCATGCCATCGCCCTGCGGCGACTCCACCTTGATGACATTCGCGCCCATGTCCGCGAGCAGCATGCCCGTAAAGGGACCTGCCGCGATCTGACAGAACTCGACGACCGTGATTCCTTCGAGAGGCAGCATTCGTTCCGCCTTGTTTTTGGTCATGTTGTTTTCGTCGGCTTTGCTGTTTTGGGCCTGCTGCTCACTTGTCCATCGTCAGGTGCGATACCTCGGGCACGCCCGCGGTCCGTCCGCCATCGACCGGCAGGGCCGTGCCGGTGATATACTTGGCTTCGTCGGAGGCGAGGAAGAGCGTCGCATAAGCAATGTCGTCGGGTACGCCGATCCGGCCGAGCGGAATGATCAGTTCGGTTCGGCGCCAGTTCCCGTCAAAATCGCCGGAAGATGCGAGCGCGCCACGCAGCATGGGCGTGTCGATCGAGCCCGGACAGATGCAGTTCACGCGAATGCCGTCCCGCGCGAGCGCGAGCGCCGTGGATTTGGTCAGCGACACCACGCCCGCTTTTGTGGCGCCGTACATCGGCTGCCACGGCCGCCCGACGATGCCGGCGTTCGATGCATCATGGACGATGGAGCCGCCGCCGGCCGCTCGCATGTGCGGAATAACGGCCTGGCTCGCCAGCATCAAGCCTTTCAGGTTGACGCCGACCAGGAAATCCACGTCTTCCAGTGTCGTCTCGGTGAATGGCCGCGTCAGCGTCACGCCGGCATTGTTGACGAGCACGGTTACCGGCCCGAACGCCGCAACCGTCTTGCTCACGAGCCCCTCGACGTCGTCCTTCTTTGTGACGTCGCCCGCCGCGGAAACCACCTTGCCGCCTTCCGCTGCGATCGCGTCGGCGACCTTCTTCAACCCCTCGCCATCCTTGTCGAGAAGGCCGAGGGCCGCGCCTTCGCGCGCGAACAGGTGTGCGGTCGCCTCTCCGATGCCTCTGCTTGCCCCCGTGATGACGGCAACTTTTCCTTTGAGCCGCTGGCTAGACATGCCTTGCCTCGTGTAAATGAACAGAACTGCGATCGATTCAAGATCGGCGATGCGTTACCCAGCTTGCTTCGGCGCCGGCCCCGCCGGCTCGAACTGGTCGAGTCGGGAAATGCCGAGGAAGATCGGCACCGGCCAGGCTTCGACTTGCAGAATCTTCGCCGGCCGATCCGGATCGAGATTGATGTGACGGTGCGGAACGTTGGGGGGCAGATAGACGGTGTCCCCAGCCTCCCAGTCGACGGTCTGATCGCCGATGATTTCGCGACCGCGTCCCTCGAGCACGTACACGACCGCCTCGAACGTGTGCTGATGCAATCCCGATTGCCAGCCCGGCGGGATCTCGGTCAGCAGCATGCCGATGAACTTCGCGTTCATCCCCGTCGTTTCATCGACGATGATCGCGTTCTTCCCCTGCGGGCTGACGTGCCACTTCACGTCCTTGGCCTTGATGATCAACTTGCCGTTGTATTTGTAGGTCTCGGCCTGCCGCCGCATAAGGCTTTCGTAAAACGTCTCCTCGCTCATTCTTGCTTTCCTTCTTACTGAGCCGCTCAACTGTCGCAGAGCGCGATCGCCTCAATCTCAACCACGAAGCCGCCGAGCAGCCCCGCCTGCAGCGTGGTGCGCGCCGGATAGCTCGGTCCCTTGAAGAATTCCTGGAACGCTTCGTTGAAGCCGACATAGTCGGTCGGGAAGTTCGGGAGAATGCACGTGAGCTTCATGACGCGGTCGAGCGAGCTGCCCGAAGCCTTGAGCACGGCCTCAAGGTTCTTCAGTGTCTGGCGCGTCTGCTCCTTGATGTCGCCGAGCATCGGCTTGCCGCTTGTTCCATCATAAGCCACCTGGCCCGCGACATAGACGACGTTTCCGTGCTTGACGGCCTGGGAATACGGTCCCTTGGGCATGGTCGGGACTTCAGTCTTGATTATCTGCATTTCCTCTTTCTCTCCTCACTACGATGAAATGTGCGGTCACAGCCCTGCACCGAGCTCATGGCCCCGCTTAGCGGAGCGGCCCTTCACGAGGACCCGCTCGGCGAGCTCCACCGCGAAGAAAAAGATGAATCCCATGAGGATTAGCCAGAAGATGGCGGCGAACACGAGAACCATGTCGAGATTGGCACGCGCTTCGACGAGCACGTATCCGAGGCCGGCGTCCGACGCGACGAACTCCGCCACGATGGCGCCGACGACGGCGAACGTCATGGCCACCTTCAGGCCCGCGAACATGTGCGGCAGCGCGGTCGGCAGCCGCACCTTCCAGAACGACTGCCAGCGCGTGCCGCCCATGGAGCGCAAAAGCATCAGGCTTTCCGGACGCACCGAGGCAAGCCCGGCCAGCGTATCGATGACGATCGGAAAAAAGGCGATCAGGAACGTCATCACCACCTTGGGCAGCAGGCCGAAGCCGAACCAGACGATGAACAGCGGCGCGAGCGCCACTTTCGGCAGGACCTGCGCCGTGATGAGCACCGGATAGATCGCGCGCGAAAACCCTTCCCAGTACACCATGAGGGTCGCAACGGGCACGCCGATGACGACCGCCCAGAGGAAACCCAGAATGATGGCCCACCCTGTGGCGACGGCGTGACCCAACAGGAAATCGTAACGTTCCACCGCCGCACGGAAGATCGAGCTCGGCGGAGGGATCATATAGGCGGGTATGTCGAACACATGGATGGCCGCTTCCCATGCCGCGAGGCAGGCGACCGTTGTGAGCACCGGCGCGACCCATCCGCCGCCGCGTGGCTTGCGCGGCGGCTGATCGGCGTTCGAGGGTTTTGCGCTGTGCGCCGCGACCACGGCATCAGACATTGGTGAACACTCCGAGCTCCTGGAAGCGCTTGCGGATTCGCCCCGTGTAGTCGTTAAAGGCGGGCGTATTGCGTACCTCAAGCGGTCGCGGACGCGGGAGATCGATTGGAATATCTTCGACAACCGAGCCCGGCCGCTTGCTCATCACGATAACGCGATCCGACATGAACACTGCCTCATCGATGCTGTGGGTGACGAGGATGGCGGTCTTCCGCTTCTCCAGCCACATATGCTGGACGTCGATGTTCATTTGGTCGCGCGTCATGGCGTCGAGCGCGCCGAACGGCTCATCCATGAGAAGGATCTCCGGATCGTGCACCAGCGCCCGGCACAGCGCCACGCGCTGCCGCATGCCGCCGGAAAGCTCGTCCGGATACTTGTCCTCGAAGCCGCTCAGCCCGACGCTATCCAGCAACCCGCGCGCCGTATCGACATAGTCGCCCACGCGCAGCTTGCGAATTTCCATCTGCAGCAACACGTTCTGCAGCGCCGTCCGCCAGTCGAGCAACTCTGCGCTCTGAAACACGATTCCCAAGTCCGTGTAGGGCTTGTCGACAGGCTTGTTTGCGATCCGCACTTCTCCTTGAGACGGGCTTGCAAGACCGGCGACCAACATCATCAGAGTCGTCTTGCCGCATCCGCTCGGACCGAGCAGCGACACGAACTCCCCGCGTTCGATCCGCAAGCTGATGCTCGACAAAGCCGGCACCGGTCCGCTGTCGGATTCATAGGTCTTGGCGACCGCACGAATGTCGATGAATGGAAGGTCTGTCATTTGTCTCTCATCAATTTCGCGCGACCGCCAGCTTTTCACTTGCTGATGTACTCGTTCGTGAAAACCATATCCGGCTTCACGGCACCTTTCGGAAGGTCTGCGTATTCGACCAGCAGATCGATCGTTTTCTGCCAATCCCCGGCATCCATCATCCCGTAACCGAGCTTCGCCGTCGCATCCGTCTTGAGCAGCTTGATAGTCTCCGCCCACTGACGCGCGACAACCGGCCGGCTGAGCTGGGTGTCCTTCGCATACTTGAAGAACGCGTCGACACCTTTTTCGGGCTCCTTCACGGCGAGTTCGATGGCTTCGACCGTGGCGCGAGCGAAGCGCGCGACCACATCGGGATTCTTCTCCGCATATGAATCGCTGACGATGACGCCGTTGCTGATCGACACGATCCCCGCGTCGGAATACCGGAGCACATTCAGCTTGCAGCTACACTTTTCTTCCATTAGCGGAAGCTGCGTCACGCTGTAGCCAAAGCTGAAGTCGGTCTGACCCTGAAGGAACAGGCTATCGCGCGTCGGAATGTCGGCGGCGACACGCTTGATCGACCCCACGTCGACGCCCGTTGCTTTCGTGTACGCGTTGAAAATCTGCTCCGGCGCCGAACCGTTGCCAAATCCGCCGGTATGCCCCTTGAGATCGGCGGGCTTGGCAATGTTCTTGTCCGGCTTGGACATGATGATTGCCGGCGTTTGCTGGAGCATTCCGACAATCTGCTTGGCTTTAAGGCCCTGCGCCGCGAATTTCACCAGCACGCCGCCATCCGCCCATCCGAAGTTGTCGGTTCCATTTGCCACCGTCTGGATCGTGGTCGCCGAACCGCGGCCCGTTTGCGCGGTTACGTCGAGGCCGTGCTTCTTGTAAATGCCATCGACAATGCCGAGCAGCATCGGCACGTGAGAGCCGTAGAAGAAGACATCCATCCGCAACGTTACCGGCGTAAGTTCCTGCGCGCCGGCGCGAACCGGCATGAATGCGAAGGCGCTACATGTCGCCAGCACCCCGCACAAAACCACCCTCAAAGACTTCATTGCACCACTCCCTCTGCATCAGATCGGCTTGCATTCGCGGCAGCGTCGCCGACGCCCGCTGCCCCGAGCCTCCATTCCGCGGTTATGCAAAAGCGATTCCATCCGGCTCTCCTAAGCACGACGCTCGACACTTGGTCGCGAGGCCTCCTGTCGCAGCGGAGATGCGCCGAGCACGCGACCAAATCTTGCGCGAAGCCAGGATGGATGGTTGCGAAATTTCTTCCGGCGGCTCTGCCTCAACGCCAGATCAAGCTCGCGATAGTAGTGCCTGCTTTCCTCTTGAACGCTGTGCCGTTGCGCATCTCCGTATATACGCGTGACCCAGTCGCGCTTCGCGGCTATGTCGGCAGCCATCTCCGCTTTCGATGGAAGCGGCAGTGCGTTCATTTCAAACTCTGCGATCCAGCGCGCCTGACGCTCACACGCGTAATTGACCGGCGTATCGAGATTAATCATTCCGACGAAATAGAGGCCGCGCCATCCCGGCGGCACAATACGCTTGTAGAGAAGAAGCGCCTCGTCCTCGGGACCGACAATCGTCCTGTCGAGAAAAGGGAACGCGGTTACAAATCCGGTCGCCGCGATCACCGTGTCGAATTCCTCGACCGATCCGTCCGCGAACGAGATGGCCCGACCGTCGACCTGCGTCACGCCCTGCTTTATCGCAACCCGATGAAACAGGATGTCCTGGATGATCGTTGAGTTGATCGTCGGATGAACGCGATGGGTGAGCGGCTTGAATCCGTGCTGCTCCATCCGGCCGTGCACCACTCGAACCAGCGCTCGCGTGACCCCGCGCCGGACCGCGTCGGGAATCCAGCGTCTCTGAAGGTTCCTGCTGATGTCGTTCAGACTGAATCCAAGAATAAAGTGCGGCGTGACAAAGACCGGAGAGCGGGCAACCATCACCGTGCGCGCGGCGATCCTGCAGATGTCGCTTGCAATATCGGAGGCGCTGTTGCCCGCGCCGATGATGCAAACGCGCTTTCCGGTAAAAGGCTCCGGTTCGCGGTAATCGGCGGAATGCAGATATTCTCCGCCGAATTCTTGGGCGAACTGGGCGACATGGCGCGGCCGATCGAACGCTCCCGTACAGACCGCGACTGCGTCGAACTTGTCCTCAGTGCGCCCTTCCGCGTGGACAATCCATCCGCTGCTGCCGTCTCCGCCATGCGCCGCTGGAACGACTTTGACTACATTTGCGTTGAACAGCGTGCGGCCGGTAATTCCGAACTTTTCGCTGTAGGCCTTCAGATAAGCCGCCATGTCCCGATGGTCGGGAATCGGCTGCGTGTCGTCCGGGAATGGCAATCCCTCGAAAGCCGTGAGACGCTTCGACGTGTTGATGTGAAGATTCTTGTAGAGGAAGCGTCGGCCGTTGTCGTTGTCGTAAACCCACGTGCCGCCGATATGGGATCCCCGCTCAAATACGGTGGCATCGGCTCCCGCGGCGAAGAACGTTTTGGCGGTGACGAGTCCTGCCGGGCCGGCTCCAATCACCGCCACACGTCGGGTCGAATTGGTCGATCCATCCGGCAGGGAACACTCCCCCAATTCGATAAATCATTTTGACTGAATGAAACGCTATCTGCGCGAAAATAGCCAAACAAGACAGTTTTGACTCAGATAACAGTTCAGATATTCTTATATTTATTATGGCGCCTCGGTTGGACTTGGATTCGCTGCGAACCTTTGTGGCGATTGTCGAGCACGGTACGTTCGCCGCCGCGGCGACGGGCGTGCACCGGACGCAGGCCGCCGTTACGCAGCGGATCCAGCGGCTGGAGGCCGATGTCGGCCGGCCGCTGTTCCGAAAAATCGGTCGGAGCAAACGGCTTACCGAGGACGGGCTCCGGCTGTTCGAATACGCGCGGCGGCTATTGTCGCTGCACGATGAGGCATGCGCATCGCTGTCCGGCACAGAGCTGACCGGCGAGCTTCGTCTGGGCGCTCCGGACGATGTCGCCGATACGATTCTACCCAATCTGTTGACACGCTGCTCAACCGCCTTTCCCCGTGTGCGCGCTGTGGTTCATGTCGCCCGCAGTGCCTTCCTCATGAGCGCTATGAAGCGCGGCGAAATCGATATCGCGGTTTCGACCATCGACGACCCGATGCTGCCTCGCATTCTGATGCGCACGGTGCCGACGGTTTGGATCTGCTCTGCGGAATACCGGCTGGAGCCGGCCCAGGCATTGCCGCTCGTGCTGCATGACGAGCCAAGCGTGTTCCGCTCGCTTGCGATCAACGCGCTGGAGCGAAACAAGCTGCCGTTTCGGGTGAATTATATTTCGCCATCGCTGTCGGGGATTCGTGCGGCCGTCCGGGCGGGGCTCGGTGTCACCGCCCGCTCGATCGAGATGCTGAATTCCGATTTTCGTGTTCTTGGCGAAGCGGACGGCTTGCCCCGCCTCCACGACGTGCACTTTTATCTCTATCTGGCTGGCTCAAACGCAAATCCCGCCGCACGCCACCTGTTCGAAACGTTCAGCGGCCGGTGAGTTCCAGCCGCTCTGCTTCCGCCGCTTTAGAAAGAACCGCAGGAACATCTTCCCCGCCGCGCGTAATCGTGGACTGGCGTACTGCGTGATCGAGGGGCGTCAGCCGTCAACCAGCGCCTTGGCGCGCTTGTACATGGCGTAATCCACGAGCTTGCCCTCGAACGAAATTGCGGCGAGCCCTTCAGCTTCCGCCTTCTCAAAGGCCACGATCAGGCGGCGGCTTTCCTCGATTTCCGATTCGGTCGGCCGATACACCTCACGTGCAATCGCCACATGATGGGGGTGGATGAGCGTTCGGCCGTCATAGCCGATACGCTTGGACAAGAGACAGTCGGCGCGCAGCAGATCCAGATTCTTGATCCGGCTGAATGCGCCATCCAGCACATACGGTAGCTTGGCAGCGCGAGCCTCCAGAAGGACCTTCGACCGTGCATACAGTAGCTCTATTCCCTCGATAGACCAGCCACACCGCAGGTCGCGCTGAAGATCTCCGCCTTCGGCGCTGCCAAACACGACGCTTTCCACGCGGGCAGCGGCGGTCGCAAGCTCGTAGCAACGCAGCACCGCCCGTGCTGACTCCAGAATCAGCAGCAACTTGATGGATCCAGGCTGCAAGCCGTTCTCGGATTCAAGTTTTCCGATCAGCCGATCGGCCAGCTGAACCTGCTCGACGGCCTCCACCATCGGCAGCATGACGCCACGAATGGATCGCGACACGACGGCGCGAAGATCGCCTTCCAGAAGGTTCGGCTCGCTATTCACACGAACGAGCGCGTCGACCTCGAGCCCGGGAACGATCGCGGCCACTTCCTCGCGGGTGCGTTCCTTGATCGGATACGGCACCGAGTCTTCGAGATCGATGATTACCGCGTCGGGATTGTATTGCGCAGCTTTCGAGATGAAATCACTGCGATTCCCCGGCACGAAGAGTGTGATCAGCGGAGCCACGAGGAGCCTTCCATCTTGGACGTAGACGCACCCTGCGCCGAGGACCTTGCTCGCCGCAGCACCTTGATCCAGCTTGAACCGTGCTCATAGACAAGCAGGATGCCGAACAGGAGCATCCCTCCAATGCGAACCGTCGTTTCCGGATACATGGCCAATATTGCAAGGATAAGGAATGCGGCCCGCTCCCAGATCGCCAACGGCCTGCCGACATAGCCTTCGGTGGCGGCGGCAAACCCGTACAAGCCTATGGCTGTCGCGAAAAATGCGAACAGAATCTCCGGCACGCTGCCGTTAATGATGGTGCCGAACGCCATCAGGAACGGAATGATGTAGAGACTGATGCCGAGCTTGACCGAATACCAGCCGATCTTGCTCGGGCTCGCACCGGCGATGCCGCTCGCGACAAAGGCGCCGACCGCCACCGGCGGGGTCCACAGCGCCGACAGGCTGAACCACATGATGATCATGTGCGCGTTGAATTGCGGCAGACCCGCCTCCGTCAGGGCGGGCACCGCGAGCACGGCAAGAATAATGTAGGCGGCGACCGCAGGAATGCCCATTCCGAAAACGTAGGACACCACAATCATCATGAAGAGCAGGACAAGCAGATTTCCCTGCGAGACCGCGACCGCGTAGGAGCCGATCTTCAGCGGCAGGCCCGGCAGCACCAACATGCTGATGATGATGCCGATCACGCCAGCGCTGACGCCGACGGAGAGCTGGAGCTTGGCTCCTTCTCCGAACGTTCGCACGAGCTCCCAAAGGTTCATGCGCTTTCCCCCATAGGGGGTGAGGTAATGCAACGCGAGCATTGCCGCGATCGCCCAGAGTGCCGCGCGGTACGGCGTGATCCCCTGAAAGATCAGCACGAAAATCAGGACGATCGGCAGAAGCATGTAGCCGTCGCGCCGGATGATGGCCCACCACGACTCTTCGGCGGGCTGCATCGGGATCGCCAGCTTTTGCGACAGCATGTGTACCTGCGCGTAGATTCCCCAATAGAAGAGAATGGCGGGCAGGAAGGAGTAGAGCGCCACGTCTCGATAAGGCGTGCCGGTGAAGGCAGCCAGAATGAACGCCGTTGAACCCATGATCGGCGGCATCAGGATTCCGCCGGTCGATGCGACGGTTTCGATCGCGCCGGCCACATGCGCGGGATAGCCGCTGCGTTTCATGATCGGGATCGTGAACGAGCCGGTGACGGCGATATTGGCGGCGCCGCTGCCCACGACCGAGCCAAGCAGCCCGCTCGAGACCACAGCCGTCTTGGCAATGCCGCCGGTCAGCCGCCCGACCAGACTCTTCGAGAGCTCAAGCAGGAACGTCCCCATTCCGCAGGACTGGATGACGGCACCGAAGATCACGAACAGCAGCACATAGGTGGAGTAGATGCTCGTCACCGAGCCGTAGATGCCGTCGAAGCTGAAGATCTGTCCGGCAACGCGGTCGAGCCGGTATCCGCGGTGTCCCAGCGCACCTGGAATCCAGTTCCCGTACATCGCGTAAGCGATGGCGGCGAGCGACAGGATCGGGAGCGACCAGCCCAGCACGCGGCGGCAGACCTCGATGCTCAGCAGGACGGCCACGAGGCCCGCGACCACGTCCTGGGTCCGGAACAAGCCGGCGCGCTGCACGTAGTACTCATACTGAACCATGAAATAGGCGGTGATGCCCGCAGTGGCGAGAGCAAGGAGAAGATCAAGCGCGGTGATCCGATCCCGCGGTGAGCTCTCACGGGCGGGAAAGAGGCAGAACGCGAGGATGTAGCTGCAGCAGAGATAAATCGGCGTTGTGATGAAGAACGGTTCGGAAAAAATGATCGCGTAGACGAAATACAGTGCAAACGCCGACGCAAACAGGTCGACGGCGGTTTGCTGAATTCCGTGGAGCTCTCGCATCTTCGCTCACGCTGGTGCGGTTGTCCCCCGAAGCAGGGGACAACCTATCGAGTTTCTGACGGAAAGGATCGCTTGCCCCGCAGCCGGTTTATTCGACGATGGCCGCCGGCAGCGAGACACCCTGCTCCTTCCAGTACCGCGCGGCGCCGGGATGCAGCTTCAATCCCTCCAGCGCAAAGGCGTTATCCTCCCGAATGTACTTGGGGGTATTCCAGATCACCCAGGTCTTGTGGTTCGTTTTCAGATATTCGACGCCCTTGGGGGAGAGATTCACCTTGAGCAACTCGTAGATTGCATCCGCCGAAACGTCCTTGTGCGCGACGAGATAGCCGAGGAAGCCGACGATCATCGTGTCGTTCTTCAGCCAATCATAGGCGCCCGCCCGCATCATGCCGGCGACGACCGGTGCGGATTTCTGCATCTTCTTGATGTGCTCGGCATCGACGGCAAGCGCATTGAGTTTTTTCTGCGCACCCACTTCCATGACCGCCGGATACGGGGCAGGCCCTGCTACGAATGCATCGATCGTTCCATCGACGAAGGCGCGGGTCGTTTCCGCGACCGACATCCGCAGGACCTTGACCTTTCCATTGAGGTCATAGGCATCGAGGATCAGCTCGCCGGCATAGCCAAGCAGGCTACCCGGAGGGCCGAAGCTCACGGACTTGCCGGCGAGATCGGCGATCGTATTGATCCCCTCGCGCGCCTTGATGCTGGCGCCAGAGGCGTGGGTGATCGCGACACCCCGCAGGTCCTTGTAAGGCGGCTCGCCCGCATAGGTGCCCTTGGAGCGCAAGGCCTCGAAGGCCTGCACGGCGCTGATGATGCCGAGTTCGGTCTCGCCGCGGCCCACAAGCCGCGCATTCTCGACGAAGCCGGATGACGATTCGGCGGTGACACGCACCGCCTTGGTCTTGGAGTTCGTGTTTTCGGCAAGACCCGCCGCCAGATTGTAGGCCAGCGAGCCCGGTCCGGCGCCGGCGATCGCGATCTGATGCTGGGCGAGCGCTTCTCCGGTCATGGCCGCAACCAAGCTGCTGGCCAACATGACCGCTCTGATCATCCTCATTGTGGTTCCCTCCCTCTATCGGTTGTCCCTCCTGGCGCGCCTGTTTTCCGGCGCTTCCAGACTTCAGATGATTCCTGCCTGCTTGAGCTCCTCGATCTCCTTGGCCGAGAGGCCAAGGCGTTCGCCATAGATTTCCTGATTGTCTGCGCCGATCTCGTTTCCAGCGTGCCGTATGCGGCCGGGTGTCTGCTGCATCCTCGGAAAAACGCCTTCGAGGGACAGCGGTGAGCGATCGCCATCCGGCACATCGACAATCATCTGCCGCGCACGGACATGCTCGTCCTTCAGAAGATCGGCGATGTCGTTGATCGGACCGACCGGCACCTCGGCGACACGGAGAATGGCGACGATCTCGTCGCGCGTATGCTCGCGCATCCAGGCGCCGACAATCTCGTCCAGCTCGTCGACGTTCTCGACACGCTTCGCATTGGTGCTGAAGCGCGGATCTTCTGAGAGCTCGGGACACCCGATCGCGGCGAACAGACGGACGGCCGTCGATTGCGTCGAGCCGGCCAGCGCCACCCAGCGATCATCCCCGGTCCGGTACACGTTACGCGGTGCCGTGGTTCCCGTGCGGTTGCCCGTTCGCCGCGGCGGCTTGCCGGTGAGCTGATGGACGAGCGCGTTCGGCCCCAGCATGCCGAACAGACTCTCCAGAATACTGACGTCGATCACCTGACCGCGGCCGTGGTTGAGGACGTCGCGGTGGTAGATGGCGAACATCGTCGCGGCAGCCGCATAGAGGCCGGCGTAGCTATCGGCGAGTGCAAACTGCGGCAGAATGGGGGGGCCGTCGGGCTCACCGGTCATTTCGGCGAACCCGCTCATCGCCTCGATGATCGTTCCAAAGCCCGGCTGGCTGCTGTAGGGGCCCGTCTGACCAAAGCCCGTCACACGCACCATGATCAGCCGCGGGTTGATCCTGGCGAGCTCGTCGTAGGTGATCCCCCATTGTTCAAGCCGCCCGGGCCGGAAGTTTTCGATGAAAACGTCCGCGTCGCTGAGCAAGCGGCACAAGATTTCGCGGCCTTTGGACTTGGAGATATCCAGCGTCACCAGCTTCTTGTTGCGCGCATAATATTTCCACCAGGGATTCACGCCGTTCACGGTGAAACCGAACTGGCGGAGATGATCGCCGGTCTTCGGATGCTCAATGTGAATGACCTCGGCGCCGAAGTCGGCCAACAGCCGCCCGCAAAGGGGAGCTGCGATCACCGTCGCACACTCGACGACCTTCAAGCCTTGCAGCGCGGCGGGGGACGGCTTTGCGGATTCGCCCCTGGATTCGGGGCTGGCTGCCGGGCCATGCATCGAACGAATTACCCCCGTGATCAATCGATTGATCATCGTAGGAACGAAATGAGTTGGCTGTCAACTTGCCGAGGGTTGAAAAGCCGGCGTCAGCGCGGCGGCGCTGTCGTGCCGCGGTCCACGATTTCCACATCCACGTGGACGAAGCCTCCGGGCACGGGCCCGTTCGCGCCGGTCGCGAGAAATCCGATCAGATGATCGGTGGCACGGTGACCGATTTCGGCAGTCGGGACGCAGAGGCTCGTGACTTCCGGGGCGGACCCCGCGCTGTAGCCGAGAATGGACATCTCCTCGGGAACGCGGAGCCTCGCGTTGTGAACCGCGTGAATCACACCATCCGTCAGGATAGTGTTCGGAACAAAGATCGCCGTGGGACGCCTGGACGCGGGGAGCCGAAGCAATCGGTTTGTAGCCGCGCTTGCTTCCGACCTGCTTTTCAGACCGGTGATCACGAGATTGTCGTCGACCGGAAGGTCGTGACTTGCCATCACTGCACGAAACCCGGACAGGCGGTCCGCCATCTGTCCCACAGCGAGATCGCCCTGGAGAAAGCCGATCCGCCGATGTCTCAGGCCGATCAGGTGCTCTCCGCCGATCCAACCGGCCCGATATGCGTCCGGTCCATAGCCGGGTTCGTCGAGGTTGCCCCGGTGACGGTTGAGAAGCACGTACGGCATGCCGATCTCGCGAAGGAATTCAATCGACGAGTCGTCCTTGCGCGCGGTCGCAACCAGGAGCCCGTCGATATGCCCTTCGCTTAAGGTCCGGATCACCTTTCTTGAACGCTCTGGATCGTCATCGGTGTTGCAAAGGATCACATCGTATCCGGCCGCATTCGCCCGCTCCTCGACGGCGCGAAAAAGCCAGGAGTGGAACGGGTTGGTAATGTCGGGCGTGAGCATCCCGAGAATCATCGTCTTCTGCGTGCGCAACGACTTGGCAAGCCGGTTGGCGCGGTAGCCCGTGGCGCGAGCAAGCTCGAGTATGCGGGCGCGCTTCTCCTTGGAAACGCGTGCGCTCGGATCCCCACGCAAAACGCGTGAAACGAGCGAGGGATCAACCCCTGCCTGCCTGGCCAATGATGCGAGCGTAGCGGTCATTTGCAAACCTTAACAGCATCGACGTCGAAACTCGCTGCTTGTTTCGCGAGCGTTGCGTTCAGCACAAGCATAGATGGATACAGGCTGGCGGAGGGAGAGCACCTGGATTCCAACATTCTCCACTCGGGGGGCGCTCAAACGCCTCTAACCAAAGCGATCCTCCAGTCGCATGACAAGCGCCTCCAGCCGGTCTAGGAGGCCCTGACTACCGCCCGGCTCGCCGAGGCTCGCGAGGCCCTTCAGGGCCACCTTGACGATCTGAGAGGCCATCTTGCTTGGATCGATCGGGCGGTCGGCGGACGCTCGCCCCCCAGGCAACTTGTTCGCAGAATGAGAACGGTCAGTTGCGATAATCATTGTTGTTGCACGGGTCTACATGGCTACGGTTCTGTATGGACCGCCGGGCGCGATGACTCCTATCAGCAACGAGACCCTCTCAGTAGCCCTGATCGGCTGTGGCGCAATCGGAAGCAATATTGTGCGCCTTCTCAGCCAGGCCACGGGGGACGATTCTCGCGTTTCAGTCGTTGGCGTTCTTAAACGAAGTCAAGAAGCAGTCGCCGTACCTAGTGTTTCGCTTGTAGAGGCGATTGAGCAACTGGTCGAGCGAAGGCCGGCGCTCATCGTGGAGTGCGCGGGTCAGACTGCGGTCCGCACTTTTGGCCCAGCCGTCCTCAAATCCGGCATCGACTTCATGGTCGTCTCGGCAGGTGCATTGGCTGATGCAACGCTCTTTGACGACCTGATGCGGCAGGCTAAAGGCAACGGCGCCAGGCTTCTCGTGCCTGCCGGCGCCGTCGCAGGGCTCGACGGTCTCTCTGCGCTGCGACTGGGTGGGCTCAACTCGGTCCGCTATACGGCGACGAAGCATCCCAGGGCATGGAAGGGTACGCCTGCAGAAAAATCCACGGTGCTTGACACGGTCACGAAGAGGACGATCGTCTTCGAAGGCTCCGCCCGCGAGGCTGCGCTGGCGTTTCCGCAGAACGCCAACATCGCTGCAACGGTCGGTCTTGCCGGAGTCGGCCTCGACAAGACCATCGTTCGGCTTGTTGCCGACCCGGGAGTGACCCGAAACTCTGCGATGGTCGAAGCTGAGGGCTCACTGGGAACACTGACCTGCAAGCTCGAGTCTCAGCCCTCAAGCAACCCCAAGACGTCAGCAACGGTCGCCTACAGCGTAGTCAATGCGATCCTACGGAGAAGTGCGGCGCTCTGCATCCAGTAGTCAGGTTTTGCCAGACCGAGCGATCAGGCGTAGTTGATGACGAGATGCTTGATGTCAGTCATCTCCTCCATCGCATAAACGGTCCCTTCCCTTCCGCACCCTGACGCTTTCCAGCCGCCGAAAGGCATGTTGTCTACGCGATAGATCGGGACATCGTTGACCATCAACCCGCCCACATCCCAATCCTCGAGGGCACGAAAAGCTCGGCGCAGATCGTTGGTGAACATGCCGCCCTGCAGACCATACTGACTCGCATTCGCGCGCTTGACGGCTTCCTCGAAGCGATCGAACGGATTCACCGTCATCACAGGTCCGAAAATTTCGTCGTCTTCGATTTTCATTCCTGGACTGGTATTGGTAAGCACTGTGGGTTCAATAACATTTCCGTCGCGCCCGCCTCCTGCGAGAATCTGGGCGCCCGCGGCGGTTGCTTCATCGATCCAGGACTTGATCCGCGTAGCAGCTCCGCTGTCGATCACCGGTCCGACGTCGATTCCCTCCTGCAATGGATTGCCGATCTTGCAAGCACGTACTTTTGCAAGCAGCTTTTCAACGAACTCCTTCTGTACGGACCGCTGCACCAGGACGCGCTGAACTCCGATGCAGTACTGTCCGCCATACACAACGCCACCGCGCGTGCACCTGGCGGCAGCGAGGTCAAGATCGGCGTCCTCGCAAACGATTACAGCGGCATTGCCGCCCAGTTCGAGAGTCACTTTCTTCTGGCCAGCGATTGTCTTGATGTGCCAGCCGACCTTGGCCGACCCGGTGAAGGTCGTCATCGCGATCCGCTCATCGCGGACCATCCGTTCAGCCAGCGGAACCGGGCAGTGAACAACCGAGAGAGCGCCCTCGGGAAGACCCGCATCGCGCAGGAGTTCGGCAAGCAGTGTCGAAGTCAAAGGAGTCTGCGGCGCAGGCTTCAAAATCACGGAATTACCGACCGCGAGCGCCGGCGCGACCTTGTGAAGAACGAGGTTGAGCGGGAAATTGAACGGCGTAATCGCCAGGATAGGCCCGATCGGAAAGCGCCGGGCGATGCCTATGCGGCGGCTTGTTGAGGCCAGCATCTCGAAATCCGCTTTCGACAGGTCAAGGGCAGAGCCCTTGTCGGTCGTCGACTGATAGGCAAATACGCCGCCGTCCATATCGAGCGGAATTTCCGTCCCGGCGAACTGGCGGGCCTCCGCAGCCGCGTTCGTCAGGTTGAAGATCGAGCGCGACACCTCACCGCGCGCGTCATAGAGCGGCTTGCCTGCCTCTGCCGCGATCATCGCCACGAATTTGTCGCGCCGCTCATCGAGCAGCACTGCAGCGTGCGCGAGAATATCGGCTCGCATGAAGCGAGGAAGTCGCCGCATAACGTCAAATGAGCGCTGCGCGGAGAGAATTGCCGCTTCGACGTCGGCTTCGCCGGCAATCGGCATCTGACCAACCGGTGAGCCATCGAATGGCGCGCGGATGGTGTCAAACTGGGCGTTTTGCAATTGGATTCTCGTTGATGAGGGACAGGCATTGCAAATCAATGACCAATCGCGTGTTCTTGCAAGCGTCAAAAATGTAACGTAGCGTGCGCAAAGTTAGAACAGAGTTGCCGATGCCCCTCACCCAGTTTCGGTACCTTGAAGAAGTGGCGCGCTGCGGTTCTATTCGAATCGCAGCCGACCGGCTTCACGTCGCTCCGTCGGCGATCAGCCGCCAGATCAAAAACCTCGAGATGGAAATCGGCGACGCGCTGTTCGAGCGGCACGCGCGGGGTATGGTTCTGACGCCCGCTGGCGAGATCTACATCCAGTACACACGCAATGTATTGCACGATCGCGAGCGTGTTCGCTCGGAGATCGAGGATCTTCGCGGCCTGAGGCGCGGACACATCCGAGTCTACGGCATCGACGGCGTAGTGGCAGGACCACTATCGGTAGCGATCCACGGGTTCAGGGCGAAATATCCGAACGTTACCTTTCGCCTGATTTCGACAGGCACCGAACTGGTGACCCGCGCTGTCCGGGACACCGATGCGGACGTAGGCATTGCCTTCCAGTCTTCACCACAGCGCGAGGTGAGGTTTGCACATCGCGTTAAAGATCCGCTTCACGCGGTCGTTTCACCGACACACGAACTTGCGAGGGCCAAGACTGTCAGCCTAGCAGATGTTCTCAAGTATCCGGTTGCAGTTCCCGAAGCGACATTCGGCATCCGAAGATTGATCGATCAGCGTTGTCGTTCGCTCAAGATTTCGCTCCAGCCAGCGCTCGAAACCAACTCGATCGAGGCGCTTCGCGGATTTGCCCGCTCGGGTGCCGGAGTAACCATGCTCAACTACCTTTCAACGAAGTATGACGTCGATCTGCACCGGACTTCGGCGATCCCGTTCAGCGATCCCGCATTTCAACGATCAACGACAGATATTTGCGTTCATGAAAAGCGCGGGTTGCCAGTCGCAGCCCGCGAATTCGTTGGCCATCTAAGCGTTGTGATGGAGGAATGGGCCAGGGCAGCGCCGTCACGTCGCGCGCAGCGACGGTAGGAACAACTGGTCGGGATCCAAGGGCTTTGCGATCAATCCATCCTCGAACGACCACTGGATCATGCGCTGCAAAACGGACCGGTTGGCGGAAAGTCCGTTTGGCCAATAGTCGTCTCCCATCGTCGCGATGGTGCCCTTCACCTCATCCGCGAGCCACGGAAGCATGATTTTGAGGGCTTGCTCCGCGCGGAGATCCTGTGCGGCGAGATCGTGGGCAGCCACAAGCGCATCATAGATAGCGCGCGCGAGACCATCGTCGTGCTCGTGGTCCGCGCGCAATCCAACCAGATGCATGACGGGGAAGATCCCCGTCTGTGCGTAATATTCCTTTTCGATCCTGGCATGGTCCTGAAAAAGCCGGCGAACCCCGCTCGCGGGGTCCAGGGCCACGGCGAGTGGTTTGTAGGCCAGCACCGCCTCCAATTCTCCGCCGACGAGCATGTCGCTCAGAAACTTGCCGGACGGCGCGACAGCAATATCAATGGATCGATAGAGCTTGGGTAGCGGGATCACATCGCGCTCATGGTGATCCACGTCGCCCATAATCCAGTGGATGCGCGAGGTGTCGATGCCGAACTGATCGCGTAGCGCTCCCCTCGCCGCGAGCGCCGCCGTCATCGAATATTCTCGCACGCCGACCCGCTTCCCGATGAGATCTTCCGGCCGACGGACGGTGCCGCCTTCCTTTATATAGAAGGTGCCATGACGGAAGCTGCGCGACGGAAACGTTGGCATGCCACGGTAGCGGCATGTGCCCGCCGCGGTTGCCCTCAGGAAATTGCTGAAGGAAAGCTCGCTGGCATCGAACTCGCCATGGTCAAACGCGCGGGAGAAAATCTCTTCCAGCGGAAGGTCGAGAAACTCAAAATCATGGCCCGCGACAGTTACGCGCCCATCGAACAGGGCCTGCGTCCGATCGTATCTCCATAGAGCGAGCGCTTTCTTCGACATGGCCGTTCCTAGACGACTTGGGGTATGCCGTTGGCATCGGCCCGCCAGCGCAAGGCGTAGCGTTCGAGCAGCGCCATCACAGCATTTAGAACCATCATGAGCGCCATCATGACCAGCAGCATGGCGAAGGTCCCATTGGTGTTGTAGCTCGTACTGTAAGCGTTCAAACGATAGCCGAGTCCAACCGAGGAAATGAGAAACTCGCCGACGATCACACCGATCAGTGCATAAGGAAGACTCATCTTCAGGCCACTGATCACCCAAGCTGCAGCGCCGGGAAGCATAACGTAGCGGAATATTTGCCGCTCATTTGCTCCCACTAGCCGAGCCACATCAATGAGCGCGCGATCGACGGTTCGTATGCCTTCCAGCGTGCAATAGAAGGTGAGGAAGAATACCAGCGTGGCAGCGAGAACAACCTTCGACGCCATGTCGATTCCGAACCAGACGATGAGAAGCGGCGCCAGCGCGATACGAGGAAGGCTGTTCAGCGCGGCAAAAAACGGGTCGACGATATCGGCCGCAAGGCGCCATCTGCCGAATAGAACACCCAGCGCCACGCCGCCGACCGCGCCGAACAGGTACCCCAGGCCCATCTCTATGCCCGTTACGCGCAAGTCCTCGTAGAATCGGGGATCGACCAGATCCCTGGCAAGTACTGACAAGACGCCAGCAGGACTGCCTACGAAGAACGCATCGATCAGTCTTCCGCTCGCGAACTGCCAAAAAGCCAGAACCCCGACTATCAGCAGCACGCGGCCCGCGGCGGCCTTAATTTTGTAGTTTCGTCGCGCCCGGCGTTCGAGTTGTGACTCGTAGACTTCCGGAGGAGTTGCCTCGGCTGTCATTGCGGCCTCGCGGGTTCGCCCCGGACCTGCCGCTCAAGCTCGGTCCAAATGGCGTCATAGAGCTCGCGGAACTGCGCGCTGTCGTGCATGCGAAAAATATCGCGGGGGCGTGCCATCGGCACCGTGTCGATGCGGACGACGCGGCCGGGTCTAGCGCTCAGCAGAACCACACGGTCACCGAGGCCAATCGCTTCATGAAGGTCGTGTGTAATGAAGACAATCGTGGTCTTCGTCAGGCCCCACAGCTCGAGAAGCTGGTCCTGAAGCAGCGCGCGGGTTTGTGCGTCCAGCGGGCCGAATGGCTCGTCCATCAGGACAACTTTGGGAGAATAGATAAGCGTGCGAATGATATTTGCACGCTGTCTCATGCCGCCAGATAGTTCGTGTGGATAGGAGTGCTCAAAGCCGCCCAATCCGACCGTTTGGATGAGCTGCTCTGCCCTCGCATGGCGCTCTGAGCGGCTAACGCCGGAGACTTCGAGAGGGAACGCCACATTGTCAATGAGCGTTCGCCAGGGCATGAGGTTCGGCTGCTGCGTCACATAGCCAACATCTCGCGTGACACCCTTCACGGCCTTTCCCTCGATCTCCACGGAGCCTTCGGTGGGCGACATGAGGCCGGATAAGATGTTCAGGATGGTCGATTTTCCGCAACCGCTCGGCCCGACCATGGTCAGGAATTCGCCGGTGGCAATGTCGATGGATATATCTTCAATGGCTCTTACGACTCGATCGCGGGCGATGAAACGCTTGCTGAGATTTCTGATGCGAAACATTTATCCCAATCTCGGCCTACGTATTCACGCTGCCGCGACTGCGGCGGAATCGGTTCTTGCCCATCGCGCCAAGTCAGGGCAGCCCGGCGATGGCGTCGATCTCCACCATCAATTCCGGCTGGGCCAGCCGCCGAACTTCCACCGTCGTACTCGTCGGCATCGCATGTGTGTAGAATTCCATGCGGATGTCGACATGTTTGAAGTACTCGTCAATGTCGGTGACGTAAGTGTTTGTGCGGAGCAAATTTGACAGACTTGCCCCCGCCGCTTCCAGCGCCACCTTCAGATTTGTGAGCGTCTGGCGCAATTGGGCGCGCATGTCGCCAACACCAACGATGTTGCCGTTCACATCGCGCGCTAGCTGGCCTGAAATAAAGACGAGCTTGCGCGGTTCAGCGATGACCACATGGGAGTACAGCACTAGGTTGTTGACACGGCGCTGGTGCAGACCTTCGGGCTGGATATTGAGGCGGGAAAACGTCACTTCTTCTTCCTCATCAATCCGCTATTTCGGGAGGCATTCGTCCGAGACGAGGTCCTTGAAAGGCGCTGATTTGGTAATCGCACCCGATTTTACGAGGAAATCCGCCGCCTTTCCGAAAGCTTCTTCAGTGATCCTGCCGTCGCGGCGAAAGATCGGCTTCAGATTGTCCATGATCTTAATGAGCATGTCATCTCCCACGCCCGAGAAGCGCTTCCGAAGGAAGCTCAACTGGTCCGTCGAAGGAGTGTCGCGAATATCCGCGATCGAAGCCAACATCGCCCGGCAGAAACGGCGAACCACGTCGGGATTCTGCTTCGCGTAGTCGGGACGCACGTAGAGGAGTTCGAAGAGAAAATTATCGTACTGCGGATCGGCTCCGATCGAATTGTGCGTGAACGTGATGCCCTTGCCGCGGCTGACCATTAGATCCGTCGCCGGGCTGGTATTGCAGGCGATATCGATTTGACCGTTCTCGAGCGCCGGGATCATCGATGGACCACCGCCGACGCCTACGATCTGAAGGTCCTTTTGCGGGTCAAGACCGGCCCGCTTAGCGTAGTCGACCAAGACGAGCGCCGTGAACGCGCCGACTCTAGTACCACCCGCTTTGAGGCCCTTCATGGCCTTTAGCTTCTGGTCAAGCGGGGTTTTCTCGGTGATACCGAGACGTTCGGCAGTCGCCTTGTTGATAACGCAGTCGATCGCGTTGCGGTTGGCAAGGTTCATCAAGGCGAGCAGCGGCTTGCCTTGCTCGTGGCTGGTCATGAGCCTGTTTGGCGTCGAGACGGTGAACTGAACGCTTCCGGCAATAAGCGCATCCACGTCAGGGCCGTCGCCGGATGTCGGAATGACTTCGACGTCCAGTCCTTCTTTTGCGAAGTGCCCCTTATCTGCCGCAAAGAGGAGCGGCAGAAAGTTCATCCCGATTACAGGCAGCGTGACACGTAGCTTGGTCGCAGTTTGAGCGACTGCATTTGATGACAGCGCAACGCAAATGCCGGTCGCAAGTAAGAACGCGGTCACGTCCCGAGCGGTGGTGTAACTGGGCGGAGCAAGCCGCGAGCGAACGCGCCCCCCTAGCGCCGTAGCGAGCGAGCGGCTTGCTCCGCCCAGTTACACCACCGCTCGGGACGTGACCCATCTGACGGCTTCAATCTGGCTGCAAAAGTTACCTAAGGAGGAGCGGAGCGCGACCTCGGAAAGAACTAGCTGGTGCGAAATGCTGCTCTTCACCAAATAGTTTTTTAGCGCCACCGCTCCCGTCACACTGCATTTCCCAAGAAGCGCGGCATCGATTGGACGATCTGATTTACATAAGCGGATAGTTCCGGAGGTGCAGTGCCGTTTCGCACCATATTCTTGAGCATCGCGTTCAAAGCTTCGGGGCTGCTTGCGAGAGCTTTGAGGATTGAGATTTGTGTCAGAATGTTGAGCGACTGAATCGGCTCAGCAATCGTTTCGATAAGCTGCAGCTCCGCTGGTGTCGGGTCGACCTGGTGTCTTTTTACGATTCGAGTCGGGAAGTGAAGCTTCGCATCCCCGCGACGCACCCGCGACATATAACCGTAGACGATTGACCTAAATTCTTCGATTGCATCCGTGCGCAGTTGGCGGGCTTTTTCCCTGTCATCAGCAATGAACCGTCGCGTAAACAAGCCGGGACTGCCAAACGGGTTCTCATGGCTTCTGCCCACGGTAAGCAAATCCACAAGCGAGTACAGGTCCCAAAGCCGATTGTGAATCGGAGTTGCAGTCAGCATTAAGACGAATCTGAATCGTCGATCTTGAAGAGCTTTGTGAAAGCACTTAGCAACCTTCGGCGCCTTGTCAGTTCCATAGAGATTTCTCAATTTGTGCGCTTCATCAAGGATCAGCATTTGAAACCGGTCATCCGGAACCTGATCGAGATACATTCGCGCCGAATTATAAGTGGTAATTACCACTCCGGTCTCTTCGAAGTCCGCCTCCAACAGTTCTCGGCCGGTAACGAACACGGCTGCGAGATCAAATTTCGTTTTCAGTTCGGATCGCCACTGCGGCCCCAGAATCTTCGGGCAGACGACCAGAACCTTCGACACTCTGGATCGGGAGACGAGTTCGCTAACTATCAGTCCTGCGCTGATTGTCTTTCCGAGGCCTACATCGTCAGCCAGTAGCGTAACTGGCAGGCGTCGACAGAATGTAATCAGGTTCGAAACTTGATGACTGAATGGCGTGAGCCGGTCCCGCCAGCGGGGTGTCGATTTAAAGTCTTCTGCACTTTCGACAACGATCGGATCGATGAGGTCCCACTCAAGGCCGGCTCGATACAGCCTAAACTCGGCGGGCGTCCGCGAGCGGCGAAGAAGCTTCTGCTGAATATCCTTAGACTCAAGCATGGCTCAAGCATGGCTCACGCACTGCAATCACTGGTAGCGGCGCGTAGAATGGGGAAATTTCTGGTGAGGCGCAAGGAAGCCCGCGCGTCAGCAATTTAGTCCCAAAGGCGATGGAGGCGCCGAGGGCTTCGAAATTGGAGTTTCACCGACCCCCGGCCGCGAGCCGGCATCACGGCGAGGTCTGATAGGGTATAAGCGCGCCGCCGCATAAGGTCAGCTCTGGCAGCGCCAACGCTGAAGTTCAACAGGAAGCGGTTCTGCGAGTAGGCATCCTCTTACTTCTTGCCAACCGGCGCCTCGGACCCAGCCCTTCGTTGCGCCAAGGCAACCGAGAGCAATTCAAATATGGAGTTACGCTAATCCCGGTAAATCGGGGCTTTTCCACCTCTGTATCTCCGGAGCAAAGTACAGAGCTTCAGAGAATACGGCCCGGAGAGAAAGCACCGACGTCTTCCTGGCAGCACGGCCAGTACAGAGCTGGAGTGCCAAACGAACTCAGACACACGGCGATCATCGTATCACTCGGAGAACGGAGAAGTAGATATCGCACGGGAGCTGGCGGAGGGAGTGGGATTCGAACCCACGGTACGGTTTCCCGCACACACGCTTTCCAAGCGTGCGCCTTAAACCACTCGGCCATCCCTCCGGCGCGGCCGGGACTATAGTCAAGCACCCGTCCGATACAAGTAAATGCGTGGTCTGCCAGCGGATTCCGCGGTTTCGGCCCGCCGCTTGCACCGCCTCCAGGCTCGGTTTAGGTGAGAAACGGGCCTATTCGCATGTTTCGATTTCTATTCCGGTTTGCCGGTCTCTGGCTGCTCGCGGGCGCCTTCGTGGCGCTCGTGATCGACGGCACGCGGTCGATCACGGCCGGGCGGATGATCGTGACACCGGCGGCCGATGCCTGGCTCGCCGTGCATCCGGCCAGCATCGAAGGGCTACGGGCCGCGGGCGAGCGCAGCCTGCCGCTGTGGCTGTGGGATCTCGCCTCGGTCTATGTGCTCAACGCGCCGCTCTGGGCGGTGCTCGGCGTCCTCGGCGCCCTCTTCATCCTTATCGGGCGGCCGCGGGCGCGACCGATCGGCTATTCCTCCCGCGACTGAGGCGGGTGCGGGAAGGCACGGGATCACTTATATAATGGGCGACGCTTCCCTCGCTGGAGCAATCCCATGTTCTCTCTCCGCAAGATGCTGGAAATCCCGACGCCCGACCGCGCGCTGCCCGGACGGGCGCAACCGGTTCCGACCGCCGAAACGCATTTCGTGTCGGGACGCCCGCTCAAGGGGCCTTATCCGGAAGGAACGGAGAAGGCGCTGTTCGGCCTCGGCTGCTTCTGGGGCGCGGAGAAGGCGTTCTGGAACATTCCGGGCGTCTGGGTGACCGCGGTCGGCTATGCGGCCGGGCACACGCCGAACCCTACTTATGAAGAGGTGTGCACCGGCGCCACCGGGCACAATGAGGTCGTGCTCGTGGTCTTCGATCCGAAGCAGGTGAGCTACCAGCAGCTCCTGAAGACGTTCTTCGAGGCGCACGACCCCACGCAGGGCATGCGCCAGGGCGCCGACATCGGCACGCAGTACCGCTCCGGTATCTATGTCTATGACGACGCCCAGCGCGCCGCCGCGGAAGCGGCGAAGGCGGCCTATGACAAGACCCTGCGCGCGGAAGGCTTCCGCCCCATCACGACCGAGATCCGCGACGCGCCGCCGTTCTATTTCGCCGAGGACTATCACCAGCAGTATCTCGCCAAGAACCCGAATGGCTATTGCGGACACGGCGGGACGGGCGTTGCCTGCCAGATTGGAACGGGCGTCGCCGCGAATTGACGCGGCGACCTAGTGTGGGGGCAATTCATGGCACGGTTGATCGAACGGCTGATCTCGCAAAGCCGCTGGATCATGGCGCCCTTCTATCTGGGCCTGATCGTCAGTCTGTTCGTCCTGCTCTATGCGTTCGGGCGCGAGCTTCTGCATTTCGTGACGCACGCCGCCATCTCGGACGAAGGCGACGTGATCCTCGGCGTGCTCGCGCTCATCGACCTGTCGCTGGTCGCGAGCCTCGTCCTGATCGTCGTTTTCTCCGGCTACGAGAATTTCGTGTCGAACATCGACCCCGGCGAGCATCCCGACTGGCCGGAATGGATGACCAAGATCGACTTCGCCGGGCTCAAGCAGAAGCTGATGGCATCGATCGTGGCGATCTCGGCCATCCAGGTGCTCAAGGCATTCATGAACCTCGACCAGAAATTCGACGAGCGGTCGCTGCTGTGGCTCGTGGGCATTCATCTCGTGTTCGTGGCCTCGGCGCTCCTGCTTGCCTGGTCGGATGTCCTCAGTTCAAAATCCAAGTCCGAAGGCGGAGGTCACTGATGATTGTCGAACTCGTCCTCTTCAAGAGTCCGCAGGGGATGGATCGCGCGGCCGTCCTCGAAAATGCCAAGCAGTCAATCCCGCGCTGGCGCGCGAACAAGGAACTTCTGCGCAAGCATTATCTACTCGGCGACGGCGATGGCGGCGGACTTTACATCTGGCCGTCGCGCGAGGCGGCGGAACGGGCGCACGACGCCGAATGGCAGGCAGGCGTGGAGAAGCGGACGGGATCGAAGCCGGTCATCCGCTATTTCGACCTCCTGATGCTTCTCGACAACGAGAACGGCACCGTCACCGAGTGGCCGGAGCCCGACAAGCCGCTGCTGGTGGCGGCGGAATAAGGTTTCTCCTGCTCACACTGTAGCGGGATGACAATCAGGTTAAGCCGTTTGTTGCTGTCATTGCGAGGCGCGTAGCGCCGAAGCAATCCAGTTTATCGGCGCTTTTGCGCTGCGCATGTTCGCAGCGGCGACCCGGCGCCCACTTCGCCGGAACATGCGTTGGATTGCTCCGCTTCGCTCGCATTGACGCCGGGATGCGCAGACTTCCAATCATCTGCCCTAGTGCGAAATCATCCAGGGGCGTGCGGTGGGAAAACTTTTACTGCCGTCCCTGCCCTGCTTTACCAGCCGCTTCGACGTGGACGGCGATTTGCCGGAGCAACACGAGCAGCCGGCGCCGTGCGATTTCGACGACTTCGGCGCGTGGGCGCTGCGCTCGTTCGTCGCGTGCGCGGTCCGTATTTCGGATGACAGCAGCGACATCCGCGGCGCGGTCAGCAGCACGCGGGGGGCCTTCTTCCCGCATTCCGGACACTTCTGCGGCTTCTCGTATTCCGCCATCGGCCGGATCGCGGTGAAGGGGCCGCATTCCTTGCAGAGATACTCATAAACGGGCATCGGCAGCTCCTCGATGTGGTTTCCCGCTTGGCCGCCGCGACGGGACGGCATTTGCGCCGTCCCGGACCGCGGCAGCTTGCCAGGATGACGGCTACTTGTCGGGCGACATCGGAATATCGACGCCGCCCTTGATGTGCTTCACGGGCCCCGTTGCGCTCGGCATCACGTCGAAGTCGAAGATTTCCGTGGGCAGCCAGAGCGTGGCGCAGGCGTTCGGAATATCGACGACGCCCGAGATGTGCCCCTGCACCGGGGCGGTGCCGAGGATCGCGTAGGCCTGCGCCTTCGAGTAGCCGAACTTCGACAGGTATTCGATCGCGTTGAGGCATGCCTGGCGATAGGCGATGTGGACGTCGAGATAATACTGCTTGCCCGCCTCGTCGACCGAGATGCCCTCGAAGATCAGGTAGTCCTGATACTTCGGCGTGATGGGCGACGGCTTGAAGATCGGGTTCTTGATCCCGTACTTCGCCATGCCGTCCTTGATGACGTCGACCTTGATGTGCAGCCAGCCGGCCATCTCGATCGCGCCACAGAAGGTGATCTCGCCGTCGCCCTGGCTGAAGTGCAGGTCGCCCATGGAAAGGCCGCCGCCCTTCACATAAACGGGGAAGTAGATCTTCGAGCCGCGCGATAGGTCCTTGATGTCGCAATTGCCTCCGTGCTCGCGCGGCGGCACGGTGCGGGCTCCTTCGGCCGCGACCTTGTCCTTCGCGTCGCCCTTGGCGCGGCCGGCGTGCGCGGTCGACGGAAACGGCGGGTTGGCGAGCGGCGGAACGCGAGTCGGGTTCGTCGCGATGAAATCCACTTCGCGCTTGTTCCAGGTGTCGAGGAGCTTCTGGTCCGGCAGGCAGCCGATGAGGCCCGGATGGATGAGGCCGGCGAAGCTCACGCCCGGCACGTGGCGCGAAGTCGTGTAAAGGCCGGAGATGTCCCAGATCGACTTCTGCGCGAGCGGAAAGTGGTCGGTGAGGAAGCCGCCGCCGTTCTTCTTCGAGAAGAAACCGTTGAAGCCCCAGAGGCTCTCGGGCAGCGCGCCAACATCAAGCAGATCGACAACGAGAAGATCGCCGGGCTCGGCGCCCTCGACGCCGATCGGGCCTGACAGGAAGTGGACGATCGACAGGTCGATATCGCGCACGTCGTCGGCGGAATCGTTGTTCTTGATGAAGCCGCCCGTCCAGTCATAGGTCTCGACGATGAAATCGTCGCCCGGCTTCACCCACGCCACCATCGGGATGTCCGGATGCCAGCGGTTGTGGATCATGTCGTTCTGGTACGGCGACTCCGACAAGTCGATCTCGATCAGCCGCTTCGGGCCGCTCTTGGGCTTGGCAGTCCCCTTGTCCATGCTTAACGCCTGACTCATGACGTGTTCTCCTTATGGTTAGACCGCGAGAAAGCGCGCGATCGCCGCTTCATCGACCCGCTCGCGCGTGTCGGAATGAACCACCCGGCCGTTCTCCATCACGAGGATGCGGTCGGCGACATCGAGAATGAAGCTCAGCACCTGCTCGCAGACGACGATGCAGATGTTCCTGAGCGAGCGGATTTCCTTCAGGACCTTGGCGATGTCCTTGATGATGGACGGCTGAATGCCCTCGGTCGGCTCGTCGAGGAGTAGAATCTTCGGGTCGCTCGCGAGCGCGCGGGCGATCGCGAGTTGCTGCTGCTGGCCGCCCGAGAGATTGCCGCCGCGGCGCTTGTCGAATTCCCAGAGGATCGGGAACAGTGCGTAGATTTCCTCGGGAATATCGGACTTGCCGGTGACGATACGGCCGGTCTCGATATTCTCCCGCACCGTCATGGTGCCGAAGATCTGTCGGCCCTGCGGGACATAGGCGAGGCCCTTGGCGACGCGCTGATGGCTCGGCAAGGCGGTGACGTCCGTGCCGTCGACGACGATCTGGCCGGACGTTGCGGGCATGGTACCGATCAGCGACTTCATCAAGGTCGACTTGCCCATGCCGTTGCGGCCGACCATGGCGACGATCTCGCCCGGCTGCACGGCGAGATCGATGCCGTGGAGCACCTCGCTCTGGCCATAGGCGGCGGAAAGGCCCTTCACCTCGAACATCGTCTTCCCCTTTCAGTGGCCCAGATAGACTTCCTTGACCTTGGGATCGGCCTGGATCGCATCCATGTTGCCTTCGGCGAGCACCTTGCCCTGGTGCAGCACCGTCACACGGTGCGCGATACTCTCGACGAACTTCATGTCGTGCTCGATCACGATCACGGAGTGGGTTTTGATGATTTCCTTCAGGAGCTCCGCGGTCTTCTCGCGCTCCGACACGCTCATGCCGGCGACCGGCTCATCGAGCATCAGGAGCTCCGGCTCCTGGATCAGCAGCATGCCGATCTCGAGCCACTGCTTCTGGCCGTGGCTCAGCATCTCGGCCGGAAGATCAAGGTGATCCGAGAGGAAGATCATCTTCACGATCTCACGGACGCGCTCGACGATCTCGTCGGTGCGCTTCCAGAACAGGGCGCCGACGACGTTGCGGCCGCGCGGATAGGAGATTTCGAGGTTCTCGAAGACGGTCAGGTCTTCGTAGATCGACGGCGTCTGGAATTTCCGCCCAACCCCAAGCTTGACGATGTCATGCTCCTTGAGTTTGGTGATCTCGCGGTCCTTGAACTTGATGGAGCCTTCCGTCACCTTGGTGCGGCCGCAGATGAGATCGAGCACCGTGGTCTTGCCGGCGCCGTTCGGGCCGATGATGACGCGGAGTTCGCCCTTGTCGATGTAGAGGTTCAGCTCGTTTACCGCCTTGAAGCCGTCGAACGATACGCTTACGCCTTCGAGTGCAAGAAGGAAGTCGGTGCTGTTGGTCATGGCGCTTACTCCGCCGGCGCCGGATTCGGGCGCAGCTCCCCACGCGAGGCACCGAGCCGCCTGATCCAGGGCATGAACTGGTCGGTGAAGAGGCCGGCGAGACCGCGCGGGAAGGCGAGCACGACAAGGATGAAGAGGCCGCCCATGGCGAAGAGCCACAATTCCGGAAAGCTTTCGGAGAACAGCGTCTTGCCCCAGTTGACGAGGAGCGTGCCGACAACGGCGCCGACGATGGAGTGGCGCCCGCCCACGGCCGCAAAGATCACCATCTCGATCGAGGGCACGATGCCGACGAAGGACGGGGACATGAACCCAACCTGCAGCGTGAACATGGCGCCGCCGAGCGCCGCAAAGGCGGAAGCCAGGCAGAAGATGAACACCTTGAAGTTCGCCACGTCGTAGCCGGAGAAGCGGACGCGATCTTCCTTGTCGCGCACGGCCACGAGGATGCGGCCGAGTTTGCTCGCCAGCACGAAGCGGGCGGCCAGCATGGTGCCGAGCAGCAGGAAGCAGCAAACGAAATAGAGAATGTATTTCGCATTGTCGGTGCGGATATCCCAGCCGAGTAGCGTGCGGAGATCCGTGATACCGTTGACGCCGCCGGTATAACCCTGTCGGCCGATGATCAGGATCGTGAGCACGGCCGCGAGCGCCTGGGTGATGATCGCGAAGTAGACGCCGCCTACCCGGCGCTTGAACATGGCCGCGCCGAGAATGAAGGCCGCGATGGCGGGGACGAGGAAGACGGCGACGAGCGAGAACGACAACGACTGGAACGGCACCCAGAAGAAGGGGAGCTCGGTGAGCTGATTCCAGTCCATGAAATCCGGAATGCCCGGGGTCGACTGGATCTTCGTGTTCTCGACGCTCGAGGCTTCGAGCTTCAAGAACATCGCCATGCAGTAGCCGCCGAGTCCGAAAAAGACGCCCTGCCCGAGGCTGAGAATCCCGCCATAGCCCCAGCACAGCACGAGTCCGATCGCAACGAAGGCGTAGGTCAGATACTTGCCGACGAGGTTGAGCCGGAAGATGTCAAGCGCAAGTGGCAGAACCACCAGGATCAATGCCGCGATCAGCGCGAAGCCGATGAGCTCGAGGTTGCGGTTATGGGTGATTGCGGCCGACATGTTCTGTTCTCACCTTCTGACCTTGAGGACGAAGAGGCCTTGGGGACGCAGCATCAGGAGGCCGATGACGATGAGGAGCGTGAGCACCTTGGCCATCGAGCCGGACATGAAGAACTCGAGCGTCGACTGCGACTGCGAGATAGTGAACGCGGAGGCGATCGTGCCGATGAGGCTCTGCGCGCCGCCGAAGACGACGACGAGGAAGGTATCGACGATGTAGAGCTGGCCCGCCGTCGGACCGGTCGAGCCGATCATGGTGAAGGCGGCGCCGGCGACGCCGGCAATGCCGCATCCTAGGCCAAAGGTGAGCCGGTCGACGCGGCGTGTGTCGATGCCGGCCGCACCCGCCATCGTGCGGTTGGAGACGACGGCACGCACCTGCAGGCCCCAGCTCGAACGGAACAGGAGGAGGGCCACGACCGCCGTGATGATGAGGGTCAGCACCATCACGATCAGGCCGTTGATCTGCACCTCGATGAACTCGGTGACCGGCAACGCCCCGAGCATCCAGTCGGGCAGCGTGACGCCCACTTCGCGCGGACCGAAGACCGAGCGGAACGCCTGCTGCATGATGAGGCTTAGGCCCCAGGTGGCGAGCAGGGTGTCGAGCGGCCGCGCATAAAGGAAGCGGATCAGACCCCATTCGATGAAGAGGCCGAGCGCGCCCGAGACAATGAACGCCACCACGATGGCGATGAAGAAGAAGCCGACGTAAAGTCCCGGCGCGTAGCTCTCGACGACGGAGGCCGTCAGCCAGGTCATGTAGGCGCCGAGGATCATGAACTCGCCGTGCGCCATGTTGATCACGCCCATCTGGCCGAAGATGATCGCGAGGCCGAGGGCCATGAGCACGAACACCGAGAACAGGATGAGCCCGGCGAACGCCTGCATGGCGAAGATCGAACCGAGCTCGACGAGCGTGAAGTCGCTGAACATCTGCTGCCCCTTCGGCGGCGCCTGAATGCAAACGGAAGGAAAGGACCCCGGCGGCGGACCACCGGGGCTGTCGCGATTACTGGTAGCCCTTGGGGAACGGATCGGGCTCCATGAGGTCGGCGGTCTCGTAGATGACGTCGTACTGGCCATCGAGCTTGGCGCG
>Ga0180222_1000884_pt1 | contig 37697 bp, 35 predicted proteins | sample eDN5th37CKraftOP_FD_151336 | JGI IMG/M metagenome (GOLD analysis project Ga0180222, IMG submission 151336) | Enriched Organic Plus compost microbial communities from Emeryville, California, USA - eDNA 5th pass 37_C Kraft OP (version 2) (version 2) ...
AACGATCGCGCCTTTGAGCGATGATCCGATCGTCAAGCTGCCCGCCGTGGCGGCGGCTTGATCGTTCCGGCCGCGCCGGCGATCACGACGGCCTCGCCGCTGTTACACCACTCATCGGGACACGATCTGTGGTCGCTACGTGAAGACAGATATCGCAAGATTCTATAGCTCAGTTTACACGCACTCGATTCCATGGGCTCTAAAGGGAAAGAATTGGGTTAAGCAAAACCATTGGACGCCTGCGTTCACTCAATCCTACGCGAATCTTCTTGATAAGGCGGTTGCGGCGGGACAATCAGGTCAAACTATCGGCATACCAATTGGTCCAGACACATCCCGAATCCTTGCCGAACTCATTGTGACCGAACTGGAGGAGCTAATTAGACACGAAATACCAGAATTAGATGCGAGGGCAGTTCGGTATGTAGACGATATAATTGTCGGTATAGAGTCCGGCGAGACCGCGGATGCAATTCTATCAAAGCTATCGGCGGGGCTATACGAATATGAGCTTGAGTTAAATGGTGAGAAGACAGCTGTTCATGGACTGGGCGTGCCGCATTCGCCTGAATGGATTCATTTCATTCGCAGCTTCAAAGTTTCGCCACATCCTGCACGGCAGCGCGAGGATTTAGATTCGTTCTTTGAGCATTCTCTTTACTTAGCTGAGGCAAATCCACGGGAAAATGTTCTGTTGTTTGCGGTAAAACGGGCAGCAGGGTTCCCTATCGCGCAAATTAACAGCGATCATCTAATTCGTTGGTTGTTGTACGCAACCAAACGGTCCTCTGCGTGCCTAAGCTTTCTGGTTGAACAAACCGTGGTAATGCGGACCATGGGTGTCGAATTGCCATTGGACGAAATCAAGGAATTCATCCTTGATCAGATGGTCCAACATGCGGAGGCCGCACATACCGGAGAAGTAGCATGGCTGCTTTTTTGGGCGCGAGAGCTCGAAATCAAAGTCCCAGCGTCCGCGTTATTACGAGTAACGCGGCTCGCTAGTTCGGCTACTGCGTTGGTAACTTTGGATTTGCTTCGTCTACGACGCATACAGGGGACAATCGATGTATCGTATTGGCAGTCGTTCGCGAGTACGGGCGGTCTAAAATCAGAAATGTGGCTTGTCTCGTATGAGGCGACCAAAAAAGGATGGTGGACGGGCGTTGTCTCCAATACATACATTACTTCTCACGAATTCTTTTCGGATTTGTGGGGTCGCCATGTGGAATTCTATGCGCCCAATAGGAAGGCGCGCCCATCGTTCCGAAGACCTTCATTCGTACAACGAATTAAATCGACCGTCCCGGTGGATTCCGAGTTCGATGGAATTTACCCTTAATCGACCGCCGCTTTCTTCCCACGCTGCAAGCGGTCGCTGGACTAGGAACTAACTTTAAGCAAACCCCCGTCCGTTAAGATCGAGGTAGTCTTACAATGGTCGCAGAAATAGTACGCGTACTGTTCGTCAGATTTGTAGCCTTGATACCCTTGCAGAAAGATTTTGCGGTTTTTGCAGTTCGGGCACCGCATTTTTCTTCTCGACCAGCAATCCTTCACTATTCCCGCCAGATCCATCGCAAAGAAATACAACAGATAATATGCAACGATAGTTGTGAGCAGCCATAGAGGGCTGAGGTCTGTAACTGAAATAGCAACGAGTAAGAGAATGATCGGAACGACAATCTTGGCGTCGTCCCGATCAAAGTCATATTCGAACTGCCAAAATCTGATCCTCATTGTCGCTGGTATCCTCACTCCGCCGCCACCGCGCCCTTCTTCCTCGCCCGTGACCCGCGCTCCAGCACCGGCCGCAAGAACTCGCCCGTATAGCTGCGCTTCGCCTTGACGATGTCCTCCGGCGTACCCGCGGCGACGATCTCGCCGCCGCCGTCGCCGCCCTCGGGGCCAAGGTCGATGATCCAGTCCGCCGTCTTGATCACATCGAGATTGTGCTCGATCACGACCACCGTGTTGCCCTGCTCGGTGAGCTCATGCAGCACCTCGAGGAGCTTCGCCACGTCGTGGAAGTGCAGGCCCGTGGTCGGCTCGTCGAGGATATAGAGCGTGCGGCCGGTCGCGCGCTTGGCGAGCTCCTTCGCGAGCTTCACGCGCTGCGCTTCGCCGCCCGAAAGCGTCGTCGCCTGCTGGCCAATGTGGATGTAGTCGAGCCCGACGCGGTGCAGCGTCTCCAAGGGCTTGCGGATCGTCGGCACCGCGGAGAAAAGCTCCGCGCCTTCCTCCACCGTCATGTCGAGCACGTCGGCGATCGACTTGCCCTTGAACTGCACGTCGAGCGTCTCGCGGTTATAGCGCTTGCCCTTGCAGACGTCGCAGGTGACGTAGACATCCGGCAGAAAGTGCATCTCGATCTTGATGACGCCGTCGCCCTGGCACGCCTCGCAGCGGCCGCCCTTGACGTTGAACGAGAAACGGCCGGGCTCGTAGCCGCGCGCTTTCGCTTCGGGCAGGCCCGCGTACCATTCTCGGATCGGCGTGAAGGCGCCGGTGTAGGTCGCCGGGTTCGAACGCGGCGTGCGGCCGATGGGCGACTGGTCGATGTCGATCACCTTGTCGAGGAATTCGAGGCCCTCGATCTTCTCGAACGGCGCGGGCGCGTCGTGCGCGTCGTTGAGCCGGCGCGCCACCGCCTTGTAGAGCGTGTCGATCAGGAGCGTGGACTTGCCGCCGCCGGAGACGCCGGTGATGCAGGTGAAGAGGCCGATCGGGATCTCGGCGGTGATGTTCTTCAGGTTGTTGCCGCGCGCGCCGACGACGCGCAGCATCCGCTTTGGGCTCGGCGGCCGGCGCTCCGGGACAGGCACTTCCAGTTCGCCCGAGAGATATTTCCCGGTGATGGATTTCTTTTCCCGGATCACGTCCTCGACGGTGCCATGCGCGACAATATGGCCGCCATGGATGCCGGCGCCCGGGCCGATGTCCACGAGGTAGTCGGCGGTGCGGATCGCGTCCTCGTCGTGCTCGACGACGACCACCGTGTTGCCGAGGTCGCGGAGGCGCTTGAGCGTCTCCAGGAGCTTCGCGTTGTCGCGCTGGTGCAGGCCGATGGAGGGCTCGTCCAAGACATAAAGGACGCCGGTGAGGCCGGAGCCGATCTGCGAGGCGAGGCGGATGCGCTGGCTCTCTCCGCCGGAGAGGGTGCCCGACGCGCGCGCGAGCGTGAGATATTCAAGGCCCACATCCATGAGGAAGGTGAGCCGCTCGCGGATCTCCTTGAGCACGCGCGCGGCGATCTCGTTCTGCTGCTTGTTGAGCGATTTCGGCAGCTCCTCGAACCATGCGCGCGCGGCCTTCACCGAAAGCTCGGTCACCTGGCCGATGTGGCGGGTGGCGATCTTCACGGCGAGCGCCTCGGGTTTCAGGCGGTAGCCGTTGCATGCCTTGCAGGGCACCGTGGAGAAATACTTCTCCAGGTCCTCGCGCGCCCAGTCGCTCTCGGTCTCCCTCCAGCGCCGCTCGAGGTTGTTGACGACGCCTTCGAACGGCTTGCGCGTCTCGAAGGTGCGCATGCCGTCGTCATAGACGAACTTCACTTCCTCATCGCCGGAGCCGTAGAGGATCACGTCGCGCGCCTTCTTCGGCAGCTTCGCCCACGGCTCGTTGAGCGAGAACTTGAACTTCTTCGCGAGCGCTTCCAGCGTCTGCGTGTAGTAGGGCGACTGCGAGCGCGACCACGGCGCGATCGCGCCGCCGCGCAGCGTCTTCGACTTGTCGGGAACGACGAGATCCGCGTCGATCTCCTTTTCCACGCCGAGCCCGTCGCAGGCCGGGCAGGCGCCATGCGGCGAATTGAAGGAGAACAGCCGCGGCTCGATTTCGGAAATCGTGAAGCCGGAAACCGGGCAGGCGAACTTCGAGGAGAACAGGATGCGGTTCTCGTCGTCGAGGTGGCCGCGCTTCATCTTTTTGTCGTCGGCCGCGGCACCCTTGGGCGCGCCATCCGCGAATTCGACGACCGCGATCCCGTCCGCGAGCTTGAGCGCGGTCTCGAAGGACTCCGCGAGACGCTGGGCGATGTCGGGACGCACGACGACGCGGTCCACCACCACGTCGAGGTCGTGCTTGAGCTTCTTGTCGAGGGCGGGGGCTTCGGCGATTTCGTAGAACTTGCCGTCGATCTTGACGCGCTGGAATCCTTTCTTGAGGAATTCCGCCAGCTCCTTGCGGTACTCGCCCTTGCGGCCGCGCACCACGGGCGCGAGAAGATAGAGCCGCGTGCCCTCGGGCAGCGCCAGCACCCGGTCCACCATCTGCGAGACGGTCTGGCTCTCGATCGGCAGGCCCGTGGCCGGCGAGTAGGGCACGCCCACGCGCGCCCAGAGGAGCCGCATGTAGTCGTAGATCTCGGTGACGGTGCCGACCGTCGAGCGCGGGTTCTTCGAGGTGGTCTTCTGCTCGATGGAGATCGCCGGCGACAGGCCCTCGATGCGGTCCACGTCCGGCTTCTGCATCATCTCGAGGAACTGGCGCGCATAAGCCGAGAGCGACTCCACATAGCGCCGCTGCCCCTCGGCATAGATCGTGTCGAAAGCGAGTGACGACTTCCCCGAGCCGGAAAGACCCGTGAAGACAACGAGTTGGTCGCGCGGAATATCGAGGTCGACGCCCTTGAGGTTGTGCTCGCGCGCGCCGCGAATGGAGATTTTGCCGGACATAGCTCTTGGTCGGTTCGGAACAGCCGGGGAGGCGGACCCGGCACTATAGCGGAAGCCCCCGTCGCAATCCTGTCAGGGGCGGCCGCCCTGCGGGTTCCCCACAAGCCGTAGATCGCACCCCTTGCTCGATAATTTGCGAGGGCCATGTGGGAAGGGCCGGCCCCTCGGAGCCATATAGGAGGTGCCGCCCATTTTCGCATCATTTCCAGTTCCGCTGCCCGATGAGTCCCGCAGGCCGCATGGCGGTTCGCCTTCTGAACGACCAGTCGAACCTCGGGCCTGTGGTACCGGGGTTGTCGCTATGTTTAGGAGAATATAACGTGCCGGAATAAACGCGGCGCGAGCTTTGGAATGACTCAAGAAATCGACGCGGTCGCCCTCAAGACCTACGAAGTCGCGGCGGACGGCAGCAGCGTGCGCCTCCATGTCACGGACAGCGCGGGGCGTCCCGCCGCATTGAGCATTCCGTCCGAATGCATCAGTCAGCTATTCATGACGCTGCCAACCGTGATGCGGGTGGTCCTCAAGACGCGATATAATGATGACAGTTTGAAGGTGGTATTTCCGGCGAGCGAATGGACGCTGGAACGGTCGCAGACCGGCGCTCGCCTTATTTTGACATTAAAGACAACGGACGGCTTCGAGGCGTCGTTCGGGTTCGACGAAAACGAGCTGCAGTCATTGGCCGACACGCTTTCTGACAAAGCAGTCCGGGATCAGCTTTCGCAATCGACGCTCAACTGAAATTCGTATGAAAATTCAGATCCGGAGGAATCGCAGATGAACATCCCAGTCACATCCGCCGAAGGTCAGAAGCTCGCGACCGGCTTTCTCGCCACGCCGCGCAAACTCTTGATCAACGGCAAGTGGACCGACGCGCGCTCGGGCAAGACCTTCCCCGTCTACAATCCCGCCGACGGCCAGGTTCTCGCCCATGCGGCGGCCGGCGACAAAGCGGATGTCGATCTTGCCGTCGCGGCGGCGCGCGAGGCGTTCGAGCGCGGGCCGTGGACGAAGATGACGCCGACCCAGCGCGCCAGGCTGCTGTGGAAGCTCGCCGACGCAATCGACGCGCATCTGGACGAACTGGCGCTCCTCGAGACGCTCGACAACGGCAAGCCGCTCAAGATGGCGCGGATGGCCGACATCCCCGGCTCGGCCGAGAAGTTTCGCTACTATGCCGGCTGGGCGACGAAGCTCAACGGCGAGACCATTTCGGCGAACAAGCCGGGCGACTGGCACATGTACACGTTGCGCGAGCCCGTGGGCGTCGCGGGCCTGATCGTGCCGTGGAACTTCCCGTTGATGATGGCGGCGAACAAGATCGCGCCGGCGCTTGCCGCTGGCTGCACCGTCATCCTCAAGCCCGCCGAGCAGACGCCGCTTACCGCGCTTCGTTTGGGCGAACTGATCCAGGAGGTCGGCTTTCCGGAGGGCGTCGTGAACATCGTCACGGGCTTCGGCGAGACGGCCGGCGCGGCGCTCACCGAGCATCCGGGCGTCGACAAGATCTCCTTCACGGGCTCCACGGAAGTGGGCAAGCTGATCCTCAAGGCCGCGACCGGAAACTTGAAACGCGTCACGCTCGAGCTCGGCGGCAAGTCGCCGATCATCGTCTTCCCGGACGCCGACATGGAGCGGGCGATCCCGGCGGCGGCGAACGGCATTTTCTTCAACGCCGGGCAGGTATGCGCGGCGAGTTCGCGCCTCTATGCGCACCAGGACGTGTTCGACAAGCTTGTCGAGGGCGTGGCGAAGCACGCGGAGAAACTGAAGGTCGGGCCGGGCACGGACCCGGACACCGACCTCGGCCCGCTCGTTTCGCAGGAGCAGATCGAACGCGTCACCGGCTATCTGAAGGCTGGCAAGGATGCGGGCGCGCGAGTGGTGACCGGCGGCAACCGCCTCGACCGCGAGGGCTATTTCGTGCAGCCGACGGTATTCACCGACACCAACCCCGACATGTCGGTGGTGCGCGAGGAGATCTTCGGTCCGGTGCTGAGCGCGTCGTCCTTCAGCGACGACGACCTGGAACGGATCGCGGCGCAGGCGAACGACACGACCTACGGTCTTTCCGCCTATGTGTGGACACAGAACCTTGGCATCGCCCACAAGATGGCGAAGAAGCTCAAGGCCGGCTCCGTGTGCATCAACACCTTCGGGCTCGACCTTGCCGTGCCGTTCGGCGGCTACAAGCAGTCGGGCTGGGGCCGCGAAAACGGACGCGAGGGCATCGAGACCTACACCGAGATCAAGTCGGTGATGATCGGTCTGTAAGGCCGCGCGGCGGCTGGAAGCGTCGCAAGCAATATCGCGCCGCCGGCAGGGCCGCGAAGGCTTTGCCGGCGACGACCACAATTATCCAGGGAGGATCAGCCATGCAGTACCCGACCAGCGCGAACGACGCGGGCGAGGTCAAATACGAGTTCACGCAGACGATCGCGGGCAAGGGCGAGAAGAGCGAGCGCACCTTCGGTGTGATCAACCCGGCGACCGACGCCGTGTTCGCCCAGTCGCCCGACGCTTCGCGCCAGCAGCTCGACAAAGCCGTAGCGGCGGCCCGGCGCGCGTTCCGCGACTGGAGCCGGCTCAGCTTCACCGAGCGGCACGATTATCTTGTCCGCTTTGGGAAGAAGATCCTCGAACGCAGCGACGAGATCGCCGCGCTGATCACACGCGAACAGGGCAAGCCGCTCGCCGCATCCAAGCACGAAGTGGCGATGACCGCGCATTCCCTCGATGAAATGTCGAAGATCGAGGTGAAGGATGAAGTCCTGCGCGACGACGGCAAGAACCGCATCTCGCTGCATTTCCGCCCGATGGGCGTCGTCGGCGGCATCACGCCCTGGAACGTGCCGCTCGGGCTCGCCTCGCACAAGATCGCGCAGGCGCTCTATACCGGCAACACGCTGGTCCTGAAGCCGTCGCCGTTCACGCCGCTTGCGACGCTCCTGGTCGGGGAAATCTCCCGCGACGTGCTGCCAGCGGGCGTCTTCAACGTCGTCGCTGGCGGCAACGAGCTCGGCCAATGGATCACCGAGCATCCGGACATCGACAAGATCACGTTCACGGGCTCGGTCGCGACCGGCAAGCGCATCATGGCGAGCGCCGCCGGCACCTTGAAGCGGGTGACGCTCGAGCTGGGCGGCAACGATCCGGCGATCATTCTCGACGACGCCGACCTCGCGGCAACCAACCCGAAGATCTTCGCCGGCGCATTCATTCTCGGCGGCCAGGTCTGCATGGCCATCAAGCGCCTGTATGTGCCCGAGAAGATGTACGAGCAGGTCTGCGGATCGCTCGCGGAGATGGCACGCAATCACCGCGTCGGCGACGGCTTCGAGCCCGATGTGCAGATGGGGCCGCTGCAGAACAAGATGCAGTATGAAAAGGTCCTCGACATCATCGAGGACACCAAGCGCCAGCCGGGCGTCCGCATCCTCGCCGGAGGCAACAAGGAGAACCGCCCCGGCTATTTCATCGCGCCGACGATTGTCGCCGACATCGGCGACGACACCCGCCTCGTGCAGGAGGAGCAGTTCGGGCCGGTGCTGCCGGTGCTGCGCTACAAGACCGTGGACGAGGCGATCGAGCGCGCCAACGACACGCGCATGGGCCTGTGCGCCTCGGTCTGGACAAGCGACAAGAAGCGCGGCGAGGAGGTCGCATCGCGGATCGAGGCCGGCACTGTCTGGATCAACCATCATGTCGGCTCGCACCCGGATATCCCCTTCGGTGGATTCAAGGAGTCGGGCGTCGGCCGCGAGCACGGCCTGATGGGACTACAGGCCTATATGGAGCCGCAGGTCATCAACGTGCCGCTGCAATGAACGCAGTCTGCTCTTGACGGCGCCGGCCGGTTCGCAGTTTTCTTTTTAGAACTGCTCCAGCCGGCGACCGCTGCATGTCCCATCCCCGTCTCAGCATCCGTCTCGACCTCGCCAGCGGCGAGCGGATCGGTCCCGGCAAGATCGCGCTGCTCGAAGCGATCCGCTCCACAGGCTCCATTTCAGCGGCGGCGCGGCAAATCGGCATGTCCTATCGCCGCGCCTGGCTGTTGGTGGAGGAGATCAACGGCTCGCTGCAGGGACCGGCGGTGACGGCGGCGACCGGCGGACGCCGGGGCGGTGGCGCGGTCCTGACGCCGATCGGCAAGCAGATTGTCGAGATCTATCGCGCGATCGAATCTCACGCGGATTCCTCCGCGCGCGCCGAATTTCGCGCCATTCAGAAGCTGACGCGGAAAAGAAAGATGCGCCCCACCAGCTAGTGCGGGGCAGCCATCAGCCGAAATCGCTGCCGATGTCGAAGTCACCGCCGTCGTCGAAACTTGCGGTCTCGTAGTCGGCGTCCTGATGCTCGGCCGGCTGCTGGTCGGCCACGCGGTCCTGCTCGGAATTCGTCTGCCACGGCCCGGCCTCGGACGCCTTGGCGCCTTCGCCCGCTTGCGAGCCGAACTGTCCGCGCAGGGCGTCAACCACGAGGCTGCCCGCCACGACGCCTGCTGCGATCGAAGCTGCCTGCCCAAGGAAGGAGCCGCCGCGGCCGATCTCCTGCTGCTGGCCGCCGGCAGGCGCAGCACCCGGCCTGAAGCCGGGCGGCACACCCATGGGCATGCCCCTGGGCTCGCCGCCGGAACGCACGTTCGGCACGGACCCGCGCCGCGGGGCGGCGGCTTGCCCAGTCAGCGCGCCGCGCACGGTATCCAGGAAGCCGCCCGTGTTCGGCTGCTCGTCGCTTTCGACGCGCGCCTCAAGCTCCCGGATGCGCTCGTTCGCGCGCTCCAGCGCCTCTTCTTGAACGAGGATGGTCTGCACCATGGCATAAGGAGAATTGGGTGCGTGGCGCAGCCCTTCCATAATGAACTCCTCGGCCTCACGATCGCGTGCTGCCGACTCCAGTCGGGCAAGGCGATCGAACAACTCGGCGACGCGTTGGCGTTCCTGAGGGGTCATGGATCCGGGTTCCTCCGCAACCTGAGTGAATCCGCTGTAAACGCTGTTGATGTGGGGAACGTTCGCGGCGGATGGAAGTCCGGAACGGAATAAGAACAACCCGGTCGTCGATCCCGGCTTTGTGACGACCGCGGCCTGCCCCGGAACTTCACCCCCGCCTAAAATGTTGGCCTCTAGCGGCGGCTTCCGAAGAGAGGCAGTGTGTAGAGGGCGTAGTCATGGCAGCGCGCGCGTATTGGACGGGCCGTATCAGGCTCGCCCTGGTGTCGATCCCGGTGCAGCTTTTCCCGGCCACCAAGTCATCCGCCAAGATCAGCTTCAACCAGGTTCATAAACCGAGCGGAAAGCGCATCCGCTACGAAAAGGTCGTGCCGGGCATTGGTCCCGTCGACAGCGAAGATATCGTGAAGGGCTACGAAGTCTCGAAGGGCAAGTACGTGTTGCTCACGGACGAGGAGATTGACGACGTCAAGCTCGAAGCCAAGCGCACGATCGACCTCGTCCAGTTCGTCGATCAGGACGAAATCGACCCGATGTACTTTGAGCGGCCCTTCTTCGTCGTCCCCGACGAGGACAACGAGGACGCGGAAGAAGCCTATATCGTGCTGCGCGAAGCGCTGAAGAAGACGAAAAAGATCGGCCTCGGCCAGCTCGTGGTGCGCGGCAAGGGCTCGATCGTCGCGATCAAGGACTGCGGCAAAGGCTTGCTGCTGGAAACGCTGCGCTATGCCGACGAGGTGCAGAAGGCCGACAAGTTCTTCTCCGACCTTCCCAAGGGCGAAGCCGACAAGGAGCTGATCGGGCTGGCGGAAGAATTGATCGAGAAGAAGGCCGAGAAATTCAATCCCGCCGCCTTCAAGGATTCCTTCACCGAGGCCGTGAAGGAGCTGATCGACGCCAAGCTCGAGAAGCGCCCGCCGAAGGAGATTGAGGAGCCGCAGCAGACCGCGCAGGTGATCGATCTCATGGAAGCGCTCAAGCGCAGCGTAAGGGGCCGCAATGCGCCGAATGCCCGCAAGTCGAACAAGACGCGCGGCCGCTCGCGGTCGCGCGGAAAGTCGAAGCGCGCATCCAAGCGACGCGCGGCGTAAGAGGATACAAGAGGATAGAGGTCGGCGTTGCTGCGTGAGGACCGCCTCAAGGAATACCGCGAGAAGCGCGATTTCTCCCGCACGCCCGAGCCGTCCGCCAAGCGCGGGCGCAAAGCGGGTCGCAAGCTCCGCTATCTGATCCAGAAGCACGCCGCCCGCCGCGAGCACTATGACTTCCGGCTCGAATACGACGGCGCGCTGCTGAGCTGGGCGGTGCCCAAGGGGCCGAGCTATGACACGACGGACAAGCGTCTTGCCGTCCGTACCGAGGACCATCCGCTCGCCTATGGCGATTTCGAAGGGACGATCCCTGAAGGCGAATACGGCGCAGGGACCGTCATGCTCTGGGATCGCGGGTACTGGCGGCCCGACGGCGACGTGGCGGATGGACTCGAAAAGGGCAAGCTCGCCTTCGAGCTCTTCGGCAAGCGGCTGAAGGGGCATTGGGCGCTCGTACGCCTGCGGGCGCGCAAAAAGGATCGCGGCAAGCAGAACTGGCTGCTGATCAAGGAACGCGACGAATATGCGGGACCGGAGAAGCGCCCCGTCGTCGAACGTGAGAAGAAAAGCGTCAAGTCCGGACGCACGATGGAGCAGATCGCGCGCGGCCGGAAGGTGTGGCATTCGAACCGCGAGAAGAAGAACGACGGCGCGCCCGCTGCCCGCACGCACGAACGCAAACCAAGAAAGAAACGCAAGGCGGAATCGGACGCCGAGTTGCCGCGCTTCGTCCCGCCGCAGCTCACGACCCTCGTGGACGCGCCGCCGCCCGGCGACGAGTGGGTTCATGAAATCAAGTATGACGGCTACCGGGCGATAACCGCCGTCGCCGGCGACCGGGCGCGGATATTCACACGGAGCGGCCTCGACTGGACCGACAAGTTCGCGCCGCTGGTGGAGCCGCTGGCGGAATTGCCCTGCGACTCCGCGCTGCTCGACGGCGAGATCGCCATCGCCGACAAGGAAGGCCATACGAACTTCGGCGCTTTGCAGGAAGCGATCAGCGAGGGGCGAGGGGCATTCGGCTACTACCTGTTCGACCTTCTGGAGATCGACGGCGAAGACCTGCGCAAGCGCCCGTTGCTGGAACGCAAGAAGAGATTGCGCGACTTGCTTCGCGATGCGCCGAAGAACGGCCCGCTGTTCTACTCCGATCACATCGAAGGCCACGGCGAGCAGGCGTTCAGCCACGCCTGCGATCTCAAGCTCGAAGGCATCATCTCCAAGCAGGCCAACGCTTCCTATCGCTCCGGCCGGACCAGAAGCTGGCTCAAGAGCAAATGCGGCAACGAGCAGGAGCTGGTGATCATCGGCTGGACGCCGTCCGACAAGAAGGCACGCCCGTTCCGCTCCATGCTGGTTGCCGTGAACGAAGAAGGCCGCCTCCGCTATGCCGGCCGGGTTGGCACCGGCTTCGACGAGGAAACGCTCGACAGACTGGCGACGTTATTCAAGCGCCACGCGCGCAGAACGTCGCCGGCCGAAGGCGTGCCGCCAGCCATCGCGCGAAAGGCGCATTTCATCGAGCCGAAACTGGTCGGCGAATTCGCCTTCCGCGGATGGACTGGCGACGAACTCGTGCGTCAGGCATCGTTCAAGGGGCTGCGTGCGGACAAACCCGCGAGGGAGATCGTCCGGGAGGAGCCGATGACGACGAAGAAATCCAGATCCCGGAAGCAGACGACGCGCAAGACCGCAAAAGCCAAAGAAGCAAAAGTCTCAAGGGCACGGCCCACCTCGATCCGTGAGGAAGAGGACGAGATCGAAGGGGTGCGCATCACGCATCCCGACCGCGTCTTCTATCCGGATCATGACATCACCAAGCGCGACCTGATCGAATACTATCGGAAGGTCGCAAAATGGATACTGCCACACGCCGCAGGCCGGCCCCTTGCGTTGGTGCGTTGCCCGCGTGGTGTTGACGGCGAACGGTTCTTCCAGAAGCACGCGTCACAGGGCTGGCCCGACGAATTCAGGAAAATCCGCATTCGCGAGAAGTCGGGCACCGACGAGTATCTTTACATTGAAGATGTCAGTGGCCTTGTCGCCGCTGCGCAAATGAGCGTGCTGGAATTGCACCTCTGGGGCAGCAAGACGGACGACGTAGAGAAGCCTGATCGCCTCGTGTTTGATCTCGACCCGGACGAACACATTCCGTTCAGGGCCGTGAAGGATGCCGCACGCGATCTGCGCGCGCGTCTGCAGCGGGTTGGCTTGAAGTCGTTCCCCATGGCGACAGGCGGGAAGGGAATTCACGTCGTCGTGCCGCTGGTGCGCGGCCATTCCTGGGACGAGCACCGGAACTTCGCGGAGGCGATGGCGCGCGTGATGGCGGAGGAAGCGCCGGACCGCTATGTCGCCAACATGTCGAAGGCCAGACGGCGCGGAAAAATCTTCATCGACTATCTGCGCAACCAGCGCGGCTCGACGGCGATCGCGCCGTACTCGTCGCGGGCGAGGAAGGGCGCGACGATTGCGCTCCCGCTGAGTTGGCCGCAACTCGCCAGGCTGAAGAACGCACAGCCGGCGCGCATCGGGAAATTTGCGCCGCCGAAAAGCGACCCGTGGGCCGGCTACTTCAAGATGAGGCAGCGGCTGCCATACAATCAATCACGACATTGAAATGACGGGGTTCCACAGCCCAAATCGTTAATTTTGCAGGGGAAAAAGCCCCGGACATAATGGGAACATTGGCGCTCAACAGCCTTAATGCAGAGCATGAACAGGAACTCACCGGGCACGACTTCCGCCCTTGCCATCGGGGTCGGCCGGCACTAGAACAGAACGCGAACGGCGAGGTTTCCCCAGCTCCTGCACCCCCTGTGGAAAAAATCTTAACGCGGGCCGCGCGGGGGAATTGCAGATAGGGTGCAAGCCGATAAGCGAACCAATTCAGGCGAAAAGGCGGAGTTCTTCCAATGGCGGGCAGCGTGAACAAGGTCATCCTCATCGGCAATCTCGGCGCCGATCCCGAGATCCGCCGCACCGCCGATGGCCGCCCCATCGCCAACCTGCGCGTCGCCACCAGCGAAAGCTGGCGCGACAAGGCCACCGGCGAGCGCCGTGAGCGCACCGAATGGCACCGCGTGGTGATCTTCAGCGAAGGTCTCGCGAAGATCGCCGAGCAATATCTGAAGAAGGGCGCGAAGGTTTATCTCGAAGGCAGCCTGCAGACCCGCAAGTGGCAGGACAAGGAAGGGCAGGACCGCTGGACCACCGAAGTGGTGCTCCAGGGCTTCAACTCGCAGCTTACGATGCTCGACAGTCGCGGCAGCGGCGGAGGCGGGGAGTCGTTCGAGGATTCCGGCTCGGAGTTCGGCTCGACTGGCCCGATGTCCGGTGGCGGCCGGCGCGCGGCAGTCGCCGCGGGCGGCGGTGGCCGGCGCAGCGACATGGACGACGAGATTCCGTTTTAATCGGCATGCCGAGCGGCGCTTCCGGAAGCGTCCCATGACCCCTGAGTTTATTGTCACGTCGCTGATCATCGTTGCATCGCCCGGAACCGGAGTTCTTTACACGCTCGCTGCGGGCCTTGCTCGAGGCTCGCGCGCAAGCGTGATCACCGCCTTCGCCTGCACGCTTGGCATTATCCCGCACATTGCCGCTGCCGCGCTCGGCCTCGCTGCGCTTCTGCATACGAGTGCGCTGCTGTTTCAAGCGCTGAAATATGCCGGCGTTGCGTATCTGCTCTATATGGCCTGGCAGATGCTGCGGCAGCGCGGCGCGCTCGCGATCGGGCAAGAAAAGGGACCGCGCTCGGCCATCGACATCGTCACGACCGGCATCCTGATCAACATCCTCAATCCCAAGCTCTCGATCTTCTTCTTCGCCTTTCTCCCGCAATTCATTAGCGTCACCGAACCGAGCCCGCTCGCACGGATGCTGGAGCTGAGCGCTGCCTTCATGGCGATGACCTTCTCGGTCTTCATGGTCTATGGGCTGGCGGCCGCGACGATACGAGAGCACGTCATCTCGCGCCCGCGCGTGCTCGCCTGGATGCGTCGTGCCTTTGCCGGGGCTTTCGTTGCGCTTGGCGCCAAGCTCGCTTTTGCCGAGCGCTAAGGACATTCGCGCGGCGCGGCGGTTTCTGGCACGATGCCCCCATGCCTGCGCTCGCACATGCCCTGCTGCAAGCCCTGAAAGACCACGGCGCCCGGGAAATCTTCGGTCTTCCGGGCGATTTCGTGCTGCCGTTCTTCAAGGAGATCGAAGAGAGCGGCATCCTTCCGTACTTCACGCTCAGCCACGAGCCGGCCGTCGGCTTCGCCGCCGACGCCGCGGCGCGTTACCACCTTGGACTCGGCGTCGCCGTCGTGACCTACGGGGCAGGGGCGTTCAACATCGTCAACGCGACGGCCGGCGCCTATGCCGAACGATCGCCGGTCGTCGTCATTTCCGGCGCTCCGGGGGCGGGCGAGCGCGCGAGCGGCTTCCTGCTGCATCACCAGGCGCGCAGCGTCGACAGCCAGCTCGCCGTCTTCCGTGAGATCACCTGCGATCAGGCGGTGCTGACCAACCCCGCCACGGCGCCGCTCGAGATCGCCCGCGTCCTGCAAAGCGCACGCGAGCGCTCGTTGCCTGTCTATATCGAGTTTCCGCGCGACATGGTGGCCGAAAAAGTGGAGAAGGTGCCGGTGCTCGCGCGCCGCCCCGCCGACGCGGAAGCGCTGAATGAGTGCGTCGACGAAATCCTCGACAAGCTTTCGGCGGCCCGCACGCCCGCGATCGTCGTCGACGTGGAGGTGCGCCGCTTTGGCATCGAGGAGGGCGTCGCAGAACTCGCGCGCAAGCTCGGCATCCCCGTGGTCACGACCTTCATGGGCCGCGGCCTGCTCTCCGCCGATCCCGACGTCGTGAGCGGGACTTACCTTGGCGCGGCCGGGCACCCTGACGTGACGAAGCTGATCGATGAAGCGGACGCGCTGCTGCTCCTCGGCGTCATCCTCTCCGACACCAATTTCGCGCTGTCCAAGCACAAGCTCGATCCCCGCCGCACGATCCATGCGTTCGATCGGGCCGTGCGGATCGGCCACCACAGCTATCCCAACCTCGGCCTCGACGACGTTGTGAACGCGCTCGTCGCGCGCACGAAACCCATCGCCGCCGGCGGCCGCAATCGCCTGCGGCCCGCCATCGACTATCCGCGCGGCCTCAAGGCCGATGACGCACCCGTGCAGCCTTCGGACATCGCGACCGCGATCAACGACCTGTTCGACCGGCACGGCCCCATGCCGATGACGTCCGACATCGGCGACTGTCTGTTCACCGCGATGGAGATCGAGAACACCTCGCTCGCGGCGCCGGGCTATTACGCCGGGATGGGCTTCGGTGTGCCGGGCGGCATCGGCGTCGCCGCGGCGACGGGCAGGCGGCCGCTCATCCTTGTCGGCGACGGCGCTTTCCAGATGACCGGCTGGGAGCTCGGCAATTGCCGGCGCTACGGCCTCGATCCGATTGTCGTGCTGTTCAACAACACAAGCTGGGAGATGCTCCGCGCCTTCCAGCCGGAATCGAAGTTCAACGATCTCTCCGACTGGAATTTCGCCGTGGCCGCGCCCTCGCTCGGCGGCCACGGGACACGCGCGACGACGCGGCGCGAGCTCGTGAATGCGCTTGAGGATGCGTATCAGCGCCGCGGGCAATTCTCGCTGGTCGAGGTGATGCTGCCGCGCGGCGCGATCTCCGACACGCTCAGCCGCTTCGTCTCCGGCTTCAAGGAAGTGCGTGCAAAGCAGGGCAAGGCCTGACCATCAGGCCCGTTCGGCAAGAAGTGTCGAAAGCGCGACCGAACAGAACGCAACGAACAGGATCACTGCATTTGCCGCGTGCGAGTATTCCCATTGCGCGCTGAGATGTTCCCAATTCGCAGGGATGTGTGTCCAGTTGTCCGTGGCGACATTGGCGGGATAGGTCCAGGCGAAGAAGATTGCGAGATTGAGCACAATTGCGACGAACGCCGCGATAGCAAACCAGAACGGCGCGCCGGTCGCACGTACTGCATACGCCAGCGCCAATGTGGCGGCGAGCGCTGCGAACAGCAGCACACCAAGGACGGCCCATCCGCGATAGATCCCCTGTGTGACGAAATACTGATCGGCCGGAAGCTGGATCTTGTTCGGCAGCGCGAACAGATGCGCGCCCGCCGGTGCGAGCGCAAGCGCCGTCAGCACGAGTGCAACGAACTGTAACGCGCGAAGGCCGCTCATCCTCAGCAATCCGGTTCAGATGTTTCGAGGAACGCTGATGGACGGAAAAACGTCGCGCACCCGACCCTGTTCCCCGGCCGGAAAGAAATGCACCACAATCCATGCGACTAGCCGGTCGGCGCGTTTCTCGGCATCTCGCCCTCGATCAACGGGCGGTGACGCACGAGCGCAGCGGCGACGAAGTCCATGAACGCACGGACGCGCGTAACCTCCCGCAGATCCTCGTGCGTGAGCACCCATAGCGCGGTGCTCATCGCGTCAATGGGCGCCGTGACCCGCACGAGATCGTGCGAAGTGTCCCCGAGATAACAGGGCAGGGCCGCAAGGCCGAGATTGGCAGCAGCCGCCTGACGCAGGCTGAACAGCGAGTCCGCCTTCAGGGAAATCTCCACATTCGGCAGTGTCGCAAGCATCCAGCGCGCCACGGATGTGCCCGCCAGGCTTTCATCGGGAGCAATCCATGCGTGAGCGGAGAGTTCTTTTCCGCCGCGACCGGCAAGATACTGTGTTCCCGCATAAACGGCGAACGCAATTGCCGAAATCCGCCTCCCGACCAGCGCCTCCGGCGGATTGTCCGCGGGACGGATCGCCACATCCGCCGCGCGCTTGCCCAGGTTGAACATGGCATTGGAGATCGCGAGCTCAACGCGAATCCGCGGATGCTTCTGCCCGAATGACGCCAGCACACCGGGCAGAATGGACGCCATGAGCGTGTCGGTCGTGGTCACCCGGACAGTGCCGGAAAGCCGCCGGTCCCGGCCGGCCAGCCTTCGTTCGAGCGCGACGGCCGTGTCTTCCATGCGGCGAGCCGCCTCGACGAGCTCCGCGCCGCTGGGCGTCAGCAGGTAGCCGGTCGAAAGCCGCTCGAACACGCGGACGCCAAGCCGCTCCTCAAAGGCATTCACGCGGCGAAGCACGGTGGTGTGGTTCACGCCGAGCGCGCGCGCAGCGCTGGCGAGCGAGCCTTCATCGGCCAGCGCCAGAATGAACTGCAGATCGTCCCACGCGATGCGGGCCATGAACGAGTTGCCTCCGTCCTAAACGCGATCGCTGTGCATTTTTGCAGATCCGGTTGGCGATATCACAGATCGAAGCATGCCGGGGGACGCATTAGCTGGAGTCCGCCGGACGGTGGCTGCCGTCCAACGCATCCGGAGCCACAAATGGAATCCCTCTTTACGCTACTCTCATTGTCGGCGGGCGGCCTGCTCGCCGTTCAGGCCGGCGCCAACACGCAGCTTTCCAAGGCTCTCAACAGTCCATTCGCCGCGACGCTGCTCCAGCTTCTGATCGGCGCCATCGCGCTCGCGATCGCCGCACATCTCAGTGGAACGCTCATGTCCATTGCAGGTCTCCGGCATGCACCGTGGTGGCATGCGGTCGGCGGGACGGCGAGCGCGATCTACGTTGTCTCGACCATCTTGCTGTTTCCGCGTCTCGGCGCGGTCGTGAGCGTGGGTCTTTTCATCGCCGGGCAGGTGCTGGCGTCGGTGGCATTGGATGGACTTGGCCTGCTCGGCGTTTCTCCGAAGCCGATCGGGGTGGCGACGATCATTGCAGTCCTGGCGGTGCTGGGCGGCACGGCGGCGATCGTGCTTGGCCAGAGCAAGGCTGCAATCGAGTTTTCTGTGGCCCGCCTCGGCTGGATTGCGCTCGCGCTGCTGGCTGGAGCGGTCCTGCCTGTCCAGGGCGCTGTCAACGGGTTGCTGCACGCCGACATCGGCGCGCCCCTCACGGTCGGCACCGTGAGCTTCGTGGTCGCAACGCTGTCGATGGCGTTCGCGTTCCTGATCGTCATGCTGCTGACCAGACAGCCTGCGCCTCAAATTGGCCAGCTTCCGCGGATGCCGTGGTGGGGTTGGCTCGGCGGGCTGGCCGGCGCCTTCTATGTCACCACCGTATTCAGCGCGATCCCCGTGATCGGCACCGCGGCGACCGTTGGTTTGACTGTCGCCGGCCAGCAGATCGCGTCCGTGTTCGTCGATCGCTACGGATGGTTTCGCTTGCCGGTGCGCGAGGTTTCCGCCACGCGCCTCGCGGGCGTCGCGCTTCTGCTGGCCGGCGTGGTGCTCATCAAGGCCATCTGAACCAGCGGCGTTCAGCCCTTTGCGCGGCGCCGGCGCGGAATCTTCACCACCAGCACCTTGTCGATCCTGCGCCCATCGAGATCGAGCACTTCGAAACGCAGGCTGCCGGAGTCGGCGGTCTCGCCGACCGCCGGCAGGCGGCCGAATGCCGACAGCACCAGGCCCGCGACCGTGTGATAGCCGCGCTCTTTCGGCAGCTTGATGCGGAGAAGATCCGCGAGTTCGTCCGCCGCCATCGTGCCGGAAACGATGTAGGAGCCGTCCGGTCGCCGCACGTAATCCGGCTCGGCGGGTCCTTCGGCTTCCGCGAACTCGCCGGCAATGGCTTCCAGAAAATCGGCCGCGGTCACGACGCCTTCGAAGTTGCCATACTCGTCGACGACGATTCCCATATGCACTCCCGACTCCTTGAAGCGATCGATCACGTCGAGCGCGGCCGCGGTATCGGGAATGACCGGCGCTTCGCGCACCAGACTCCGCACATCGACTTCCTCACCGCGCATGTAGGCATTCACCAGATCCTTGACCTGGATCACGCCGATCACTTCATCCAGCGATCCCTCGCACACCGGTAGCCGCGAATGAATCGACTCCGCGATATCCTTGCGAATTGTGTCGTCGCTGTCGGTGAGATCGATGTAGTCCACCTCGAGGCGAGGGGTCATCAACGCTTTCGCCGACCGGTCTGCGAGACGCATCACGCCGGATATCATCGCTCGCTCCTCCGGCTCCAGCACGCCGGCCGACTCCGCCTCTGCCACGAGCGTGTGGATTTCTTCTTCCGTCACCCGCGCTTCGCCTTCCTCCCGAAGCCCGAGCACACGGAGGACCCCCTGGCTGGAAACATCCAGAAGCCAGACGAGCGGCGCGGCGATCCGTGCGAGCAGCGTCATGCCCGGCGCGACCAGACACGCGACACGCTCGGGATTGCGCAACGCGATGCGTTTCGGAACCAGTTCCCCGCCGATCAACGACAGGTAGGTGATGGCGGTCACGACGAGGCCGACCGCGATCGCGTCGGCAACGCCGTCGGAAATCCCCAGCTCGACGAACCAATCCGCGAGGCGCATGCCGAGCGTGGCCCCCGAAAACGCGCCAGCGAGAATGCCGACCAGCGTGATGCCGATCTGTACCGCGGAGAGGAAACGGCCAGGATCGGAAGCAAGCGCGAGCGCATGCTGCGAACCGTTCACCTCGCGCTCGGACATGGCCTTGAGGCGGCCCGGCCGCGACGAGACGATCGCAAGCTCCGACATGGCAAGGAGCCCGTTGATGAGGATCAGCAACAGGACAACGGTGATTTCAATGAACAGCATGGGAATTCAAGCTTAGCATCAAGACGGCGGGCTCACCAATGAGCCTTGTTCGCGGTGTGGCCAGCGTGCAGCGCTCGCCGACCACGAGCGAGCGAAAACAATACGACAAGCATCGGCGCGCAGAGCGCACTATAGACCAAAAGCCGATCGCGTTCCGTCGATGACATATTGCACGGCCAGCGCCGCAAGCACGATCCCCAGGAGGCGCGACAGGACCATGCCGCCAACCGCGCCGATCCAGCGGCGAATGACGGCGGCGAAGATGAAGGCGGCAAGGCACGCACAAATAACGAGCGCGATCACCACGAGGAGAATCGCGAGTCCGACCGGCTGTCCCTGCGTCTGACCCGCGAGCAGAATCGTCGCCGTGATGGCGCCCGGTCCCGCCATCAAGGGCGTGGCGAGCGGAAAAGCGGCAATGTGCCTCGCACGCTCTTCCAGCGCCTGCTCAGCCGTGTCCGCTTCGCGCGGCACGCGCCAGCCGAGCACCATATCGAAAGCAACGATGAACAGGAGCAGGCCGCCAGCGATGCGAAAAGCCGACAGGGTGATCCCCAGCGCCCAGAGCAGCCAGTCGCCCGCAAGGGCGAAGCCGGCGAGGATCAGGCCGGCGATGATGCAGGCGTTCCATGCGATTGTGCGCCGCGCGACCGCCGACGCCTTCTCGGTCGCCGCCAGAAACGCAGGAACGAGTCCGAGGGGATCGACCACCACGAACAGGGTGACCAGCGCGGACACGAAGAAATCGAACGGCATGCATCGGACCTACTGGCGGTCCGGGCGGGGGTCAAATCGCGAGACAGGAATGGGCGGGAATGCGGATCGCGGGAGCAGCCAGAGCGAATTTTCCGGCCCGCGGCGCCGATTTATGGCGATCTCACGGCCGCGTTTTCGGGGCGAACCGACGGCTGCTAACTTAATGAAAAAACAGAAGAAAATGGCACGTTGGGCGCTTCCTGTTGCTGGCATTGCAGCGCCGGATCGGCTATACGATTCGGAGTAGTTTTCTCAAGGATTCTCAGGTCTTGCCCGACAACCCCACGACGCCGCCGGTGGAGCCGCCGAGCCCATCGGATATCAAGGGCGTCTCGATCACCGACGAACTGAAGCGCAGTTATCTCGATTACGCGATGAGCGTGATCGTCTCGCGCGCGCTCCCCGACGTGCGCGACGGGCTCAAGCCCGTGCATCGCCGCATCCTCTATTCGATGCACGAGAACGGCTATGAGTGGAACAAGCCGTACCGCAAATCCGCGCGTGTCGTCGGCGACGTCATCGGTAAATATCACCCCCACGGCGACCAATCGATCTACGACGCGCTCGTGCGCATGGCGCAGGATTTCTCCATGCGCGTGCCGCTGATCGACGGGCAGGGCAATTTCGGCTCCGTCGACGGCGATCCGCCCGCGGCCATGCGTTACACCGAGGTGCGCCTCGCCAAGGTCGCGAACGCCCTGCTGGAAGATCTCGACAAGGAAACCGTCGACTTCCAGGAGAACTACGACAGCACCGAGAAAGAACCCTCCGTCCTCCCGGCGCGCTTCCCGAATCTTCTGGTCAATGGCGCCGGCGGCATCGCCGTCGGCATGGCGACCAACATCCCGCCGCACAACCTTGGCGAGATCATCGATGCGTGCGTTGCGCTGATCGACCGGCCGGAACTGACGCTCGACGAGATCGCAGCGCTGGTGCCGGGGCCGGATTTCCCGACCGGCGGCATCATCCTCGGCAGGGCCGGCATCCGCCAAGCCTATCTCACCGGCCGCGGCTCGATCGTGGTGCGCGGGCGCGTGTCGCAGGAGACGCTGCGCGGCGACCGCGAGGCGATCATCGTCACCGAGATTCCCTATCAGGTGAACAAGACCTCGCTGATCGAGAAGATCGCCGAGCTCGTCCGCGACAAGAAGATCGAAGGCATCGGCGACATCCGCGACGAATCCGACCGCGACGGCATGCGCATCGTGATGGAGCTGAAGCGCGAGGCGATGGCCGACGTCGTGCTGAACCAACTCTATCGCTTCACGCCGCTGCAGTCGGCGTTCCCGGCCAACATGGTGGCGCTCACCGGCGGCCGCCCGGAGGTGATGAACCTCCTCGATCTTATCTCGGCGTTCGTCAGCTTCCGCGAGGAGGTGATCGGCCGCCGCACGAAGTACCTGCTGCGCAAGGCGCGCGACCGCGCCCATGTGCTCGTCGGCCTTGCCATTGCGGTCGCCAACATCGACGAGGTGATCCGGCTGATCCGCACCTCGAAGGACGCGAACGCGGCCCGCGAGGCCCTCATGGGCCGCGACTGGCCGGCCAAGGACATGCGCCCGCTCGTCGAGTTGATCGACGACCCGCGCCATCGCGTGGCGGAGGACAACACCTACCGCCTCTCGGAGGAGCAGGCGCGCGCCATCCTCGACCTGCGCCTCCAGCGCCTCACCGCGCTCGGCCGCGACGAGATCGGCGACGAGTTGAACGGGCTCGGCCGCGAGATTGCCGAGTATCTGGAAATCCTGAAGAGCCGCGCCCGCATCCGCACGATCGCCAAGGAAGAACTCCTGGCGATTAAGACCGAGTTCGGCACCCCGCGGAAGACCGAGATCGCCGAGGCCGAAGCGGAGGTGGACGAGGAAGACCTCATCCACCGCGAGGACATGGTGGTGACGGTCTCCCACGCCGGCTATGTCAAGCGCGTGCCGCTCTCCGCCTATCGTGCGCAGCGCCGCGGCGGCAAGGGCCGTTCCGGCATGCAGACCCGCGAGGAGGATTTCGTCACGCGCCTGTTCGTGGCCTCGACCCACGATCAGGTGCTGTTCTTCTCCTCGAAGGGCCGTGCCTACACGATGAAGGTGTGGCGGCTGCCGCTCGCGGCCCCGCAGGCGCGCGGCAAGGCATTCGTCAACCTGTTGCCGATCGAGTCCGACGAACGCATCACCTCGATCATCACGCTGCCGGAATCCGCCGAGGCCCGCGAGCGCATGAACATCATGTTCGCGACCACGAGCGGCAACGTCCGCCGCAACGCGCTGTCTGATTTCGTGGACATCCGCCGCTCCGGCATCATCGCCATGAAGCTCGATGAAGGAGAGGCCATCGCCGACGTGGCCGTCTGCACCGAGAACGACGACGTGCTCCTGTCCACGGCGGCCGGCCAATGCATCCGCTTCCCGGTCTCCGACGTGCGTGTGTTCAAGGGCCGGAGCTCCGACGGCGTACGCGGCATCCGGCTCGCCGAGGACGACCGGCTGATCTCCATGGCGATCATCCGCCACGTCGAGGCCTCGAGCGAGGAGCGCGCCGCCTATCTGCGGCTCGCCAACGCCGTCCGCCGCGGCGATGAGCCGGAGGAGGGGGCTGACGACGAAGAAAAGGTGGCGGCCATCGAGCTCAGCCAGGAGCGCTATGCCGAGATGGGCGCGGCCGAGCAGTTCATCCTTACGCTCACCGAACACGGCTACGGCAAGCGCACCTCGTCCTACGAGTACCGGATCACGGGACGCGGCGGCAAAGGCATCGTCGCCATGCGCGTGAACAAGCGCAACGGCAACGTGGTCGGCTCGTTCCCGGTGGAGGAGACCGACCAGATCATGCTGGTGACCGACGCCGGCAAGCTGATCCGCACACCCGTGCACGACATCCGTATCGCCAGCCGCGCGACCCAGGGCGTCATCGTGTTCTCGACCGCCGAGGACGAGAGAGTGGTCTCGGTCGAGCGCATCAGCGAAGAGGAAGATGCCGCCAACGGTGCGCCCAAGTGAAAGTGACAAGTGAAAGTGAATAGCCCGGTACGCGCCGCGTGCCGGCTCGCTCCGAATTTTTCACCAAGCCGGTCATCACCGTTCGATTTCAAATCGAACGAACATTCGCCGCTCATTTGAATATCGTTTGCACGACCGGCATCGGCGCGCACTGCGATGGCAACGATCGCGTTTGACTTTTAGTCGAGTTTGCCGCGCCGAATTTCGTTGCCGTTTGGCACGCAGATCGGAATTGCGCTCGGGCACCCCAAGTCTCACGGCCGTGTGATTTGCCTGCCGCAATCCGCGCGCCTTGCTGCAGCTAGATCGGGTCTCATCGTCACGTGCGGGCGGACTGCCTCCCCAAAAGTAGCCGTGTGCGTAGTGACGCGAACCCTGAGTGTGGTCTCGGGGTCAACCACAAACGGAGACGTCAAATGAAGAAGCTGTTTCTGGCAGCCACGCTGACGGTTTGGGCCGCGGTCCCGGCGTTTGCGCAGCAGTACTTTCCCCCCTTCATGGAGCCGCCGGATGTCGTCGTCTACGGCAACCAGGTCGTCGGGCAGGATCCGGATCCGAATGTCCGCCTCGATCTGCGGCGCAATGCGGAATGCTACCTCCACGGCTGCGGTGGGGAATGATGTAGCCAGCGCGACCGCACAGCGAATTGCAGGAGCCAAGGGCGGGTCCGCGGACCCGCCCTTTGTCACTCCAACCGCTGCGAAATCAGCCCAACGAGCCAATAAAGTTTTATCGATCGATGTAAGGCGAGTTTGAATGAAATTGAGTATTCAGGGCGGATTGCCGGGTGTCCCCTCGTTTGTTGCGAAGAGGTGCGATTTGTTTACGCCATTTTCCCGCGCGATCCTGATCACCGCGCTCGGCACAATCGCGGCTGTCCTACTTTCGAATGCGGCGATCTATATCACCGATCTCGCACTGCCGAATTTCACTTCGCGGTTCGACAACTACGCGTTTTCGACCGGCATTCCGCTTTTCGTTGGGCCGCTTCTGATTTATCCGCTCACCTGGCTGAACTGTCGCCTGGAGAAGGCCCATGAGGAATTGCAGCGGATCGCTCGCACCGACGTCCTGACGGGCGTGGCCAACCGACGCGGATTCTTCGAGAAGGCGGAAACCGCATTCGGCGCCAACGAGGATATGCCGCTTGCCGTCATGATGGTCGATATCGACCACTTCAAGCGCGTGAATGACCGTTACGGACACGCCGCTGGTGATGAACTCCTGAAACGGGTCGCCACGATGATCGGCGACGAGGTGAACAGGGGCTGTAACCATCCGACGTGCCTCATCGCGCGTCTCGGCGGCGAGGAGTTCATCGCACTGGTCGCCGGCGCCGAACCCGCCCGAGTGGCGGCCCTTGCCGCGCGCATCTGCCATGAGGCGCCGCGCGCCGGCGTACACGTAAGCGGTGATTTCGTCTCCGCGACCGTCAGCATCGGCGTCGCGATGCGCGCCCCCGGCCAGCCGCTCGACGACCTCATGCGGCTGGCAGACAAGGCGGCCTATGACGCAAAGCACGCCGGCCGCAATCGCTGGATCCTCACCGGCTTCCCGGAAGCGCTGCGGCGCGCTGTTGACGCCGATAGCGGCGCCTACCATCGGACGGACTCTGCTCCGCAAGCGGCATAATAGCGTCGAATCCGCTTGATCCCTTGCGCCAGCACGGGCAATGACAGCAGTGGCCCGAGTCGATCGCGGGGCCCCAACGAGAGACGCCTCCCATGCCGCGCGCGGCCTTCTATCCCGGCAGCTTTGATCCGATCACCAACGGCCACGTCGAGGTGCTGCGGAGCGCCTTCCGGCTGGCCGACCGGGTGGTCGTTGCAATCGGCACGCATCCGAGTCGTCAGCCCTTGTTCTCGGTGGAGGAGCGGCTTGCCATGCTGAAAGAGGTTTGCGAGCCGCTCGCTGCGAAGGAGAAGGTCAAGCTCGAGACCACCACCTTCAACGATCTCGTGGTCGACGCCGCCCGCCGGGCAGGCGCCACGATCCTGATCCGCGGCCTGCGTGACGGCGGCGATCTCGACTATGAGATGCAGATGGCCGGCATGAACGGTACCCTCGCTCCGGAGATCCAGACCGTATTCCTCCCCGCGACCCCGGCCACTCGCCCGATTACTGCCACGCTTGTCCGCCAGATCGCGGGCATGGGCGGCGACGTCACGGCCTTCGTGCCGGCGCTGGTCGCCGGGCACCTGAAGAAGAAGTTCGCCGGCAAGGCTGGCGCCTAACCCGACGAGGAGATCAATGACAATTCGTGTAGGACTTTTCGCGCTTGGCGCGGCGCTGGTGCTTGCCGCTGGCGCTACGCCGGCGTTGGCGCAGGCCGGCAATCTGGCCAATCCCGCCGCGCTGAGCGAGCAGGCGCCCGCCAATTACAAGGCGAAGTTCGAGACCAGCAAGGGCGCCTTCGTCGTGGAGGTAAACCGCGCCTGGGCGCCGAACGGCGCCGACCGCTTTTACAATCTCGTGAAGAACGGCTTCTTCGACAACGTGCGTTTCTTCCGCGTGATCAGCGGCTTCATGGTGCAATTCGGCATCAGCGGCGATCCGAAAATCTCCGCGCCGTGGCGCACGGCGCGCATCAAAGACGACCCTGTGCGCCAGAGCAACAAGCGCGGCTATATCACCTATGCAACATCGGGGCCGGACTCGCGCACGACGCAGGTCTTCATCAACTTTGCCGACAATGCCGGCCTGGACGGGCAGGGCTTCGCACCATTCGGCCGCGTGGTCTCGGGGATGGACGTCGTCGACAAGCTCAACGCCGAGTATGGCGAGGGGGCACCGCGCGGCCGCGGCCCCGACCAGTTCCGCATCCAGCAGGAAGGCAATGCCTACCTGACCAAGGATTTTCCGCGCCTCGACTTCGTGCGCAAGGCGACGATCGAACCGTAACGGCACTCGGCCGTTGAACACACAAGAAAGGGGAGAACAGCATGGCCGATACGGAAAACACGCTTCTGCTTGAAACCACGCAAGGGCCCGTGAAGATCGAGATGAAGCCCGAGCTCGCGCCGAACCACGTCGCGCGCATCAAGGAGCTCGTCCGCGATGGCTTTTACGACGGCATCGTCTTCCATCGTGTGATCGACGGGTTCATGGCGCAGACCGGCTGCCCCGACGGCACCGGCACCGGCGGCTCCGGCCAGAAGCTGAAGGCCGAATTCACACCGACCAAGCACGTTCGCGGTACGGTTTCGATGGCGCGCGCCGCCAACCCGGACTCCGGCGACAGCCAGTTCTTCATCTGCTTCGCGGACGCCCCCTGGCTCGACAACCAGTACACGGTCTGGGGTGAGGTCACCGAAGGCATGGAAAACATCGACAAGATCAAGCGCGGCGAGCCGGTCAAGGACCCGGACAAGATCGTCAGCGCGAAGATGGCTGCGGACGCCTGAGTTTCATCGTCATGGCCGGGCTTGTCCCGGCCATCCACGTCTTCCCGTTCAAAGGCTCAAAAGGCGTGGATGCCCGCGACAAACGCGGGCATGACGAGTAGAAGTGCGCCGTGCGAACTGCTCTCTTCGACTTCGACCTTCCGCCAGACCGCATCGCGCTGCGGCCGGCGTCGCCGCGCGACGCCGCGAAACTGCTCGTCGTACGGCCGGGCGCGATGCCGGAATTTGAGGACAGGGTGGTCCGCGATCTGCCGGCGCTGCTTGCCCCCGGCGATGCCCTCGTCATCAACGACACCCGCGTCATTCCCGCCCGCCTCGAAGGCGATCGCCTGCGCGAGGATGCGATCGCCCATATCGAAGCGACGCTGATCAAACGCGAAGGGCCGGAGCGCTGGCGCGCACTGGTGAAGCCCGCCAAGCGGCTCCAGGTCGGGGATCGTATCCGGTTCGGCCACGAAGGCCGGGTGTGCCTGCTCGGCACGCTCGACGCCACGGTCGAGGAACGCGGCGAAGGGGGCGAGACGCTCCTCCGCTTCGACTTTCACGGGCCCGTCCTCGAAGAGGCGATCGAGCAGCTCGGTCACATGCCGCTGCCGCCCTATATCGCGGCCCGTCGCTCCGACGACGAGCAGGACCGTACCGACTACCAGACGGTGTTCGCTGCGCACGAGGGATCGGTCGCCGCGCCGACTGCCGGTCTGCACTTCACGTCGGACCTGCTCGCGCGTCTGGAAGCGCGCGGCATAGCGATCCACCGCGTTACGTTGCACGTCGGCGCTGGCACGTTCCTGCCGGTGAAGACAGAGGAGACAAGCGACCACAAGATGCATGCCGAATGGGGCGAGGTTTCCGCAGCCACGGCCGACGCGCTCAATGCACTGCGTGCGCGAGGCGGGCGGATCGCCGCAGTCGGCACCACGGCTTTGCGGCTGCTCGAAAGCGCGGCCGACGAAGGCGGCAAGCTGCACGCTTTTTCAGGAGAGACCTCGATCTTCATCACGCCCGGCTACCGCTTCCGCGCCGTTGATATCCTGATGACCAACTTTCATCTGCCGCGCTCGACGCTGTTCATGCTGGTCGCGGCATTCTCGGGCCTTGACCGCATGCGGCGCGCCTATGCGCACGCGATCGAAAGCGGTTATCGCTTCTATTCCTATGGTGACGCCTGCCTGCTCTTCCGTTCGGAGAGTGATCATGGATGACGATCTCGACACGATGGACCGCAACGCCCTGATCGCCGAAGTAAAAAAGCTGCGCGCCGCGATCCGCGAACATCGCGATTCGAGCGGCCATGACCTCTGCTGGCACCATCCCGCCATGTGGGCGCTGTTGCCGGAGAAGGTCGATCCCTCGATCGCCGTGCCGCCCTGGCCGAAATTCCTGCGCGGATGTATCCGCTACCGCCAGTCACTCGACGAACAGGCACCGGATGCGCCCGTGCATGACAAGGAATACGATGGGTAAAAGTTTCGGCTTCCGGCTGCTCGCGACCGACGGTGCGGCCCGCCGCGGCGAAATCTCGACGCCGCGAGGCATCATCCGCACGCCTGCTTTTATGCCGGTCGGCACCGCCGCGACCGTGAAGGCGATGTTTCCCGAGCAGGTACGCGCAGCGGGCGCCGACATCGTGCTCGGCAACACCTATCACCTGATGCTGCGACCGGGCGCGGAGCGCATCGCGGCGCTCGGCGGCTTGCACAAATTCATGCAGTGGCCGCATCCGATCCTCACCGATTCCGGCGGCTTTCAGGTCATGTCTCTTTCGGAGCTTCGCAAAGTGACGGAGGAGGGCGTCACCTTCCGCTCGCACCTTGACGGCGCCATGTTCGATCTCACGCCCGAACGCGCGATCGAGATCCAGCGCCTGCTCGACTCCGACATCGTCATGCAGCTCGACGAGTGCATCCGGCTCCCTGCCGCCGATGCCGAAGTGGAGCGCGCCATGCGCCTGTCGCTGCGCTGGGCCGAGCGTTGCAGGCGTGCCTTCGAGGGTGCGCCGGACGGCCGTGCGCTCTTCGGCATCGTACAGGGCGGCACGCTGCCAAAACTCCGCCAGGAATCCGCGCAGGCGCTCGTGGAGATGGGCTTTCAGGGTTACGCAATCGGCGGTCTCGCGGTCGGCGAGCCGCAGGAGGTCATGCTGCAGATGGTCGAGACCGCGGCCGCCGAGTTACCCGCCGGCAAGCCGCGCTATCTGATGGGCGTCGGCGAGCCTGAAGATATCCTGCTCGCCGTCGAGCGCGGCATCGACATGTTCGATTGCGTGCTGCCCACCCGTGCTGGCCGTCACGCGCTCGCATACACCCGCTTCGGCAAGCTCAACCTGAAGAACGCGCGCCACGCGGAGGACCCGCAGCCGCTCGACGAAACGAGCGAATGCCCGGCCGCCCGCGACTATTCCCGTGCCTACCTGCACCACCTCGTCAAGGCGAACGAAATCCTCGGCGCGATGCTGCTCTCGTGGGCAAACGTCGCCTACTACCAGTCGCTGATGAACGGAATGCGCGAGGCGATCTCCGCGGGCCGTTTTGCCGATTTCGCCGCCGAGACGCGGGCGGGATGGGAGAGGGGCGAATAGCAGCGTTTCGGAATGAGCGGGATCACGGTGACGTTTCCCCGATGCGGCGCAGCACGGAGCGCAGCGAAGCGGTGCGCCGCTGATCCGGGGCCTATAGCGGCGTAACTCGTATGGATCCCGGGTCTGCAGTGCATCACTCCGCTACGCTTCGTGCTGCACTGCCCGGCACACGAAGTCGTGCTCAACGGAAGTCTGCACTAACGCAGATCGAAGCGGATTGGCGCGCCGAAATTCATCCGGGCCTGCGTCAGGGAGGGAGGAAAAGCAGGGAAGGGTGAGGCGCGCTGCACCATCGCGACAGCCGCATCGTCGAGAATCCGCTCGCCGCTGCCGCCCACGAGTTTCGCAGACAATACGCGGCCGTCTCGTCCCAGCACGAACTGCACCCGCGCGACGCCCGTTGCCCCGCGACTGCGGGCCTCCGGCGGATAGACGCGATGCCGCGCGAGATGCGCGAGCACCTGCGCCTGATAGGACGACACCGTTGCCTGTCCGCCGGCATCCGCGATCCCGTTCGCGCCGGCACGCCCTAAAGAGCTGGCGCCGGCGGCCTGGCTCGGACTTGCCGCCCTGCTTGGGCTTGAACGCGCCGCCTGCTTTGCTTCGCGGCGTTCCACGGGCTTCGTTTGCTCCGGCTTGGGCGGCGGCCGCCGCGCGATCGGCAGCGGCGGCGCTTCTTCAAACGTTGCCGTGGCCGCAGGCGCTTCCGGTGCTTCCGCCGTGGCGACGGGTGCAGGCGGCGCGGTCTCTTCTTCCGGCAATGCGACCTGGGAGGCGTCGTTTTCCGCCGAAATTTCTGCCTTGGATTCATCGGCGATAGGCGGCTCGGCCGCCGCTTCCGCCAGTGGCGGCAACTCGACCGGCGCGGGATCCGGCAGCGGGATCATCTTCTCGATTGCGGCCCGCGTGATTTCCCGTTCCGGCTCCGGCTGCGGCGTGACGAGCGTGGGCTCGGCGGCTTCCTCCTCGGTCGCGTCCGCGGGCGACGACGCCGAGGGCAGTGCCGCCATCGGGATGATCTCGACTTCGACACTGGCTGTCCCGGCGCTCGCGAGCGCCGCCGCGCCCGCGGCACGCTCGAGGTCGTCTTCGAAGCGCAGGTGAAAAACGATGAAGATCGCCGCATGGACCGCGAGCGACACGATCAGCATCGCCCATATCCACTCGCGCAGAATCGGCGGGAAGAGCGTAGGGCGGTCCCCATGCAACGGCACCGCCGGCAGCTTGCCCGTCGTGCCTTCGTCGGGCTCCTTCAGAGCGACGGTTTTCGCGCCTTCATCACGCCCGGGAAACGGAAGCACGATGGCGGGCGCTGCACGCGTCCGCAACACCTCATCTTCGCGTTCGGCGAGCCGCCGCTTCGGCACCATCGCCCTCCGGATGTCAGGCGGCCTTGCCCTTCGGCAGCAGAGCGAGCACCGATTCGAAGCCTTCGAATTCGGGATGGCCGATGGTCAACGGCTTGCCCTGGCCCGCGCGCGCGTGGGCGGCACGGAATTGCTCGGATTTCGTCCACGCCTCGAAGTCGGCTTTGGTGCGCCACGTCGTATGCGACGAGTAAAGCACGTGGTCGTCACGCACCGGTCCGCGCAGCAGATGAAATTCGACGAAGCCCTGCATCTGGTCAAGATAGCTCTCCCGCTCGCGCCACACGCGCTCGAACTCTTCGACACAGTCGGGCTTCACCTTGAAGCGATTCATCGCAATGAACATGTTTCGTTCGTCTCCTTGATTGGTCGGGCCGGCCCGGCCTCGGTGGAAAACGCAACGCGCCGGGAGGACTCTCCTCCCGGTCGCGTTGGTTCGGTTTTTCGGGCGCGGACCAGCCGCGCTTACTTCACGATTCTCTCCTCCTTGAGCGGCGGCACCCCGCCAGCGAAGCGCACGCGCAGCGAGCCTTTCACGGTGATACCCGGCGAGTTGAATTCGTGAGTGTAAACTCTGTACGTCTCGTCGAGAAGGTTCTCGACGGAAAGGGCCGCAATCACGTTCTCATTCGGCTGATAGGCAAGATAGAGATTCACGAGATTGTAGCTACCCGTCGGATCCTCGGCGGTTGCGTTGGATGGAAGATCATCCAGCGTCTTTGCCGCATAGTGTGCCCAGCGCAACGCTGCGGTCCATTTGCGATCGGCACTACGCGCGCCGATCGTGGCCGCCACCATGTCGGCCGGAACCTTACCAAGTGGATCGCCTTCGTCCAGATCCTTTCCGCGAATGCGGTGCGCGTTCAGGCCGATAAACCAACCGCCGGTGTCATACATGCTTTCAAGCTCGACGCCTTCGAGGCGACCGTTCGCTATGTTGACGTATTGCTGGCAATCTTCCGTCGCACCCAGAGGACAATCGCCTTCACCCTCCAGAACTTCCTCGGTGTCGATGAAATCCTTGACGTCGTTACGGAAGACGTTCGCTTTCAACCGCCATTTGTCGCCGGGCATCCAGATGCCATCGCGCTTGATGTTGACACCCAATTCCTTGTTCTTTCCGACTTCCGGCTTCAGGTTGGGGTTAGGAATGAACAGGAACTGCGCGGGCTCCGGATGTATGCCTGAAACCAACGTCTCCGTAACAGCCGGAGCCCGATAACCCTCGGCATACGTCCCGTAGAAGGTCAACCAGTCGATCGGCGTGATGCCGACCGTGATCTTCGGTGACACACGGCTGCCGCTCGAGCTGACAGTCGCGCCGGAGAAGTCCGTTCCCTCCAGAGAGTAGCTGTCAAAGCGCAGCGCGCTGATCACCTCAAGCCAGCTTGAATAGCGGGTGCGGAGTTGAGCGAACGCGCCCCAAACCTGCCGATTGCCGTCGGGATTGTAGCCGTCGCCGAAACCTCCCGGATCGTCATTGCGTACGCGATCCTCGAAGACATCACCGCCGATCGTGAGCTCGTTCCGGAAATCGCCGATGTCGAAGCGCGAGGTGTTGTGGCCGTCATAGCCCATAGTGCTGATCTCGTAACCAGCGCGATTGCCGAGCGGGCCGTAGAACCAAGCGGGATCGAACACCACAATGGGCGGAGCAGGGGGCGGTAGTGTGACAGGATCGGCCAACCAAGTGTTCACCGTCTTGACGTTGACTCGATTCCAGTAGACCGAGTGCTTGAAGTCGAACAGGCGGTCTTCCGGCTTCGAGTAAGCCCAACTCCCGGTGACCGTCGTATTCTTCGCATTGCTGTCGCGGACGACGCTGCTGGTCTCAGGGGTGCCATTTGTCCAGTCGGCATCGTAGTGAATGCCGCCGAACTTCACTTCATGGCCATCCGCGGGCCGGAAGGTTGCCTTCCCGATCACGGTGCCGACCTGTTGACCGGAGTTCGGTACAACATTTCCGCTGCCATCCTTGTAATCGTCGAGGTGGCGGAACGTGCCGCCAAGCAGAAATTCGGCATTCGGGCCCGCGCGGACCGCGCCGAAAATGGAGCCAAGTCCGCTGAACTCATTGGAACCGATCTCGCCTTTCGCCTGCACGCCCCACTGTTCGCCGGGTTTCAGAATGTCATCCACATCCTTGGTGCGAAACGAAACGACGCCGCCGATCGCGCCCGAACCGTAAATGTTCGCGACGGGACCACGAACCACATCCACCTCCGACAGAAGCTCGGGCTCCAGATAGAAAGTGCCCGCGCCGTCGTGGCCGAGCCGTGCAAAATTCTGCCGCGCGCCATCGACGATCACTGCCACACGCCCGAAATCCTGCAGTCCTCGAATATTGATGGCGGTGCCGGGATCCTGTGCAGTCGCTTCGGTAGAAACACCTGGCATGCCCATGAAGAGTTGAGACGGACGATTCACCGCGAGCTCCCGAATCTGTTCCTCCCGCAGCGTCGAAACCGCCGAGAGCGAATCGATCGCGCGCTCTTCGGTCTTTGTCGCGAGCACCGTAAGTGCATCAAGCCAGTATGGTTCTTGCTCCTGCGCAAACGCCGATGATGGAGCGACTACGCCCCCAAGCGCCGCCACGGACGTGGCCAGCACAAGCGCCCGCGCCGACGATGAAAACTTCAATCCCCTGTGGAAAGTCACTGCTGCCCCCAAGCTTTACGCTGTTGTTGCCGTGGCTGGCGGGCAGTCGCGTGACGCGGCGCTTGCTGGCGGGCATGAACTCGCGAGCATTTGCAATCGCGAGCGTGTTGCTCTTATCCATGAATTGGCGTACTTGCGTCAAGTGATTGAAAAATCACAATAAAATAGTTCTAAACTGACATAGGTTCGAGTTTGAAGAATTCGAAACTAGACGAGCCCGAGTCCCCGGGGGCGGCGCCCGGAAAGCAGCGGTCGATTTCCGTCGATGCGCATCGCATCGACAGTGCCGATCTCTTTGTCGGCACACGCGAAGTGACGATCCGCCATGGCAGCGAAATCTATCGCTTGCGCCTGACCGCGCAGAACAAACTGATCCTGACCAAATGAGACTGACCGAAAAGATAAATCGTCGGACACTGGGCACACGCCTGCTCGCAATCGCCGCATGCGTGGCATGTGCCGCAAGCATTGCCCATGCACAGGAGCCGCGCGTCGTCGTCGACGGGTCGGGGCGGACGGTAGAAATCAAGGACGCATCGCGCATCGTCACGATCGGCGGCGCCGTGACGGAAATCGTCTTCGCGCTCGGACATGGCGACAACGTGGTCGGCGTGGATCTGACAAGCACCTATCCATCGGCCGCGCAGGAGAAACCAAATATCGGCTACATGCGCACCTTGTCAGCCGAAGGAGTGATTTCGCTCTCGCCAACCCTCGTACTCGCCATCGAAGGCTCGGGGCCGCCGGACGTCATCGACATCCTGAGCAGGGCCGCCGTACCCTTCGTCCTGGTGCCGGAAGGTCATGACGAAGCCTCCGTCCTGCGGAAAGTCCGCCTCATCGCGCAATCACTCAGGGAAGAAGAGCGTGGCGCCGCAATGGGAAAGGCGATCACCGAAGATTTCGCCGCCATCCGCGCCATGCGCGAGCGCATCGGCAAGCATCGAAAGGCGATCTTCGTCCTTGCGGTCGGAGGCGGTTCGCCCATGGTTGGGGGTACCGATACGAGTGCGGACGGCATCTTTGCGTTGAGCGGAGTCGATAACGCCATGAAGTCGATGTCGGGGTACAAGCCCGCGACCGCCGAGGCATCGCTTGCTGCAGCTCCCGACGTGGTCGTCACGCTATACGAACGAAATCACAGCCTTTCCGCCGACGATATGTTTGCGTTGCCCGCCTTCGCGGGTACGCCAGCGGCCGCCACCAAACAATTAATTCCGCTTCCTTCCTACGCGCTCTCCTTCGGCCCGCGCGCGGCGCATGCGGCGCGCAATCTAGCGGCGAAAGTCTATCCCGAACTCTCGTTGCCCGAACTGCCGGCCCGCCCCTGGACCAAGGACGCTAGCGCCGGCAAGCCATGAACGCGGTGCTCACGATTGCCACAACAAGGCCGCGGCCTGTGCGGCGCGGCGGTTTGGTGATCACGGCAGCGGCGATCTTCCTTGCCGCAGCAATCCTTGCGTCCCTTGCCATGGGTCCGGTCTACATCGCACCCGGCAACGTGGTCGGCACGATCATGGATGCGCTTGCCGGTGCTCGCCCAAGCGAGCCAACTGCCGTACGCGACGCGGTCGTAGTGTTGGACATCCGCCTGCCGCGGACCGTGCTGGCCATGCTTGTGGGCGGCGGGCTCGCCGTCGCCGGCGCCGTTCTCCAGGGAATCTTCCGAAATCCGCTTGCCGACCCCGGCCTCGTTGGCGTCTCGCCGGGCGCGGCGCTCGCGGCCGTTCTGTGGATCATCTTCGGATCCGCCGTGGCCGGCTATCTGCCCGGTCCTCTGGCGTCGCTAGGTCTGCCGCTTGCCGCGTTTCTCGGCGGGCTCGTCACGATCGTGCTTCTCTACCGGATCGCCACGCGCGACGGCCGAACCTCCGTCGTCATGCTTCTGTTTGCCGGCATTGCGCTCGGTGCAATGGCCGCCGCGGGGACGGGCCTCGCCGTGTTCGTCGCGAGCGACCAGCAGCTTCGCGAATTCACGTTCTGGACCTTGGGTAGCCTCGGCGGAGCAAGCTGGCCGAAGGTCGCCGCCGCCGCGCCGCTCATCCTAGTGCTGGTGGTGGGCTCTCACTGGCTCGCGCGGGGCCTCGACGCGCTGGCGCTGGGAGAGGCGGAGGCGTTTCACGTCGGCGTCAATACGGAAAGGCTGAAACGGGTCGCGATCGTGCTTGTCGCAGCCGGCGTCGGCGCGTCCGTCGCCGTGTCGGGCGTTATCGGATTCGTCGGATTGGTTGTGCCCCATCTCCTGCGGCTGAGCGCGGGCCCTTCGCATGGACGGCTGTTGATCGGCTGCGCCTTGCTCGGCGGCGGGCTGCTGATTGCATCCGACATCGTGGCGCGCACGGTCGTGAGCCCGGCGGAATTGCCGCTTGGCGTCGTGACGGCAATCCTCGGCGCGCCATATTTCCTCTATCTCGTGCAGCGCAATCGCGCCGCACTCGGCGGCTGAGATGTACACCGCACGGGCAATCCGATACGAAGTGCGCGGCCGCGCCATCCTCGATGGCGTCGACTTGCGCCTGACGCCCGGCAAGATCGTCGCCGTCGTGGGGCCGAACGGCGCCGGCAAATCCACGCTGTTGAAGATCATGGCTGGAGAGCGCCGCGCCACTGCCGGCAACGTCCAGTTGGACGATCGCGACCTCTCGGAATGGAAGCCGGCAGCGCTCGCCCGCCGCCGCGCCGTGCTGCCGCAGTCGATCGAGGTCGTGTTTCCGTTCCTTGTCTCGGAAGTGGTCGCGCTCGGCTTGTCGCCGCACATCGCCAGAAGCGACGGCGAGTTGCTGATCGGTCGCGCCCTGAACGCCGTCGACCTCGGCGATTTCGGCGGACGGGTCTATGGAACGCTCTCGGGCGGCGAAAAGCAGCGCGCGCAATTCGCCCGCGTGCTGGTGCAGGCCTGGTGCGGGGAGGGGACTTATCTCCTGCTCGATGAGCCGAACGCCAGCCTCGACCTCTCACACCAATTGCTGATCCTGCGGCTTGCGCGTGCACACGCGGAGTCCGGCGGCGGCGTGATGATGGTGCTGCACGATCTCAATCTCGCGGCGATGATCGCGGACGAGCTCATTGCGCTGAAGGATGGCTGCCGCATTGCCGCCGGCCCGCCCGGGCAGGTCATCACCGATCCGTTGATTGCCGCGCTCTATGGCGTGCACGCACACGTTCGCGGCATTCCCGACGGGCCGTTCATCCTGCCGCAGACCGCGCGCTTGCCGGGTTGAAAACTAGGCGATGCTGTTTTCCACCGTACGCCGCGGCGTCCGCTGCTTCAGGAGCGAGATGAAACGCTCTTTCGGCATAGGGGGCGCGAACAGAAAGCCCTGACCCATATCGCAGCCGAACCGGGCCAGGGTATCGAGCTCCGACGCCTTCTCGATTCCCTCGGCGACCGCCTTCGTACCGAAGCGATGGGCAAGCTCGATGCTTGTCTGGCATAGCGCGGCATTGGTCTGGTCCTCGCCGCAATTCTCCACCAGCTTGCGATCGAGCTTGAGCTCGGCGAACGGCAGTTCGCGAAGTCTCGCAAGATGCGAATAGCCGGTGCCGAAATCGTCGATCGCAAGATCGATGTCGTAGATCTTGAGCTGCGTCGCGATTTCGTGGGCGAGCGGGA
>Ga0180222_1000887_pt1 | contig 37579 bp, 38 predicted proteins | sample eDN5th37CKraftOP_FD_151336 | JGI IMG/M metagenome (GOLD analysis project Ga0180222, IMG submission 151336) | Enriched Organic Plus compost microbial communities from Emeryville, California, USA - eDNA 5th pass 37_C Kraft OP (version 2) (version 2) ...
TGACCTGCCACTGAACTTTCATCCAACGGCGATTAGAGCCTCGGCGGTTTTGACTACGCCAATTGGCGTGTTGGTAGCAACCGGCGGAAACGCCAAGCTTTCATATTGCGCAGCGTTGGAGCCGGTTGCGGCGATGGATCCAGCATAGACCGCCGGGGTTTGGTATCCCAGCGACGAGTGTGGCCGGAAATTGTTGTAATCGTCGGCCCATTGGGCGATGGCGCTGCGGGCGTGATCGAGGCCAAAGAACAGGCTTTCGTTGAGCAATTCGTCGCGCATCCGACCGTTGAAGGATTCAACATAGCCGTTCTGCATAGGCTTTCCTGGCGCGATATAGTGCCACTCAACCTTGTGATCCTTCGACCAGGCCAGGATGGCATTCGAGGTGAGTTCCGTGCCGTTATCGGAGACAATCATTCCTGGCTTGCCGCGTCGTTCGATCAGTGTCGTCAGCTCCCGTGCGACACGGCGGCCGGAGATTGTGGTGTCCGGGATTGCTGCCAGGCATTCCCGCGTCACATCATCAACGATATTGAGAATCCGGAACCGTCTCCCGCATGCAAACTGGTCGTGCACGAAATCGAGAGACCAACGGGCATTTGCTTTCGCCTCGACCAGGATCGGCGCACGCGTGCCGACGGCCCTTCGTCGAGCCTTCCGCTTGCGAACCGAAAGCCCTTCCTCGCGATACAGCCGATAGATGCGGTTGACGCCGGATGGCTCTCCGTCCCGCCTGAGCAGGACGAACAGCCGTCGGTAGCCGAAGCGCCGTCGCTCGTTGGCAAGGTCGCGCAGCTTCGCCCGCAATTCGACCTCCGGCGGTCGGCAGGACCGATAGCGGATCATCTTGCGATCAGCAGACACAATCTGGCAGGCCCGCCGCTCCGAAAGACCCATTATGTCCTTCAGATGTGCAACGGCGTCACGCTTGGCGGCAGGCCCTACCATTTTTTTGCGAGAAGCTCGCGGAGTGCGGCGGCATCGAGCATCTGCTCGGCCAACAGCTTCTTAAGCTTGGCGTTCTCTTCTTCGAGTGCCTTCAGGCGCTTCGCCTCGGACACCTCCATACCGCCGTATTTGGATTTCCAGTTATAAAATTTTGCGTCCGAAATCCCATACTTGCGGCACAGGTCGGCCACCTTCATGCCTGCCTCCTGCTCCTTCAGCACCGCAATAATCCGCTCTTCCGTAAATCGCTGCTTCTTCATTCGTCCGTCCTTTATTGGGCCGGAATCTAATCCATTCTGGAGGAAATTCTCAGTGGCAGGTCAGAACGAAGCCAGGAATGGGTGGAGAGCGCCAATCTGGCTTGGGAAAAGCCCCGGCAAGGTTTCAATAACCGGGGCAGGCACCTTGGGAAATCAAGCTGAAAGCAACGATTGGCGCCCGGACAGCATTTAGGCCGTGGATTATAAACAATCCGTATCGTTTCAACAAAAAGCGCGGTGCCGCGAATCGAAAGACCCGGACATATGGGCTGAGCGAGAAGAGATTGAATTAGGTGTTGCCGGGATATGAGGTGCTCGTTCAACACTTAATCGATGCGCTCTAAAGCCCGAGGGGCAGTCTTAGCGACTTGCATCTCACAAACTCCGGACTATTCACACGCTGAATTTCAGAAAAATTACTTAAAACGGCCTGCGACTGCATATCGGAATCGGAAAGGGAATTATCACCCGGTAAAGCGCACCATTCTTTGATGACTGATTTGAAGATTTAAAGCTGCCCCAAGAGGCGGCGCCATAATTTGGAGAGCAAATGCCTACTTTAGTTAAGATTCGCGGACAAGTGCCGGTTCTCACCGACAATGAGCTGCGGCTGTTGGATTGGTTGGAATTCGACGGCACAGCCTGGATCGTCGGAATTTGGCTTCTTGCAGTCAACGGTAAAACACAAAGGCCCCTTCGTATTATTGCACCCAAGGTGAAGCCGGTCGTTTGGAAGCATATGGGTAGCGAACTGTTGCGAATATTCGAGATGATGCCGGTACCGGAAAGACTAATAGCGCAAGGCTTTCTTCAACCTGAATTGGAGCACCAGTTTGAAGTAATTGAAGATCCGGATATTTATGCGAAGATCGAGACGCGGCATTAGGAACCCAACACAATCCAGCCGCCGAAAATAGAACTTGTCCACCGCGTCGGACTCATAGTGCGCTTTCCATGAGAGCCAGATTTCCGAACCTTCCTCGCGGATCGCCGGGGAGGGGAGGCGCAGCGAAAAGCTCTGGATATTTTCGGCGCTATGGACCTGCATTCCTTTTAGGGCGACAAAGAACGGATGATTTCCACCTGAGCCGATTTTTCCAATCCGGGCTTCTCTATCTTCAGAGGCTTAACTCACGCACGGACCCCTTGCTGGTCGCGTGCACTTTGCGGATGCAGTTAACAAGGTTTTTCCTCTGCAGAGTTATTGCCGGCGACTTCAGTGTCGACGGTATTGTCGGGTCCCCCATCTTCCCGCAACAGACCTGGAGCAGATGGTCGGAGGCCAGCCGCAAGTGCATATCGCGACCGTAGGCTCGCGGTGGGTGGACGGAACTTTTTAGGGAAAGAGCCACGCAGAACTTCGTTAAGCTTGCTTGTTCCCAAGAGTTTTGAAGGCCGGAAATGTTCGGAGGAATAGATGCAGACGATGTGCTGTTGACGCGGCCACGGAACATATGTCGGTGCAGATGGCCGGACATCGTGGATGCTGTAAGAAAGTACCAGATCGTTTTATATCGCGGTAATAATGGGACGAACATCTCCATGGCGATTGATATCGAGCAGTCGCAGCGTTGGGCGATGATTATATCGGGATCGATGAGGGTGGACGCGCCTGAGCGACAAGGAAGACGAAATTCTGGAAATCGCCATCTCATAGCAACCGCTCGGAATGCACTAAATGCTTCGGACGCTCGGTCATGGCGAGCAATGGTCAGTGCCTCACAAGCTGTCCACTAGCCCGTCGGACGTGCAGATAAGATGCTGGATGTCAGCAATAAAAACCTCGATCACAGTGGATGACCGAGGTTACGCAACTCTGTATGCAGGGGGGGCAGCCTTTGCGCAAGAACATATTAATATAAATCATGGTGTTGGCAAACAATCAAAAGAGAAAATCATTAAAAACCCAGCAATCCGATAAGTGGGGGCGGATTGCTGGGTATGGGGCATATTGGATGAGTAACAGGAACCCCAACGATTAGAAATGTTACTATGATTCCAGCATATTGTAAATAAGAATGGGTCATTTTTCTAAAAAGATGACAGCAACTACCGCACCATTGTGCATGTCTTCTGCTATTCATTAAGGCTAGATTATGAATATCAGTGAAAAACGGCGGCGCCACGATGAGATTATGCTGTCTGTTTTCGGAGACAGTGCGAGAATTCCGACTGTTGGTATGGGCGGACAATTGCGTAATATCGTATTGAAATGCAGGAAATCAACCGTCGTCTGGATAGGGTGCTGCCGAGGTGAGGAAAAAGGCGGCTCCGCCCTGGTTCGGGGGAACGTCAATCTGACGGAGCCGCAGACGCAACAATAATTAGGCAAGAAATTGTTGCGCCATTCTGATTAAAGCACCTCCACCTCTCACAAACGCCCAGTCAGAAAAGTGGAGGCGCCAGCGCATCCGGGGTGCTTCTCAAAACCCTGATGCGCCGCCTCTGAACCTGACGGTGCAGAGTGTCCGGAACCAAATGCAACCCCGCCATGGATCTGGTACGAGGATAGCGAGGTTGCAGGCGCAGTGGCGTCTCGCGTCAAGAACTGCTGCGCCATCTCCGAAGTTGGAGAATTACAGCGAAACTTGGATGAGCGGCCCCGTCAAGCCACCCAACCGGTCTCACAGGCAAGACTAGGTTCAATCGTGCTTTCTCCATCAGAGGCCAAAAGAAGTGACAGCCTGTGAGATGCCTTGCAACTGTTTTCGCTTTCATAATGAAAGATGACAGCAGGCTGGCAGGCAACCGGTCCCCTCATCGTTGCAAAAAATACCCCGCCAACCGAAAATGGGAACGGCTAGCGGGGTTATAAGTGCGGCTTTTCAACAGTCAGGAACACCGCACTTATCTCCAAAGACAGGAGTAAAGATTGGTAGGGAGCGTAGAGGGACAGTGCGATGTCCCTCACACACAGCCAAAATTGTCAGGCTGCAACGTGGCTTGCAATTCTTATCGTTTTCAAAATGAAAAAGGGAGATTTTGAAAGTCCAGAGGGCCCGTATTGAAAAATTTCCGGTGATCTTGCTCTATGCTGTGCTGTGGTGAAACGCACACCAATCCGGGCCTGCCAATGACCAAAAGAGTGCTGCGGGTTCTCCTCCCGCCCTGACTGGATGAGTTTCGAAAGAGAGAGAAGCTCCGGCTCCCGATAAAAAGGCCAACAGGAGACCTTCGCCGGGAAAGTCACCTGTTGGCGGAAGCCTGGCGTGGTTGCTACGCAATCCTGGTTTCAGGCTAGTCCGAGACGTCTACGCAGTTCTTCGTTCTCTGCACGCAGCTTTACGGCAAGTTCCTGGCGCAGTTTGAGGTTCTCTGCTTCTAGCGCGACGAGGGTGGCGAGATCATCGCCGGATGACCGTGCGGATGATCCGGAATCTGTTTTTGCCGCAGAGTTCTTCCAGTTGTAGTAGGTCTGCTCGCTCACCCCAGCCTGCTGCAATGCTGCCTTGAGAGTAGTCTTACCGCCTTTTGTTGCTTTTTCGATGGAAGCGAGGATCGATGCGCGTTGAGCCGGCGTGTACGTGGTTCGCTTGCGTGCTGCCGGTGAAACTGAAACCGGTTCAGCCTTTGCTGCAGTCTTCGCAGTCCTGGTGGATCTCGTACCAGATTTGGTTTCCATTGAAGCAGAGGCCGTCTCGGTTCTTTTTGATTTTTCCGCCCCTTTCTTTCGCGGTGCGCGCGTCTTTGGTTTTTCGCTGACAGGTTCAGCCGCTTTGGTTTCCGCTACAGCTGGATTTGTTTCTGTATTTAGTTCATCAGCCACGTGGAGTTTCTCCTGTTTTGCTAATCGGGATTGGCTCGGCCGCAGACTATATAGATCATTGTTTAATGTGGAAATAAGATCCGGACCTTCATTTGTGCGATGAAAGGCATGTCTGGAAAACGTTGTAACAATCATCCGCTGTGCCGGACGTTGAAATCCCGAAGCGAAATCTATACGTAGCGGTATAGACTTACTGCACGTCCTCTTGTCATTTTCCAGGGATAGTTATTCTCGGATGAAGAACCCAATCCGCAACGTAGTCGTTGAATATAAAACAAACGTGCCCGCAAGGGGAATGTCTCCCTGTGGGGCAACCTTGATTTGAAGTCTATTGCGCGGGAAGTCGAAGCAGATGCAATGCAAACTCCCGTGCATATGCGAGCTGACGCTGGTCTGCCTGGACCAGATGACAATAAGGTTGCGCTCGAAGAGCCACAAATTGTACCGCAAATTGTGACAAAAGAGGCGTTGAAGGACGCCCGAGGGGATTCTGCCATCAATGCTTTGGAGGCAGAACGGGTAATGATCAAACCTGATCCGACACCAAAGTCGAAAATCACCGAAGAATCTGTCGTCGGGCAGAAAATTACTACTAATCGGCGGGGCGTGAAAAAGCGTATGCCGCAGAATGGGAAAACGGCAACACGTCTCATTGAGACAACGGATATTATTGCTGAACTATCGATCCTTGAACACGAAAACGTTTCTCTCAAGCGCGAACTGATGGCAAAACTCCGCGCTGAGAACGAAAATCTGAATGCGATGCTCGAACGGGCCGAGCAGCGCTCGATTTTAAGTAAAGGTTGAATCGGCTTTAGCGAGGCCAGCATCCATCTGGATGCCTGCTTCCATGACCACTCACCGAGGATAGTCTTGCATTCTGGCCACACAGGCATGATCAGTTTATCCTCGACAACGCGATCCAGTTTTAGGTCCTGTTGGACTCGGTAGGGAGAGGAGGACAGACGATGAAATCATGGGGTGTGCGTCTCGTCGCGGGATTGAAGAACTGGCGAACACGCAAGGACGATGCGGTGCCAGATCCAATACCGGTGTCCGGGCACGCCGAGCAGCCCGATCAAGATCCAACGGAATCGATGGACGTCGGGTCGACAGGCTTTAAAGAAAAAGCCTCCAGGGCAAATCCGCAATATGCAGATGCGCAAAAGGCAGACCGCAGCGACGAACCGAAAACGCTTGAGACGTCGTCAGGACGAGAGGAACAGACCGACCAGGAGACCAATGAGCCTTCGACCTCAACAACCACGTTTCAACAACCTCCAAAGCAATCCAGAGCGAGAGTATCAAAAACCGCAGGTCAACCGACGAAAGCCCCGGCAGAACAGGTGCGAGCCCGGGTTGATGAAACTTCTAACGGAGAAGGCTTTGCAAGAAGCGGCATCGGCCGAGCCGACCAAGTGCTCAAGAAACGAGTTACCGGTAAGGTTTTGACGAAGAGTTCTGGTAGAACCGGTAACAAGGCTCTTGTCCCGACCGGTCGCAAAAATTCACCGCCGTTGATTGCGGTTCCGGAAACCACAGCTTTTCAGGAACCATCCATTCATGGTCAGTTTCCGCAAACCGGGAAAGCAATGGACGAAAATGCTGCAATCTCCGTTCTTCCGGCATCCCCTCACAAGCGCTCTCCTCGCAAAAAGCAACAAACTGTGGAGGAACAGGTGACCCCTGAGGAACTCGCGGAATTGGAAGCAGAAAATACTCGACTAAAACTTCTTCTCCACGAGAGGCTGAGTGCCAAACAGGAGGATTCAGGAAACTGAGATTACCGTTTGGCTCGTCTGCGCCAATCTGGCTCGACGGAACCCCGGAACAGCCAAACATATCAGTTGGTCCGGATCGAAAGGAATTATTTCGCAACGCGGTTCCAAGCACCGCGCGTCGATAAATAATGCCCGGCAAGATTCCAGATTGCAGAAATTGCCAAAAGCGACAGTCCAATAAGGGCTTTCGACCCGCAACAACCAATGGCCCTTCATGGCCACATTTTCCATATTATGAATCGACCGCTGGCTCTGCTCTTCAATATCGAAAGGGCGGGAAGCGATGGAATTGACCCCGGCTCAAGCAGACTTGCATACGCTTTGAAGCGCTATTCGCCCTTGCTCTTATAGCAAGCCCCGAGAACTGGAAATCAGCCGGGCCCCTCACGTCGACGTTTATCCTCACGTTTCCTGGAAAGCCATTTCTGCTTTCGACGCCAGGAGGAGGCCAGATTCAACTTGATATCAAGACAGGTGCAAATCTGCACCTAGCCAGACACGGCACTGCGCTTTCTACTTCAGGATTATCCGGGGAGGAAAACTATCCATGAATTGTGAAGCCGCAACGCCGACCATAGCTTTCTCGATCCATTGTGCGACGAGACTTGTATGCTCTGGGAAAACCTCTGTCTTCGGATATCGCTAATGAGCCAGCTGCATTCTCAGGTCCGGCTGATCCGCAAGCTGCAGGAGGCTTTGGGCCACACAATTTGCGCTGCATTGGATGATCCTGCCGTTGTTGAGATTATGTGTAATCCGGACGGCCGGTTATTCATCGAACGTCTCGGACATGGCGTCGCGCCAGCGGGCACACTGTCCGCCCTTTCGGCAGAGATCATCATCGGAAGCGTTGCCCATGCTCTGCGGTCTGAAGCCGATAGGGATAGGCCTATCATATCGGGCGAACTACCGATTGGCGGACATCGTTTCGAGGGATTGTTGCCGCCGGTTGTCGTTGCGCCAGCCTTTACGGTCCGGCGTCGTGCATCGCGACTTATCAGGCTCGAGGACTACGTTCGAACGAATGTAATGACGTCGGCACAAGCAGGTCTCCTCAGGAATGCGGCTCGTGAGAGACTCAACATCGTTGTCTCCGGGGGAACCGGGTCGGGCAAGACAACACTCGCCAACGCTATTATCGCCGAGATTGTCGAGACCGCTCCAGGTGATCGGATTGTGGTCCTTGAGGACACAGCCGAGATTCAATGCGCTGCCGAGAACGCGCTTTTCCTTCATACGAGCGACACCGTTGACATGGCCCGCCTGCTCAAGAGCACCATGCGTTTGCGCCCCGACCGGATTATCGTTGGCGAGGTACGCGACGGGGCCGCACTGACGCTCCTGAAGAGCTGGAACACCGGCCATCCGGGCGGTGTAACAACGGTTCATTCAAACACCGCCAAATCAGCGCTACGTCGGTTCGAGCAGCTTGTTGGAGAGGTCAGTCAACAGCCCATGCGCGAGGTCATCGGTGAGGCAGTGGATCTTGTTGTGTCGATAGAACGGACCAACCGCGGAAGACGCGTCCGTGAAATCATACACGTGGAAGGACACAACGGTTCTTACTACCAGACGCAACATTGCGCGCAACACGAGGGGGAAAACCATGCCCATTGAACGATACCCGGTTATGACTGCCAGCGCCCTGACCCTTCTTTTTACGATTGCCCTTGCAGAACCCACATTTGCTTCGTCCGGAGGTGGGGGACTGCCGTGGGAAACCCCACTTCAGCAAATCCAGCAATCCATAACCGGTCCAGTGGCTGGCTTCATCGCGCTGGCAGCCGTCGCAATTGCCGGCGCCATGCTGATCTTCGGCGGCGAGCTCAATGATTTCGCAAGAAGGCTTTGTTACGTCGCTCTCGTCAGCGGGGTTTTGCTCGGCGCCACGCAGATCGTCGCCCTCTTTGGTGCGACTGGCGCCAGCATCGGCGAGCCGGAAATGCAATCGGCGCCTGACATCCATGAGCCAACAGCGACACTGCATACGAAACGGGAGGCGGCTCATGGCTGATGCCGGCGCTAGACTGTCCCGCTCGCGTATCCACAGGGCGCTGTCGCGTCCGAACCTGCTGATGGGCGCCGACCGCGAGCTCGTTTTGTTGACCGCGCTTGCCACCGTAATCCTCATCTTCGTGGTGCTTACCTGGTACGCGGTACTCTTCGGTATTGCGATCTGGCTGATCGCGGTCGGAGCACTGCGCATGATGGCAAAGGCCGATCCTTTCATGCGCCGGGTCTATATCCGGCACATCTCTTACAAGACAGTTTATCGCGCGACATCGTCGCCCTGGCGCAGGTTCTGAGGTTTCGGGATGGTGGCCCTCAAATCTTTCCGTCATTCGGGACCGTCCTTTGCTGATCTGGTGCCCTATGCTGGCTTGGTCGACAACGGCGTGATCCTGCTCAAGGACGGCTCGCTGATGGCCGGCTGGTATTTCGCCGGGCCGGACAGCGAGAGCTCGACTGACGCCGAGCGCAACGAGGTGTCGCGGCAGATCAACGCGATCCTGTCCCGGCTCGGCACGGGCTGGATGATCCAGGTCGAGGCGGTCCGGATTCCGACCGGCGAATATCCAGCCGAGGACGATTGCCACTTCCCCGATGCAGTCACGCGGGCGATCGATGCCGAACGGCGAGCGCATTTCCAGGAGGAGAGGGGCCATTTCGAGAGCCAGCACGCACTGATCCTGACATGGCGGCCGCCGGAGCCGCGGCGCTCGGGACTGACCCGCTATGTCTATTCGGACACGGCCAGTCGTTCGGCCACTTATGCCGACAAGGCGCTCGAAAGCTTCCTGACCTCGATCCGCGAGGTCGAGCAATATCTCGCGAATGTTGTGTCGATCCGCCGGATGATGACACGCGAGGCGCAAGAGCGCCGTGGTTTCCGCGTCGCGCGCTATGACGAGTTGTTCCAGTTCATCCGCTTCTGCATCACCGGCGAGAACCATCCCGTGCGCTTGCCTGAGATCCCGATGTATCTCGACTGGCTGGTGACGGCCGAACTGCAGCACGGATTGACGCCGCTGGTCGATAACCGCTTTCTCGGGATAGTGGCGATCGACGGGCTTCCGGCCGAAAGCTGGCCGGGCATCCTCCACGCCCTCGATCTGATGCCGCTTACCTATCGCTGGTCGTCGCGTTTCGTCTTCCTCGATGCAGAAGAGGCGCGCACGAAGCTGGAACGCACCCGGAAGAAATGGCAGCAGAAGGTTCGGCCTTTCTTCGACCAGCTTTTCCAGACCCAGAGCCGCTCCATTGACCAGGACGCCATGACGATGGTCGCCGAAACAGAGGACGCTATCGCCGAGGCCGCGTCGCAACTCGTCGCCTATGGCTATTATACGCCCGTCATTGTCATATTCGACGAGATCCAGTCCCGCCTTCGGGAAAAATGCGAGGCGGTGCGCCGGATAATTCAGGCGGAGGGGTTTGGCGCACGCATCGAGACGCTGAATGCGACCGACGCCTTCCTCGGCAGTCTGCCAGGCGTCTCTTATGCCAATATCCGCGAGCCGCTTATCAATACGCGCAATCTCGCCGATCTCATTCCTCTCGACTCGGTCTGGTCGGGAAGTCCAGTAGCGCCCTGTCCATTCTATCCCGCCGGATCGCCACCGCTGATGCAAGTGGCGAGCGGTTCGACGCCATTTCGCTTGAACCTTCATATCGACGATGTTGGTCACACACTCGTCTTCGGTCCAACCGGTTCAGGCAAGTCGACGCTGCTTGCTCTGATCGCTGCTCAATTCAGACGCTATGCGAAGGCACAGGTATTCGCCTTTGACAAGGGGCGCTCGATGCAACCGCTGACGCTTGCCATTGGCGGCGACCATTACGAAATCGGAGGCGACGGGAACGAAGCAGAAAAGGGGAGGCGACTCGCCTTCTGCCCGCTGGCCGAGCTTGCCTGCGAGGGCGATCGGGCGTGGGCATCGGAATGGATCGAGATGCTGGTGGTTCTGCAAGGCGTCACGGTCACACCCGATCACCGCAACGCCATTTCCCGCCAGATTGCACTGTTGGGTGCCTCGCGCGGCCGCTCGCTTTCAGACTTTGTCTCAGGTGTGCAGATGCGCGAGATCAAGGATGCGCTGCACCACTACACCGTCGACGGTCCAATGGGGCAACTGCTCGATGCCGAGGAGGACGGTCTAGCGCTCAGCGCCTTTCAGTGCTTCGAGATCGAGGAACTGATGAACATGGGCGAGCGCAATCTCGTGCCCGTCCTCACCTACCTCTTCCGTCGCATCGAAAAGCGCCTGACCGGCGCACCCAGCCTGATCATTCTCGACGAGGCCTGGCTGATGCTCGGCCACCCGGTATTTCGCGACAAGATCCGCGAATGGCTGAAGGTGTTGCGTAAGGCCAATTGCGCCGTTGTGCTTGCTACCCAGTCGATCTCGGACGCCGAACGCTCAGGCATCATCGATGTGCTGAAGGAATCCTGCCCGACGAAAATCTGCCTGCCCAATGGTGCTGCGCGGGAGCCGGGAACGAGGGAGTTCTATGAGCGCATAGGCTTCAATGAGCGGCAGATCGAGATCGTCGCGACCGCAATGCCCAAACGAGACTACTACGTTGTGTCGGCGATGGGTCGAAGACTCTTCGACATGGCGCTCGGTCCCGTCGCGCTCTCATTCGTCGGGGCGTCCGGCAAGGAAGATTTGAAGCGCATTCGCGCCCTGTATTCCGAACATGGGGGCGCCTGGCCCCTACACTGGTTGCAACAAAGGGGGATCGCCCATGCCGAAAAGCTTTTCCCGGCCAGTTAAGGTGGCGCGCGCCACCGTTATCGCGGGCGCCATGCTTTCCGCCGCTCTACCGCTTCCTGCTTATGCCGGAGGTGTCACCGGGCAGGCGACCGAATGGACGCAGCTCGCCAACAATGCCGAGCTCGTCTCGCTGGTCGGCAAGTCCGCGGAGCAGGTGAACAACCAGATCACCCAGATCTCCCAGCTTGCCGAGCAGATCCAGAACCAGCTCAACATCTATAACAATCTTCTGCAGAACACCGCGCAGCTGCCCAATCATATCTGGGGGCAGGTCGAAAGCGACCTGAAGAGCCTGCAGAACATTGTCGCACAGGGACAGGGCGTCGCCTTCTCGATGGGCAATATCGACGACGTGCTGAAGCAGCGCTTCCAGAGTTTTTCTGAGATGAAGAGCAATTTGCCGGACGGGGCAAGCTTTTCCACGACCTATCAGAACTGGTCGGATACGAACCGCGACACGATCGCCGGCACGCTGAAAGCCGCAAACCTAACCGCTGACCAGTTCTCGAGCGAGGAGAGCACGATGGCGTCGCTGCGCTCGATGTCGGAATCCGCCGACGGACAAATGAAGGCGCTGCAGGTTGGGCATCAGATCGCCGCCCAGCAAGTCGCTCAAATGCAGAAACTGCGGGGTCTCGTCTCGCAGCAGATGACCATGATGGGCACGTGGTTCCAGTCCGAGCAGGCGCGAAAGGATCTCGCACAGGCGCGACGCGAACAGTTCTTCAGTGCAACTGAGCGTGACATTCGCGGCGGCCAGACCATGGAGCCCCGCTGGTGAGTGCTCATCTGATTATCGTCCTCATACTGGCGGGGATCGTCGCACTCAGTGCCGGCGCCGTCACCTGGATCCTGGTCCAGCCGCGTCCGGCGCCTCTGTCCGGATCGGGTGCGACCGCTACGCAACCTGCCTCCGAAACCAAGCGCCGAGAACACCGGGAAAAGTTCTTCAGCGGCGATCCGGATCGCGACATCCGTGGCGGGCAGGAGATGAAAACGCGATGGTAGTCGTCCTTCCCTCCCGGAAGCTGGAGCTCGCGTTCATTTCGATCGGCCTCGTCCTGTTGGCGAGCGCGCCGGCACTTGCCCAGCAGGGCTCGGTCCTGACGACGCTGGAAAACTCCGTCGCCACGGCCGCGAAGGGCTGGGAAACGACGGTGATGAACGCGGCGCGTTCGCTGTTCTGGATCCTTGCCGGCATCGAGGTCGGGATCGCCGCGGTGTGGCTGGCGATCAACGCCGCCTCGCTCGACAGCTGGTTCGCCGAGCTCGTCCGGCGGATCATGTTCATCGGCCTCTTCGCCTTCATCCTCGACCAAGGGCCGTCCTTCGCGAAAGCCATTGTCGACAGCCTCTACCAGATCGGCGCCGGCGGCGGCTCGGCCTCACCGGCAAACATCTTCGACGCGGGCATCCGGGTCGCGACCAAGATGTCCGAACAGGCGAAGTTTGGTCTGTGGGAAGACAATGCGCTGGCAATCGCCGCGGTCTTCGCCATGGTCGTGGTTGTCGTCTCCTTCTCATTGGTTGCCGCGATATTCGTCGCCGTCATGGTCGAGATGTATGTCGGCCTGCTCGCCGGCATGATCATGCTCGGTCTCGGCGGCTCGTCCTTCACCAAGGATTTCGCGGTCAAATATCTGGTCTACGCCTTCTCGGTTGGCATGAAGCTGATGGCTCTGGTGATGATCGCCACCATCGGCTCGGACATCCTGTTGGGCTTGGCCGAGGCGCCGACGGCGACCTCCGAGCAGTTCATCACCACCCTTGCCATCGCCGGCATCTCGGTCGTGGTCTTCGTGATCGCCATGTATGTGCCGCCGATCCTGCAGGGCGTGGTCCAGGGCGCCTCGATCGCCGGCGGTATGGAAGCGATCCGTCACGGGGGCCAGGCCGCAACTTTCGCGGCCGGCGGCGCTTTCCTTGGAGCGAGCGCCGCAACGAAAGGGGCGCAGACGGCAAGCTCTGCAAGGGCAGGGGGCTCTTCGATGGCGGGAGCGGCACTTCGCGGCATGGCGTCGGGGATCGGCAGTGCCGGGTGGGCAGCCGGATCGGCAGCCAAGGAGAAGGCGATCGCCTCCCCCGGCGCCTATGCAGGATCGCTGCTCGGGCTTGCCAACGCCAAGCTCGACCAGACGCGGCAGTCGGGCCGCCCCACGCCGCCGCCTCCACCTCCGCCCATCAACGACACCAAGTAGAAGGCTGACAACGCATGGCCGGACGCAACCCGCCAGATAATCCGCATGTCTCCAACCCCTATCTCGCGGCTCGCAACGAGTGGAACGAGCGCTATGGCTCCTATGTGAAGGCGGCCGCGGCGTGGCGGATCGTCGGCGTCACCGGTATGGTCATGGCGGTGATCGGCTTCGGCTACGCGCTTTATCAAAGCACGCAGGTGAAGCTCGTTCCCTATATCGTCGAGGTCGACAAGCTCGGCACGGCCTCCAATGCCGGATTCCCGCAGCAGATCGAATATGCCGACACGCGCGTGGTGCGTGCCACGCTTGGCAGCTTCGTCTCGAACTTCCGGTCGATCACGCCGGATGCGGTGGTTCAGAAGCAATATATCGACCGGACCTACGGCCTACTCAGGACCGCGGATCCCGCGACCGAGAAGGTCAACGCTTGGTTCCGTTCCAATTCTCCCTTCGAGAAGGCGAAGACTGCAACGGTTGCCGTCGAGGTCAACAACATCGTTGCTCTGTCGAACCAGTCCTATCAGGTCGACTGGACCGAATTCGAGCGCGACCGCCGCGGCAAGGAGACCGCCGTCCGCCGTTTCCGCGGCATCGCCACCGTAACCCTCACGCCGCCGCAGGATGAGGGCGTCATCCGTCTCAATCCCATCGGTCTTTATCTCCGCGATTTCGACTGGACAGCGCAGCTTTGAAAGGCATGGCCCGAACATGAATATCCGACTTGAGTATTATTCGGCCATGCTGACTGCCGGTGCCATCATATCAGCGGCGCTGGCGTTCTTCGTCCTTGCACCCCTCGATGCCGTTGCGGCCGACGGCGTCACCGCCAATGAGGCAAAGGGCATGGGCATCTCCGGCCAGTGGCGCGGATCGCGTGGTCTCGTGACCAAGGGAGCCGACGGCAAGGTGATCTTTCTTTTTGGCGAGGTGCAGCCGTCGGTCGTCTGCTCACCGCTGCAGGTCTGCGACATCGAGCTTCAGGGAGGCGAGGTGGTTCGTGACGTACTCGTCGGTGACACAGTCCGGTGGAAGGTGGAGCCGGCGACATCGGGGGCGGCCGGTGGCCAGGCGATCCACCTGATCGTCAAGCCGTCGGAGCCGGGCCTGGTAACCTCGATGGTGGTGACCACATCGCGGCGCACCTATCATATCCAGCTCAAGTCCCACGCAAGCCAATATATGGCTCGCGTGGGATTCGATTATCCGGAGGACGTGTCGGCCAGACTCGCTGACATCAATGCCCGGCTCGAGGCAAGCGCCATCCCCGGAGCCGGGGTGCCAGCCGAGCAATTGGACTTTTCCTATTCGGTGTCAGGCAGAGCCGGCTGGCGGCCGACACGGGTATATTCCGACGGACTGAAAACCTACATCCAGTTTCCGCGCTCGGTTTCCGGACAGGATGCGCCGGTGCTCTTCATCACCTCCGGCGGGCAAAACCGGATCGTCAACTATCGTACGAAGGGCGACATGATGGTAGTCGACTATCAGATTGATCGCGCGGTGCTCGTCTCGGGCGTCGGCTGGAAGCAGGAGAAGGTAACGATCAAAAGGGGAGGACGGTGATGCGAGGCTTTCCCTTTCGCTCCCTACAAGGCCTGGCCGTATCGTCGGCCGTCGCCATCGTGCTTTCCGGATGCCAGACGGTGAGTAACGATGGGCTTGCCACGAGCAAAGCGCCGTCGGGAATCCCGGAGCAGGCCGCGATCGCTATCGCCGGCGACCTGGTAAGCCGCCTTGCCGAGCAGATCGGTCCCGGAACGGCGACCGTTTCCCTGAAGCAGGACAGTTCGCCTTTTGGCCAAGCGCTCGAGGCCGCGCTCAAGGGCAAGGGTTATGCAGTCGTAACAGACCAGAAGACGGACGAAGCGGCCATCGTGCAACTGGCCTATGCGGTGATCGCGTTCGAGGGACAAGTGCTCGCTCGGCTTTCAACAAACCGTTTTGAACTCGGGCGCGCATTTATCGTGACCGCGTCCGGGGCGCAGCCGGCAAGCGCCCTGTCCGTCATGCAGCGCAGCTAGGAGAGGACGCAGGCAATGGTGCAGTCGCTCAAGCTCGGCGGAGCCGTAAACGGGGAAGCGGGCTCCGGCATCAGGCGGATCAACCGTCTGCCAATCATCGCTGCGATCGTAGGTGCGGTCATTGTGCTTGCTATCGTATTCTTCGGGTTGATGAGCCGGAGGGCGCTGTTCCTGAGCGATCCCGTACCGGACTCCAGCCCCGGAAACTCCGCCTCGACCTTCGCCGACCAGATCAAGCGTGGCGTTTCGGACGGGATCATCGGTGAGCCGCAGCAGACGCAGACCTTCCAGCCGTCCCCGATCGAAATGAAGGAGGAGACGGTCGCCAATCCGTTCACGCCGCAGCCCATACCTTACCAGGAGGTGCAGTCGGATCCAGAGTCGGAAGAAGTCTGGCGAGCCCGCCTCGAACGCGAGAATCGGGAACAATATATTCGGGAACGTCATCGCCAGCAGATGGCACGCCTGCAGGCAGACAATGCAGCTCGCGATGCGCCTTTGGCCATTGATCGAAGCAAACTGGAATCGCGGGCAGGGGAAAGCGGTGACCCGTTCCGAAAGGGAGAAGGCTTGAACACGGTCAGCTCATCGACAGGCGCGACGCCTGAACTTTATGCGGCCGCCCTTCGCGCGGGGCTCAGTAGCCAAAACGCCGATCCGAATGCCCAGATGGCGAAGGAGGAGTTCTTCAATTCCGACATCAGGAAGCTCGGCTATTTGCCGAACGGCGTGGTTCCTCCGCAATCGCCCTACGAGCTGAAACGCGGCTCGGTCATTCCCGCCACACTGATCACCGGTATTAACTCGGACCTTCCCGGCCGAATCACCGCACAGGTCAGCCAGCACGTCTTCGACAGCGCGACCGGTCATCACCTGCTCATCCCGCAGGGAACCCGGCTGCTCGGCCGATATGACAGCAAGGTCTCTTTTGGCCAGTCCCGCGTCCTCGTCGTGTGGACCGATCTCATTTTTCCGAATGGATCCACGTTGCAAATTGGGGGCATGGCCGGGACCGACGCGGAAGGCTATAGCGGCTTCAACGACAAGGTTGACCGCAAGTGGCTTCAGATCTTCGGCTCCGCGATCCTGACAGCAGTCATTGGGGCCGGAACCGATATGGCAATTCCGCATGATCGCAATGCCTTCGGATCGGCCAGCAACGCCGAGGATGCAGCGCGAAGAAGCTTCGCTGAAACGTTCGGTCGGCTGGCCGACCGGACAATCCAGCGCAATATGGATGTGCAGCCGACTCTTGCAATCCGCCCGGGCTACAAGTTCAATGTTCTGGTCGATCAGGATATTATCTTCCCCGGCGTGTATCGCTAACAAGGCGAAGCAGAGAACGTAAAGATAGCGCGAACCGGGAGGAAGAACAGCGCTATACCGGAACTGACATCTCTGCCGAATCCTTGCTTGCACTATCATATCGCCTGGAAACACTATTGGATTTAGGGCGATGAGACTCTTTTCCATCGTCGTTAGTCTTCAAAAGTGCTTGCTTGTACGTCCATCGGCGGGATATTTTCCAGCTTTGGCAATCTGGCGCGGTTCAAGCCGAGGGAGGCAGTAGCTGGAGGTCTGAAATTAACAGGCTGTGACTTGCGATGGGGAGAGGGCAAGTGAATTACTGGCTGGATAAACTGACAGATATTACTGCTATCGGGTTAACCAAAAGCAGCCTGACCGAAGTACTGGAGGCGCTTTCGGAGGAATTTGGGTATGGCCTGTTCGCATTCTTTCACGCAGGTGCTGGACATACCTACGCTCTTTCAAATTATGATATCCAGTGGCAGCGAACCTACTTCGATAACAATTACAAAACGATTGATCCTGTCGTTCACAAAGCTAAATCGCTACGGCGTGCATTCACCTGGTCCTGGGAGGATGATCGGGCATCACTCACGAAAGCGCAGTCCCAAATGTACGCCGCATCATCTGATTTTGGAATCCGTTCCGGAATTTCGGTACCAGTGCGCACGCCAAACGGCTCAATGTCGATATTCACGCTGGCTTGCGATAAACCTCGCGTTTCGGTCGACATCGATATAGATGCGGTTGCAGCCGCCGCCGCGGTGGGGCAGCTCCACGCTCGAATAGTGTTTACAAATACGCAGCCGACCGCAGAGGGATCGACAACATTCACTCCCAAAGAGGCGCGCTATCTTCGATGGATTGAAGCGGGGAAAACTATGCCCGAGATCGCTGCAATCGAGGGCGTGAAATACAATACGGTGCGGATAAGTCTGGAGAAAGCGAAAAAGAGGTTTGGTGTCTATAATATCGCTCAATTGACTGCCCTGGCGGTACGTCGCCGCCTCATATAAGAATAGGACCGCTCAAGGTTCGGGGACGGCTGGAACATAGCCCAGGACACCAAGCAGGCTCGAAAGCGCAGTCATTTGTGCGTGCATGGCAATCATCGCCTTGACGTATCCGAGATAGGCGGGGCCGCCCGGGGAACTGCCGTTCCGTTGTTCTTCCGGCAGATCGCCGAAGAGCGCTTCAGCCTTTGCAGCCAGTTTCCGATGTTCGACAAGCGCGTCGACCGTAAGCGATTCGAGGTCTTCCCTTCCCAACCCCCTCGTCAGACCAATGACTGGCCTCAGTTCCACCTCTCCGTCAAACGGCAAATGATCATCATCCATCCTGCTGTACTTTCAAAAAAGAGCCGCGGCCCGCTAACGCCGCTGGCAATAATCCTTTGACCCCAGCCCGGGGTTTAGAACACCGAACACAGTCGGGCCCTGCGACCTTTAGCACCGGAGCGCCTGGACATACATCGCAGGCCCCCGGCAAAAAGCCAGAGGATCCGATGTCGTTTCGGCCGACATCAGCCACTGTGTTCAGGGGTTCTAACGCCCCAAGACGGTGCGTTCCGTCTCGCGAAAACTTATAACGAGGTGCGGGCAACCCGCTAGACTGCGGGTCGAGAAATCTGTGATTGGCACATGATACAGCCACTGCCCGCTTTCTACTTGTCGGGAGGCGCTGAACGGGGATTGGACTTCTAGCGACATTCACCGGCCTGCTAAAGCGCCTAACAGGTCGGCGTTGCTTTCCGACAGGCGTATTCCTCCTCATGCTTTTCCGTTCAAAATGGAACAAAGCGTTTCAAAGTGCTGAAGGCGTGTCCGCTGATTAGAAACCAGGCAAGACCGCTCATTGCCAATATGCGGACATTCGTCATTACACTGGGTTTCGGGTCTGCAGGATTCTTCAACTGTGAGTGCTTGAGGACGAAACCAAACACAAGAATCAACGCTCCCAGAGCGGCCATAAGTCCAACTCCCTGTAGAGTCACCCAGGCGAGTTGATCATAAGTCCAATATCGTTTCAGGTCTTGCAGGTTTCGCCGTAGCATTGAATCATAGGCGCGCAGGAAACGTTCTGCTTTTTCGGCTAGCAATAGCTGCGAAACAGACACGGCGATCGGCAAAGATGATGCCCATATCTCTCTCGGCTTGAGGGACTGCTGGCTTGCAACGCGGCGAGCGGCAAACATTACCGAGAATCCGAACACGGTCCAGGCAAGAAACTTCGTCGCATTGGTGACGGCAGACCCGAAAAACACGTACACAAGGCACGTGACTACGACGGCAACCATACAAAAGCCAAGAACTTCCCTCGGATCCAGGTCACCACTCTGCCTCTGACCAGCTTGGACATTGATATGAGTATCCCCGCCGATATGTATGCGAGAATTTTCTATTATCCCGGCCTGTAGGATGTTTGTATCTCTTGTTCGGAAGGAAGCTATCAATTCCTGTCTTTCAGAGGGTGCGAAAAGCCAGTTTAACAGCACACCGAGCACATTGCCGGCAACAAGATTGATGATTGGCACGGCGAGAATTTTGTTAATCCACTCCATATGAGCTTCCTTTGTCAGTAAATGTTGGCTCACCTGGCAAAAGTCCGGTTAACATCTAATTTAATTGGTGCTCTTCGGCATTGTTCCGGTCACTCGACGGAACGATGTTGGGTTTCGGAGATGACGGTTCGGGCTTTCGTCTTGGAAGAAGCCCCGTACTCTCACATTCTGCCGGACCTGAACCAGGATCTTCGGCAAGCTTCTGATCACCAATGACGCCACAATCGATCACGAGTGCCCGCTTGCGACTTCGAGCTGACACACGAGAGAATTCCAAATAAAAGAATCAGGCGGCTGGCCCCAAATGGGAGAGCCCTATCCGGGCAGGGCGACCTAGATCTGCGCGTTATGCACCTGCTTGTACTCCATTGAAGTTGGCGAGAATTCGGGCGCGCTTGACGACGGCCCCTCTCACGGAAGCGACGAGTTGATCTGGGAAGGTGCTGGGTAGAGTGGCGATGACAGCATCCGCCTTTTCGAGCGCAGTTGCGGCAATGTCTTCGCAGAGCGCGCGTATTAGCGAAGGGCCGACACCTGCTTGCTCTGCGGTTTGTAGAAAATGGCGAGGCATGATGCTGTCGACCAGATAGTGGCGATTTATGCCAACAGACATAGCAAGTTTGAATTCTCTCTGTTGAATTTGTCTGGAATCGAGACTGGGCTGCGCCGTCAGGATGTCATAGAGCGGGGTTAGGCGAAAGCGCCCGCCGGGGCCAAGCGTTATGCTGAAATTTTTTGCGTGACCGTCGGTAGCCCCGAGCACCCAGAAGATGATACAAGCACGCATAAAGGTGGCAATATCGTCTTCGGGCGTGTCGCTCCCCTTCAGGAGTTCGATGATGTCGCGCATGCCGGGGCCGCCATCGGACTGATATTTGCGAGAAGGGGGAACAGAAAGCGCTTGGCAAATATCCTCTTGAGGGACGCGCAGAAGACGACTGCCCGTGGTCCAAAGCCGATCGAAACGTTCGACGATCAGTGTGCGTTTCCCGCCGAAATCGGCAATCTCGGTATGGGCGGTCGGTACCCCGAGCGCGGCCATTAGTTTTGCGCAGAAGTGCTCATTCTCGACACTGTTTGAGAGGTCAATGCCGTTCGGGAGCTGGCCGATTTGCGGCTTGAGGATATGAGTGGTGGCGGTAGTGCCATTGGGTTTGAACCATTGTCCGTCCTTGCGCAGCAAGGCGGTCTTTTCCTGTGCACCAGCAATCGAAATGCGAAAATCTTGATCCTTACCCATCCCGAGAGGGGCGCTGGCGAGGTTGTTGACGATGGCGGCAATCTCGTCGTCCGAGACGGGATTGCCATCCGTTGTACCGGCCGCACCGGGGTTGATGCTGTCCGGTAGAAACTGGAGTGCACCAACGCAGTCATGACCAAGAGCGGCAAGCAAGTTGTAGGCGTCCATGCCGCCCGCGCCGACACGTTCGGCCACACGCTTGCGTATAGCGTCGCTATCCGGGAGGAGGTTGTCGAAGACGTTGATGACCGGCGCGCCGATATAGCGATCCTCGCGCAAAGGCAGAGAGAGCGAAACCGGGAAACTGTTCTCCCAGGCAAGCCATTCGCCTGCATATTGAAAGTCGATCGCGCCGGTGGATTCTCGGCGCAGGGTTCCCACGAGGCGACCGTTCAAGAAGACGTTGAGGGGCACGTGCGCACGACGGCGTGCCATTAGAACAAATCCTCAATGTCGGCAGCGCTCGTTTTGCTGCGCGTGCGGACCACGAGCTCAAGGTCGAGAGCGGATAAGGCCGCCATCAGCGTGCGCAGTTGGACGGCCGGCTCCCCCGCCTCCAGGCGGGAGACGGTACCTTGGCGCAGACGGATATGGTCGCCGAGCGCGCCCTGTGTCAGACCGGCTTTTTTGCGGACCCGGCGCAGAATGGCACCTAGTTGCTTTTCGTTGCGAGCAATTTGGTCGATCATGGAAACCTCCATAGCACCAATATACGCGGACTCGTATTGATTGTCCATATACGGATTTGCGTATAAACTCGATGTATACGCGTATGCGTATAACGGCGTCCTATACGCGAATGCGTCTACCAAGCGCGAGTGGGAGCGGCGTGGGAAGCGTAATCCAGGAAATGATGACTTTAAACAGGAGGGCAGCGGGTCCCGGCCTTCGGACCGGACACTGGCCTTGACAGGCGGACGCGGCGGCTGGGAATGCCGATATTTACGAGTGTCCTACACGTCAATTACAGCTTTGCAATTCTCCGGCGTTTGATCTTCGCTGATCGCCAGACGCCACCGGGCGCGTGAGCATAGGACAGGTATCGTAACCTCCAAATCTGTCACTTTTGCCAGATAGCAACCGAGGAAACATTCTGGCCTCTTCCAGTCCACTTACTGGAAGGTCAGCATATGAAAGTTCTCAAGGCACATGATCGGGAACGGCATCCCGAGCTATTCGATCAGATGTTTCGAGGTCGGGCCGAGGTTTTTCTTCGGCGCCTGCGATGGCCAGTCACCGTACGAGACGGTCTCGAAACAGACTATTACGATGAAGAATGCGACCCGGCCTATCTGGTCGATCTCGATGAGCAGGGTGTCGTTCGGGGTTCACTTAGATTGCTCCCGACAACATCCATGACAATGATCCGGAGAGAGTTCCTGGACTTCTTCGAGGAGCGGGTCGATTTTGTCGACCCGAATATGTGGGAATGCACGAAGTTTTGCGTTCATGCGGCTGACAGCACCACGTCTGTTCGCCTGCTGATCGGCCTTCACAAGCTTTGTACAAATTGCGGCATCGAACGGATCGTTGGCCTTTATGAGCTCCCGATGGAACGCGTCTATGCGCGAATCGGATGGAAGCCTCGCCGCATAGCCGCCGCGAAACCGGGTTTGGTGAAACTCGGCGTCGGGGTGTGGACCGCCGACCTGAGTTCGCTTCAGCGGATGGAAGCGAAACTCGCCATGCGCGGCGGTCTCCCGGGACTCTGACCAGCCACACTATCGGGCAACCTATCCAGATGAACTGACAAAGCCGCCGCCCTGCGACGGCGGGAGAAGCCATGGACATGCTGCACGCCATCAATCTGCCAAGGCCCGCGACGAGATCATTGGACCAGAGAGCCGAGGAGCTGAGCGGTTCGAGCGGCACTCATCGGACCATGGACGCTCAATCGGATAATCCGGAAAAAGATCCAGCTTTGCTGCGCGTCGTTGCCGTGGCCGCGCCTGACTGGGTGCGGGGACGAAAGGGTGACAAGGCGTTGAACAGCCGGGATCCGGCAAGCCTCTTCAACGCGTGCCGCATCGCCGCTTCCAGAGCACTATCCGGGGAAGGCGCGTGGGGGAAGGGCAACTGGGCAAAAGGTGGCCGCCATCGGATACGACGGAATTTCATGCTTATGTATTCGCTCGACGATATGCCCTGTTTTGTTCGCCTCCTCGAAGTGGAAAAGCCCAATATTCTTCTGATTGGCGCGATGTCCCTGTGTATGCCCGGCGCAGTCGAATGTGCCAGGACAGCCCGCGAAATGCTCGGTAACGATGTTCTTATAATACTTGGCGGAAGGCATCCGACCGAAACCATTTATCTCCGGGATAGTCGTGCGCGCCAGCCTGCCGATGTTCTTCACCATACCGCCTCTCCAGCGCGATTGATCCGCCAGGGACATATTCCGCCGCTCTTCGATGCCGTAATCTCCGGAGAGGCTGAATACCTCATCGCCGAACTTGGCGAGGTTGTCGCCCGCGGCGGACCGGGCGGCGATCACGGGGAATTATTCCGCCAGCTTCCGGTAGACATTGCCGGAGACTGGATTGTCTCCTTGCCCGATGGCGAGGAAATCGTCAGTGCAGGTCTTCCGATTAATCCGAACGACCTGCCACCCCTGGCGCCGCTCTTTGGCGTATCGACGTCGTTTGGTGTGTTCGGCGGTCGGATGACTGCCCACGTATTCAGCGACACCGGAAGGGGCTGCGTCTACGATTGCGACTTTTGCAGCGAACGAAGCAGCATCACCGGGTCACTCTCAGACCTCGCTCGTGCGCCGCAGCGCTTGTACAGGCAGATGGCGGAATCGGCTCGCGTCATCGGCGAAGACCATCCAGGACAGGGCGCGAGTGCTTTTGTGGAAGATTCTGTCTTGCTGGGCGGTAGCCCGCGCGCCCTCGACGCCTTGTGCGATTTGCTCGAGAAACAGCCCCTTCCGCTGGAATTCGGAGCACAATTGACAATAGACCAGATCCTGAAACGGGAAGAGCAACTGAAGCGGTTGTCGGGAGTCGGATTACGCTACCTGTTCATCGGCGTCGAAACTTTTGATCCCACAGAAATAGGGGGAATGAGCAAGGACATCGGATCGAAGACTGCAAGCTGGCATGACCGCTTTCGGCACGTAATCGATATCCTGTCGCGGAACGATATAGCTTGCGGTTGCGCGTTGCTGTTTGGGCTCGGCGAAAGACATGAAAGCCGTATTGCCCTGCTGGACACATTGATCGAGGAAAAACGGGCGCGGGGCTTACCTGTTGCGGTGAGCGCCAACTGGGCGGTGCTGCATCCGTTGCGCAACCGTGCATCCGATCCTGGATTTGATTACCTCGAATGGGGAACGCCCCCCGGCCCGTATCTGGATCTTTTTCATCGCTTCGGGGAGGCGTCGCTCAGATATTGTCTTGCTGCCGACGCAAGGCCTTCCCTCCATGAACTGGAGGAAATCGTCGTAAAGATGGAAACATTCGAAACCATATCGCGGTAAACCGGACTTTACCCGCGGATGGTGCTTCTGGATATATTGTAGTGCCCCAGAGGAGCATCGTGCTGTCGTGCAAGCCACCAGTGGGTTCCACCGCGACTCCTCGGGAACGGGGGAGGTCGCGTTACCGCAGCGGGACCATTGCATTATTGCCGGTTTTGGTACCTCCCCGCAAAAAGGGAGGAAGATGATGTTTTTGCTTGAACAGGCTCTTGAGGATCTCGCTAAAGTAGAATCCATGACTGCCCTCGAATGCTACGTGGATCAATTGCGGTCCACCTATGCTGTAGCGAACATGGTGCTTCATGTTATCTCTTCGCCCAGGGTCGGGTTGAGCGATCCGCTCATCATAGCAACCTACGAAGAGCACTGGAAAACCCGGTACTTCGAGCGGGACTATTTCCAGATCGATCCGGTGGTGCAAGAGGGTGCAAAAAGCTTCCTGCCGCTGGATTGGACCGACATCGACAGGTCAAGTCCCCGCATGCGGGCGTTGTTTGCAGAGGCTGAATCCTATGGTGTGGGTACCCAGGGCATTTCAGTTTCCATCCGCGGCCCGCGCCGGGAGACAGCGCTGGTCACACTCACTTCATTTGAAACCGATGAAAGCTGGCTTCAACGGCGCGCTTCGCTGCTGCGCGACTTCCACTCGCTCGCCCACTTCCTGCTCGATCGCAGTTTGGTTCTCGCGGGTCTCGCATCAAGATTACCGGCAACAAAACTGTCTCCCCGCGAAAAGCAGTGCCTGGAACTGCTTGCACGTGGCGACGCCCCAAAGAAAATCGCCCATCGGCTTGATCTGTCGATAAGAACTGTTCGTCTGTATCTCTCTTCTGCGAAACTGAAGCTGCGTGCGCCCAATATAAATGCCGCAATTGCATTGGCGGTGCACGAAGAACTCGTGGCGCTTTGCTAGCCGGCATTGTGAAATCCGATATCACCGCTGAATGCCGCAACCGGTAAATCAGCGCGATCGATTCATCGCCAGACGATCCGGACGGGTTTGCGCGCCTCGCATTGCCATCGTGTGTGAAAATCGCGGGTCCCATTCCCAAGATGCCTGTCTGCGAGACGCTGGCCGATCACCTGAAACCCGAGAAGTGACTGCCAGAATTTTGCAATTCTGGCAGGGCCGGATCTGCTCGAAAGACAATGCCGAGGGATGCAGATCTGCATCTACCATCGTGAGCGGCGCGATGTTCTGATCGCAAGACGTGACGAAAATGCCGCTTTGACCAGGGCGACAACCAGCCGTCCTGGACTGCGGAAATCAACGAGGAGACATGGCGTTATGTCCGGACCTTCGTCTGAATTTTTGGCGGAATGCGAAAATGCACCGCGTCTCAATGAGATGTTTGCATTTTTTTCCGAAACGGCGGCTGGTAAAGCTGGCATGCCCGCAAAGCGGCCAATCCCCGACGTCCGCTTGCTGCAACACGATCAACAGTTGCTGAGCTTTAGCACCGAACATGAAAAATCATGGGGTCGCTTTGATCCCCATTATTTCAGCAGCATCCCCTATCGCCTCGAAGAGGAAATCAGGCTCGGTGCCGCGCTGCTGGATTATGGCACGCGGAAAGGGGGCGCCGGTGCGCCGGTCGGCTACTATGTTCTGGGGGCGGCCGAGGGAACAATGGCGCGCGTCCTCGGCAAAATGGCCGCGGGCTCAATCCTGACATTGTCCTGCAGTCCGAACAAGGAAAACGAGGAGAGCTTCCATACTCATGGCAAGCCTGAATTCTCGTCATTCTTTCTTGGGCCTTTTCACAGGTTGACGATGGAATTTATGGAAACCGATCCGATTTTGAAGCAACTGCCGGGTGGCTTTGATATCATCGTGGAGGATACGACATTCCAGATGTATTCGCCAAACCGGAGTGCGCAGATCGGCTTCGTCAAAAGTTTCCTAAAAGATGACGGGATATTCATTTTCAACGAGAAATTCAGGCACCCCGACGAGCAGCAATATGCTCACAGAGAACTGCAGAAAGATTTCGGCTACAAGGCAAGGTTCTTTTCGGCGGAAGAAGTGGCCCGGAAGAACAGACTGATCCTCAAACGGATGAACGAGAACGAAGTCACGCTGGCGGAAATGGCGGCAGCGATCGGTGAACATTTCAATCACGCCGCTATCACCTGGAACAGCGGCAACTTCTATACACTGGCCGCCAGCAACGATCTCTGGAACCTGAAATCGTTCGCCGGATCGCTGTGCGAACCCTGCATTCCGTTTGAATATTGCTATGAGGATCTTCCCAAGGCACTACCTGGTTTCTCCACGAATGTGGCCCCGTTCCGGCAAGCTGTACGGGCGTGATGAAAGGGAACGCGCCCCTGGGTCCCGTTCGACTTTCGGTGAACCGGGCTGTCCTCGCGCCCTTCATGGGAGCAATGCTACTATCCAATATCGGTCGCACGGCCTACTTCGTGTCGGTGACCTGGATTGTCCTGACCCGGACTGACAGCGTTCGTCAGGTCGCGGCCCTGCTCCTGGCGGGCGCCGTGGCCCAGTTTTTCTCAAGCGGCATTAGCGGTTACCTCGCCGATCTGATCGACCGACGGCGGCTTTCCATGGGTTTCGACTTTGTCCGTGCGCTGGTCAGCGTGGCAACGGGCATTGCAACGACCACAACAGCAGAAATCTGGCCGTTTTTCATATCGATTGCTTTATTCTCCATGGCGGACCGTGGATATCTAACATCGATGCAATCGATCGTCCCGTCGCTGGTGGCCCCGGAATGCGCTGTTCGTGTGAATGCAGCCTCTTACATGATGATGCAGTCCGGCAGTTTCATGGGTGCACTTCTTGCTGGAGCGTTCCTGCATCATCTTCCAAACAACGCGCTTTACACAGCGACAGCAACGATATTCCTGGTCTCCGCCATGGCGATCAGAAGTCTTCGTCTGTCCCTTGCCCGGTCAGGCGCGGCCGGGGGCGTCATCGGGTTCAGGTTGAAACACATTCTGGCGATACGGCATCTGACGGATAACCGACTGGTTTTTCCGGCATTTTACTACAGTCTTTCGTTTGCGGTCGGCGTGTTGATGAACGTCGCCATGTCGTCCTACGTTGCAAACGAATTGAAGGGCAACGCTGCGCTGTTTGGCTGGGCGGAGTCAGCGTGGGCGCTTGGCTCCGCGATGGTTTGCGTCTTCCTGCTGTTCGGTTTCGCCAGCGGTGTGCCAAAACACGGACTTGTTGCACCGCTATTTGTTTCTGGCCTGGCGCTCGTTTCTCTGGGTTTGATTCCCGATCCGCGGCTGACGCTGATCGCGACCCTCATCCTTGGTGCATCTTGCAACCTGGGACGCGTATTCATCGACGCTCGTGTTCAGCAGACCGTCAACCTCGGGTCGACGGGACGGACAAGGGGCGCGATTCATATGCTCTCCACGGGGGCAGGCCTTGCAGTTTACGCGTTGGTCGCTCTCCTCGGCGACGCATTGTCCGCCTCGTTCCTTTTCGCCGGTTCCGGCGTCCTCGTAGTCCTCGCTGCCAGCGGGGGTATGTTTCTTCAAAATTCCCGCGCTGCATCGGAGGCCGACTGTAGGAGACAAAAGTCATGAGTAATACCGCAGATCTTCGGCAAGCATTGAACCGCCTTGTCCCGCTGGTCAGCGATTATTGGGAGCGGCCGGTGGAAACATATGCCGCAGCCGTTTATGACGGGTTCGAATTATCGAAACACCCTGTCCGGCAGGATGCCTTTAATAAGTTTTATACCCTCCTTTGTCGCAAGGCAGCGCGTTCGGGCTATGATGCCGCCGAAATCGCACAACTGTTGGATCAGCTCCGTATCCGGCCCATTATCCAGACCGGGCCGCATTGTCACCTTGTTATCGAGCCGGACGCATTTTTCACGCATCTGTTCTGTCTTGGAGGTTTGCGAGCTCAGTCGCAGAGCTGGTACATCAACTATTCAGTCTCCACCGTGAAGTTCACCGAGAAGTTGAAAAAGGGGCCCGGATGGCTACGGCTCGATGACCAGAACATTAATGTTTTCGGCTTGTCCCGCAGCAAGATGGCGTCGCTTAGCATTTTCAGTCGGCAAATGCCGCTACGCTTCGCCATGGTGCCGGAATGTTCACGTTCGAGCATCCCTCTTCGGAACGAATTGTTACAGATTTTGCCAGATGCGGAATTCTCTTCCGCAGCCGATGCTATCAAATCCGCGAACCGGACCCTATGGCGTAAGTTCTTTGGAACACAGGTGAACTTTCTCCAAATGGACGAAAGTGATATGGCCGAACTCGTGAGGGAGCATCTCGAGGACGAGGGTTCCTGGCTTTCGAGATGCTTTATCGAAAGACCCGAGCTGATCGGGTCGTTTATCTTCGCGGTACGTGAAGTTGATTGCAGTCCATGGGCCGGCTGGTTCAAATTCAATACAGATTTCTTCTGGATGGTCCGCGATGGCCAGATGAAGAGGTTGGAACTGGAAAATGGTGTCTTGCGCGACAGTTCCGGTAGATATCAGGTTTCCTTCAAGCCTGCCGCTCTGGCACGGGCCCTTCGAAGCGGTGAAATCGTGCCCAGCCTGTTTCTCGTATTTCTGGTTATTGCTATTCTTCCAGGGCTGCGTGTGCTGGGAGGCAGTCGGCAAATCATCTACTTTCCGCTGATGCGGTGCGCGCTGCTGAAAGCGCTGGATTCGTCTGCCCTTCCCGCAGACAGGGAGCTGGCAGCAGCAATACGGCAGGACGAACTGCCGAGCCTGTGGGGACACCGAACAATCGCGCCGACGACCGCTGAACCCTTAAGGTTGCTTGCGCGAGCAGGTCATTCGGCGGAGTCAATCGCGGAATTACTAATGGCCAGGACGCTTCGCGAGACTGCCTCGGATATGCCGGGCTTTTCAGCAGATGATATGTGGCTTGAATGTTGTGCGCGTTTTGCCTGCCACAGGCAGGTTGCGCCAGGTACTTCGTGCCTTATCGACCCGTCGCAGATATTCAACGACCAGTTCTGACAAGGCGATACGGATGATGCAAACGCGAAGGGAAACGATAACGATCAGGCGTATCGGTCTAAACGAGGTCGATATATTTCGCCGGATCCGTCTGGAGGCGCTTGCATGTGAGCCCGAGGCATTCGCAAGCACATTTGAAGAGTGGGCTTTGATGTCTGACGAGGAGTGGCGAAGTCGACTGAAAGAGCCGATATTTGTTGCCTTTGAAGGTCATATCCCGGTTGGCCTGATCGGTTTGCTGCGCGAACGGCCCGGACGAATGGCTCATCGTGCATCAGTTGTCATGGTCTATGTGCACGCTACTCTGCGCGGTTGCGGTCTGGCAAAAAGTCTTCTCGATACGGTAAAAAAGTTCGGGCGCAATGCGGGGCTTCGGCAACTTGAGCTGTCAGTCAAAGCAGAAAACTCCCCCGCGATACGTTTCTATCAGCGAGAGGGGTTTGTGGAGGTCGGGAGGATTCCGGCTGGCTATCTCGATCATGGCCGTGAAATTGACGATGTGCTGATGGTTTGCCGTCTGGTCAGCGATCAGGAAGCAGCGGGCGAAACCTGATCTGCATCGTACGATAACGCCACTTCGGATTTCGCGACAGTTCACGGGACGCCGCAGCGCTCGCTCAAACCCGCAAGTGCGCTTGCGTCTGTCGTCCCGTTCCTATAGACAGCGCGCTCGGCATAATGTCGAGTTTACTCCGTAGCTGAATGCACCACATCGCGCATGACTGCGAATATGACTATTCGTGAGATCTTTGCGCGAAACTTGAGAAAACTCCGGCATGCCAGGCGGCTGTCGCAGGAAAAACTCGCCCATCTTGCAGGCATTGACCGCACATATGTCAGTTCGCTCGAGCGAAGCGTCTATAGCCCTACCATCGATATGGTTGCCACGCTGGCGGCAATTCTGGAAGTGCCGCCGGAGGACCTGTTGCGAGCAAACCTAACAGTTCCGGGACGAGACGAAACGACACCGGAAGGCTGATTTCCACGCCGCATTGCGCTCGTGAATTCTGAGACCGAAAGACACTGATTTACAAGGGCTAATCATTGTGCAAACCGGACGATAGCTCGAGAGGGACAGGCGCATGAACTTTGGCCGTGATATGAACCTGCCGCCGGACAAGGCTATTTCAGGGACATGAGCGAACTGTACCCCGCGCTGCGGATGGCGCGTTGAGGACATCACTACGTTTTTTGCCTGCCACTTGAGCGCCGACCTGCCTTGGTCCTGGCGATTTTTCACGAACGCATGGACCTCATGCTTCGTGCGAGGGAGCCTTAAAGGATTGCGGCCGCTCTCCGACCTTCAAACACTTCGTCACCGTTCTCTCCAACATCGGAGGAGCATTACAGCTGGATCAATCGATGCTCCGCTCTAACTACACCAACACAATTGGCCATTAACCTTAGCATGCAGCCGCCGATTGCAAGCAGCCCAAGAGGTTGGCATTCACATTGCACAAACAGCGTGAGCCTCACCAGATCTCCGTAGTCAGAAAATCCGAAAAGAAAATGCCGATAATTGTGAGCACGATCCGTTATATTCGCCAGTCGCCACAACAATTTCCCGATTGCCTGTTCTGCATGATGGGTGAAGCCCGTTACGGCTTGCCGATCACATCCTGGCCGCAAGTTGACATATCGTGAGCACGGTTTCGAATGACTTTACGAAGGCTGGCACCGGCAGGAATTCGAAACGCGAATGAAAGTTGTAGGCTCCGGTGAACATGTTCGGCGTCGCGATACCACGCTCTGACAAAACTGCGCCGTCCGTGCCGCCACGCATGGATATGAGCCTCGGTTCAATGTTGACTTTCTCGAGAGCATCGAGCAGCAGCTTCATTGGCCGCGGATCCTGTTTCAGACGGGGGCCGACGTTCCGGTATGTGTTGGTGAGGTGGTACTCCACGTGGCCAGCCGAATATTTGCGCCTTATAATTTCTGCGGATTCTGCAATTTTCTGTTTCCGGCGCTCAAAATTGTCATCGTCAAAATCCCGGATCAGCACTTGCAGTCTTGCCCTGCTGTCGTCAGCCTTGAGATCGGTGAACCAGAAAAATCCTTCCTGTCCCTCCGTGTGTTCCGGTGTATCCATCGGATCAAACAGCGCTATGAAGTTTTGCGCCATCAAGAGGGGGTTTACGAGCTTGTTCTTCGCCGACATTGGATGCGCGCTCACTCCATGAAAAATGATTTCACAGGATGCCGCGTTGAAATTTTCAACGACCACTTCCCCAACTTCGCAGCAGTCGATTGTATAGGCAAAGTCGCAAGGGAAACGCGATAAATCCAGGACTTTGGCTCCCCTCAAACCGATCTCCTCATCCGGAACGAAAGCAACGAAGATGTCGCCATGGCATGTCGGGTCAGTGAGATGGGCGAGAACCGTCATTATGACGGCAATCGCTGCCTTGTTGTCTGCTCCCAGAACACTCGTGCCATCGCCAGTGATGATGTCCTGATTCTGCCAGCGGCGAATTTCCGGATGCTCGTCAACACGAAACCAGATATCGGCTTCACGGTTCAGGCAAATGTCGCTGCCCGTGAAGCGGTGGACCGCGGGTCGGATTTCAGGAGACAGTCCAATATCGGCCGTATCGAGATGCGCGATAAATCCGATACGTGGGCAACCGGGACGCTTCCCCCGCAGAAGCGCTGTTACGATTGCCTGATCGTCTACGACCACATCCTGAAGCCCGAGCTCCTGCAGTTCGGTGGCCAGCAGGCGAGCCAATTGAAGCTGGCCGGTCGTCGACGGCAGTTCAGACGACGTGACATCGCTCTGGCTTGGTACCGCAAGATAGCGGAAAAATCGTTCTGTCAGTTCTTGATCGGGAGTCATGATGACGGGGCTTTCCGTTGCTGAAATTGACCATTCCGGTTGGTTTGCGGGCAAGCGCGTGGACTTCGCGGCAAATGCGCAGTTGGGTCGCTCATATCCTGAGAACGCCGCAACCGTTCGCAATTTCCATGGCGGTACCGAACCGCTCGGACTGCGCGGCGAGACGCTTCAGGATGCGGTCCGCGGTTTTCCCTTTTGCCAGTTCCGGAACGAGGCGTTCCGCGTGCTCTGTATCGCCGGATGCCTGTTCGCCACCGATGATCAACGGGTGAACCTCCGCCTTGACGAGGCGGTTTTCCGAATCGAACGTGCACAGGCCGATGACGCTTTCCCAGACCTCGGGCGCACGCCACGTGCCCTCCTCGGAAGGGACATGGAATACAAAATTCCCCATGCTGTAAAAAATCGGCCTGTTTCGATAGATTTCGATGCCCTGTAAGACCGGCGCTCCATGGCAGACAAAGGCCGCCGCACCCGCGTCGATACAGTTTCTGGCGATATTCTCAACCCATCCGGGGACGTCCAGCCAGTCGGAGGCCCAGTGATGATGATGCAGATAGGCTATTACGAGGGAACCGCGCTCGGAAGCGGTTGCGATCGTGTCCAGATTTCGGGCAAAATCCGGCCCGTCGATTTTTACGCTTCGCGCAAAGTTCTGTGAACGCCGGAATACTGCACGAGCTATGCAGATTTCATCCTCCTCGTTGAGCGGGTGAGGATCGTTAGGTTGACTGTCGTTTATATAAGCGAGCTCGGTATATCCGACCTTCTCACGCATCGCACGCAATTCGTCGAATGCGGTGGCGTCAACGTCCAGTATCTGGGACAGGCCGAGCCGATTTATCCCGGGGCGTGCCGGGCGGTCGCCTCTCTCATCGTCTGCATACATGATGTCGGGACCCGGCCCGCCATCCATCGCCACAACCGCCATTTCCCGATTGCCAAACATACCGGTGCCGGCCTGCGCTGCGTCCCGTTGATTGCGACCGATACCTGCATGAACAAAACCGCGCTTTTCTACCTCTTCCAGGGTTGAGAGAATTCCGGAAGGACCGAGGTCGAAAGCATGGTTGTTAGACAACGACAGCGCTCCAAAACCCATGTCTTTGAGAGCGTCGAGAACGAACGGCTCGCTGCAATCGAAGTACGACCCCTTCAACGGCCATCCTCCGTGGCGCCCCAAAATGGTTCCTTCGAAGTTGGTAAACGAAAGGTCCGCTGCTTTCAGGATTGAAATGACTTCCTGAAAAGCTGGATTGGAAATGTGGCGCGTGTCGTGCTTGATGAGCGATTGTCCGGTTATCGCAATAGTGGAATTTCCTGGCATCTGTGGCCCCTTCAATGTTCAAGGCAAGGATCGACAAGTCAGGCGCCAGCAAAGCCCAACGGCTCCGCTGGAACCTCCCGGTTATCCGCTCAAAGGATAAATCTTCCCGAGCGCGCGTTGACGAGACTCCTCGTGTAGGCATTTTGCGAATGCGAGAAGATCGTTTCGGATCGTCCCGCATCTTCCACCCGCCCGTCCTTGAAGATGTAGATGAAGTCGCAAAGTTCCTGCACGACAGCGAGATCATGGGAAATGAAAATCATCGAGAGGCCGCCTGTAGAAACCGTCTCCTTCAACAGGGACAGGATTTCTGCCTGGACAGACACATCGAGCGCCGATGTAGGCTCGTCAGCAACGATGATGTCCGGGCGCGCAAGGAGTGCACGGGCAATGCAGACACGTTGTTTCTGTCCGCCCGAAAGCTGGTGGGGATGCCGTGACAGAAAACTTCGGGCAAGACCGAGCCGGTCCATTATGCGGTCGATTTCCGTACGGCACGCGTCCCCAGTTCGGTTTTGCGCGAAACGGGCAGCCTCGAGCAAAGTCTTACCGATAGTCATTCTCGGATTGAGCGAGGTCGAGGGATCCTGAAAGATCATCTGCACCCGCCCCAAAAGTCCATTTCGCGATCCTCGGCGGGAAAGATCGAATCCGGTTTCGATGATCAGCAACTCACCGGCGCTGGCCGTCTGCAAACCGGTGAGAATTCTCCCCATCGTTGTCTTTCCGCTTCCGCTCTCCCCGATGATACCGGTAATGCTACCGCGTTTAAGCTCGATCGAAACGTGATCGAGCGCCTGCACCGGTGGCGCCTTTCGAAATTGCCAGGGAAGGCCGCTCGTGCCAAATGTGCGGCAGACATCGCGAGCAGCCAGAAAACTGGACGGTGCCTCACAGCGGTTCTCTTTTAAATCATCGGTTTTGTGCGCCTTGTTATCCGGACCTGATCCCGAGGCGTCTGGTGATATGCGCAGGCGTGGAACGGCTGCAAGAAGCTTGCGCGTGTAGTCGTTGCTCGGCGTGTCGAGAATGACCTCAACTGCATCCTGCTCGACGACACGCCCGTGACGCATCACAAGAACCATGTCTGCGATTTCGGCAATCACGCCCATGTCGTGCGTGACCAGAATGATCGACACACCGGTCTCATCGACAAGACGCCGCAACAACAGCAGAATTTGCTTCTGTACCGTTGCATCGAGCGCCGATGTCGGTTCGTCCGCGATGATAAGATCAGGCGATCCGGCAATCGCAATGGCGATTACGATACGCTGACGCTGACCACCGGAAAACTGATGAGGATAATCGTCATACCGGCTTTCTGGAGTCGGAATTCCGACACGCGTGAGGAGTTCGATCCCGCGGGCACGGATCTCGTACCGGGACAAGGCTGGTTGCGAAACGCGTATCGTTTCCTCCAGTTGCTTTCCGATACTCATCAAAGGATCGAGCGACGACGTATGGTCCTGGAAAATCGACGCGATTTTCTTGTTCCTGATGTCGGTACTGCCTTCGTTGCGGCCGAGTCGGCGTCCATCGAACACAACCGAGCCGGAGATTTGCTCGAATCTCTGCCCGAGCAAGCCCAGAACGGCGTTACCCAATGTCGACTTCCCGGCACCCGATTCTCCGATAACGCCCAGGATTTCGCCCCTGCCAAGTGAGGTGCTTACATTATGCAGGATCGGAACCGGTCCAGCCGTTGTGCGATACTGCAAGGACAGATTGGTGACTTCCAGGAGAGGTTCTGGTCTCAAACTCATCTCGCATTACTCCTTGGATCGAGCTTGTGGCGGACATCTTCACCGACGAAGTTGACGCTGGCGATCAGTGCGAAGAGAGCCAGCCCCGGAAAGAAGCTGATCCAGTATTGCCCCGTCATCAGGTACTGGAAGCCGTTGGCAACCGCGGAACCGAGCGATGGCCGGTCCACCGGCACGCCGAGCCCAAGAAACGAGAGCGTTGCCTCAAGGGCGATGGCGTGGCCGATTTCGATGGGAATGAGCGTGAGTGCCGGCGCGATGCTGTTTGGCAGAAGATGGCGGAAGATCACGCGAGGAGGCGAGAGCCGCAGCAGATGGGCCGCATCAATGTAGGATTTGCTCCTCTCGCTCAATGCCACGGCGCGAGCGACACGGGCGTAACTTGCCCACTGCACGATTATCAGCGCCAGAATTATACGGTCGACGCCAGGACCGAGTGTCACTATTGCGATCAAAGCGATCAGGATGGACGGAAGGCTCAGGAACAGATCGACCGTGCGCATGATAATGGCGTCGATCCAGCCGCCAAAGTAGGCGGCGCTGACGCCCGCCGTCAGGCCAATCAGGCCTGCGATTGCTGTACTGGCCAATGATACTGTCAGCGAGATGCGCAAGCCATAAAGTATCGTGCTGGCGATATCGCGGCCAAGTCCGTCAGTACCCAGCAGATAGGTGATGCCCCCGCCGCCGGCTGTTCCCGGCGGCGAGGAAGCTTCCCATCCGAACACATGAAGGGGATCGTACGGGTTTTGTGGTGCAATCAGTGGCGCCAGGAGCGCAAGAAGGACGAAAGCGATAAAAACTAATGCGGACGCGGTTATGGAAAAGAACGGAGGGTTTTTCCACAATCGCCGGACGGTTTCAGCATTCATGGCAGATTACCTTTATGACGAGTGGCGCACGCGCGGATCAAGCACCGCGTGGAAAAGGTCAACGAGTGCGTTAAGCAGGACGAAAGTAACGGAAACAAAAGTAAGCGTTGCCATCACCACGGGACGATCAAGCAATTGTATCGAGTCGATCAGAAGCTTGCCGACACCTGGCCAGGCGAAAATCGTTTCGATAACTACCGCAAAGGCGAGCATCGCGCCGAACTGAAGTCCGATCACCGTAACGATTGGAATGCTGATATTAGGCAAGGTGTGGCGGAACAGGATGCGTCTTGCTGATAACCCCTTTGCTCGACAAAAGCGGATGAAATCCAGGCTCTCCACCTCCACGGTTCCAGCCCGCGCCAATCTTGCGATGAGTGCGATGTTCGGTATTGCAAGGGCGAGAGACGGGAGTACGAGATGCAGCAGGCCGTTCCTGGTCAGGAAGCTCCACTCCAGGCCTAGCAGGGTGAACGTCTCGCCACGCCCCCCGGACGGTAACCAGCCAGTTAGGACTGCGCCTCCCAGGATGAGCATCATGCTGAGCCAGAATGCCGGAATGCTGAGGGCGAACACGTTAGTCCTGAGAATGAGCCGATCAAGGAAACTGCCGTGGCGTCTGCCGGCCAGAAGGCCAAGCAATACGCCTGTCGGGGCTGCAATCAGCATTGCGACCGAAGCCAGTTCAAAGGTTGCCGGCAGTTTGCTCATGACGAGTGCAAAGGCCGGTTGGTGATAGATGTAAGATGTTCCGAACGAGCCGGTGAGAAGCGACTGGACGAAAATCAGATATTGCCGCCAGACCGGCTGGTCCAGTCCAAGCGCGACAGTGGCATTCCTGATGTCTTCGGCTGTCGCGGTTTCCATGTTGACGATGTTGAAAACCGGATTTCCAACGCTATGGATTCCGATGAATCCGATCAGCGACATGATGAACAAAAGCACCAGGGCCTGTCCGAGCCGCTTCGAAATTGCAGCAAGCAGACCCATGGTCATTCTCCCGCCGGGCTGGCCTGCATGGCCGTGGTCCAGCCGCGCGGATGAACCGTGTAGGAAGCAACGCGCTTGCCGTAACCTGCAATGTGGTGAAAGTGGTAGAGCGGAATTATCGGGTAATCGGACATGACAAGTTCGCTTGCCTGCGCTACCGCTTCGTCGCGCCGCGGACCGACCTCGATTGCCTCCGCCCTGACAAGCATTTCGTCGAACTTCGGGTTGCGGTAGTCGCCATAGTTGAGCGACCCGGATTTGCGCTTGTCATCGCGCGACGCAAGAACAGCATTAAGACAGATCGTGACCGCGTCGCCCGAACAGCCAGCATACCAGACCGGATAGTCGCCCTGTGTTAGGTTCAGGACCCATTGATTTGACGTGATGTCTATGGTTCAGAGGGCAGTGCAGGAGCCTGAATCATGAGCAATTTATTTTGGCTGACGGACGAGCAAATGGCTCGTCTTCGTCCTTATTTCCCCA
>Ga0180222_1000888_pt1 | contig 37556 bp, 32 predicted proteins | sample eDN5th37CKraftOP_FD_151336 | JGI IMG/M metagenome (GOLD analysis project Ga0180222, IMG submission 151336) | Enriched Organic Plus compost microbial communities from Emeryville, California, USA - eDNA 5th pass 37_C Kraft OP (version 2) (version 2) ...
TCCTCGAGCCGTTTCTTCAGCGTCTCCATGATCTCTTCCCAGGAGCCGAGCGCCTTGATCTTCTCCATCTCCTCGGGCGTCAGATATTTTTCGGCGACGGCGCGCAGCCATTCCTCGGGAAGCTCCGCGCCCGTTTCGCCATAGCTGGTCTCGATACCCTTGAAGACCTTGGCGAACACCTGGTCGAAGCGGTCGAGCAGCCCCTCGTCCTTCACGTAGGTGGAGCGGGCGAGATAATAGAATTCCTCCGGCGTCCGGCCGATCACCTCCCGATCGAGCGCCTCGAGGAGGGTGAGATGCTCCTTGAGCGAGGCGGGGATGCCTGCCGCCCGAAGCGCCTCGAAGAAGGTCAGGAACATCGGCCCGCCGCCTTTCTCACCGGATGCGGCGCGGCTCAGCTCTGCCGGCGGGCCATGAAGGCCAGCCGTTCGAACAGCATGATATCCTGCTCGTTCTTGAGCAGCGCGCCATGCAGCGGCGGGATCGCTTTCTTGGGATCGCGGGACTGGAGCACCTCCAGCGGCATATCCTCGGCGAGCAGCAGCTTCAGCCAATCGAGCAGCTCGCTGGTCGAAGGCTTCTTCTTGAGGCCGGGCACGTCGCGGACCTCGTAGAAGATGTCGAGCGCGCGGGAGACGAGCAGCTTCTGGATGCCGGGGAAATGGACGTCAATGATCGCCTGCATCGTCTCGCGATCGGGGAACTTGATGTAATGGAAGAAGCAGCGGCGCAGGAACGCGTCGGGCAGATCCTTCTCGTTATTCGAGGTGATGACGACGATCGGCCGTTCCTTGGCCTTCACCGTCTCGCTGGTCTCGTAGACGTGGAACTCCATCCGATCGAGCTCCTGGAGCAGATCGTTGGGGAACTCGATGTCGGCCTTGTCGATCTCGTCGATCAGCAGCACGGGCAGGGCGGGGGAGGTGAACGCTTCCCACAGCTTGCCGCGGCGGATATAGTTGGCGATGTCGTGGACACGCGGATCGCCGAGCTGGCCGTCGCGCAGGCGCGCCACCGCATCATATTCGTAGAGCCCCTGATGGGCCTTGGTGGTCGACTTGACGTGCCACTCGATCAGCGGCGCGCCGGCGGCCTTGGCGATCTCATGGGCGAGCACCGTCTTGCCGGTGCCCGGCTCGCCCTTGACGAGCAACGGGCGCCGCAGCGTCACCGCGGCGTTCACGGCCACTTTCAGATCGTCGGTGGCGACATAATCCTGCGTGCCTTCGAACCGCACTCTGCGCATCCTTCCGTCTGCTGCCTGCCTTGTTCCCGGATAGCAGCCGCTCGCAGGTGCGCAACGTCTTTCGCCGGTCGTCAGCCCTGCTGGCGCGCCGCGCTGCGGGCCTCGAGCAGGTCCCACAAACCGCGATGCTGGACGAGAAGCTGCTGCACGCCGAACATCATCGCGCGTTCCACCGCATAGCTGTCGGCGATCCGATCGATGAAGGCGCGGGTCTCCTCGTCGGACGGTAGCCGCCGCTCTGCGACGGAGAGGCCGAAGCGCACGGCCGCCGCATCGAGGATCGGGCGCACCGCCGCCCAGTCGAGCACGAGGCCGACCGCGGCGCCGATGGCGCAGCCGCGCCGCTCGGAGCGGGCGAGCATTTCCAGGGCATGATGCTGGCCTACCACCGCGGCTTCGCAGTCGGCCTGACCGGGCGTGCTCGGCACCGGCCCTACGGCGACCACCAGCTGCATGAGATAGGTCCGCTCCAGCGCGAAGGCGACCGCGGCCTCATGGAGCCAGCCACTCTTGCCGTCGGCGCCGGCCTTCATCGCCGCAAGATCGACGACGCTCGGCAGCCGGCCGTGCAGGACGCAGAGATAGTGAACGGCATCCGCCAGGTTGCGGGCGGATTGTGCTCCCTCGATCAGCGCCGGCGTTTGCACATAATCATGCGCGATGCTGCCGTCGCTGCGGGCAAGAGCATAAATAAGGTCGGCCGCGCCGTCACGACTGGGGGCTGTCATTGCTTCCGTCGCCATGTCAATCTCCGCGAGCGGGCACCGGCCATCGCTGGCCGCGCCTTACCGGACCGGCTATCGCAAAACAGCGTAAAAATAAGGTTTACGCACGGGTAAGCAGAAGATCGGCGCCAAGCCTCAGCGGCACGGAGGAGAAAATCGTGCCAGCCCTGCGTCGATCGCGGGGCTGGCCCCCGGTCATTGGTCGAGGAAGCTGCGCATCTTGCGGCTGCGGCTGGGATGTTTCAGCTTCCGGAGCGCCTTGGCCTCGATCTGCCGGATGCGCTCGCGCGTGACGCTGAATTGCTGGCCGACTTCCTCCAGCGTATGATCGGTGTTCATGCCGATACCGAAGCGCATGCGCAGCACGCGTTCCTCGCGCGGGGTGAGGCTGGCGAGAACGCGCGTCACGGTCTCCTTCAGATTTGCCTGGATCGCCGCGTCCACCGGAATGACCGCGTTCTTGTCCTCGATGAAATCACCCAGATGCGAATCCTCCTCGTCGCCGATCGGCGTCTCGAGGCTGATCGGTTCCTTGGCGATCTTCATCACCTTGCGGACCTTCTCGAGCGGCATCGAAAGCCGCTCGGCCAGTTCCTCCGGTGTCGGCTCGCGGCCGATTTCGTGGAGAATCTGGCGGCTGGTGCGTACCAGCTTGTTGATCGTCTCGATCATGTGCACCGGGATGCGAATGGTGCGCGCCTGATCGGCGATCGAGCGGGTGATAGCCTGCCGGATCCACCAGGTGGCGTAGGTCGAGAACTTATAGCCGCGGCGATACTCGAATTTGTCGACTGCCTTCATGAGGCCGATATTGCCTTCCTGGATGAGGTCCAGGAACTGCAGGCCGCGATTGGTATATTTCTTCGCGATGGAGATCACGAGACGCAGATTGGCTTCGACCATCTCCTTCTTCGCGATCCGGGCCTCACGCTCGCCTTTCTGCACCATGTTGACGATGCGGCGGAATTCGCCGAGCGACATGCCCGTCGCCTGGGCGATCTCGCCGATCTCCGTGCGGATGCGATCGACCGCGTTCGCCTCGTTGGCCGCAAACGCCGCCCATTTGCGATCGATCTTCGCCACGGAGGCGAGCCAATTCTCGTCCAGCTCGTGATTCACGTAGCGATCGAGAAAATCCTTGCGGGATACCTTATGGCGTTCGGCGAGGCGCAGCATCTGCCCGCCCAGCGCGGTCAGCCGGCGGTTGAACGAATAGAGCTGGTCGACGAGGAACTCGATCTTCGCGCTGTGGAACTGGACGCTCTCGACCTCCGCCGTCAGCTCCTCGCGCAACTTCTGGTAGCGGCGCTCCTCCGCCGCCGGGAAATCGTCGCCGATGCTCAGCGCTGCGACGCGCGCTGCCTGAACCTTCGAAAATTTCTTGTAGATGGCGGTGATGTTGGCGAATTTCTCAAGCGCCTGCGGCTTGAGCTGCTCCTCCATCTGCGCGAGGCTGAGCGTGTTGTCGTCGTCATCTTCGTCCGAGGGACGCGGCGCCCGCCGCTCGGTGAGCGCATCCTCGTCCTCGTCCTCGCTCGCTTCCTCCTCGACCTCGTCTTCTTCCTTATAGGAGGGGCCGGCGCTCTTCTCGCTGATCTCGCCGGTATCCTCCTCGGCGCCCTCCACCTGCTCGGCCGTGGGGCCCTTCGAGAGCATGGCGTCGAGATCGAGGATCTCGCGAAGCTGCATCGTGCCTTCGTTGAGCGCCGTCGACCAGCCGATGATCGCATCGAAGGTGATCGGCGATTCGCACAGGCCGAGGATCATCGTATCGCGGCCGGCCTCGATCCGCTTGGCGATGGCGATCTCGCCCTCGCGGCTGAGCAGCTCGACCGCGCCCATCTCGCGCAGATACATGCGGACCGGATCATCGGTCCGGTCGACGGTTTCCTTCTTCGCCACCGTGGTGAGGACCGGCGCGGAGCCGTCGGCCTCGTCGACGTTGATCTCTTCCTCGGTCACGTCGTCGGCGGACTGCTCGTCCTCGCCGGCGTCCTCGTTCTCGACGATGTTGACGCCCATCTCGTTGAGCGCCGCCATGACGTCCTCGAGCTGGTCCGAGGTCATCTGGTCCTGCGGCAGGGCCTCGTTGAGCTGATCATAGGTGATGTAGCCGCGCTTCTTGGCACGTGCGATCAGCTTCTTGATCGAGGCTTCGTTGAGGTCGATCAGGGGGGCGTCCCCATCATTCTTTTCAGGGGGTTCCGCCATGTTCGTTTTCGCCATCCGTTACGCCAGTCCTCAATATGCCGCGCCGTCCTGGGGTTGCACCAGCGCTGCCAGTGATCGGTCCGCCTCTTCCCGCGCCGCCCTCAGCCTTCGCTGCTCGGCGAAGCCCGCCTCGTCCGGGGCTTCCATCAGCCGTGCAGTCGCGGCCGCAAGCGCCGCGTCGAGCTCCGGTCTCGCCGCCAGCGTTTCGATCGCCACTCCCAGATCGCGCGCAGCACGATCCGAATCGGCATTGCTTCGCAGGAACGAAAAGGCAAGCCCGTTCGTCCCGCGAAGCTCGTTCGCCAGGCTGTTCAACCCTGCCGACGCCAATATGGTCTCAAGCTGTTGTTCTTCAAGCACAGGGGCTTCGAATGCCGCGTTGAGCAGCGCCGTGCGGAGCCTGTCCAGCCTGGAATCCGCCAGGGGAAGGGCAGCGATCGCCTCCGAATGAACGGCGATCTCGCGCGGGTGGCGCAGGAGGCCGGCGAGAATGGCGCGGGCCATCACCGTCTCGATGCCGCTGCCGGCGACCGATTTCGCCTGCTCTGAGGCCGGCTGGAACGCCGGCTGCCAGCGAGCCTGCCGCCCCGCGAAGCGGCCCGGGCGCGGGCGACCGGGCGGGGTGGACTGATAGAGCGCATCGAAGCGGCGACGGAATTCGGCGAGATATTGGCTGCGAACGTCGGGATCGCGGATCGTCTCGGCATGGGCGGTGAGCCGGCGGCGCAGCCCGGCGCGCGCTTCCGGCGTCGTCAGCGGCTCGGCAGCCAGTTCGTGGCGCCACAGCCGATCGACGAGCGGCTCCGGCTCGGCGAGAAGCGCGTCCAGCGCGGCACGACCGCGCGCGCGGATCAGATCGTCCGGATCCTGGCCGGCCGGCAGCGACACGAACTGCAGCGATCGTCCGGGCGCGAGCATCGGAAGCGCCCGCAACGCGGCGCGGATGGCGGCCTTCTGTCCGGCTGCATCGCCGTCGAAGCAGAGGATCGGCAGGCCCACGAGCCGCCACAGCCGCTCCATCTGTCCTTCGGTGAGCGCGGTGCCGAGCGGCGCCACGGCCTCGCCGATGCCGGCCTGATCGAGCGCGATCACGTCCATATAGCCCTCGACCACGATCAGCCGGTCCGCCTTGCGGCTGGCCGCGCTCGCGCGATCGAGGTTGAACAGGGTCCGCCCCTTGTCGAACAATATGGTTTCAGGCGAATTCAGATATTTTGGCTCGCCTTCGCCGATGATCCGGCCGCCGAAGGCGATCACTCGCCCGCGCGGATCGCGAATCGGGATGATGAGCCGGCCGCGGAACCGATCATAGGGCTCCTTGTCCTCGGCGGCGATCAGCAAGCCCGTCTCTATCAGCCGATCCTGGCCGAGCGCGGCGAGGGCGGACTTGAGCTTGCCGCGCGAATCGGGCGCGAAGCCGAGGCTGAAGCGCTTCGCGGTGGCCGGCGTGATGCCGCGGCGCTCAAGATAGGCGCGGGCGTCGCTGCCGACGATGCCGGCCAGCTGCTCGGCGAACCATTCCGCGGCCTTTGCGGTCACGTCGTGCAGCCCGCTCGTCTGTTCCGCCTTTTCCCGGGCGCGCGGATCGGGTGCGGGCACCTCCATGCCGGCTGCCTGGGCAAGTTCCTTCACCGCATCCATGAAGCCGAGGCCGCGCTGGTCGGTCATCCAACGGATCGCATCGCCGTGCGCGCCGCAGCCGAAGCAGTGATAGAAGCCCTTCTCGTCGTTGACGTAGAAGCTGGGTGTCTTCTCATTGTGGAACGGGCAGCAGGCGCGGAACTCGCGGCCGGCCTTCTGCAGCTTGGTCGTGCGCCCGATAAGCGCCGAGAGCAGCGTGCGCGCGCGCAGCTCATCAAGGAACTGGGGGGAGAGGCTCATCTCGCCCGTTTCCTCTCCCACCGGCGAAAGAGCGGCAGGGGGCGGGCGGGGCTTTCGCCCGAACCGCGATCGCCGATCACGAGCCGATGGTAGAAATGGGGGCGATCCCGGCGGGGTGATCGCGGGGGCAGCGCGAGCCCTCGCCCTGTGGACGTCGGCTCGCCTCGCCCGAAGCGGGCGAATCTGGCCAGTCTGGGATCGATTCTGCGCGGCATCACCTACCCCCGACCCCTCCCTCGGCAGGGAAGGGGAATGATCAGGACAGCGCCTGCTTCACCAGGCCGCTCGCCTTGCCCATGTCCATCTTGCCGGAAAAGCGTTCCTTCACCGCCGCCATCACGCGGCCCATGTCCTTCACCGAGGCGGCACCGAGCTCGGCAATGATAGTGCCGATCGCCGCCCTGGCTTCATCCTCGTCCATCTGCTTGGGCAGGAAGCTCTCGATCACCGCGAGCTCCGCCTTTTCCGCCTGGGCGAGCTCGGCCCGGCCGCCCTTCTCGAACATCTCGATCGATTCGCGGCGCTGCTTCGCCATCTTCTGCAGCACCTCGCTTATCACCATGTCGTCGTCGGCGGCGGACGAGGCGGTGCGCAGCTCGATGTCGCGATTCTTGATCGCGGCCTGGATGAGGCGGATCGCGGCCGTCGTTTCGGCGTCGCGCGCCTTCATCGCGGCGATCTGCGCAGCCTTGATATCGTCTCGAATCATGGAGCCTCGAACAGCGGTTGCGGGAAAGCCTACAGGATAACCGCTCGCGTCGATTTTTAATAGATTGACCCGCCGTGCCGTGCCACCTATCGACCCCGCCGTTTACCCGCTTCCCCAGCACAAGGAGAGCCCGCTAGTGGCCGAGACCAAGCACGCGCGCCCGCAGCCCGATGGAGCGACGGGGGTGTTGGTATTGGCTTCAGGCGAAGTCATCTGGGGCCGCGGCTTCGGCGCCGAAGGCAAGGCGGTGGGGGAACTCTGTTTCAACACCGCGATGACGGGCTATCAGGAGGTGATGACCGATCCCTCCTATGCGGGGCAGATCATCACCTTTACCTTTCCGCACATCGGCAATGTCGGCGCCAATCCCGAGGACGTCGAGGCGATCAACCCGCATGCGCTGGGCTGCGTCGTGCGCGAGGACGTGACCGCGCCCTCCAATTTCCGCGCCACTCAGGGCTTCGATGCGTGGCTGCGCTCCAACGGGCGGATCGGCCTGGCCGGCGTCGACACGCGCGCCCTCACCCGCGCGATCCGCATCCAAGGCGCGCCCAACGCGGTGATCGCGCATGACGCGAAGGGCATATTCGACATCGATGCGCTGCTGGCCGAAGCGCGCGGCTGGCCCGGGCTTGAAGGCATGGACCTCGCCAAGGAAGTGTCCTCGACACAGAGCTACAAGTGGGACGACGGGCTGTGGATGCTGGGCGAGGGCTATGCCGTCCACAGCGCCAATCCGGACGGCCCGCATGTCGTGGCGATCGATTATGGACTCAAGCGCAACATCCTGCGCAACCTGGTGGCTGCCGGCGCGCGGGTGACGGTGGTGCCCGCGACCGCGACCTTCGAGGAGGTGATGGCGCATCAGCCCGACGGCGTGTTCCTCTCCAACGGCCCCGGCGATCCCGCCGCGACGGGTGAATATGCCGTCCCGGTGATCCGCAAGCTGCTCGAGATCGGCAAGCCGCTGTTCGGCATCTGCCTGGGGCACCAGATGCTCGGCCTTGCCGTCGGTGCGAAGACCTACAAGATGCATCAAGGCCATCGCGGCGCCAACCATCCGGTGAAACGCACCGATGACGGGCGGGTCGAGATCACCAGCATGAACCATGGCTTCGCCGTGGACGCGGATACGTTGCCCGCCAACGCGCGGCCGACCCATGTCAGCCTGTTCGACGGCTCGCTTGCCGGGCTGGAGCTGACCGACAAGCCGGCGTTCAGCGTGCAATATCATCCCGAGGCGAGCCCCGGACCGCAGGACAGCCATTATCTCTTCGAGAAGTTCGTGAGCGCGCTGAGGAAGGAGGCGTGAGGCCTCTTCGCCGGCAAGCGTTCAAACTGACATTCTGCCTCGCATATGTTGGCGGGGGGTGCGTCGCTCAAATCGGATCTGAACAATAATGCCCAAACGCACGGACATCTCTTCCATCCTCGTCATCGGCGCCGGCCCGATCGTCATCGGCCAGGCGTGCGAGTTCGACTATTCGGGCACGCAGGCGATCAAGGCGCTGCGCGAGGAGGGCTATCGGATCATCCTCGTCAATTCGAACCCGGCGACGATCATGACCGATCCGGAGCTGGCCGATGCCACTTATTGCGAGCCGATCACGCCGGAGATCGTTGCCAAGATCATCGAGGCCGAGCGCCCGGATGCCGTGCTGCCGACGATGGGCGGGCAGACGGCGCTCAACACCGCGCTGGCGCTGTTCCGTGACGGCACGCTGGACCGGTTCGGCGTCAAGATGATTGGCGCCGACGCGGAAGCGATCGACAAGGCCGAGGACCGGCTGAAGTTCCGCGACGCGATGGACAAGATCGGGCTGGAGAGCGCCCGGTCGCGCATCGCGCATACGCTGGAAGAGGCGGTGGCGGCGCTCGACCATGTCGGGCTCCCGGCGATCATCCGGCCGAGCTTCACGCTCGGCGGCACGGGCGGCGGCGTCGCCTACAACAAGGACGAGTTCGTCCAGATCGTGACCGGCGGGCTCGAAGCCTCGCCCACCACCGAGGTGCTGATCGAGGAATCGCTGCTCGGCTGGAAGGAATATGAGATGGAGGTCGTGCGCGATCGCAACGACAACGCCATCATCATCTGCTCGATCGAGAATGTCGATCCGATGGGCATCCATACCGGGGATTCCATCACCGTCGCACCGGCGCTGACGCTGACCGACAAGGAATATCAGATCATGCGCAACGCGAGCATTGCGGTGCTGCGTGAAATCGGCGTCGAAACAGGTGGTTCGAACGTACAGTTCGCGGTCAATCCGAAAGATGGCCGTCTCGTCGTGATCGAGATGAATCCGCGCGTCAGCCGCTCCTCGGCGCTCGCTTCCAAGGCGACCGGCTTCCCCATCGCCAAGGTCGCCGCCAAGCTCGCGGTCGGCTACACGCTCGACGAGATCATGAACGACATCACCGGTGCGACGCCGGCTTCGTTCGAGCCGACGATCGATTATGTCGTCACCAAAATCCCGCGCTTCGCCTTCGAGAAATTCAAGGGCGCGGAGCCGCTGCTCTCGACCGCGATGAAATCGGTCGGCGAGGTGATGGCGATCGGCCGCAACATCCACGAGAGCCTTCAAAAGGCGCTGCGCGGGCTCGAGACCGGACTGTCCGGCCTCAACTATGTCGAGACGCTGCAGGGCGCGTCGCGCGCGGAGATCGAGACGGAACTGGCGCGGCCGACGCCGGACAGGCTGCTGGTGGCGGCCCAGGCTCTGCGCGAGGGGGTCACCGTCGCGGAGGTCAACCGCATCGCCCACTACGATCCCTGGTTCATCGAGCGGCTGGCGGAGATCGTCGCCGCCGAAAAATCGGTGATCGAGAACGGTTTGCCGCGCGATGCTGCCGCGTTGCGCGCGCTCAAGGCGATGGGTTTCTCGGACAAGCGGCTTGCCTTCCTGGCACTCCAATCCGCCAATGTGCCGGGCGGCATGGGCCGTGCGGTGGCTCGTGCCGGCGGGGTGACGCGCGACGCGGTGAGCGCCATGACCGGCGGCGTCACCGAGCATGAGGTCCGCGCGCTGCGCCATCGCCTCGGGGTGAGGCCGGTGTTCAAGCGGATCGACACCTGCGCCGCAGAGTTCGAGGCGAAGACGCCTTATCTCTACTCGACCTACGAGGTGCCGGCATTCGGCGAGCCGGAGTGCGAGGCCAACCCGAGTGAGGCCAAGAAGGTGGTCATCCTCGGCGGCGGACCCAATCGCATCGGCCAAGGCATCGAATTCGACTATTGCTGCTGCCATGCCTGCTTCGCGCTGGACGACGCGGGCTATGAGACAATCATGGTCAACTGCAATCCCGAGACGGTTTCGACCGACTATGACACGTCGGACCGGCTTTATTTCGAACCCTTGACCGCCGAGGACGTGCTCGAGATCCTGCACGTGGAGCAGTCCAGGGGCACGCTCGCGGGCGTGATCGTCCAGTTCGGCGGGCAGACCCCGCTCAAGCTCGCGCAGGAACTGGAAAATGCGGGGATCCCGATCCTCGGCACGTCGCCCGATGCGATCGATCTCGCGGAGGATCGCGAGCGGTTCGCCGATCTCGTCGGAAGGCTCGGTCTGCTGCAGCCGGCCAACGGCATCGCCCGCAGCCGGGACGAGGCGTTGGCGGTGGCGGACCGCATCGGTTATCCGGTGCTGATCCGGCCGTCCTACGTGCTGGGCGGCAGGGCGATGGAGATCGTGGACGGACCGGCGCAGCTCGATGCCTATATCGCGACGGCGGTGCAGGTGTCCGGCGACTCTCCGGTGCTCATCGATCAGTATCTGCGCGACGCCGTGGAAGTGGACGTCGATGCGATCGCGGACGGCACCGACGTCGCCGTCGCCGGGGTGCTGGAGCATATCGAGGAGGCCGGCGTCCATTCGGGCGACAGCGCATGCTCGCTGCCCCCTTACAGCCTGCCTGCGGACATCGTCGCCGAGATCGAGCGTCAGGCGGAGGCGCTTGCCCGCGCGCTCAACGTCAAAGGCCTGATGAACATCCAGTTCGCGGTGAAGGACGGTCAGGTCTATCTGATCGAGGTCAATCCGCGGGCCAGCCGCACCGTGCCGTTCGTCGCCAAGGCGATCGGCCAGCCGATCGCCAAGATCGCCGCCCGGGTGATGGCCGGTGAGAAGCTGGCGAGCTTCCCCAAGATCGATCGCAATGTCGGCCATATCGCCGTCAAGGAAGCGGTCTTCCCGTTCGCGCGCTTTCCGGGGGTCGATCCCGTGCTCTCGCCAGAAATGAAGTCTACCGGCGAAGTGATGGGTATCGATAGGGATTTCGCCACTGCCTTTGCCAAGTCCCAACTGGGCGGCGGGATCGTTCTCCCGGCTGGCGGCACCGCCTTCGTTTCAGTGAAGACGACCGACAAGCCCCATATCCTGCCGGCGGTGCGCCAGTTGATCGAGCTCGGCTTCCGCATCATCGCCACCGGCGGGACCGCAGATTTCCTGCGCCAGCACGGGCTGGAGGTGGAGGTCGTCAACAAGGTTGCGCAGGGACGGCCGCACATCGTGGACCGGATCAAGGATGGCGAGGTCGATCTCGTGTTCAACACCACCGAGGGCTGGCAATCGCTGAAAGACTCGGCGCTGATCCGGGCGTCGGCGCTCCAGGCCAAGGTGCCCTGCTACACCACCGCAGCGGCAAGCGTCGCGACTGCGCGTGCAATTGCCGCATTGCGGGAGAGAAGCCTTGAAGTGCGTCCCCTCCAATCATATTATTCGCTTTCGCACACTTGATCCCTCCATCTCTGGATAGTGCGGGCGGCCTTCGAGGCGGAGGCCGTCTGAAAGCGAGTTTTTGACGAAGGAAACGCCATGGCGACGGTGGACAAGCTCCCGATGCTGGCCGAAGGGCAGAAGATGCTGCTCGAAGAGGTCGCGCGCCTCAAGGCGGAACGCCCGCTCGTGATCGATGCGATCGAGGAGGCGCGCGCGCACGGGGATCTCTCGGAAAACGCCGAATATCATGCGGCGAAGGAGCGGCAGGGCCAGATCGAGGCGATGATCGCCGATATCGAGGACAAGCTCAGCCGGGCCGTGATCATCGATCCCAAGACGCTTTCGGGCGACAAGGTGGTGTTCGGCGCCACCGTGACGCTCCTCGACGAGGACGACAAGCCCGTCAAATACCAGATCGTCGGCCAGACCGAGGCGGACGCGAAGTCAGGGAAGATCTCGTACAACTCGCCCTTGGGCCGCGCCCTTATCGGCCGCAAGGTGGACGACGAGATCGAGGTCACCGTGCCGTCGGGTGACCGTTACTATGTGATCTCGAAGATCGAGTTCATCTGAGGAAAGCGGCCCATGCAGGGCCCGCGCGTCCGTGCCACCAACATCATCGCCGGCATCACCGTCCTCGCTTGGGCGACGGTGTCAGCGTTCGGCGTTCAGCAGGAAGCCTGGGCGCTGGCGTCCTTCCTGCCGGCGCGGGCGAGCGAGCCGCTGGGCGCCGCGGCGGTTCCCTTCTGGCTGACGCCGCTCACGGCGACCCTGCTCCATGGCGGGATTCTGCATCTCGTGCTCAATCTCGTCATGCTCCTCTATTGCGGACGGCAGGTCGAACTCGCGCTGGGATCGGCCGGGCTCGTGCTGCTTTACGTGCTCGGCGCCTATGCCGCCGCGCTCGGCCAGTATCTCCACGATCCGGCGAGCCGCGTCGCCATGATCGGTGCCAGCGGGGCGATCTCCGCCTTGTTCGGCGCCTATGCGCTGCTCTACGGGCGCCGGCGCGCGCTCGGCAGCAATCCCCGGCTTTCGGGCGTGCTCAACATCCTGTGGCTGCTGGCGACCTGGATCGGCCTGCAGCTGCTGATCGGGCTCGCCACCTCGGGCGGCGGCATGCTCATCGCGATATGGGCGCATATCGGCGGCTTCGCCTGCGGGCTGGTCTTGACGCGCCCGCTGCTGATCTGGCGCTATCGCCACGCCTGAGGCGGCTGGATGCTGCGCCGTTGCGCGGACCACGCCCGTTCATTCCTGAGCACGGGGCCTTGCAGGCAGCCGAACGGAGGGAAGAGGGGGATTCAGGCGCGATGCGCCGAGCCCTGTGCGGGAGGCGCGACCTGCCGCTTATTTCCTCTCTTCGAGTTCCGGTTCCAGAAGGCGATGCAGATGCACCACGACATAGCGCATCTCGGCGTCGTCGACGCTGCGCTGAGCCCGATCCCGCCACGCATTCTCCGCCGACTTATAATCGGGGTAGATGCCCACGATATCGAGCTTGGAAGGATCCTCGAAATCGAGTCCCTGGGGATCGCGGACCCTGCCGCCGAAAACCAGATGAAGTTTGCTCATGCGGCGCGATATAGCGATGTGGCCAGCTTTTGGCCACTGCCGCGACGCGCGGCGCCGCGCATTTTCCCGCGCCCGCGCCGCGTGCCGTTATCGCTCAGAGCTGAAGGCCCGCCGTTTCGCCGAGGCCGGCCATGAGGTTGAGATTCTGCACGGCCGCGCCCGACGCCCCCTTGCCGAGATTGTCGAGCAGCGCGACCAGGCGCGCCTGGCCGGTCCTGTCATTGCCGAAGACATACAGGCGCAGGAGATCCGTGCCGGCGACCTCCTCGATCCGCAGCAGGGCATGCTCCTCCTGATCGACCTGAACGACGGGGCTGTCCCGGTAGGTGTCGGCGAGCAGCGTGCGGATCGCCGCGATGTCGGGCCGGGCGGGAAGCGCGTGGAGGTGCAGCGGCACTTCCACGATCATACCCCGCAAGGTGCGGGTGACGGCGGGAAGAAAGACGGGCGATACCGACAATCCGGCGTGGACCGTCATCTCGGGCACGTGCTTGTGCGCCAGGCCAAGGCCATAGATGCGGAATGCCGTGTCGGTCGCGTCCGGCGCATCCGGATCCTCGAAGGCCGCGATCATTGCCTTGCCTCCGCCCGAATAGCCGGAGGTGGCATTGACGCTGAGCGGCCAATCCGCCGGAACCAGCCCGGCGCGGACCAGCGGTCGGACCAATGCGAGAAATCCCGTCGGATAGCAGCCGGGGTTGGAAACCCGCTTCGCCTGCACGAGCATTTCGCGCCCGTTCGGCTCAAGCTCGGCAAAGCCGTACGCCCAGGCCGGATCGACGCGATGGGCGGTCGATGCATCGATCACCTTGGTCCGTGGATTGCGGATCAAGGAGACCGCCTCGCGTGCGGCATCGTCCGGTAGGCAGAGGATGACGATATCGGCGTCGTTGAGCGCTTCGGCGCGCGCCGCCGGATCCTTGCGCCGCGCTTCGTCGAGCAGGATGAGCGCGATGTCGCTGCGTCCGGCCAGCCGGTCGCGGATCTCGATCCCGGTCGTGCCGGCGGCGCCGTCGATGAAAAGGTTTACGCTCACGCCATCCTCCTGCAGCCTAAGATGGGCTGCTCATGCTTGGGCTGGAGACGGGCGACGACATCGGCGAGCGGCTCCACCGCCACCGCCATCCAGAAAGCGTTCGCGTGGATGAGACGCTCCTCGTCCGCCATCAGGCCGACATGGCCGGGAAAGAAGACGAGATCGCCGCGCCGCAGGACACCGGCAACCTCAACGCCGAGGGCGAGTTGCTGATCGCTGTCGCGCGGCGCGGCGATGCCGCACAGGCCGAGTGTAAGCTGGATGAGCCCAGAGCAATCGAGTCCGTCGCTCGTCCTGCCACCCCAAAGATAGGGCACACCGAGCAGCCGCTCCGCGATGCCCACCGGATCCTTATCCCGCTCGCCGAGCGATCGCAGGTGGCGATGGTGGATATAGCCGATCGAGCACGCGACGAAGTCACCCTCGCGCTCTCCCACGACGCGGGCCCCCATCGTCAATTGGAGGGTGCTGGGCGCCTTGATGTCGGCGCGTGAAAAGACGGGAGCGGAGAGCGCGGTGACGATGTGGCTCGGCTCGGCCGGAAGGTCGAGCTGCGCGGCAGGAACATAGCCGACATAATGATCATGGCCGCAATAACCCCAGGCCCAGCCACCCGAAATGTCGAGCACGTGGAAGTCCTCGCCGAAAAGGATCTGCGAGACGGCGGTGGCGCCGGGGTCGGCGGCTCCGCGCACCATCGCGGAGGGGACGGCGCAGCCGCGCCGCTCGGCCCTGGCATAATGGGGGGCGAAGATCCGGTCCGCGAGCTCCAGATCGGCGATGTCCTGCCGGACCGCGCAGATCCGGCGATCGACCTCGCGCGACCGTCCGGCGAGGCGGAAGCGGCTAGCCGCGCGCGGCCTTCGGTCGGCCTGCGGTGGCGGCGGACTTGACGTCAGGTTCGATAAGGTTTCCGAAGCTTTCAAGGAATTCCGTTCCGTTGCGCGTGCGCGCGACGAAGATGTTCCGGCGATCCGCCTCGTCACGCTCGCGGCGCAGATAGCCGAGCGTGCCGAGCGTATTCAAGGCGCGAGTGACGACAGGCTTTGAAACGCCCAATATTTGTGCGAGCCCGCGGACCGTGTGGGGGCCGGGCGTGAGGTAAACCACCATCAGCAGCGCCATTTGCCGATTGGTGAGATCCGGGCTGCCGGAGCGCACATAGCTGACCAAAGCCTTCATCCATTTGGTCAATGCGGTGTCGGACACAGCGACTTCCCCGAAAACGGTGCTGCCCGGCGGGCGAAGCGATCATTCCCGGAAAACAACGAAGTTCCGACGGGCTGGTTGCACCACCCATGCCGGCTTCTGCCAAAATGTTGCAAAAAAACGACGCGCGCTGTGCCTGTGCAGCGAAAAAGCCGTCAGCCGAAGCGGGCCCGCACCATCTCCCATGCTGCGCGCAGGCCGAGCGCCTCGCCGCCTTTGGGCCGGCCCGGCTTAGCCGACGGCATCCAGGCGAAGGTGTCGAGATGCGCCCAGGCGGTGCCGGCGGGTACGAATTTCTCGAGGAACAGCGCTGCGGTGACCGCCCCGGCAAAGCCGCCATTGCCGGCATTGTTGATGTCCGCGGCCTCGGATTTGAGCATGTCGAGATAGGGCTTCCACAAGGGCAGGCGCCAGAGCGGATCGTCGGCACGATCGGCTGCGGCGAGCAGATCGGCCGCCAAAACCTCGTCATTGGCAAAGAGCGCCGGAAGATCCGGACCGAGCGCGACCCGCGCCGCACCGGTGAGCGTGGCGAAATCGAGGATCAGCTCCGGCTTGTCCTCGGCGGCGCGGGCGAGCGCATCGGCGAGGATGAGCCGACCTTCGGCATCGGTATTGCCGATCTCGACCGAGATCCCCGCGCGGCTGCGCAATATGTCGCCCGGACGGAAGGCCTCGGCGGAAACCGCATTCTCGACCGCCGGGATGAGCAGGTGGAGGCGCAGCCTGAGCCTCGCCTGCATGACAAGGCGGCCCAATGCCAGCGCATGCGCCGCACCGCCCATATCCTTCTTCATCAGCAGCATGCCGGACGCCGGCTTGATATCCAGTCCGCCGGAATCGAAGCAGACGCCCTTGCCGACGATGGCGAGACGGGGGTGCGACGGATCGCCCCATTCGAGCTCGATCAGCCGCGGCGCGCGCGCGTTCGTCGCTGCCCGGCCGACCGCGGCGATCATCGGGAAGGATTTGGTGAGCACATCCCCCTTGGTCACGCTGATCTTGGCGCCGCAGGATTTTGCCACGGCTTCCGCTTCGGCCTGCAGCTCTGCTGGTCCCATGTCGGCGGCCGGCGTGTCGACCAGATCGCGCACCAGAGCGACGGCGTCGGCAAGGCGAATCGTCTCCTCGACGCGGGCGGCTTCGCCGGTCAGCAGGATGCGCTGCGGAATGGGCTCGGGTTCATGCCTGTAGCGATCGAAGCGGTGCTGCGCGAGCAGCCAGCCCAGCGCCGCCGCACCAGGCTCGCCTTCGGTCAGCCGGTAGCTGCCTTCGGGCAGCTTCGCGGCGGCCGCTGCCAGGCTCCATGGGCCCATGCTGTCGGGCACGCCCACCGCCGCGGACCAGCCGGACGGCTTGTCTGCGGGAAGGATCACGAGGCTGCCTTCCTTCGCCTTGAAGCGCGCGGCATCGATGGCGGTCCGTGCCCGTTCGGGCTGTCGCTTCACCCATTCCTCGAACCCCTGTGCGGTGACCGCATGGATCCGGTGGGCGTCTTGCCCGCGATCGGGCTGCAGGAGGGCGGCAAAGTCTGTCATGGCATCGCCACATATAACCAAAACCGCCTGCCGACCTAGCGCGACGCGCAAAAATCAGCCCCGGACGGTCTCCCTGTCGTGCCTCCGGCTGGCTGAGCCCATCGGGGACATTCGGGACAAGCCACGATCGCGTGGATGCCCGCGGCTCCTTGCCCTTTCCCTCCCGAGGGAATATGAATTCGCGAATCGAGAATGATATTCTCGGTCCATTTCGGAGACGTGGCCGTGGAACGTGAACTGCTTCTCACGGGTATCGGCGGGCAGGGGGTGCAGCTTGCAGCCAGCGTGCTCGCACGGGCGCTGACGCTGGAGGGGCGCCACGTCCTTTCGCTCGGCACCTATGGCGGCACGATGCGGGGCGGCAACACCGATGGCTCGCTGGTATTCGCCGATCGTCCGATCAGCTCCCCGCCGATCGTCGCCAGCGCCTGGTCCGGGATCGCCATGCATCACCGGTTCTGGGAAGGGATGCGGGTCCGGCTCCGCTCCGGCGCCATCCTACTGGTGAACGCGCCGATCTTCGATTCTGCCATCGATCTCTCGCCGTATCGCGCGCACGCGATCCCGGCGGTCGAGATCGCGACGGCCGGGGGAGCGCCGCTGGCAGCCGCGATGGTGATGATCGGTGCCTATGGCGGCATGACCGATGCGGTGGGGATCGATGCCTTGTGCGCAGCGGTGGAGCAATCGCTGCCGGCCTATCGGCGCAAGCTCCTCGACACGAACGTTGCCGCGCTCCGCGCGGGCTACGCCCATGGCCGGCCCGTCCGGCATGCGGCCTGGGCTTTGGCGGAGGTCGCATGAGCCGCTTCGTCACCACCCGCGGCACGGTCATGATCGATGCCGAGCGCTGCAAGGGATGCGAGCTTTGCATTCCGGCCTGCCCGCCGAAGGTGCTGGAGATGTCGACGGAGCGCAACGATCGCGGCGAGCGTTATCCGCTGCTGTCGGCCGGCTGCACCGGATGTGGCGCCTGCTATCAGGTGTGTCCCGATCTTTGCTTTGCGGTCTATCGCTACGATCGGCCGCTTGAAATCGAGGTGCCGGCATGACGCGGCGATTCCTCGAAGGCAGCGAGGCGATGGTGGACGCCGCGATCCTGGCCGGATGCCGGTTCTTCGCCGGCTATCCGATGACGCCGTTCACGGAGGTGCTGGACCATATGGCGGGAAAGATGCCCGCCGCGGGCGGCGTCTGCATCAATGCCGAAAGCGAGCTGGAGGCGGTCGGCATGGCCTGGGGAGCGCTTGCCACCGGCGTGCGCGCGGCGACCGGCTCGGTCGGGCAGGGCCTATCGCTGATGCAGGAATCCTTCTCGGAGATCACGCGGGCCGAGCTGCCGCTCGTCGTGTTCAACATGGCGCGCGGCCAATCCGATTATTACCAGTCGACGCGCGGCGGCGGGCATGGCGACTATTTCCACATCGTCTTGTGCCCGATCGACATCCACGAGGCGATCGAGCATGTCCAGCTCGCCTTCCATCTCGCCGATCTGTGGCGCAATCCCGTGCAGATCTATGGCGATTACCTGCTCGCGCACACCGCCGAGGCCGTGGAACTCGCCCCGCTCGTCCTCGATGGCATGCCGATCAAGGACTGGGCGCTCGACGGCTCGCTGAACGGCACCGGCCGATCGCGCAACATCAACTCGATCGGGATGAGCAAGGGGGCGAAGGGAATCGAGCCCGAGGCGTTCTGGAAGCGGCTGCAGGCGAAATATGACCGCATTCGTGAGCGGGAAGCGCGTCATGAGGCAGAATTCCTCGAGGATGCGGACTATGTCGTGACGGCATTCGGCACGACGGCGAAGTTCGTGCGCCATGTCGTGCGGGACATGCGGTCCCGGGGGCGCCGCATCGGCTATATCCGTCCGGTGACGCTGTGGCCCTTTCCGGCGGAGCCTTATCGCGCCTGTGCCGGAACGGTGCGCGAGATCGGCGTCTTCGAGCTGAACGGTGGGCAGATGATCGACGATGTGCGGCTGTCGGTGCTCGGCGCGACGCCCGTCGTTTCGCTGGGCGGCATCTCATCGGACGAGTCGGGCTTCGGTGTCGGCCCTCTGCTCAATACCGACGTCATCGGCTCCATCCTGGAAGACAGCTATGCCCGGGCAACCGCGGGAGATGCCGTACCATGCGCCTGATCGATACCCATCGTCCGCCCGACTTGCCGGCCAAGCAATGGCGCGCGCGCAAGCCCCGGCTGTTGCTGGAAGGCGATCACGATCTTTGTCCTGGCTGCGGCGAGCCCGTCGCGTTGCGCAGCCTGCTGGAGGTGATCGAGGAGCTGGGCTGGGCCGAGCGCACGATGGCCGCGGTCGGGATCGGCTGCTACACGGCGCTTACGGCGCTGCTCGATGTCGACATGGTGCAGGCGCTGCACGGCCGCGCGCCCTCCGTCGCCACAGGCATGAAACGGATGCGGCCGGATCGGCTGGTGTTCACGCTGCAGGGCGATGGCGACATGGTGAACGAGGGCCTGCAGGAGGTGCTGCACAGCGCGGCCCGGGGGGAGGCCATCACCTGCGTGCTGCTGAACAACGGCGTGTTCGGCGAAACGGGCGGACACATGACGGCGACGACCGTGCTGGGGCAGCGCACCAAGAACACGCTCGAAGGGCGGGACGCGCGTTATCATGGCCATCCTATCTCGATGACCGACCTGCTGACCCCGCTCGGCGGTGTTTCCTATGTGGCGCGTGGCACCGTGACGAGTGCGCGGGACATCGAACGCACCCGCCGTTACCTGCGCCGCGCGCTGGAGGCGCAGATCGCGGGCGAGGGCTTCTCCTTCGTCGAGATCCTGACGATGTGCCCGACCGGCTGGTTCATCCCCGTGCCCGAAGGGCCGGACTATCTGAACGAGACGATCGCGCCGGTCTTCCGCACCGGCGAGTTCAAGGTCGACGGCAGGAAGATGGACGATATTCGATGAGCAGGATCGCGGAACGTTCGGTGACGCGCGCCCTCGCGGCGCGCTACGCAAGCTATACCGACGAGGTGAACCGGCTGATCGCATCCTGCCTCAAGGTGATGGAGCGGACCGGGAATTTCGATCCGAGGGTCGGCGATATTCTGGCCGAGGCCGGCCTTTCCAATCAGGCCTTCTATCGGCATTTCCAGTCGAAGGAGGAACTGCTGCTCGCGGTGCTCGAAAAGGGCGCGCAGGAACTCGCTGCCTATCTCGACAAGCGCATGGCGGCACAAGCCGATCCGCTGGGCAAGGTCCGTGCCTGGATCCGGGGCTTTGCCGCGCAGGCGATCCGGCCCAAGGCGGCAGCCGCCACGCGCCCCTTTATGTTTCCCTCCGCAAGGCTTTACGAGCGCTTTCCCCAGGATGTGCCGACGATCGAGCAGCCGTTCCTCGATCTTCTCGAATCCTCGCTCAAGGACGCGGCTGCGGCCGGCGAGGTGCGGGCGGACGGCGATCCCGCGGCCGATGCGATCTTCATCTACGATCTGGTGAAGAGCTGGATGGAGCGGCAGCTGCGCGAATCGCCGATGCCGCCAGAGGCCGAGCTTGCCCGCCGTGCCGACCGGCTCGAACATTTCGTGGTGAAGGCGATCGGCGCTTAGGAGAGGGAACGCCATGGAAGAACGCAACAAGGTCGCAACCAAGCTGCTGTTCGAGAACGACAGGGTCAAGATCTGGGAGATGCGGCTGGAGCCGGGGCAGCGCGGTGCGCTGCACAGGCATGAATATGATCATGTGCTGGTCCAGATATCGGGCGACCGCATGGCGGTTGAACCCGATCCCTCGACCCGAAGCATCTACAGGGAGTATGTCGAGGCGCCTGTCGAGCCGGGAAAGTTCTTCTTCATCGAGAAGGGCGGCGTCGAGACTGCCTATAATGTCGGCAAGGAACCGTTCCACGAGATCGTCATCGAGCTGAAGGACTAGCGGCACGGGAGATGACCATGGAGCCGATCGAGGTCCTCGTGGCCTATCCCCTGTCGTGGGAAAACCGGCCGCTAGCCGAGGTGGAGCAGGAAGCGGCGCAGATGCGCGCGTTGGACGAACGCATTCGGATCACATTCGAGGAATATGCCGAGCCGCAATCGCTTCGTACCTTGCGCGGCAAGCCGCCCTTCGACCAAGCGCGGGGGATCGCACCGGCCGTGACGGCGGCGCAGGCGAACGCCTTCGCGAGGGCCGAGGTCGTCCTGTCGCTCGATCTTCCCTTCGACATCGACAGGCTCGCTCCGCGCCTCAAGTGGGTGCAGGCATGCGGCGCCGGCGTTGCGCAGCTGCAATCGGCCGGGCTGGACAGGATCGGCGCGAAGCTGACATCCGCGGCGGGGATTGCCTCGGCACCGATCGCAGAATTCGTGCTGGCGCGCATCCTTTCGGCCTGGAAGCTCTTTCCTGTCCTGGAACACCAACAGCGAGACCAGAACTGGACTCCGGTCTACGGCCGGAACCTGGCGGGCTGCACCATCGGCATCGTCGGCTTCGGCGCGATCGGCGCGGCCATTGCCGTGCGTGCGAAGGCGCTCGGCATGCGTGTTCTCGCCAATCGGCGAACGCCGGGCGCCGAGCATCCGGCGGTCGAGCGTTTCCACGGTCCGGCCGATCTACACGCGCTGCTGGCCGAAAGCGATGCCGTGGTGCTGTGCGCGCCCGAGACGCCGGAGACCTACCGGATGTTCGATGCGGCCACCTTCCGAGCGATGAAGCCCGGATCCTATTTCTGCAACGTGGCGCGCGGATCGCTCGTCGACGAGGCGGCATTGATCGAGGCTCTGGAATCCGGCCATCTCTCTGCCGCCTCGATCGACGTCGCGGCCACGGAGCCGTTGCCCAAGGGCGATCCACTCTGGTCGGCGCCGAACCTCGCAATCTCCCCGCACAGCGCCGCCTCGGTCGAGAAATATTTCCAGAACATCTGGGCATTCTTCCGCGAAAACATGCAGCGCTATCTGGCCGGCGAGGAACTGGCCAATCTCTGCAGCCCGTGCGTCCCGGAATGCTGACCGTCGATTCCATCATCCGGCGCAACGCGCTCGTCTATGGCGACCGGCCGGCTGCGATCATGGACGAGCGGGTGCTGACCTACGGTCAGCTCGATCGCGGGAGCAATCGCCTCGCTTATGCGCTGCGCCAGCATGGCATCGGCTTGCACGATCGGGTGGTGTGCTGGGGCGAGACCGATCTCGATCTGGTTCTGCTGTTCATCGCGCTCGCCAAGCTGGGCGCCGTCTTCGCGCCGGTGAACCCGCGGTTCAAGCCGGGCGAGGCGGCAGCCATCGTCCGGCTGGCGGATCCGAAGATGATCATCGCCGACGTCGATCGACTGGAGGACGGTCGCGCGCTGGCCGCCGAGCTCGGGATCCCTTGCCTCGCGATGGGCGCCCCCGGGCATCCCGACGACATCGCCACATCGTCCCGGTCCGCGCCGGAAGCCGGCATCGACGAACCGGAAAAGTCCGAGCACGATCCCCAGGTGCTGTTCTTCACGTCCGGCAGCACGGGTCAGTCCAAGGGGGTGGTGCTTTCCCATCGCACCAATTTCCTGCGTTCCTTCCAGGGCAGCTTCGTCGATGAGCCGCTGCGCAAGGTCTGCATGTTTCCGCTGTTTCACATGGGCTCGTTCACGCTCGCGCTCATCGGCTGGCAGACGGCCGGCGAGGTCACCTTCGTGCGCGCCCCGACCGCGCGGGCGCTGCTCGACGCCGTGGCGGCGCGCCGGGCCAACCACCTCTATTGCATTCCGGCCGTATGGAGCCGGATCCTGGCCGAGCGGACCGAGGATTGGGATCTTTCCAGCCTGCGCTTCGTCGACACCGGGACTTCGGCGACGCCGCCGGCACTGATCGAGGCGTTGAAGCAACGATTCCCGGATGCGCTGGTGCGGATATTCTACGGCTCAACCGAGACGGCCACCGTCGCCGCGCTGTTCGATAGAGACGTGCTGCGCAAGCCGGGCAGCGTCGGCCGGCCGGCGGCGGGCGTCGAGCTCAGGATCGGCGATGGCGGCGAGATCCAGGTGCGCAGCCCCTTGCTTGCCGACGGCTATTTCCGCAATCTCGCCGCGACCGAGGCCGCCTTCCGGAACGGCTGGTACCATAGCGGCGATCGGGGCGCGCTGGACGAGGACGGCTATCTCTACGTAACCGGCAGGCTCAAGGATATCATCCGCTCCGGAGGAGAAACCGTCTCCCCGACCGATGTGGAGCAGGCGCTGGCCGGCTGTCCGGGCGTCGCCGACGTCGCCGTGGTCGGCATTCCCGATGCCACCTGGGGCGAGATCGTCTGCGCGGCGGTCGTCGCGGCCGAAGGCGTGCCTGCGCCGACGATCGAGGCGATCCGCGCCCATTGTGCCGGAAAGCTCGCATCCTACAAACATCCGCGCCGGCTGGAATTCATCGATGCGATCCCGCGGACGGCGGCGACGGCCCAGATCCAGCGCCCGCTCATCGTGGAATGGATCCAGTCGAGATAGTTCCCCGGAAGGCAGCGGATCAGCGGCCGACGGCCTGCAGCACGAACCGCACCCGCTCCTCCACCGGCGCGAGGGGAAGCGGGATGAGCGTATAGCCCAGTTCCGCATAGATTTCGGCCATCGTCCGGAACGTGGCTTCCGCCTCGTCGGGCGTCTGCCGGCGTTCCTCGTCGAGGGCGTAGATTTCCGGCCACCACGGCGCGATGAAGACGCGCCGGTCGTAACGGAAACGGTGGGAGGCCGCCGTGACGTGCGGCGGCACCGGCTCGCCGACCAGCCGGAGATAGCCGAGAACGTCGGGCACGCCGCGATCGAAGAAGACCGGTCCTTCTATCGTGCGGGCCATCTGGTAGGAGCGCATCTCCCAAGCCAGCATCTGTTCGGCGAAGGCGCGGCGATCCGCCCAAGGCAGGGCACTGCCACCGATCGCGAGCTGGTCCTGGATGATCGAACGTCCGGCTTCCGCCATGGTCGGCAGCCCGGCGCGGGCGAGCGCTGCGAGCAGACTGGTCTTGCCCGATCCCGGGCCGCCCGTGATGATGTGGAACCCGTCTTTGCCGTCCATGGCCCCTTTCCTCGATTGCGACCGCCCCGCCGCGATCGAGGAGGCGGCTAGTCGGTAAGACCCAGCGCTGCGCGGATGTCGTCCCAGGCCAGGAGCTTGAAGTTCTGCGCTTCGGGGCGATTGTCCCCATCCTGTGCGACGAACAGCCCGCCCGGATAAGCCGGGCCGAAATCGCCCAGGATCAGCTCGATGCCGTCGGTTTCGCTCGTCCCGTCCACCTTGCCGGGCGTGATCCGGAAGCGGCCGGCATAAGCGCCGTCGGGCAGGCGGTAAAGCGTGTAGGCGTTGTCGCCTTGGCTCGACGCCAGCAGATAGCCGCCGTTGCGGCCTTGCGGGGCGATGGCCAGCCCTTCGCTGTCGGCGACGAGGGTTCGGCCGTCCACCGCAGCGAAGCGCGTGGGCGCGGGCTGCGGCTCTGCGAGATCGAAACGCCAGATGGCGACATTCTCTTCCGATACGTATAGCTGTCCCGTCCGATCGTCGACCACGCAGCCCTCGGAAAGCGTTGCGTTGGACAGGGTACGCACGATCCGCGCCTTGGGCACGGCGGCGGCGACATCGAGTTCGAGATCGACGATCCGCCCGGGCTTGATCACGACGAAAGCATGGAGCGCGCCGCCGACCTTGCCCATGCAAAAGCCATAGGCCTCCCCCCGTCCGGCCGGCAGGGTGGCGATGCGGGTCAACCGCGCCGTGCGGGGATCGAGCGTGAACAGCGCGAGCCTTGCCTGTGCCCGGTCCGTGCGATCGCTGGCGCCGACCAATATCGCCGGCGCGCCGGCGACGACGATCCCGTCACGCAGATCGGCGTTGTTGATGTCTCCCGCTGCGAGGAAGCTCTTCTCGGCGCCGTCGAGCCCGTAAACGTACAGGCCGGCCTTCTTGTCCGTGCCGATGATCAGGCTTGCGGCCGGATCGGCCGGATTGCGCCAGATCGCGGGATCGTCGGCGGCGTCCGCGTTGCTGGTGCCGACCGCGACGGTTTCCGCGCGCGCCTGCGCTTGCCTGGCGGGCGCGGCCCGCGCGATCCGCTGTGCGAGCGGGATTTCCGGCGGTTCGGCGGACGCGCAGCCGGCGGCGGCCGCCGCGGCGCCGATGATCCATAGGCCGCGCATCAGAAGCTTGCCTGCACGCCGAACTTGGCGGTCCAGCTATACTCCTCATATTGCAGGAGGCGTCGGCCGCCGGCCAGATTCTGATAGGCGAAATAGGGGGCGTCGGTCAGGTTCACCCATTCCGCGAACAGCCGTACGCCCTTCACGACGCGGTATTTGGCGCTGAGATCGAGCTGGAAGTGGCTGGCCACATAGCGGTCCTCCGATGCCGTGTCGCCGAGCTCGTCGAGATATTTGTCGCGGAAGGTTCCGGCAGCGCGCAGCGACAGCGGCCCCTTCTCATAGCCGAGCACGATATTGAAGGTGTGCTTGGAGGAAGAGGGAAGCGGAATCCTGCGCGCATCCGCGAGCGAACCATCGGTCGGCACCGTGCCCTTGGCGTCCGTGTAGGTGTAGTTGGCCTGGAGCAGTAGCCCGTCGAACGGCGAGGGGAGGAACTCGAGCGCCTGATTGTAGCTGAGCTCGAAACCCTTGATCTTGGCGCTGCGCCCGTTCTGCGGGATCGTCGCTTCGAGCGTCTGGCCGTTATAGGCATAGTCGTCGATCACCACATCGACCGCGTAGTTCTTCACGTCCTTATAGAAGAATCCGCCGGAAACCGATGCATTCCTGCCGAAATAATATTCTGCCGAGAGGTCCAGATTCCAGGCCCGATAGGGTTTGAGGGCGGGATTGCCGAACTCTCCCTCTTCATCCTCGATCACGACCCGTGGGGCGAGCTTGGAGAGCTTGGGCCGCACGAGGCTCTTGTAGACGCCGGCGCGCAAGATGAGATTGTGCCGGGGTTCGTAGCGGACGGTGAGGCTCGGCAGCCAGTCGGTATAGCTGCGCTTCATCTTCTGCGGCGTCACGATCACCGCCTCGTCCTGGATCACCTCGCCCTCGTCATTCTCGATCTCCGGCAGCAGGGTGACGGTGTTGCCGGAGAGACGGTTGCGGGTATGCTCCATGCGCACGCCGCCGATCACGCGCAGCGTGCTGCTCTCCCAGCGGCCGAGCAGATAGGCGGCCGTGATGTCCTCTTTCACGCTGTAATCGGATTCGGCGGAGGATTGGGCCGTATCGAGCTCGTCGAGCGCGAAGGAGCCCAGATTGGCGTTGAAGAAGCGCCGGAACGCCTTGCGGGCCATTGCCGGCTCGATGGGCGCGAGGCCATAATCCTGCCGGCCGACCAGGCCGCTCTCGGCCAGGGTGAGGGCGTCGTCACCGTCCCATTCGAACACGTCGATATCGGCATCGTAGCTCTTCTTGCGCCAGCGCGCCTTGGCGCCCGCCTGCAGCGTGAAGCTGCCGCCCGTCATCGCGAACTCGCGCGCGACATCGGCTTTGAGCGCCCATTCGCGGTCCTGCGAGTTGCTGAGCGTGGTGCGTTCGGCCTTGTCGAATTCATATTCCGATGGATCGAGGAAGGCGGCCTCCCCCTTGTCGATCGCGTAGCCGGTGTAACGCGGCCTCGAATAATCGAAGGTGACGCCGAAATCGTCGCCGTCGTCGAACTTGCGTTCGAACACGGCCGGATCGATCGAACCATGCTCGGTCTCGCTCGATTTCGCCCAGCTCCCCATATAGGTCAGCTTCCAGGGGCCGGTCTCGGTCTCGCCGCCGAGGGTCAGCGAACGGATGCGCTGACGCTCGAAGCGATCCTTGAGATCCCGCTGCACGCTGATCTCGCCATCGGCAGAATCGAACGTCGCCGTGCGGCCCGTGCTGCTCGACGGCGCCTCGTCCATCTCGAAGGTCAGGCGGCGCCGATATTCCTGGTCGTCGAACTGGCTGTAGAGGCCGCGCGCGTAGAGCTTTGTGGTATCGCTCGGCCGATAGTCGAGCGAGAGAGAAGCGCCGATGCGTTTGCGCGTGACGTCATAGTCGCGATACTCGACGGTATCGGCATAAGGATTGTCGCGATCGTCGAGATCCCAGCCGTCCATCTCGATATTGTCGGTCGCGAAGCGGCGCTTATAGTAGGAAACGCCGCCGGCGATGCCGAGATTGTCGGCGAGCCGCGTCGAGAAATCGAAGCTGCCCTTGGGCGTCAGCGACTCGGTCTTGTCATTGTAGCTGCCTTCGATCTTGGCGCTCAACAGGTCCTTCTTCCGATCGAAGGCGCTCGTCGTGTTGATCTCGATCGAGGCGCCGATGGTGTCGCCATCCATATCCGGGGTCAGCGATTTCTTGACCTCGATCGATTCGATGAGCTCGCTCGGGATCACGTCCAGCGCAACCGAGCGGACGTCGGATTCGGGCGCGGGCAGGCGCACGCCGTTGACGGAGGCGGCGTTCAGCTCCGGATCGAGGCCGCGTACCGAGACGAAGCGGCCTTCGCCCTGATCGTTGAGGATGTTCACGCCCGGCAGGCGGCGCAGCGATTCCGCGACATTCTGGTCGGGGAACTGGCCGATCGCATCGCGGGTCAGCACGCTTTCGACGCCGTCCGCCGCGCGCTGGCGTGAAAGAGCGCTTGCCTGATTGGCGATCTGGCCGACCACCAGGATGGTGCTGTCGGTGGCGGAACCGAGCAGGATCTGCGCGGTCGTGATGCCTTGGGCGCTCACGGTGATGCTTTGGCGCTCACGGGGAGCGCCGACATAGCGGGTCTCGAGCGTGTAGGTCCCCGCAGGGACGTCCGCGAAGCGGAAGCTGCCGTCGCGTTCGGCCTCGGCGGTGCGGTTGAGCTCGAGGATGCGGACCTGAGCGCTTTGCAGGGCGCGCGTGCCGGTGCCATCGGTGACGGTACCCGCTATTTCCCCGGCAAGCGCGGCGGAGGGGAACAGCATCGCAATCGCACAGGCGGCAGCGAGGGTGGCGTGGCTCGCGCCCGCTAGAAGATTCATGGATGGCCCCTGTCAGATTTGTAATGTCTGCGGGCGCAGTGTCAGGTCTGCCTTGCAGCAGCGTGACGATGGAATGACGTTTCGATCGCAGAATAATTGCGGTTTGATGACGATGGCCGCTCAGTCCCGTGCGGCGCCGGAGGGCGCCAGCTGATGCACGAAGGCTTCGATGCGCCGCCACAGCAGGCGCCGCGTGCCGGCGAAATTGTGCATATGCGCCATGCGGGGCGCGACGAAGAGGGCAAGATCCCGTGCCGAACGGAAGGCGCCGAGTTCCTCAAGCGGAGGTCGGCAGACGTCGCGTTCGCCCATCGCGACCAGCACGGGCACATCGATCGCGGCGGCCTCGGCCGCCACGATGCCCGGGAGCATGAGCGAAGTCGAGAAACCGGGTGCGGTGAGGCTGCCCCAGCGCGGCGCCGTCCGGCGGATCGGCAGGCCGCCGGCCGTGTCGGCATCCTTCAGCGCCGATGGCACATCCTCCCAGTGGAAGACCCATGGCCAGTCGGTGCCGCCGATCGTGAGCAGGGCGGCCTCGGCCGGTGTGGCGTCCGCGGGGATGGCGAGTGGCCTTGCACCGGGACGCGCCGGCATGGTGGTGCAAACCATGCTCGATCCGAGCACGGCGATGCCGTCGAAGCTGCGATGATGGGCCTGCATCGCAACCAGCGCGTGGCCGCCCATCGATTGGCCGATGCCGACCACCGCGGAAGCGGCGAGGGGGGAGAGGCCGGGGGTCAGCGTGCCCTCGCGGAGCTTCCGCAGGATAGCCTCCAGCGCGGCATGGCTGATCGCTGCGACGCACGCGAGAGTCGTGCTGTCGGTCGGTGGGATGCTGCTGTCGCCGGCACCGAGATGATCGACCGCGATCGTCGCGATGCCGCGCCGGGCGTGCGCCGCCGCTTGGCTGTAGCCGGGCTGCGGGATATCGAAATAATGCCGGTTATAGCCGCCCCCCGGAAAAGCGACGATCACCGGAAGCCGTTCCACGGGATCGGAAGGCAGGTGGACGGTTGCCGCGATCTGCCAGGTCTCGCCCGTCCCATCGGTTGCTGGAACGGGGATTTCGAGCTCGATCCGCCTATGCTCCCCACCCATGCTCCGCTCCTTCGTCCCTTCGGAAGCGGAGCTTAAGCCTCGCAGGCCGCCGGCGCATCCGGAACGATCGAGGATCAGGCCGGAATCGGAACCCCGAACAGATCATGCTCGTCAGCGTCCTCGACGGCGACGCAGACGATGTCGCCGGGCGCGAGACCGTGCGCGTCGCGCAGGTGCACCTCGCCATCGATCTCGGGGGCATCGGCCTTGGAGCGTCCGGTGGCGCCGCCTTCCTCGTCGACCGCATCGATGATCACGTCGAGCGTCCGGCCGATCTTCGCGGCCAGCTTGGCGGCGGAGATGGCGGCGGTCTTCTCCATGATCCGGGCGTAGCGCTCTTCCTTGACTGCCTCGGGCACCGGATCGGGCAGGGCGTTGGCCGCCGCGCCCTGCACGGGTTCGAAGCGGAAGGCGCCGACGCGGTCGAGCTGCGCTTCATCCAGCCAGTCGAGCAGATACTGAAAATCCTCCTCGGTCTCCCCCGGAAAGCCGACGACGAAGGAGGAGCGGATGGCGATGTCCGGCACCTGGGCGCGCCAGGCGGCGATGCGTTCCAGCACCTTGGCTTCGTTCGCCGGCCGCTTCATCGCCTTCAGCACCTTCGGGCTCGCATGCTGGAAGGGGATATCGAGATAGGGGAGCACCAGCCCTTCGGCCATCAGCGGAATGACCTGATCGACGTGTGGATAGGGATAGACGTAATGGAGCCGCACCCACGCGCCCAACTGGCCGAGGCCGCGCGCCAGATCGGTCATGTGCGCGCGCACCTCGCCGTCCTTCCAAGGCCAGGCTTTGTGGCGCATGTCGACGCCATAGGCCGAGGTGTCCTGGCTGATCACCAGCAGCTCTCTCGTCCCCGCGGCGACCAGCTTCTCCGCCTCGCGCAGCACCGCATCGGGCCGGCGGCTGACGAGATCGCCCCGGATCGAAGGGATGATGCAGAAGGCGCAGCGGTGATTGCAGCCCTCGGAGATCTTGAGATAGCTGTAATGGCGGGGGGTGAGCTTCAGCCCTGCCTCGGGGACCAGATCGACGAAGGGAGAGGCGGGCACGGGCGCCGCCTCGCGCACCGCGCCGACCACTGCCTCATACTGATGCGGACCGGTGACGGCGAGGACGTCCGGGAAGCGCGCGCGGATCGCCTCGGCCTCGTTGCCCATGCAGCCGGTGACGATCACGCGGCCATTCTCGGCGATCGCTTCCCCGATCGCCTCCAGGCTCTCCTCCTTCGCGGAATCGAGGAAGCCGCAGGTGTTGACGAGCACGACGTCCGCACCCTGATAATCGGCGGAAAGCCCGTAGCCGTCGGCGCGCAGCCGCGTCAGGATCCGTTCGCTGTCGACCAGCGCCTTGGGGCAGCCGAGCGAAACCATGCCCACTTTGGGCGGGGAGGGGAGATCTATCGCCATGATGAAGGCGCGCCACATAGTGCATCGCGCGCCGAATTGCGAGGGGCTGCCGGAAAATCGGCGGCGCCGTGACGGCTCAGCCGCGCGGCAGATATTTCATCGGATCGACCGGCACGCGTTTCTGCCGCATCTCGAAATGGACGCGCGGCGAATCCGCCTGGCCGCTGGCGCGGGCGATCACCTGCCCCTGCTTCACCGCCTGCCCGCGCGACACCTCGATATCGTCGGCATGGCCATAGGCGGTGATCCATCCGTCACCGTGGCGGATCAGCACCAGCCCGCCGAGCCCCGCCACCTCCGTGCCGACATAGGCAACGACGCCGTCGGCTGCGGCCCTGATCGGCGCACCCTGATCGGCGGCGATGTCGAGCCCGTTGCTGACGATGCCGTTGCCCTTGCTGCCGAAGCTCGTGAGGATCCGGCCGGTGAGCGGCCAGGCGAAGCGGCCGGAGAAGCGCGACGGTTCGCCCACCGCAACGGTGGGCGCAAGCGCGCGCTTCGGCGTTTCGACCGGCTTCACGGTCTTCTGGTTGGACGCGAGCGCCGGCTCGCCGCCGGTGATGAGATCGTCGATGTCGATGCGGAAGGCCGCGGCGCGCTGCTCCACCGTCATCGACGAGACTTCCGCCTTGCTCGGGAGCAACAGGCGCTGCCCGGTGCGCAGGATATAGGGCTCCTCGAGCTGGTTCATGGTCGCGACCTGCGACCAATCGACGCCATAGGCGCGTGCGATGGCGATGCCGCTCTGGCCGGCGCGCACGAGATGATAACGGCCGCCGGGAATCTTGAGCTTCTGGCCGGTACGGATCACGAACGGGGGCGGGATGTTGTTGGCACGGGCGATCGCCTCGGAGGCGGCGCCGGTCTTGTCCGAGATGCGGCGCAGGCTATCGCCGGCCTTTACGACATAGACCGAGCTCGGCACGTCCACCGCGTCGGGCACCACCGGCTGGGCGCGCCAGGAGGGGATGCTTTCCGGGATGTCCGGCGCGATCACCTCAAGCCGCGGGGCCGCGGGCTGCGCGGCCGGAGCCTTGCCCGGGCGCGGCTGCTTCGCGGGCCTGTCCATGTTCGGAATGCATGCCGCGAGGAACAGCGGCAGGATCAGCGCGTGGCGTGCGGAAGGGCGCATGGCCCGATCCTTAGCAGCATCGCCTCGCCGATCCATAGCTATGGATAGAGCCCGGCGAGCAGCCCCAGGGTGGGCGTGTGGGTGAGATCCAGATGGAGCGGGGTGACCGAGACATAGCCGTCGGCATTCGCCTCGAGGTCGGTAGAATGGGCGGGCGTGTGGAGCATCGGGCCGAGGCCGAACCAGTAATAGTCGTAGCCCCTCGGATCCGTTCCCTTGACGATCGTGCCCCGGCCATAATCGCGCAGCCCTTGCGAGACGACGCGGATGCCGCGCACCTCCTCGGGCGGCAGCGCGGGGAAGTTGACGTTCACCAGCGTGCGCGGCGCCAAGGGCGCATCGAGCAGCGGTGCGAGCGCGCGGGCGCCCCAGGCGATGGCGGTGGCGAAAGGCACATCGTCGCCCATGCCCTCGCGCGCATAATCCTGGCTGAGCGCGATCGAGCGCACGCCGGCCAGCGCTCCTTCCATCGCGGCCGAGACCGTGCCCGAATAGGTGACGTCCTCGGCCAGGTTGCTGCCGCGGTTGACGCCCGAGAGGATGAGATCGGGACCCTTGTCCTTGAGAATGAGGCCGAGCGCCATCATCACCGAATCGGTCGGCGTCCCGGTGACGCTGAAGCGCCGTTCACCATGGCGCCGCAAGCGAACGGGACGCGTCAGCGTCAGCGAATGGCCTGCGCCCGATTGCTCCTCGCTCGGCGCGACGATCCAGATATCATCCGAGAGCGTCCGCGCGATCCCCTCGAGCACTTCGAGGCCGGGCGCGTAGATGCCGTCGTCGTTGGTGAGCAGGATACGCATCAGGGGCGAAGCAGCTCGAGGCCGCCCATATAGGGCCGCAGTGCATCCGGCACGCGCACCGATCCGTCCGCTTCCTGGTAATTTTCCAGCACGGCGACGAGCGCGCGGCCGACCGCCACGCCAGATCCATTGAGCGTATGCACGAAGCGCGTACCTTTCTGCTCGCCTGCGGGGCGATAGCGGGCAGCCATGCGCCGTGCCTGGAAATCACCGCAGTTGGAGACGCTGCTGATCTCGCGGTAGCGGCCCTGGCCGGGAAGCCAGACTTCGAGATCGAAGGTGCGCAGCGCGGTGAAGCCCATGTCGCCGGTGCAGAGCAGAACGCGCCGATAGGGGAGGGCGAGGCCCTGCAGCACGGCTTCGGCGGAGGTGAGCATATGGGCGTGCTCCGCCTCCGATTGCTCGGGCGCCGCGATGCTGACGAGCTCCACCTTGTCGAACTGATGCTGGCGGATCATGCCGCGCGTATCCCGTCCGGCCGCGCCGGCCTCGGAGCGGAAGCAGGGGGTGAGGGCGACGAAACGCAGCGGCAGCTGGTTTTCCTCGATGATCTGCTCGCGAGCGAGGTTGGTGAGGCTCACCTCCGCGGTCGGGATCAGCCAGCGGCCGTCGGTCGTCTGGAACAGATCCTCGGCGAACTTCGGAAGCTGGCCGGTGCCGAACACCGCCTGGTCGCGGACCAGCAGCGGCGGCGCGACCTCGGTATAGCCATGCGCGCCGGTGTGCAGATCGAGCATATATTGGCCGAGCGCGCGATGGAGCCGCGCAATGCCACCTCGCAGCACCGCGAACCGGGCACCCGCAATCGCTGCTGCGGCCTCGAAGTCCAGGCCGATCGCAGGGGCGAAATCGGCATGCTCGCGCGGCGTGAAGGGAAAGCTCGGCGGCTCGCCCCAGCGGCATTGCTCGACGTTCGAATCCTCGTCCGGGCCGTCGGGCACGTCCGCGGCCGGGATGTTCGGAAGCGCGGCAAGCGCATCCTCGATCGCGGCCGCTGCGGCTGCTTCCTCGGCCTCGACCGCCGGCAGGCGTTCCTTGATCGTGGCGACTTCCGCCATCAGGGCCTGCGCGCCGGCTTCGTCTCGCCTCGCCTTGGCCTGGCCGATCGCCTTCGACGCTTCATTGCGACGCGCCTGGAGCGCCTGCAGCTCGGTGACCAGCGCCCGCCGACGTTCATCGAGCGCGAGGAGCGATGCCGACTGCGCGGTCAGCCCGCGTCTCTCGAGGCCGGCGTCGAAGGCGGTCGGATTGTCCCGGACGAGGCGAATGTCATGCATGGCGCGGCCTATGACGGGCGGCGCGGCGCAAGGCAACCCGCGCCGGACGCCACGGCTCGTCGTCTTAACCACCCGATTCGCCTTCGGCGGGCACACGAAGCCGGATTCGCGCGTTACCTTATCCGGGTAGCGTTAGATGGGAGTATCAAGTGAAGACCAAATTTGCATTGCTTGCCACAGCCGCCCTGGCTCTTTCCGGCGTTCCCGCTCTTGCTCAGAGCGCCCCGGAATCGACCGCGACCGCACCATCTGCGGCTGGCTCGTCGGCGGTTGCCGTCACGGCGGGTGCGCAGGTCTTCGATCAGTCCGGCGGCACGGTGGGCAAGATCGACTCCGTTGAAGGCCAGTTCGCGGTGCTCGCCACCGACAAGAGCAAGGTGCGCCTGCCGGTGACCTCCTTCGCCAAGGGCGACAAGGGGCTGATCATCGGCATGACCAAGGATCAGGTCGACGCCGCGGCGTCCGGCGCGAGCGCGCAGATGCAGAAGGACCCGACAAAGCTCGTGACCGTCGGCGCCACCGTGAAGGATACATCCGGCGGGACGGTCGGCACGATCAAGCAGGTCGATTCGCAATATGCGCTCGTCGCGACCCCCAACAAGGAGGTTCGCCTGCCGCTCAGCGCTTTCGGCGCGGGAACCGAAGGGCCCGTGATCGGAATGACCGCGGCCCAGCTCGAGCAGGCGGCCTCGGCTGCCGGCGGCCAGGCGACGCAATCCAACTGAGCTTCGGCGCAGGCCCGAGGAGGCCCCGGTCCATCGGATCGGGGCCTTTCCTGTCCGTCGAAACCTGATGGTCTCCGGCGCGGCCTGGTTCAGAGCGGGAGCTCGCTCGCTCCCATTAAGGCGAGATCGACCGCCCGCGCGCACTGCCGCCCTTCGCGGATCGCCCAGACGACGAGCGATTGGCCGCGGCGCATGTCGCCGCAAGCGAAGATGCCCGGCTGGCTCGATGCATAGTCGCGCACATCGGCCTTCACATTACCGCGCTCGTCGAGCGTGACGCCCGCCTGTTCGATCAGCCCGGCCGTGCGCGGGCCGAGGAAGCCCATTGCCAGCAGAACCAGATCCGCCTTCAAGGTGAACTCGCTGCCGGGAATCTCGCGCGGACGGCCGCCTTCGAACTCGATGCGGACGCATTCGAGCGCCTCGACCTTTCCGCCCGAGCCCAGGACCCGCTTGGTCATGACCGCCCAATCGCGCTCGCAACCTTCCTCATGGCTGGACGAGCTGCGCAGTTTCAGTGGCCAGTTCGGCCAGGAAAGCGCTTTCTCCTCGCGCACCGGCGGCTTAGGCATGATCTCGAGCTGGGTGACGGAAAGGGCACCCTGGCGATTGGAGGTGCCGACGCAATCGGATCCGGTGTCGCCGCCGCCGATCACCACGACATGCTTGCCTGCTGCAGTCAACGTACCGCGCGGTGCAGCGCGCAGCTCATCGTCGCCGGCGTTGCGCTTGTTCTGCTGGGTGAGGAACTCCATGGCGAGCCGCACACCCGCCATTTCCGAGCCCGGAATGTCGAGCGTGCGCGGGTTCTCCGCACCGCCGGCGAGCACGACCGCATCGAAATTCTCGCGCAGGCTTTCCACGGAGATCATCACGCCGACCTCGACGCTGGTGCGGAACACCACACCCTCGGCCTCCATCTGCTGAGCGCGCCGGTTGATGAGGTGCTTCTCCATCTTGAAATCGGGAATGCCGTAGCGGAGCAGCCCGCCGACCCGGTCGTTCTTCTCGAACACGGTGACTGCATGGCCGGCTCGGGCGAGCTGCTGCGCGCAGGCGAGGCCGGCCGGGCCCGAGCCGACGACGGCGACGCGCTTGCCGGTCTTGTGCTTCGGCGGCTGCGGCACGATCCATCCCTCGGCCCAGCCGCGATCGACGATCTGGCACTCGATCGACTTGATCGTCACCGGCGCGTCATCGATGTTGAGCGTGCAGCTGGCCTCGCACGGCGCGGGGCACACGCGGCCGGTGAACTCGGGGAAATTGTTGGTCGAGTGCAGCACCTCCAGCGCAGCGCGCCACTGGTCCTCATAGACGAGATGATTCCAGTCCGGGATGATGTTGTTCACCGGACAGCCATTGTGGCAGTAGGGAATGCCGCAATTCATGCAGCGCGCGGCCTGGTCGCGGATCGCATCCTCGGCCAGGGGAACGATGAACTCGTTCCAGTTTTTCAGCCGCTTCTCGACGGGCTCGTAGCTCCGGTCGCGGCGTTCGATCTCAAGAAAGCCTGTGGCCTTGCCCAATGGGATTCTCCGGTATCCTAAAGCTCAATATCCAGCCAAGCTGCCGCTTGTCCTGATCCGGGGCTGAGCCCGGCGAAATCCAGCATCGAAGGACGCTCTCACGCGATCCTTCGATGCGCCGCTTCGCCAGGCTCGACGGCTATTCAGGATGAGCGGTGTCTTGGCGCATCATGTTTTGGTCCTACTCGGCAGCGACGATGGTCGCAGCCAGGCGCTCGGCCTCCAGCTGGCGCAGCGCGCGCGCATAATCACGCGGCATCACCTTGACGAAGCGGGCGAGGCTGTTCCCCCAATCTTCGAGCAAGGCGGCTGCGCGGCTGCTGCCGGTATGCAGATGATGGCGCTCCAGCAGGATGCGGAGCCGATCGGCGTCGTGCCGAAGCATGTCGCCCATGCCATAGTCATGCACGCTGGACGGACGCTGCGCCGGACGGCCGGCGCCATCCTCCGCATCGCCGGCCGGATCGATGCTTTCGAGATCCACCATCGCGCCATTGCAGCGATCGCGAAACAGGCCGTCCTCGTCATAGACATAGGCGATGCCGCCGGACATGCCGGCCGCGAAATTGCGTCCCGTGCGGCCGAGCACGACGACCACGCCGCCGGTCATATATTCGCAGCCATGATCGCCGACGCCTTCGACAACCGCGATCGCGCCCGAGTTGCGCACCGCGAAACGCTCGCCCGCGACGCCCTGGAAATAGGCCTCGCCGGCGATCGCGCCGTAGAGCACGGTGTTGCCGACGATGATGTTTTCCAGCGGATCGCGGGAGATGCCGGCCGGCTGGCGCACGATCACGCGGCCGCCGGAGAGGCCCTTACCGACATAATCGTTCGCGTCGCCGGTCAGCTCCAGCGTGACGCCATGGGCCAGGAAGGCGCCGAAGCTCTGCCCGGCGACGCCGGTGAGGCGCACCACGATGCTGTTCTCGGGAAGGCCGGCATGGCCATGGCGCCGCGCCACCTCGCCCGACAGCATGGCGCCGACGGTGCGGTTGACGTTGCGGACGGCCAGCTCGATCCGAACCGGCCCGCGTCCCTCCAGCGCGTCGGCCGAGGCGGAGATCAGCTCGTGATCGAGGGCGGCATCGAGGCCGTGATCCTGGCCCTCGCTGTTGTGCAGCGTCGCCTCGCCATCGAGCGGCACGCGGTGCAGGATGCGGCCGAGATCGACGCCGCGCGCTTTCCAGTGATCGATCGCCTTGCGCATGTCGAGCCGGTCGACCCGGCCGACCATCTCCTCGACGGTGCGGAAGCCCATCTCCGCCATGATCTGGCGCAGCTCCTCCGCGACGAAGAAGAAATAGTTGATCACATGCTCGGGCTGGCCGGTGAAGCGCGCGCGCAGCACCGGATCCTGGGTGGCGACACCGACCGGGCAGGTGTTCAGATGGCATTTGCGCATCATGATGCAGCCAGCGGCGATCAGCGGCGCGGTGGCGAAGCCGAACTCGTCCGCGCCGAGCAGCGCGCCGATCGCGACGTCGCGCCCGGTGCGCAGGCCGCCGTCGACCTGCACGGCGATGCGGCTCCTGAGCCCGTTGAGCAGCAGCGTCTGCTGCGTCTCGGCGAGGCCGATCTCCCACGGGCTGCCCGCATGGGTGAGCGAGGTGAGGGGGGAGGCGCCGGTGCCGCCCTCATAACCCGAGATGGTGACGTGATCGGCGCGCGCCTTGCTGACACCGGCGGCGACGGTGCCGACGCCGACCTCGGACACGAGCTTCACCGAGATGCGCGCCCGCGGGTTCACATTCTTGAGATCGTGGATGAGCTGCGCCAGATCCT